>Ga0302250_1002379_pt1 | contig 11773 bp, 5 predicted proteins | sample AAG_RA_Asp_MG_FD_193536 | JGI IMG/M metagenome (GOLD analysis project Ga0302250, IMG submission 193536) | Enriched activated sludge microbial communities from anaerobic digester in WTTP, New Holstein, Wisconsin, United States - AAG_RA_Asp | ecosystem: Engineered > Bioreactor > Anaerobic >... | reverse complement strand
GTTCGACGAGTCGGTGGACGTCGCGGTGCGGCTGAACGTGAACCCGAAGCACGCCGACCAGATGGTCCGCGGGGCCTGCGTGCTCCCGGCGGGAACCGGAAAGGTCACGCGGGTGCTGGTGTTCGCGAAGGGCGACAAGGACAAGGAGGCCCGGGACGCCGGCGCGGACTACGTTGGCGCCGAGGACCTGGCCGAGAAGATCAAGGAGGGGTGGTTCGAGTTCGACAAGGCCATCGCGACGCCGGACATGATGGGCCTCGTGGGAAAACTGGGCAAGCTGCTCGGGACCCGGGGCCTGATGCCCAACCCGAAGGTCGGCACCGTGACGATGGACGTGGGACGGGCGGTCCGGGAGGCCAAGGCGGGCAAGGTGGAGTTCCGGGTGGACAAGAACGGGATCATCCACACCACCCTCGGGCGCAAGTCCTTCGACGCCGGAAAGGTCCGGGAGAACTTCTTGGCGCTGATGGAGACGCTGATCAAACTGAAGCCGTCCACCGTGAAGGGGACCTACGTGAAGAGCATCACGCTCAGCACGACCATGGGGCCCGGGATCCGGGTCGATCCGGCGGACGTGGAGGCGGCGCTGAAGGGCGCCGCCCGCTAGAAGCGGGAATGGCCGCCGGGGAGGGAGACCCCGGCGGATGAAGGTGCTGCCCGAGAAGTCGGCAGGCCCCCGGACGGGGCCGTAAGACCGGCGGAGGCGGTGGAAGACAGGAGTGGTTCCGGCTCCGGCCCTCCATTCCTCTATCGGGCTGCCCTGAAGAACCTCGGATGGGAGAAGAGATCCGATGAATCGGGAACAGAAGCAGGCAGCCGTCGAGGAGTTGAAGGGCATCCTGACCTCCTCGAGGGCCATGGTGCTGGTGTCCATGACCCGCCTGAACATGGAGACGACCACGGGGCTGCGGGCCACCCTTCGCAAGGAGGGGGGCCGGTTCCAGGTCATCAAGAACACCCTGTTCGGGCGGGCGGTGGACGGGACCCCGCTGGCCTTCCTGGGCGAGAAGCTGGCCGGTCCGCTGGCGGTGGCGTACACCGACGGCGACCCGGTGGGTCTCGCGAAGGCCCTCGTGGGCATCCTGAAGTCCGTCCAGGGACTTCAGTTCGTGGTCGGGGTGCTGGGCACCCGGTCGATGAACGAGGCCCAACTGAAGGCGTTGGCGACCCTCCCGTCGGCCGAGGTGCTGCGGGCGATGCTGCTCGGGACCTTCGGTGGCGTCCCGCGGAAGTTCCTGGGGCTGTTGCAGGCCCCGGCCCGGGACTTCCTGGGGGTGCTGAAGGCCCGGGAGCGGCAGTTGACGGAGCAGGCGGCGTGACCGGACGGCCGATGTTGTGGCCGGAACGGGTCCGCCAGGGAACCACACAAAGGAGCGTGAGATGTCGGAGATCACTCGGGACCAGGTGAAGGCGTATCTGAGCCAGTTGACGGTGTTGGAGCTGGCCGAACTGACGAAGGAACTGGAGGCGCTGTGGGGCGTCACCGCGGCGGCTCCGATGGCGGCGATGGCGATGCCGATGGCGGCGGCTCCCGCCGAGGCGGCGGCGCCGGTCGAGGAGAAGACCGAGTTCGACGTCATCCTCGTCGAGGTGGCGGCGGACAAGCGCGTGGCGGTGATCAAGGAGGTCCGGGGGATCGTCTCGGGCCTGGGCCTGAAGGAGGCCAAGGAGCTCGTCGAGAGCGCCCCGAAGGCCATCAAGGAGGCCGTCTCCAAGGCCGAGGCCGAGGAGATCAAGAAGAAGCTGGAAGCCGCCGGCGCGAAGGTCGAGATCAAGTAGGGCCGGTTCGCGGGGCCTCCCGAGGGCGCGCCTTGCGCCCCGGGAGGATCGCGGTCCGACACGCGAGTGCGCGGGGGTGCACATCCGGACCCGCTCCGCGATGCAGGCTCCCGGCTCGCGCCACGTGCGGGGGCATCCGCGGAAACGCGGCTGCCCGTTGCCTCCCCGACGGGGGCCCGGAAGCCACGCCCGTGGCTCCGGGTTGGGCGCGTAGGCGGGCGGTGCACTGCCGTTCCGCCGACGCCAGGGCAGAGGCCGGGGTCCGCTCGTAGGGATCCCGGCGTGGTTCCGGGGACGATGCCGTTGAAGGGCCTCGCTCGGAGACTCGTTCCAACCGTCTCACCAGGAGCAGGGACAGGATGGTCAAGCAAGAGAAACCCATCGGTCTTCGCCATCGCTACAACTTCGGGAGGATCCCGGAAATCATCTCCGTTCCGCACCTGATCCGGGTGCAGAAGGAGTCCTACGACCGGTTCCTCCAGAAGGACGTGCCGCCGGAACGGCGCGGGGAATTCGGGCTCCAGGGCATCTTCAAGAGCATCTTCCCCATCGGCGACTACAACAAGACGGCCACGCTGGACTTCGTCCGGTACCTCCTGGACGACCCGAAGTACGGGGTCGAGGAGTGCCGCCAGCGGGGCATCACCTACGCCTCGCCGATGCGCGTCACGGTCCGGCTGGTGATCTGGGACGTGGACCCCGACACGGCGGTCCGGGAGATCCGGGACGTCAAGGAGCAGGAGGTCTACTTCGGCGAGATCCCGCTGATGACCGAGAACGGGACCTTCATCATCAACGGCGCCGAGCGGGTGGTCGTGAGCCAGCTGCACCGCAGCCCCGGCGTCTTCTACGAGTCCGACAAGGGGCGCACCCATGCCTCGGGCAAGCTGCTCTACAGCGCCCGGGTGATCCCGAACCGGGGATCCTGGGTGGACTTCGAGTTCGACCACAAGGACATCCTGCACGTCCGGATCGACCGCCGGCGGAAGATCCAGGCCACGGTGCTGCTGAAGGCCCTCGGGTACAGCACCCAGGAGATCCTGAGCCGCTTCTACCCCATCGAGACCATCCGCTTCGCACCGGACGGCACCTTCTGGCACGGCCTGAATCCCCAGCTGATGGAAAACCAGCGCCTGGGCCACGACGTGCTGGACCCGGCCACCGGCCAGGTCCTCTTCAAGAAGAACGACAAGATGGGCCGGGCGCGGATCAAGCGCCTGCTGGACGCCGGGATCACCGAGCTGCGCCTGGAGCGGTCCGAGGTGGTCGGGAAGGTCCTCGCGGACGACGTGGTGGACGAGGAAAGCGGCGAGATCCTCTTCGAGTGCAACCAGGAGATCACCGACAAGGTGTTGACGGCGCTCCAGGAGCGGGGCGTCCAGCAGGTGGACGTGCTGTACATCGACGGGGTGAACTACGGTCCCTACCTGCGGAACACCCTGATGCTGGACAAGGTCGAAAGCCCCCTGGAGGCGGCCGTGGAGATCTACCGGCGCCAGCGGCCGGGGGATCCCACCAGTCCGGAGCAGGCCCGGGCCTACTTCAACAGCCTGTTCTTCAGCAGCGCCCGGTACGATCTGTCCCCGGTGGGCCGCCTGAAGATGAACTTCAAGTTCAACCAGCAGGTGCCCCTGGACCAGACCACGCTGCTGAAGGAGGACTTCTTCCAGATCATCCAGTACCTGCTGGACCTCCGGATGGGCAAGGACAACGCCCGGCTGGACGACATCGACCAGTTGTCCAACCGGCGCGTCCGGGCCGTCGGGGAACTGATGGAGAACCAGTTCCGGATCGGGATGGTCCGGATGGAGCGGGCGATCCGGGAGAAGATGACGATGTCGCCGGACCTGGCGACGCTGATGCCCCACGACCTGGTCAACGCGAAGCCGGTCAGCGCGGTGTTGAAGGAGTACTTCGGGGCTTCCCAGTTGTCCCAGTTCATGGACCAGACCAACCCCCTCTCGGAGATCACGAACAAGCGGCGCCTGTCGGCCCTGGGCCCCGGGGGCCTGACCCGGGACCGGGCCGGGTTCGAGGTCCGGGACGTCCACGCCACCCACTACGGGCGGGTCTGCCCCATCGAGACCCCGGAAGGTCCGAACATCGGCCTGATCTCGTCGCTGTCCACCTATGCCCGGGTCAACAGCTACGGGTTCATCGAGACCCCGTACCGGGTGGTCCGGGAGGGGGTCGTCACCGACGAGGTGGTGTACCTGACGGCGATGGAGGAGGAGGACCACACGATCGCCCAGGCCGGGATTCCCCTGGGCCCCGATGGCCGGATCGCCGAGGAGTACGTCCAGGCGCGGCGCAAGGAGGACTTCGTGCTGGTGCCGGCCTCGGAGGTCACCCTGATCGACGTCAGCCCGGCCCAGCTGGTTTCCGTCGCCGCGGCCCTGATCCCGTTCCTGGAGCACGACGACGCCAACCGGGCCCTGATGGGCTCGAACATGATGCGCCAGGGCGTCCCCCTGCTCCGGGCCGAGGCCCCGCTGGTGGGGACGGGCCTGGAGTGGGTCGTGGCCCGGGATTCGGGCAACGTGGTCTATGCGAAAAACGCGGGAATCGTCGAGTCCGTCGATGCGAACCGCATCGTGGTGCGGCGGCTGGACGGCGGGCCCGACGGGGAGACCCGGAAGCCGGACATCTACACGCTGATCAAGTACCGGCGGTCCAACCAGAACACCTGCATCAACCAGGTGCCCCGGGTGCGCAAGGGCCAGAGGGTCGAGGTCGGTCAGGTGCTCGCCGACGGATCGGCCACCGAGTCCGGGGATCTGGCCCTGGGGCAGAACGTGGTGGTCGCCTTCATGCCCTGGGGAGGCTACAACTTCGAGGACTCGATCCTGATGTCCGAGAAGCTGCTGCACGAAGACTACTTCACCAGCATCCACATCGAGGAGTTCGAGTGCGTCGCCCGGGACACCAAGCTGGGCAAGGAGGAGACGACCCGGGACATCCCGAACGTCTCCGAGGACGCCCTGAAGGACCTGGACGCATCGGGCATCGTCCGCATCGGGGCCGAGGTGAAGACCGGGGACATCCTGGTGGGCAAGATCACCCCGAAGGGCGAGACCCAGCTCTCCCCCGAGGAGAAACTGCTGCGGGCCATCTTCGGCGAGAAGGCCGCCGACGTCCGGGACACCAGCCTGAAGGTCCCGCCGGGGGTCCAGGGGATCGTGGTGGGCGCCAAGGTCTTCTCCCGGAAGGGCGCCGACGTGGACGATCGGAGCAAGGAACTGGAGGAGCAGGAGATCGCCCGGCTGATGAAGGACCGGGACGACGAGATCCGGGTCACCCGGCGGTCGATGCACGAGCGGCTGGTGGAGGTCCTGACGGGCAAGGTGGCCGTGGCCGCCGTGAACGACTCCCAGGGGCGGGTGCTGATCCGCAAGGGCGCGACGCTGACCGCCGAGATGCTCCAGAAACTGCCCTTGGACCTGTTCCCCCAGGTGCGGGTGAAGGACGACGAGGGGACCGAGCGGCGGGTCGCCGCGATGGTCGAGGCCCTGGCGGACCAGGTGGACTTCATCACGAAGGCCTTCCACGATCGGGTCGAACGGCTGCGGCAAGGCGATGAACTGCCCCCCGGGGTGATCAAGACCGTGAAGGTGTACGTGGCCATCCGGCGCAAGATCCAGGTGGGCGACAAGATGGCGGGCCGCCACGGGAACAAGGGCGTCCTGTCCCGCCTGCTCCCCGTCGAGGACATGCCCTACCTGGCCGACGGGACCCCGGTGGACATCGTGCTGAACCCCCTGGGCGTCCCCAGCCGGATGAACGTCGGGCAGATCCTCGAGGTCCATCTGGGCTGGGCGGCTCGGGAACTGGGCCGGCAACTGGAGCAGATGATCGAGGACGGGACCGGGCCCAAGGGGATCCGCAAGCGGCTGATGAAACTGATGACCACCGAGTCGGGCAAGCGGATGATCAAAGAGATGGACGACGACCAGCTGGTGGCCTATGCCCGGCAGTACGGCAAGGGGCTGCTGGCCGGATCGCCGGTCTTCGACGGGGCCCAGGAAAGCGAGATCAAGACCTGGCTGGAGGAGGCGGGACTCCCGACCTCCGGCAAGACGGTGCTGTTCGACGGGCGCACCGGCGAGGCCTTCGATTCCGAGGTCACGGTGGGCGTGATGTACATGATGAAACTGCACCACCTGGTCGACGAGAAGATGCACGCCCGGAGCACCGGCCCCTACTCCCTGGTCACCCAGCAACCCCTGGGGGGCAAGGCGCAGTTCGGCGGACAGCGGATCGGCGAGATGGAGGTGTGGGCCTTCGAGGCATACGGCGCGGCCTACTCCCTGCAGGAGATCCTGACCGTGAAGTCCGACGACGTCGCGGGCCGCACCGCCACCTACGACAGCATCGTGAAGGGCGAGTACAACACCCACGCGGGGCTGCCCGAGTCGTTCAACGTGCTGGTGAAGGAACTGAAGTCCCTGGCTCTGGACGTCCAGCTGGTCGAGCAGGACCAGCTGGCCGAGGGTTGATGCCGATGGCGGGACGGTTTCCGGGAGTCCGAGTTGCAAGGCCGGGGGCCCCTGGGGGCTCCGGCGCTGTCACCCTGACGGGAGGTGCCTCGTGAAGGACATGTTCACGATGTTCGATCGGCCCAAGGATCCCCTCTCGATCGTCGCGATGCGGCTGGCCCTCAGTTCGCCCAAGACGATCCTGGGCTGGTCCTACGGCGAGGTGAAGAAGCCCGAGACCATCAACTACCGGACCTTCAAGCCGGAACGGGACGGGCTCTTCTGCGCGAAGATCTTCGGCCCGGTGAAGGACTACGAGTGCAACTGCGGCCGCTACAAGCGCCTGAAGCACCGGGGCATCGTCTGCGAGAAGTGCGGCGTCGAGGTCATCCCCAGCAAGGTCCGTCGGGAGCGCATGGGCCACATCACGCTGGCCTCGCCGGTGGCCCACATCTGGTTTTTGAAGAGCATCCCGAGCCGCATCGGCAACGTGCTGGACATCACGCTGAAGGACCTGGAGAAGGTGCTCTACTGCGTGGCCTACGTGGTGGTGGACCCCGGCAAGGTCCCGGACCTCCAGAAGGCCGAGGTGATCAGCGAGGACCGCTACCAGGAACTGGCGGACCAGTACGGCTACGACGCCTTCGAAGTGGGGATGGGCGCCGAGGCGATCCGGATCCTGCTGGAGAACGTGGACGTCGAGACCCTGGCCAGCGAGATCCGCAAGGAACTGAAGGAGTCGGCGTCGGACGCCAAGCGGAAGAAACTGGCGAAGCGCCTGAAGGTGGTCGAGGCCCTGCGGGACTCGGGCAACCGTCCCGAGTGGATGATCCTGAAGAACCTGCCGGTGCTTCCGCCGGATCTCCGGCCCCTGGTGCCCCTGGACGGCGGCCGGTTCGCGACCAGCGACCTGAACGACCTCTACCGCCGGGTCATCAACCGGAACAACCGGCTGAAGAAACTGATGGAACTGAACGCCCCGGACATCATCATCCGGAACGAGAAGCGGATGCTCCAGGAGGCGGTGGACGCCCTCTTCGACAACGGGCGGCGGGGCAAGGTGATCACGGGGACCAACCGGCGCCCCCTGAAGTCCCTGTCGGACATGCTGAAGGGCAAGCAGGGACGCTTCCGCCAGAACCTCCTGGGCAAGCGCGTGGACTACTCGGGGCGGTCGGTGATCGTGGTGGGCCCCGAACTGAAGCTGCACCAGTGCGGCCTGCCGAAGAAGATGGCCCTGGAACTGTTCAAGCCCTTCATCTTCAACAAGCTGGAGGAGCGGGGCTACGCCCAGACCATCAAGACCGCCAAGAAGATGGTCGAGGAGGAGGACCCGGTCGTCTGGGACATCCTGGAGGAGGTCAGCAAGGAGCACCCGGTCATCCTGAACCGCGCCCCGACGCTGCACCGCCTGGGCATGCAGGCCTTCGAGCCGGTCCTGATCGAGGGCAAGGCCATCCAACTGCACCCCCTGGTCTGCGTGGCCTACAACGCCGACTTCGACGGGGACCAGATGGCCGTGCACCTGCCGCTCTCCCTGGAGTCCCAGATGGAGGCCCGGGTGCTGATGATGTCCTCCAACAACATCCTGAAGCCGGCCGACGGGCGGGCCATCATCGTGCCCACCCAGGACATCGTGCTGGGGATGTACTACATGACCCGGGAACTCCCCTTCGCGAAGGGGGAAGGGCGGGTCTTCGCCGGGGTCGAGGAGGTCCGGGTGGCCTATGACGCCGGGGAACTGGACCTCCAGGCCCGGATCAAGGTCCGCATCCGGGAGATGGGGCCCGACGGCCGGATCGTGCAGCGCCGGGTCGAAACCACCACCGGGCGCGCCCTGCTGCAGGAGATCGTCCCCGAGGAGATCCCCTTCAGCCTCTACAACAAGGTGATGGACAAGAAGGCCCTGGCGACGCTGGTGGACGAGACCTACCGTCGCTGCGGGTCCAAGAAGTCCGTGCTGCTGGCGGACCAGATCCGGACCTGGGGCTACCAGATGGCCACCCGGGCCGGCATCTCCATCTGCACTGACGACATGACCATCCCCGCCCGGAAGTACGAGATCGTCGAGGCGGCCCGGAAGAAGGTGCAGCAGATCCAGGAATCCTACCAGGACGGCCAGATCACCCCCGGCGAGCGGTACAACCGCGTCATCGACGCCTGGTCCGGCGCCGCCGACGAGGTGGCCAAGCACATGATGGAGGGCATCCAGTACCAGGTCGTCGAGAAGGACGGCAAGACCGTCCGGATCCCGTCGATGAACCCGATCTTCGTCATGGCGGACTCGGGGGCCCGCGGATCGGCGATGCAGATGCGGCAGCTGGCCGGGATGCGGGGCCTGATGGCGAAGCCCTCGGGCGAGATCATGGAGACCCCGATCATCACGAACTTCCGGGAAGGGCTGTCGGTGCTCGAGTACTTCATCTCGACCCACGGCGCCCGGAAGGGCCTCGCCGACACGGCCCTGAAGACCGCCAACGCCGGATACCTGACCCGGCGGCTCGTGGACGTGGCCCAGGACGTGGTGGTGACCGAGTACGACTGCGGGACCCCCGACGCCCTGGAGGTCTCGGCCCTGGTCCACGGAGGCGAGATCCGCGAGCCCCTGCTGGAGCGCATCGTGGGCCGCGTCGCGATCGACGACATCCTCGACCCCTACCGGCCGGAACACGTCATCGTGAAGGCCAACGAGGAGATCGACGAGGAGAAGGCCAAGGAAATCGTCGATGCGGGCATCGAGAAGGTCCGCGTCCGGTCGGTGCTCACCTGCCGGACCCGCTACGGGTGCTGTGTGCTGTGCTACGGGCGGGACCTCGCCCGGGGGCGCATGGTGAACATCGGCGAGGCGGTGGGCGTGATGGCCGCCCAGTCCATCGGCGAGCCGGGCACCCAGCTGACGATGCGGACCTTCCACATCGGCGGCATGGCCCGGGTCTCGGAGCAGTCCACCGTCGAGAGCCGCAAGGGCGGGACCGTGCGGTTCCAGGACCTGACCACCGCCGTGCGGCAGGACGGCGTGACCGTCGCGATGAACCGCACCGGCGAGATCGTCATCCTCGACGACCAGGGCCGGGAGCGGGAGAAGTACCCGGTGCCCTACGGTGCGGAATTGAAGGTCACCGACGGCGGCCGGTGCGACGCGGGACAGGTCCTGGCCCGGTGGGACCCCTGGTCCAACCCGATCCTCACCGAGGTCGGTGGCGTGGTGCACTTCGAGGACATCGTGCCCGGGAAGACCGTCGCCGAGCAGGTGGACGAGACCTTCGGGACGGTCCGCAAGAGCATCATCGAGACCAAGGACGTGGACCTGCGGCCCAGCATCGTGATCAAGGGCAAGGACGGGAAGGCCCTGAAACTGCCGAACTCCCACCTGGAGGCCCGCTATCTGCTGCCGGTCGGGGCGACCCTGTCGGTCGAGCACGGCAACGAGGTGTCCCCCGGCGTGGCCCTGGCCCGCGTGCCCAAAGAGACCACCAAGATGAAGGACATCACGGGCGGTCTGCCCCGGGTGGCCGAGCTCTTCGAGGCCCGGAAGCCCAAGGAGCACGCGATCATCTCGGAGATCGACGGCGTCGTGACCTTCGGCAAGGCCACGAAGGGCAAGCGGAAGATCATCGTCGTGCCCGAGCACGGCGAGAAGAAGGAGTACCTGATCCCGAAGGGCAAGTACGTGAGCCTCCGGGAAGGGGACAGGATCCGGGCCGGCGAGCCGCTGATGGACGGGTCCAGCAATCCCCACGACATCCTGCGGGTCCTGTCGATCCAGGCCCTGGCCCGGCACCTGGTGGACGAGATCCAGGACGTCTACCGGCTCCAGTCGGTGCGCATCCACGACAAGCACATCGAGGTCATCGTCCGGCAGATGCTCCGATGGGTGAAGATCACCGACCCGGGCGACTCGAAGTTCATGGCCGAGGAGCACGTGGATCGGTGGACCTTCGAGGAGGAGAACGACGCCCTGATGGCCAAGGGACTGCAGCCGGCCAACGGCGAGCCGATCCTGCTGGGGATCACCAAGGCCTCCCTGAACGTCGAGTCCTTCCTGTCGGCCGCCTCGTTCCAGGAGACCACCCGGGTGCTCACCGAGGCGGCCATCGGGGGCAGGACGGACTACCTCCGGGGCCTGAAGGAGAATATCATCATGGGACGCCTGATCCCCGCCGGCACGGGCTTCCCGACGCTGAACCGCCGGGTCGAGGTGAAGGTGCTCGCCGAGGCCGAGCGCCCGGAGGCGGCGGTCGAACTCCCCGCGCTGGAGATCGGCTGACCCTGGGCCCGGGACGGGAGGCGCGATGACCCGGAGTCGGGAGATCCAGACGCTCCTGTGGGCCCTGGCCGGCGCCCTGGCCATCATCGCCGCCGTCACCTGGTGGCTGGGCCGCCACCCGCAGAAGGAACCCCCGGGAGGCGGGACGGCGGCCATCTATGTGGAACTGGACCGGGGCGCCGAGGGATCGGCGGTCTATCGCCTGCCGCCGGGGGCCACGGCCCGGGATCTCTTCCGGGCCGCGGGGATCGCCGCGCCTTCCCGGTGGGACCCCTCCCGGCCTCTGGAGAACGGCCGCCTCTACCGCCTCGAGGGCGACGGGGGCCATTCCGAGTCCTGGATGAGCGGGGAACGCCTGCTGGCGCTGGGCATCCCGATCCCGCTGAACGAGTGCTCCCGGGAGGACCTGGTGGCCATTCCCGGCATCGGTGACGCCACGGCCGTCCGGATCCTCGAGCGGCGGGCCTCCCTGGGACGCTACCAATCCTACCGGGAGGTCGCCGAGATCCCGGGGGTGGGTCCGAAGACGATGGAACTGCTGACGCGCCACACCCGCCTGTAGAACCTCCCTGGCCGGTTTCCGGATCACGCCTCCAGGGGGGAGGGGGAGGGGCGGTGGTCCCGGGATCTCCGCTGCAGTCGTTCCGCCTGGTCCAGGGCCTCCTGGACCACGAGGTCCATGGGAGCGGTCACCAGTTCCCGGTCCTTCACGACGACCCGGCCGTCCACCACGACGTGGCGCACGTTGTCCCGGCCCATCGAGTAGACGATCGTCGCCGCCGGGTCGCCCGCGGGGACGCAGTGGGGCGCCCGGCGGTCCAGCACCACGAGGTCGGCCCGCTTGCCCCGGACCACGGACCCGATCTCGTCGTCGAGGCCCAGGACCTCGGCACCGCCGATGGTCGCCATCCGCAGGACCTGTCGTGCCGGCATGGTCGTGGGGCCGTGGAGGGCCTTCTGGACCAGCGCGGCGGCGCGCATCTCCTGGAAGATGTCGAGGTTGTTGTTGCACGGCGCCCCGTCGGCCCCGATGCCCACCCGGACGCCCGCCTCGATCATCGAAGGAATCGGGGCGATGCCGGATCCTAGTTTCAGGTTGGCCGACGGGCAGTGGAGCACCGCGGCGCCGGTGGTCGCCAGGCGCCGGATCTCCTCGGGGGAGAGATGCACGCAGTGGGCCAGCAGCAGGCGGCGGTCCAGAAGACCCAACTGGGCGAAGAGGTCCACCGGGCGGCAGCCGAAGCGGTCCACG
>Ga0302250_1002377_pt1 | contig 11775 bp, 10 predicted proteins | sample AAG_RA_Asp_MG_FD_193536 | JGI IMG/M metagenome (GOLD analysis project Ga0302250, IMG submission 193536) | Enriched activated sludge microbial communities from anaerobic digester in WTTP, New Holstein, Wisconsin, United States - AAG_RA_Asp | ecosystem: Engineered > Bioreactor > Anaerobic >... | reverse complement strand
GGAAAAATCATTGGCTATTACTCTGTCAGACGTAAAGCAAATCCAAAAGCATTGGAAATTATTCAACCTCTTTATGCAAAACTTTTGGAACTTGAAAAAACAGGTGGGATGGAAGCTTCACAAGTTTATCTTACTGATGTATTAAATCAAAAAGGAGTCAGTTATGAAGAACTATCTAACACATTACAGCGATTATAAAACTATTTTCCTTGTACTTCTCCTTTGTGTTGCTGTCAGTAATTATTTTATAGGTTATACGGAGAGCATGACCACATCAGGACTTCTCTTAGGAGTTGGAATAGGTTCATTCTTTGGTAGTAGAAAGACTATGGTGTGTGATACAGAGTTGTATGAAAAAACACTCAGTGTCATTCGCGATGCAGCACATGGAAATTTAGAACCTCGTGTCGTCAATATTGATCCCAATAAACCAATGGGCAAAATAGCTTTAGAAATTAATGACCTGCTTGATCAAATGGAAGCATTAATGCGAGAGACGAAAACATCTATAGAATCTGCAAGTCAAGGTAAAACATATCGTAATATCTTTAATGAAGGTTTTCGTGGGCTCTTTGCTGTCAATGCACGTTATATTTCAGAAGGCGTTAAAGGAATATTGGATGGACAAAAAGGAAAAGCAAAAGGAGAACTTTCTTCTGCATTTTCTGACCTTGGCAATGGTAACAATGGTATTAAAATGGTGCAACAAGATCTTAGCCAAAGTATTGATGAAATGGCATATATTAAACAAGTTTCTCAACAAACAGCACAAAAATCAGATGAGAGTTTGGAAACTGTTATAGCCCTTTCTTCAGGTATTCAAGAGCTCTTAGAACTTCTTAACAGCACCAATGAAGCGATCACATCTCTTAGTGAGCGTACATCTGAAATCTCTTCCGTGGTCAATTTGATTAAAGATATTGCCGATCAAACCAATTTATTGGCACTTAATGCTGCCATTGAAGCTGCGCGCGCGGGTGAGCATGGACGTGGATTTGCAGTTGTTGCGGATGAAGTTAGAAAATTAGCCGAACGTACGCAAAAAGCGACACAAGAAATTGCTATGACCATTCAAACACTACAACAAGAAACCAATGGTATTCATTCTAACTCGGATCGTATTAGCGTGATTGCAAATACCAGTGGGGAAAATGTCGTCCATTTTGAAGATGCACTTCGTGCGTTTAACAAAGATGCAAATGAAACAGCTAAGATATCGAACAAACTTGAAAATAAGACATTTGTAACTTTAGCAAAAATCGATCACATTGTATTTAAAACCAATGCATATTCAGCAATCCTCAATGAAAAAGAGGATGCAATTTTTTCTGATCATACAACATGTCGTTTAGGAAAATGGTATCAAGATCCTGCTGTTAAAGAGCGTTTTGGACACACTCAAGCCTATACACAAATGGCTAAGCCACATCACGATGTACATCATTATGTACTCACAAATATGAGTGAACTAAAACAAGGACAGATTGTTGGTAAATTGGCATTATTTGTAGATAATTTCAAAAAAATGGAAGAATCGAGTTCTACTCTCTTTAATTTACTTGATAAAATGGTAGTTGAGAGTGAAAATACAAAGAATTCATCTGTTGCCAAGGCTAAAAGTCTTTGATAAAGCGTAAAAGTTACGATAGACTTATCTTTATGTAAATTGATGTAGAAAAGAGGCTGTTTTGGGACGCTTTTGGCATTCTAGTATATTACCATGGTTAGTAATTATTGTAGGTCTTCTTTTATCTACAATAACTGCTTGGAAAAGTAATCAATGGATCACAGAGACTGAACAAATCCGTTTCGAAAATGCATCGATGCATATTCAAAGCTTAATTAAAAAAGAATTGAGCATATCTATTCAATTAATTTCAAGTACCGCAGCCTTTATCAAATCATCTGCAGATGTGACACGTGAAGAGTGGCAACAATTTGCTACTGCTGCTAATCTTAATCAAGAACTGTTGGGATTTAGAGCTATTGGTTATGCTCCACTTGTCAGAGATACTGAACGAACAGCGCATGAAAATACTATTCGTAAGGATGGATTTTCTGATTACACCGTCACACAAAAAGAGATCTTATCTCAAAATATGTTTCCTGTTACTTATCTTGAACCTCTAACCGAACTTAATAAAAAAGCATTTGGCTTTGATTTGGCGTCCGAAGAGATACGTAGAAATGCAATTTATGATGCATTTTCACGTGCAAAACCAACACTATCACATAAAGTTGAATTAGTTACTGATGAAAGTAATGGATTTTTTATTTTTTCCCCTATATATCAATCCATTGAAATACCAAGCACAATAGAAGATCGTCTTAAAAATGCAAAAGGTATTGTGTATCTTCTTCTTGATACTAAAAAGCTCTTTCAAGGAATCTTAGACTCTAACTATATCAAAGTGGACTTTGAGATTTATGATGGAAACACACCTCTACTTGAAAATAAGTTGTATGATTCTGCTTCTCACATACATAATTCTCGTTTGAGCTCTTATCAGTTACTTGATATGTATGGGAAGCCTTGGCTTATACATTTTAAAGCCATTGAAGTCTTAGATATTGGCTTAAATCGTTATATTCCATTCATTCAATTGTGTGTAGGTGTAATATTTTCTATGATTTTGGGTGCATGGATTTATGCATTACAACATACACGACAGAAAGCTTATCGTCTTGCTGAAGAAAAAACAAAACAACTTTCTCAATCTGAAACAGCAATCCGCTCTATTTTTCAAACCATGCAAGAAGGTATTGTTGTTATCAATAAAGATGGGACGATTCTCGAATGTAATCTTGCAGCGCAAGAGATGTTACAAGTTAATGCAAGTGAACTGATTGGCAGTGTAAATAGAAATCCAAAATGGAATGTTATTCATGAAGATGGAACAGCATTTTCAATAGAAGATCGCCCTTCGTGTAAAGCACTTAGAACAGGAGAAATCCAGAGCAATATTATTATGGGAATTGAACGAAAAGATGGCTCTTTTATTTGGGTTAATACTAATGCTCAGCCTCTTTTTTCTGATGATTTTAGTGAGATAACATCAGTATTAGCTACCTTTAGTGATATTACTGCATATCGTAAATCTAAGTTAGAGTTAGAACGCTACTTGGAAATTATTGATCACAACGTCATCATATCTAATACAGATATTAACGGAATAATTACAGAAGCAAGTGAGGCCTTCTGTAAAATTTCTGGATATTCTAAAGAAGAATTAATTGGAGAAAAACACAATATTATTAGACATATTGATATACCATCGTCATTATATAAAAGTATGTGGAGTATTCTTAAGAAAGGTCTTCCGTGGACTGGTGAAATTAAAAACAAGCGAAAAGATGGATCTGTTTACTGGGTGGAAGCTATAATTACCCCTCAATATGATGAGAAAAAATCACTTATAGGGTATATGGCTATTCGTCATAATATAACAGATAAAAAAAGAGCTGAAGAACTTTCTATAACAGATCGTTTAACAGGACTGTATAACCGTCTTAAATTAGATGAACTTTTCGCTTATAATCTTCATGTCGCTAAACGCCATCATTTAACCTTTTCGATTATCCTTCTGGATATTGACAATTTTAAATTAGTCAATGATACTTACGGTCATCAAGTAGGGGATAGTTTACTACAAGAGATAGCACATATCCTAAAAACAAATGTTCGTCTTGAAGATGCTGTTGGTCGATGGGGTGGCGAAGAGTTTTTACTTTTACTCCCTAGTAGTGATTTAACATCAGCAACAATGTTAGCAGAAAAACTTCGTGGCTTAATCGAAGCAACGGTATTTTTATATGTAGGTCATTGTACAGCTAGCTTTGGTGTTTCTAGTTATCATGAAAAAGATCATGAAAAAGATATGATTGCACGTGCAGACGCAGCACTGTACCGTGCAAAAAGTAATGGCCGTAATTGGGTTGAAACAGAACTACCTTTGTAATTATTTACTCTTTTAGTGATTTTCGCAAGCGCTTTTGTGCATACATAGCATGATCTGCAATTTCAATAAGTTTGTGTAAATCTTGAGAATCTTCTGGGAATAAAGCATACCCAATACTTCCTCCTATTTGGAGTGTATAGTCTTCAAATAGTAAATCTTGATCTATTTCTTTAGAGATTCTATTGATTACAAGATCAATTTCATGTTTATGTGTAATATTTTTCAAAATAAGTCCAAACTCATCCCCTCCAAGACGTGCTACAATATCTACATCTCGTGAGACATTTTTTAGATGTTTGGCAAACTCTTTAATGGCTTCATCACCTGCTTTGTGTCCATACGTATCATTAATATATTTTAATCCATCCATATCAATTATGACAATTGCAAAATTGATCGTTTTTTGTTTCGATAATGCAGTTAATTGAAATAATTGATCATAAAAAGCGGATCGATTATTTAATTCTGTTAAAGCATCATGTGAAGCTTTATAAAAGAGTTCATCTGTCGCATAACGAGCTGCATAATACATCAATGAAGCCATAATATCGCCCACAATAGATAAAACACAAATATCATGATCGCTGAAAAATGAAGTTTTATCTGATACTATTTTCAAAACACCAACAGTATCTTCATCGTGCTTTAAAGGAACAACAACCATTGAAAGTGCACCTACTTTTGAAGAAGCTTCCTTATCGACTCTATCATCTGTTTGAGTGTTCTCACTGTAAAAAATTTCACCTGTTTTCACACATAGCCCTGATAAACTAGAATCTTTTTTTAAATGCAACCCTAAAAAAGGTTCTAAACTGCCCGATGTAGCACGATAAACCATATCTTCACCTTCTGCTAGCTCTAATGTCGCTCCTTTTGCATGTGTCATTTCTTGTGCTTTATGTGTAATAAGGGTCATGATACTTCCAAGATCTGGTCCAATTTTAACAACATCCGTTTGAAAATTAATAATTTCTAATAGCCTTTGTTGAGATAGAAGCATGGAACAGATCTTGTTGCCTATCATTTTGTGCCTTCTTATGCAAATTATTTTTGCATATTTTATAATAAAATTTGTAGCTTGAGTTATTTTTTATTAAAAAACTAATGTAATTTAATTTAACAATTTTCAAAAATATTTTCATAATTATGATAATATTTGATTATGAAAAAAGCCTTTGTTCCAATTTTTCTACTCTTCATTTTGCTCTTTGCCGCAGCAACAACTTTCTCTCACTTTTATCTTGATAAAGAAGACTCAAACATAATAAACAAGAAGTTATTTTTAGAAACACGAGAGTTATGTTTCAAAGCCTTTTTGGCGATGAATAATAGTATTAACTTCTTTCCTAAAATAAGTGAAGAAAACACACAGTTATTCAACTTACTATACTCAAAAGTCTATAAGTAATAAGGGATTTAGAATGAAAGAAAAACTACCTTGTATCGAGCCCTTTGCTAATGAATATGAAATTATCACAATTCAAACTTTTTCTATTGAAAATAGATTTGATCAAATTTCTATTTATGGTGTCATTGATATCACAAAAGATAAAAATGGGCTAGAAAAGATTCTTGCACTCAAACACCAAATAGATACTATTGCAAATTATTTGAAAAACGAAGATTTAGATGCGAAAGTTAGTGCAGAGAAAAATTCGGCTAAAAACGAGAAGAAGCCATTTTAGAAAATTGTCTTTAAGAGTCATAAACAACTATTTTGCGTGCAAGTGCATATTTCAATGCATCAAAACGCTTTTCATCAAAATGGTCTCCAAATTCCATTTTTGCTTCTTCTTGTACGAGTTCTTTGGCTTTTTTATCATGTGTAAAAGTTTGGAATGACATAATAGGTCCCAACCCACTAGTGACTTCCATAAGAGCCAATGCCGAGACAACATACTTCATTGTTGTTGTTTCATCTACATGTCCCAATTTTTCAGCCAATAATTGCATAAATAAAGGATGTGGTTTTACTCCCGTATGTTGCAACGGAATATTTTGGGCTCTTGCAAAGTCAATCAATGCCCAAGTAGCACATGTATGGCGCATCCAATGAGGTGTTATACGATCAACATTCCTTCCGAAAGCGGAAGATGCTATGCAAAAAGCTTTATAAATGTCAGAATAATTTACTTCTCTTCCATTACTGAGCAACCACATTGCACTTGGGTTATATTCAAATTTTCCTTTTTTACCTTGATCGCTATGCTTTTTTAATCGTTTAATATACAACCTTGAGAGATAATCTTTTTGTATTGTTGCAATAGTTCTTATTGGTAAGTCACATTGTAATTTCTTATCCCCTTTTGCAATGTAGTCCATCTTAATACAACTATCCACGCTAAGTCCTGTATTAAGGTATTGAAAATATTTTTTAAAGCTTTCTTGCGTAACAGATAATGCAGCACTTACACGCAGACCAGTTTCAACCATTAAATAAGCAATCATCTCAAAAACGATATCTTGTTTACGCAATTCTCGTCGAAGATGTTCGAATACAGTTCTACTTATAGCATGATATAGTCGTTTTTCTGGTGAGCTTTTGACATATAAACTCCAGACTTCAATTTTTTGATCATCGAAATTTCTTCTTTTTTGCAAATGAGATAATAAGGTATCTTTTCTATAAGGCTGAACCATTTTTGTAGTGAGAGTTAAATCGAATGATTCTCCAATAGACGCCATATACTTATAAAATTTGAACCAGACATTCAATTTGAGGTTCATTGAATTATTTGATACTGGTTTTTCGTGATTGCTGTTATTTGAATTCTCTTTATTACCATTTGAATCAAGATGTAGCATCTTATTTCGTATGGTTTTTATATCAGATTCTGTTGCAGTTTTCCATGTCAATCCCATTTGATCTAAATGCTTAAAAAGTTCTCTCAATTTCACTGCACGTTCGCGATGAGTCGATATTCCTGAAATAGAAGAAAACCTTCCTCCATATCTTGATTCATATGTAAGAAAACGTGTTGATGGTAGGTCAATATTGTTATCAATCAGAATATGCGTAATATTACGGTTTCTAATTGATGGATGGGGTATTGTCATTAAATCAAATATCATATAGTCTTAACCACCATTGGTTTGAGTGATTGAAGCTCTTCTTTGAGTCTTTTGATAGTTAAGTCTTTATTAACAATGGTTTCTTTTAAGAGTATTTCATTATCGAGCAGTTCAGTAATACGTATAAGAAGATTATCTATTGTATTTTGGAGTTTTCTAGTATCTTCTTTAATTTTAGAACTGACCGTATTTCTAATTTTACTGTGCTCATTTTTATATTCACAGATAGCTTTATTTAATTCAATAAAAGGTTCCGTTGTTGGTTGTTTGAGTGAAGCTAAACTTATTTTTGTATGAAAATTAAGAGAATGCGTAGAAGAATTAGCCAAATTACATATGTTCTCAAATGTTATTTTATTAACATTGGTGACAATGGAATTATTTTTAAGATCTTCAAATGCTTCCCAAAGGGCTTTTAGCTTGAGATCTATTTGCTCTTTGGATTGTCTAGCCATTAGAAACTTTTCCTTTATCTTCATTATATTTTTTAATTATTTTAGTATATGGATTTGTCATTTCTTCTAAATTTTCATTTGTAAAATAAGTGTTTTGCATAAGACGCTCACGTAGTTCTTTTGGATATTGATCTTGTAAAAGTTGAGTCTGTTTTTTCAAATCTTCAATATGCTGTTCGGTAAAAATAGAATTACAACAGATATTTCCTTCGCATCTTGCTGGTTGAGGAGATTCCCCTATGAAACTATCCAAGTTAAATCCTCTTTGGCATGCCATTTCATTTGGATTACTTCTATCATGAATACATAAGCAGATTGGAGTTTGCAAGATGGCAAGTTCTCCTTCTGTTACAAGTTGGAGTAAGTCTTGATGTAAAAGATCAGCAAAATCTTCAACATAAGAACCTAGAAAAGAAGGATTATTCATAATATGCTCTCCCTTGTAATTATAAAGGTTGTGTCCTTCTTTAATTTCTTTTGAGATTATATGCAGTAAACGTTTTGCTTCTTGTTCTTCTAGGTCTTTAATGGCATTTCGATAATAAAGATTATAATGTCCCATGTATCGCAAAGTCATTTTAATAGATGTATGACCAAGAAACATTCTAGCAAGCTCAAGACCATCTTTATCATTAAAATACACAATGATAAAGGCCATCACATGTCGAAGTTGATGGGGTGTAGGTGGGTTTTTTTCATTAATAAGGTTATAGTATGTTTTAAGTACCCTTCTTATATAGGATGCACATAATATGTCTTTTACTCCAGGAAACATAATTGTTGTATTAATTAAAGGTCCAGTTTTTTGTGAATCCTTGATTTGTGCAAGTTTGGATAGAATCAGTATAGCTTCTTTTGCAATTAAAGGAATAGGCATTTCAACTTCTTCGCCACCTTCATCAGCTGCAGTTTTTCGCACAATACGTGTAAGATGAGTATGGTCATCATGCCTAAATATAGGGAATCGTTCTAATGTCATCAGCTCACTGGCTCGCATACCTGTCATTAATGCAACAATTAAGATACAAGCACCTTCTAATTTTTTCATAGCATTCATAGGAGGTAGATGTGTTGTGGTGATTTTTTCACGATTGATTTTAGATTGGCATAACTTTTGAAATTTTAATAAATCAGGTTCGCTATATTGATGAGTGGTGTTAGTAAAATGGTATCGTAGTTGTGTTTTTTGTTTTGCTTGAGTCAGCGTTTTTATATATTTATACTGTTCTACAACTAAAAATACATCCTCTGAATAATTTTTTATATATGTCATTGCTTTTTCTAAAACGGCCTTGAGTTGATTCAACGGGTAGGGGGTTCTTTTACTACCAAGGACTTGACGCTGCCTCTCTTCTTCTTGCACTCCTGCGTAAATTTTGTAGCAAACAGAGGTATTGGATAATAGGCTCTCGTCTAATCTTAAAAAATAAGGTAGTTGTGAATTTGCATCAGTGATCCAGTCTTTAATTTTGGAGAGCTTTGTAGATAAGTGAGAAAAAGAGAGCTTTTTCTCTATTTCATCGTAAAAATACTTTTCTATATTGGTAGTTAAAATTTCATCAAGCCTTTGGATGGGAGTACCTAAATCATTTTGTAAATTTTTGAGTATATGGTGTAGATCGTAACAATAGGCTTTTTTACCACTATTTTGAGGGATATCACCCATATGTCCATGAAATTTAAGCAAAGTAATAACTCGAAATGCTAACTCAAAAATACCTTCTAGCTTTATAGGCATTTTAGATGGTTTTAAAATACTGGTTGGAAGCAAAAGTGGATTATGTGCAAAATAAGTATTAAATGTTCCTGGAAAAATTAAATGATTGAGCAGGTGATACACTTCATCTATGGTATGACATTCTTTGAGTTGTAATCTAATATCTAGTGGTATCATATTCAACCTCATTTAGATTAATTTTGCGAATACGTTGAAATTTTTTACTTACAAATGTACTATAATGCTTCATCTCTTGTAGAGCATATTCTCTTTCATGAGTTGTAAAATTTTCTATAGTGTTGAAAGCTGCTTGATAGTCTATTAAATATTCCTTCTCCCAATCTGCTTCGCTTAGAAATATTTCCTTTTCTTCTTCCATGTATTTGATCCATGCAAAAATAACAGGACCATGGATTTGTGGAATGACATAACTTTGATTGCATTGAGTTAAACATTTTAGCCAATCTGAGCATATTTCGTTATTTTGTAGCGATGGCGCATTTGGGAAAGTTGGATTTTTAGGATTTTGACAATTTGCTAATGGCCCTTGAAATATAAACATTTTTGGATCATCATCTATCAGTATTTTACCACTAAAAATTCCAACAAGTTTGTCTTGAGATTTTGTGATTTTGTAATGTTTATCTTCTTTAAATTCTGTACAGTTTTCATAATGTGTTTGGGTGTTAATATGTTTATGTCCTTTTTTCAGTTGCCGTTCATATTCACTTAATCCATGTAGATAGTTAGTATAATTTTTATTGACTCTAAGCCTCATATGATCTATTGAATCAAGTCTTTCCCCACATGAATCCGTAATGTGGTATTTGCAATAAAAAGATTTATTTGAGCGTTTAATATGAGAAAAAAATGCTCTTCTTGTCCAAATGCTAATACAACTATTTTGGGAGTCCTGAGAATTAAAATATTGAAAAAAATTCTTTTGATTAGATTTTTTCCATAAAGGTACTAACCATTTTAGGTAAAAACTTAGATATTCAAATGTTAATGAGTTATGTTGTATAACTGTTCTATATCGTGCATTATTGCGACTTTTAATACCATGTATAGCAATTGAAAACCCTAAATTATCACCCAATTGATATTCTCCGTTATTATCTTTATGCACTATCCAACTTCAAAGTACCTCAGGATTCATTCCTTTTCGAATGAGTAAATAGAGTATCAAAGGATAAATTTCATGCATAGACGGTAATATCCTAGATGTATAATCATCTATCCTAAGTCCCAGTTTATAGAGATTACTTGCAATAAAAGAAGCTTCGTCAACGAATAGAGTTTTATAACACTTTTTCATGGACCTATCAAATGGCCAATCGGTGATTAATTCTTTATGCCAAAAAGCAAACATCTTTTCATTATTGATTGTAATGTTTATTCCTTTTTGCGCTAATACAAGAAGTTTTTTATGTTCTTTTTCTTGTCCTTTTTTATATCTAAATACACCAGGAGATACACAGCGAACCCAACAACGCAAATCAATTTGATATTGCAATAACGCAATTTTTCTAATAATTAAATTGAGTGATGTCCCTTTATTGCCAAGTTCAACGTTATCAAAATAAGTTTTTGCAAGATTTTCTAAACTAAAAAGCTTAATTGTTTTAAATTCTTCCATCCATTGTTGATATTCTTGAGCTCTATTAATAATATAATTAAGTTCTTTTCTTGCACATAAATCTAATTGATAAAGTGTAGTTGTAGGTAATCCTTTTATAGGCTTCTTGATGCGACGTCCAACGTTTCGCTTACTAGTAAAATGAGGTATTAATTCAGAAATACGATTGAAAAAAGCAGTTAAGTGTGTCTTATTAGCTCGATTAAGTTGTAGTTCTGAAATAGTATTCCAAAGGATATTTTGATGCTCATTGGTGATATCTTGCAATGTATTTAGTGGAATATTGTTTTTTTGCATTGCTTTTAAAAAGAGACCGCAAGCATGTAAATACTCACGAATAGTTGATTCATTAGAATTTTCTGGAACAATTTGTAACAATGAATCTATTATAAAATTAGAATATTGTGGAAATAAATCCAGCACATTTTTTTTATAAACTTGATTACTAGAATGTATCTTTTTATGACCAGCCTCTTGTAAGGCTTTAATAAATTCAATATTATTAGCTGATGACATATAAATACGTGAATGTATTTTTGTTGTCTCTGCTGTTTGTCTATAGATTAAATAAGTGCCGTAATGCTCTTTAGCATATGTTGAATCCACTGTATCAAAATGTTTTTTGTAAATTTTTTCTTTTTGAGGAATATTAGAAGTAGAGAGTTCGGTTGCTTTTAGCATTTTGTACTCTTAATTATACTTTTTTAAAGTATATCAGAAATACAGAAAAATGTTATTAATTATACGTTTTTAAAAATTTTAGAAAAGAAACCCAAAATGACAAGCCCTTTATCTTTATACTTTTGATATAAATTTTCAAGCCCTGTATATTGTTCCGTAAAACCACATTTACTTGCTACATTGACAATGAGGAGCACCTTGTTTTTAAAAGCATTCATAGTGATGATTTCACCGCTGATGGTCTTGACTTCA
>Ga0302250_1002375_pt1 | contig 11780 bp, 8 predicted proteins | sample AAG_RA_Asp_MG_FD_193536 | JGI IMG/M metagenome (GOLD analysis project Ga0302250, IMG submission 193536) | Enriched activated sludge microbial communities from anaerobic digester in WTTP, New Holstein, Wisconsin, United States - AAG_RA_Asp | ecosystem: Engineered > Bioreactor > Anaerobic >... | reverse complement strand
CGGGACAATGGACATCGGAGTATATCGGTCCGGCCAGTGGATTTTGGATTATGGAATCGGTGGAACGGTAGATCGCCGGGTATCATTCGGCACGGCAACGGACGTCCCGGTAGTCGGGGACTTCAACAATGACGGGACAATGGACATCGGAGTATACCGGTCCGGCCAGTGGATTTTGGATTATGGAATCGGTGGAACGGTGGATCGCAGGCTTTCATTTGGTGTTGCAACCGACAAACCGGTAGTACTCTCATAATTTTGAGTGAACTCCCCCCATTTTTTTATTGATGGAATATTAGAAAATTGCATATTTTTAAAAGTATTTAAAAAAAAAAAGATTTTGTTCATAGTTCAAGTATTATTTGTTGTCAGAATCAATTTCATGAATGAGCAGTCTTTCCAAAAGTTGTTTTAGTCAATGAAACTGCAATTAAACCAATGAATTTGTTATAGTTGGAAAACTATAATCATTGAATAACATGAAATGTCTAGTAACCGGTGGGGCAGGTTTTATAGGCTCGCATATTATCGGAAGATTGCTCCAGCAACATCAAGATGTCATCTGTCTTGATAATTTTGATCCATATTATGATCCGAGAATTAAAAATCAAAATGTTTCTTTATTCCTGCAGAACGAACGGTTTACTTTGATCAATGGAGATATTCTTGATAAAAAATTATTGCGAAACCTTCTTTTAAATGTTGATGTAATTTTTCATGAAGCAGCTCAGGCCGGCGTTCAGATTTCAGTAAAAAATCCAATGAAATCGCATAAAGTAAATGCAACCGGAACATTAAATCTTCTTGAATCTGCGATAAAAGCAGATGTAAAACGGTTTATTTTCGCTTCGTCATCCTCGGTCTATGGGGACGTAAAATACCTGCCATTTGATGAATGTCATCCGACACACCCAGTTTCACCGTATGGTGTATCTAAAATTATGGCTGAGCAGTACTGTCGGATTTTTAACGAGCTTTATGGCATATCATCTGTTGTTTTACGATATTTCACTGTTTATGGCCCTAGGATGAGGCCTGATCTAGCAATAAATATCTTTACTAAAAATGCGCTTAAGAATAAACCCCTCACAATTTTTGGAACCGGAAATAAAACACGTGACTTCACATATATTGATGACATTGTCGAAGCAAATATGCTGGTGCTGACCAAAGGAAATGGAGTATATAATGTCGGGGGAGGACATCGTGTGTCAATCCAAGAAATTGCAGAAAAAATAATTGAAATAACTGGGAGCTCCTCAATAATCCAATTTAAAAATTCTAAAAAAGGGGATGCCGAACATACCTTTGCAGATACTACAAAAGCTTTTCAAGATTTTGGATGGAGACCAAAAATCTCTCTTGAAAACGGATTGAAGAGGTATATTGAATGGGTATCGACATATCAGTAATAATTCCTGCTTACAATGAAGAGCAGAATGTAATACCATTATACAAAGAATTAACGCAAGTCTTAGTCTCACTAAACCGAAGCTATGAAATTATTTTTATTGATGATGCCTCCACAGATACAACATACCAAAAAATCGATAATTTGCGGGCTTCTGACCCTTTATTAAAAGTCATAAAATTTCGAAAAAATTTTGGACAAAGTGCCGCAATGAAGGCAGGCTTTGATCACGCTCAAGGAAAAATCATTATAACGCTGGATGCGGATCTCCAGAACGATCCACATGATATCCCCCAAATGATTGAAAAGTTAGAACAAGAAAAAATTGATGTTGTCTGTGGTTGGCGTTTCGATCGAAAGGATCCATTCTTTAAAAAAATTTTTTCCCGGTATGCAAATCGTTTCCGCGCATTTCTAACTGGTGAAACCATTCACGATTCCGGATGTACCCTTCGGATCTATAAACAGGATGCAGTTAAAGATATTGAATTATACGGAGAATTGCACCGGTATATCCCTGCGCTCCTTCTCTGGATGGGGTACAAAGTCGGGGAATTGAAAACCAATCACCGGGAGCGTGCTTCTGGCAAAAGCAAATATAACTGGAAGAGAATCATGAAAGGATTTCTTGATCTTCTGGTTATATCATTCTGGCAAAAATATTCCGCTCGTCCGATGCATATTTTTGGAGGGACCGGATTGATTATCGGGGGAATTGGATTTATTATCGCCCTGTATTTGGGATTATCACGTCTGATATTCGGGATGGGACTAACCGAAAGGCCGTTGTTTATTGTATCGTTGGTTCTTTTGGTTGTTGGAATACAATTTATTGCACTGGGAATTATTGCGGATATATTAGTACGGATTTATTACAAACAGACGGGAAAGCAAAGTTATCTGATTGAAAAATAATGGACAGGATCGTTCGATTTTCTATGAACTCAGACGCACAGCGAAGTGGAGAATATTCTTTAAAAGGAGACTATCATAAGAACATCGATGAGACCTGGCACTATTATCCTGTTTTTTTATTCAAGATGAAAGCGATTGATAAATTCTTAGAGGAACTTCCTAAATCCCTAAAAATTCTGGATTTGGGGTGTGGAGAAGGGTATCTGGTTGAAAGATATCAAAAGTTAGGATATAATATTATTGGCCTTGACCTAAATTATTTATCAGAATTTGTTCGAAAGGGGGATATAAGGGCAACTCCTTTTGAAAATGAAACATTTGATGTTGTTTTATGTTTGGATGTAATTGAACATTTACCTTTTTCAGATCAAAATCTCGCATTAAAGGAAATTTATCGGATCCTTAAGAAAGAAGGTCTTGTTCTGCTGGCATTGCCCAATCTTGCACATTTTGCGTCACGTGTTTCGTTTCTGTGCACGGGATCTTTGATAAGGACCTCGGTTATTGAGCGGCATCCCGGAGATCGACCAATTATTGAGTATTTAAACGAGATTGAAAAAAACAATTTGACCGTTATTAAACGGAGAGGTATATTTCCTACATTCATATTCACCTCACTATTGACGTGGTATTTCCCCCAAAGAGTAATTTTCTTGCATAAAATTATCAATATATTATTCGCCTATCCAAACTGGTGCTTCTTAAATCTGATTTATTGTAAAAAAAAATAGGATGATTTCCTTTTTAAAAATAAAAAACCGATCAATCCCAAAAATATCGTGAAGACTAAAACAATGATATGATACCCGAAAGCAGACTGAATTGCATCACTATTGGATAGCCCTAAAAATACGAATCCGATGACCCATGCACTTTCAGTAGTTCCAAATCCCCCAATCCCCTGGATTGGTAAAATCGTTGAAAAAATTGCGAATGTCGACCCAAGCAACACGATTGTATAAGAAAATTCAAAACCCATTGCGAACATTAATAAATAAATCATTGAATAGAGTGATATCCAGATAAAAATTGATAATATAAATCCTGATCCTAATATTCTTGCAGCCGTAGTCTTATCTCGTGAGATTCTAGAGATGCAGGAGATTGTTTCTTCACTCTTCCGGATTATAAACTGTCCAATGATACTTGTTTCAACGTGAAAATATCGAAAAAATGTAATAATTTGATTATTTGCCCAATTTCCTGAAAAAATTAACAACGCAAAAAGAAAAATCATGATTAAAACCAAGAATACGCCCATCCATAAAAATTTCATAAGTCCTGATGGACTATTTTTGTTGATGAGAAGGGAAAACAAGAAAAGAACTGAAATAATTATAAAATCAAAAATCCTCGCAACAACCAATGTGGCGATACCTTCTCCAGTGGTCCTGTTCTTAGTTTTTAATAAATATACATATGACAATTCCCCGGTACGTGCCGGCAGGACATTGTTCACCAAATTGTGCATACATACGATATGGAACAGGTCCGAGAAACCGACTTCCTTGTTGAGGAGAATATGAAAACGCCAGGCGCGGAATAGGTAACTACAGAGATAAAGAATAAATCCCGCTACGAGGAAAATCGGATTAATATTTATTAGGATGGTAATAATATCTTTAATGTCAATTTGGGTAAAAAGCAAAGCGAGTAGTATTACCGTTATTATTACTGTTAATACTTTAATGAAAAAAGGATGTTTCATTCCTCGATCCTTTTCTGATTAAGTCATAAAGGTATTCAATTTATTAACCTATTGTTTTTTCGGCTCTATTGAATTCCTTAAAACAACCAGTTTTCACAATCTGCACCTTATAAAGACAAACGATTATTAAATCACCGCAGATAAAATCGTAATATTGCGTTTGATTAAAATGGAAATACGTTGAACATAGATCAAATGATTTCCCGCAAACTGATCCGTGAATTTTTTTTTAAATATTATCATTACCTGATTCTTCCTATACTTGTATTCATTCTTGTAGCGCCGATAATCATTGGATTTTTTTTTATATCCCACTATGCAGTTAATGTTCCCTATTGGGATCAGTGGAATACAATCGTTCCTTCAACAATCGACTGGTATGCCGGAACCTTTGATTATCATAGTATCTTTGAACCGCAAAACGACTCAAGGCCTATTCTGACAAATATCTTGATGCTATCCATTTCAGTATCAACGGCTCTTAATATTAATGCGATATTCTATGTTGGATTTGTTATATATATATTATGTATATTTATCATTCTTTACTATGTTAAAAAAGATATTGGAATGAGTTTTTCAACTCTTCTTTTATTAATGCCAATGGTATATTACGCATTCAACTTATATTATATGGTACGTTTTATCCATAATCTCGGGGCGTTAAGTTATCCCGTCTTAATTTTCACTGCATTGGCCTCGCTCTATTTCTTATCTGAATCAAAAATGAATTCAAGATGGTCAAATCTCTGTTTTCTTTTTTCGATCGGAATGGGGATTGCGTGTACTTTTTCTTTCGCTGCTGGACTGTCCATCTGGTTTGCGGGTTTCATTCAATTATTAATCCAAAAGATGCACAGGAGGTTTGAAAAAATAATTGTCTGGACACTTAGTGCAATAAGTATATTTTATATTTACTTTATTTTATTGGGCTCCCAAACAACGGGGCTTCATAGCACTGGGGCCTACATCTCATTTATTGAGACCACTCTGCGTCAGCCTCTTGACAAATTCTTATGCTTCATGGGCACCTTGGGCGCCGAGATAATTCATGACAATACGGTTGCTCTGTTTTTCGGTATATTACTATTCGCAATACTAATTGCATTATTGTATGTAAACCGTTATTCACTCGAATTGGATCGTTACTCAAAATGGTATGGACTTTTGACCTTCGGAATGCTTACCTCTCTGGAAGTGACATTGACAAGATCCGGGGGCCTTGACTACTTAGATCCTGTAGAAACTATATTTTTCATCCCTGGCCCACGACATAGCTTAGCGATATTTCTACCATTAATTTGCATATATATCCTAGCTATCATATATTGGAAGGAGTCCGTTGCGCAAAGAAAAAAAGGAGAAAAATCTCCCAACCCCATGTTTTTTCTTCGCGCTAGAGAATTTAAAAACCTTTTTTTGTTATGTATCATTTTACTACTGCTCTTCGGCAGCATCATTCTGCATAGTACATCTGGTCTATCTTTGGCAAAAGCCCATCATAATCAGCAAATAACATACCAATATTACCTTCAGAATTACGCAGAGATTCCCGAAGACAAGTTAAACTTGCTTTGTTGGAATCTCCAACTTGTCAAATCACAAGCTCCTTTACTTGAGCAATACAATTTGAGTATTTTTGCATCTCCGAATCCGGAACCACACCTCCTTCGTTTTTATTGGCTTGATCCTGATGTGAAGACTGCAAGTGGTAATGAAACCTTAATAGAAACGTACTATACAAAGCAATCTGAAGTAAAGATAAATTCGATATCAATGCCAGCGATATTTGAACACCCTCAGGGATTGAGGGGTACGACTATTATCTATGAACACATAAAAATCCACAAACAGTCAAATTTTGAGTTTGATATAGGGCTTGACGAGAAAATTTGGGATAAATCAGAAAATGACGGGGTGATATTTGAAATTAATATCTACAATCCTCAATCTGATCTGACCTACCGGATCTTTTCCAAAACGCTTGATCCTGTCCATGAAAAAAATGATAGAATGTGGCAGCATTTTAAAATACCCCTGGAAAAGTACGTTGGTGAGAATGTAAGTGTGCAATTCGTATCGCGGCCAAGCGGGAATAACAATTACGACTGGGCATGGTGGGGCGATCCCAAGATAATATGGACAACGTAGGAGTGGGATCGTGAATCCTGGAGACTCTTTCAACATCAGTTTGAAAGAAAAATGTTTTTATTATATATATCAAAGGTGAAAGTAATCTTTCTGAATTATGCAGGTGAAAACGATTTATTATTTGAGTTTGATGATGTTATTATGAAACAAGAAAAATATCCGGAAGAATTAAGGCGTCTAATAAAATCAAATTTTGAGTTAATGAATAACGAGGATCCAATTTGCCTGAAGAATATTTTTTCAGATATTGATGATGATTTTTGGTTTTGGATACTAACTGAAGGTAATCAAATTGATCCACGAATCCAAAAAAAACTACCTTTGATGCCAGAAGAACAAATACAATTAAATTTTACTGGTCGGTGTGGAAGAGATGCACTAACTGAGGCATTCTCGGCGTACAAATTTTTTAAACAATTAATAAACGAACATGGAAGAGAGATATCAAAACAAGAAACCATTCTTGATTTTGGTTGTGGTTGGGGCAGAATAATTCGCTTTTTTCTTAAAGATCTTAACCCCCAACAGATTTTTGGAACAGACTGTTTCAGGGAAATGATTGACATATGTCATAGTTCAAACATGAATTGCAATTTCGACGTTAATGCTCCGATGCCCCCCTTAAAATATTCGGATAATATGTTCGATATTATCTATTTATACTCGGTATTTTCACACTTATCTGAAGAAGCTCATCTGGCATGGTTGAAAGAATTTCATCGGATTCTTAAGCCAGGCGGCATTTTCATCGCGACAACCCGGCCCATTGAGTTTATTGAATATTGTCACTTCTTGGCTCAAAAGAAAAAAGTCAGTGACTGGGAACGTGGATCAAAACTGGCATTCCCCGATCCGGATCAGGCAATAAATGACTTTAATAAGGGGAATTATATTTTCAGTCCGACAGGCGGGGGAGGAATATTGGATAAATCTTTTTTTGGGGAATGTTGTATTCCGGAACAATATGTAAAAGAAAAATGGAAATTATTTTTTAAAGAAATTGAATATATACCAGCATCACTTCATAATCAGTTCGATCAGACCGTAATTGTTGGAATTAAATGATGTCCCCCCCCCTGGTTTTTTTTTATATAGAATTTTAAAAGAATCAGCTGGAGCATTTTTTAATTAATAGCTCAGAAAAATTGTAATAGCCCAATGTTCTTCTTTAAAATTAAAAAATTATATCGGAGAAAAAAATATCTTATTATCAATCTATGTTTCTCTGATTCAACCATTTCCACGTTCTTGCAATACCTTCTGAAATATTCGTTTTTGGTTGCCATCCAGTTTCCTTTCGGATTTTGGATATATCAAGAATAATTCGGTTGATATATCTCCCTCCATCCTCTTTGTAGACCGGCGTCGCTCGTTTCCCGGTAACGCTGGACATGATCATCAGCAACTGGTTGAGTGATGTTCCGGTTCCGCTTCCGATGTTGAATAGCTTCTCTTGGGTTTTATGTTCGAGAACAGATATTGTTGCCTCAATCGCATCATTGATATAGATATAATCTCTCACTGAATTGCCATCTCCATAAACAACCGGCGATTCGTTATGCCGAATCTTGTTTAAAAAAATTGGAATCACACCCTGATTTCCCGAAGGATTCTGACGCTCCCCATAGGGATTTGAGTACCGCAGAATAAGGTAATCCATCCCGTAATGGGTATAGAAATAATTGAGATATTGCTCAATTGTCATCTTGGAGATAGCGTATGGATTCTGGGGATTCAAAGGTTCATTTTCCGATATAGGACTTTTTTGAACATTCCCGTAAATCGTTCCACCGGTAGAGGGGAAAACAATTTTATTTACGCCGCTTTTCAACGCAATCTCCATCATTTTGACAGAGCCAATAATATTTGTTTCAATATCATAAACGGGACTATCAAACGATGATGCAGGATTTGTCGTTGAGATATAGTGGAATATACAATCAATGTCCTTTATAGCAGAAGTTAAATCAGATGGGTTGAGAAAATCTCCTTTGATTATCTGAATTTTGTCGGATATTAACTCGGTTTTTCTCAAACCGGATTTAAAATCCCCGAATATCCGTACCGAACAACCACGTTCCACGAGTGCATCTGCTAAGTGAGAACCAATAAATCCACCCCCTCCTAAAATAAGGCAATTCATCATCAGTTTCTCCGGTGAAGTATTTTTCGGATTCAAAATATCACTGTCTTTGATAATTCATCTCCTTTAATGATTAATACCATTGGGATATTTGAACTCTGAAGATTCCAATCTTGTTTTGTCCATTAGATACTTTCTCACGTAATCACGATAGCGAAGTACTTTTTCCTGCGTCAAGTGATCGACAGGGAAATTATTTTTTACATAATCCTGAACCTTTACTATTTCGTTAAAATGTTCCTGAGCTTTTTCGGAGATCGTCACACTCTTTTCATGTCTGCGATGAAGATTCAGGGATCGGGCATGATACGATATCGAGCCGGTTTTTAAAAGCCATATATAAAAGAACCAATCTCCAGCAACCTTGTAGCTGACCAAATCTCCCAATATTCCCGAGAGATCTCTCTTTGCAAAGACAACCGCGGAAACATTCGGGATAGTGTTTTTTATTGCAAGACTGTCACAGATTTCATCAATACCCGGGCGTAAATAATCATTTTTCCATTTATCCTGATTGATATCATTGGTATAATTGCAGTAATCAGGAGCGATTGTTTCCCCGTTCGCATCTATCTGTCTGGATTGTGAATAACTCAATACCACAGTATCATCATGGAATCCCTTCACAATTTCCTCTAAAAAAAATTTCTCGCTCAGATCGTCCGCCTCAGCTATCCAGATATAGTCTCCGCCCGCAAGTGCAATTCCTTTGGCCCATTGTTTAAAGACAGATCCTGAGTTATCAGAATTCTCGAATACTTTTAATGGAACCGGTGCATGTTCTGCAAATTGTTTAAGAATCTGAACGCTATTGTCTGTCGAATTATCATCAATGGCGATAATTTCATAGATGGGATATGTTTGAGTGAGAATACTCTTCAGGCGTTCGGGAAGATAGCGTTCATAATTATAACTGGGGAGAATCACACTGATTTTTTTATAGTCATGTCCAAGATATCCCAAAAGTGAGTATATATAATCGGAAAAATTAAAATTCCTTTCAATTAAGGTTGCCGCGTTGTTTCCTAGCTTGATCCGGAGGTTCGGATTTTCTAATATCTGAGAGACTGCGTCGACCATATGATTAACTGAAAGAAATGGTACAAGAATGCCCGTTGTTTCTGTGACAATATCCTTGAATCCGCCAGCGTTATCAAACCCGACGATCGGTAATCGGGCATCCATCGCATCGAGAATTACCGAGGGAAATGGATCCTCCCGGGACGATAAAAGGAAAATATCCGCGCCGGAATAGAAAATATCGAGATCATCCCTGCGGATTCCTGGGAACAGGATCCGATCGGTCAATCCGGATCGTTCGATCTCTGCATCTATCGACGCCATAAGTGATTCGTCTCGTAATCCAACCCAGACAAACCACACGTCATGGTGTCCTGTGAGTATTTTTCGGGCAACCTTGACAAAAATATCAATACCTTTACGGGAATCAGCAAAACCGACATTAAGGATTATTTTACTATTTGCAGGTAACAAAAGGATTTCTCTTAATTTTTTTCTTGCTGCAGTTGTATCCTCCTTGCATTTGTTTTTTAGGAAAAGCCCCTGAGGACGAACGACGCATTTCATCTCATCGATTGTCGCAATTTCTGAAAATTTTTCTTTTACCATTTCCGAGGGGAAGATAACTTGATCTGCAAAACGGGCGATTATCTCTGCATTTTCCAATTGTCCGAATTGGCGGATTACGCCGGGAAGCTCATGGATGAGGGAGATAGTCCTGATTTTGTTCTTTACCAACAATTCTACGATATCCCCGGAAACTACCGTGTTACATATCGCAATTGAGATTCCTTTACTGTAAAGCGTTTGTATAAGGTTATTGATTGATTCATGATTCGGGTATTCTCGTTCCAGATTATAAACAAAAGCATATTTTCTGAATTCTTCTTCAAGTACTCCCCCGGATTTTAAGAGGAGGTGGATTTCATAATGGAATTGTTCTTGAAGAGCTTTTGCGATATGGAGTGCCAGCATCTGGGCGCCATGCAGGTGGGCGTCATGTGATACTATGATGATCTTTTTTTTTTGCGATTCCCTCTGCTCTCTTATCTGCATTATTGCGTCCGCGGTCGCCTGGAGATACCCATATCCGAATTTTTTATCGGGTTCTAAATATGCCCCTTCTGCCCACTCGTTCCAGGCATTAATAAAAACAATCCGTTCTTCAGGGGAATGCACATTCAGCGTCCATTTCGCTACGTAATAAAGCCATTCCTGAAATAATTGAGGATTTGTATTAAAAAATATATGTGCATTGTTGGATCTACGGGCCGTATTATCCCATCCAGGAGAGACCGTTTTGAAAAGTGGAAATGTAGTCTCTTGAAGGTATTTTTTGGATTGAACGAAGTCAGCATAATCAAAAACTTTGCCGGAAAAATCCGGGTTGAGGATAGTCATTTTATGGGTAATATCTTTGCATCCTGTCATTGTGTGCGGGGGGAATTCTATAGCCGCATCAAATCCAAATTTTCTGGGATCATCGCATCCAAAATAAAGGGTAGTACACAGAAAGATCTCGCCAATTCCCGCATTCCTGCAATATTCTCTCCACCTGTTGGTCGTCATCATTGGTTCCGGTAATAAATTTGCCCGGTAGACAATTACGAGGGGCTTTCCTTTTATTTTTATATACCGAGGATCATTTAAAAGGGGGATCAAATCCCGAATGAATAAAATATCTGATTCAGGTGAATGATTTTGAGCAATTAAAATCTCATTATCCATTCCATCCCAACGTCGGGTCCAGTTCTCATTAGCCCAGCAAATACAAAACGGAAAATGATAATCTTTATTTTCGATAAATTGGTTCAGTGGCCGTTCAAGCAACCTCTTTCCATTGAACCAATAATAATGGAAACAGAAGCCATAAATTCCATATTGTTGAGCAAGTTCAATTTGTCTTTTCTGGATTTCAGGTAATCTAAGATCATAAAAACCGAGTTCATCAGGAAGATGAGGTTGATAATGTCCCTTGAATTGAGGTTGAGCTTTTGTAACATTTGTCCATTCAGTAAAACCTTTCCCCCACCAGAGATCATTTTCAGGAATGGGATGGAATTGAGGGAGATAAAAAGCAATGCATTTGATATCATCTTTTGTAAGGGTGAGATGATCTTCTGAAATTTTTATATAACCAGTATTTTTTTCATTGGATTTAAATGGTATATTGCTTATTTCATTAAGGAGATTATCGTGTCGTGGTTGATCGGTAATTGTTGTTTTTCCGTGCATCGATTGATATTTTTTTGTTTTTCGATAGCTTTTAAACTCGGAAATCGTATATTTAATGCCCTTGCTTAATAGAAGTCTTCCGCCTTTTATCCCGAGATCATAGTATTCCCGTCTTCTTGTATACTGAGGGAGGAATCGCTCAACGAATTTTTTATGAAATGCCGTTGTGAGTTTCCATACTATTGAACCTTGGATTT
>Ga0302250_1002372_pt1 | contig 11786 bp, 6 predicted proteins | sample AAG_RA_Asp_MG_FD_193536 | JGI IMG/M metagenome (GOLD analysis project Ga0302250, IMG submission 193536) | Enriched activated sludge microbial communities from anaerobic digester in WTTP, New Holstein, Wisconsin, United States - AAG_RA_Asp | ecosystem: Engineered > Bioreactor > Anaerobic >... | reverse complement strand
TGAGTATCGGCGGCTTGTTGGGAAGTGTTGTTTTAGCCGATGTTTCTCCTGAAATGATAGGTCTCTTGAAATTGGGAAGATATTTGCATACTGGTAAGCAATGCACTTTTGGCAACGGCGAATATTCTTTGCGTAACTTATCTGCAAATCAATCAGATATGCATTAATGATCTGACTATTATCAATCAGCAATACAATATGGCACTTACAATCCAACAGTAACAGTGTTACTCAGTTTTTAAATTGAAGTCGGGAAATATTAAAATGATGGCTTTAGATGAGATATTATCATATTTTTTACTATTATAAATGCAAGATTTGAAAGAACTTATCACAAAATTCTCTTACGCTCATTATATTAACCTGTTCTTTGGTTTCACTTTTAGCATATGGAGTTAATTTAGCAAAGAACGAATTCTCTAACACAGATTTTTCAAATTTTTTAATCTGCTCAAAATTCATCTCATTATATGCATTTATAGCTTTATCTAGTTTTTCCTTTTCAATATTAAGAAAGTTTAATATCATATTGATAAAACTTTTATCATTACAAACTGGAATACCTTGATGTATAAGGTTATTTCTTGCATTACGGATTTTATCTAAAGCTTTCCTCTTATCATTCTTATCAGTATGCACTGGTGGAAAACAATCAAAATAGCTGGAAAAAGTAGTTTTAACCTTATCCGGTGATAGTTTATCATTACAGTTTTCTGGTTTTTGTAACTTATCAAGTATCTTATTAAGATAGGCCTCACAATAAATAGTTTCTCCTTGTTCATTATTCCAAGAAACATATTTAAATCTTCTTATACAGTTCTTGAATTCATCTATTTGCTTAGATTTGTTGTTTGGATCATATATCTTGTAAGCATCCCATAATACACCAACATTATTACTAAATATCTTGTTTAATATAGCTTCTTCCAGACATTTTAACCAGACCGCAACATCGTTATAGTTCTGTTCATATAAGGATTTCATGATGAGAAAGAAGAAGTGTGAAAACCATTTTTCCTTAGATCGTATAAATTCATCAACCTTTTTTAATAGTTCATCAATTTGATTCGTAGAATCATTACTAATATACGCAGGGTGTTTTGACTTTATTTCGTTATAGAAGAGTTTAACATTATCCCAGTCCATTCTAACAACAGCTTGATTCATTTTACGGAATAAGCTAAGAATTTCGCCTTGGGGCTTATGTTCAATTTGATAGGCAAGATATTCTGAATTAAAAATAGGATAAAGCTTCTTTTGGCACACAACAGAGTTTAGAATGTTATCCAGTGCTCTTTGCATTAATGGCATACCACCTGCAAAAGTAGCAAGATATATATTGGCATTTTCGAAGGTTTTAAACATATCTTGTAAGCCAAAATACAGCTCATATTCAAAGAAATCAAGTTTATTAATATCGGCTCTTGAAATTAAATCTAAAGTAGGCATATTCTTAAGATCAAATTCTATAATAGAATTAAAGTAGCCATAAGTTCCAAGTTCCAAAACCGTTACTTTATTAATAGAGATATTTAAAAAATCCGGTTTTTTTTGGGTTATTATGTTTTTTATAACATCAGCAGTTTCTGCTGTATTATCTGTTTTTATATATTTAATAATCCCATTTTGCAAATAATCTATTAGTTCTGTATTTATGTTTTCCTCATCTTCCAGAATTTTCTCAATGGCTTCTAATTTATTCTCAATGTTTTTTCTGTTAGTGGCAATTAAGATTAAGTGGTCAATCATATTGATTTTATGATCAATCATAAATCTCAACGATTTAAATAACATAGGACAGGTATATCCAATTAAATCATCATTTTTATTAGTGTTATAATTAGGTTCATTGGAGTAAGAGACATCATAGATAGGTTTTAAATAGTCAAAATTTTTTAATTCTTCATCTTTTATCTGAACTCTATATTTAGTTCCATAAGTATGATTCAAAAAAATACCCATCAAATCTCTTTTTCCAATAGTTTCAAACATTATATTCATCCATTTTTCCTTATATGATCTACGATTATCAAGAACCTTCTTTCTGATTGCTGAATGCCAGGTTTTAGCATCACCTAATTCTCCGGGATATTTATACTTTTTATCCCTTAAAATTAGGTTTTCTTGTAAAACATTATTATTTTTTAGATATTCTTCCATCGATTCATCTTCCTTTGCTTCTATTACTTGAGTTTGTAACATATCATCTTTATAAGTATATAACCTGATATTATCTACAGTTATTTTAATAGCACCTCTGCCGAAGTTTTTTCCGAACCCCATTTGGTGGCAGCGTATTTTATTAACATAATACCGAATCTTTTTTTCTATATCAAATGAAGTTTCATTTAAATGTAAGGCAAACATAAGTATAAATAATTCGGTTTTTGTTAGGTTATTGAACCTGCATTTGAATTTAAACATAGGATAAGATGGTGCTTTATCTTCCTTATAGCAAACCCAATCGTCTGATTCTGATTTTTCTTCTCTTTTAATTCCTAAATTCATAAGATTAATAGTGCGTTTATATACTTTTCTACCAGATAGTAATGGTTTTCCCAATTCAGGATGAGCTGGATCTCCCCAAGTATTCAGGATTAAATGTTCAGATTTACTTTCATCATATAATGCTTCATCGTCTTGCTTTAAGTAAAACTCATAAGAACTGGCTTTAGGCGTACCAGCTAAATAAACGGTATCTTTTTTTACTTCTCCTCCACCTATATAAGTAGCAAAGTTAAAATGTACTTTTCCTGCTTTGGAATTAAACTCTTTTTCAATATGTTCTCTTTGTTGCTTGCCCAATTTATCTTCAATAATCTTCAGTTCGTCTTTTTGAAGTGTATAACCGAATAAATTTCTTAAAAAACCCAGATTTATTTTATTATTGTCTGTTTGTTTGAACTCACAAGGTTCAATAGGAGAATAGTTTGGACTTTCTTTAATAGAATATTGATAAGCCCAAGGGTAATAGAAGGTTCTTCCAAAAGTATATACTTTTCTATTCTGATCTACTTCAAGAAATATAATATCGTTTATTTTAAAACTCTTCGAATTGAGTTTGGAAATATTTTTACTGATTTTATCCGATGGTTTAAGAGGATGATCTTGGAAATGATCACTGGCTAATACATTAATTGTGTTATCATATTCAACCAATTTTGAGTTATCTAATATGTATTTTTGATCTTGGGCCATACCACCATGACCAAAAACATTATGATGTTTTATCCGATGATTATTTTTTTTATTAAACAATTCAGCGAAACTTCCTGCTCCATCCAAGCCATCAGTATATTCAGTAAATTCTATGTGAATTTTTTTATCGGGAATATTGCATAATGTGCCTTTTCTATTTCGTATTGATGAAGATACAGCTGTGCAATTTTTTAGAAAAGAGTGTTTTTCAATCCAATCATCAATATTCTTTTCTATATGTAAAGGTATTTCCTTATCTTTATCCCAAACATATACATAGGGTTCTTTCAATGCGCATAGTTCAATTATCTTAGTATCATTATTTTTAATCACATTAGTTATTATTGCTGGGACTGTTTTCAAAAATCCTTCTTTATAGCTTACATTTGGTCTGAATAGGAATTTTCGGTCATTCAATCTCTTAATGGGTATTTGTAAGAGCTGAGCTATAAAAGAAGAAATCATTCCTTTTAATGAATGAGGACTTATTAGAATTTGATTGTCAACTTTCAATGCCTCAATTTTCGTTATATCATCATCTATAGCACTATGTTTATTTCCTACAAGCAGAGAATTTAACACATACATACTGCAATCACATTCACCTGTATATAAGTCCTCAGAATTCTCATTATAATAGTTAATTTCGGTTATATTGTTCTTTTCAGGATCAACCGGGATAAATTCATAAGGTAATTCTGATTTTGCTTTAATAATGTCTTTTAAGGATATTCTTTCTTTATCTGAAGTTTTGTTATTCATGGTAAAACCTCCATTCCCGGGTATTCATATTTTGCAAAACAGTTATAGTTTCATTCTCTCCGAATTCATCAAAAACACCTAAATCATAGGCAAATTTATAACGAGTATGTTTCTCTTTTATAATAGAGCAGTAATCAACTTTTTCCACATGGGGTGAAAGTACAAGTTCTGATTCTGAAAAAATCCATTTCCCTTCTTCTATTTGTAATAAATGGTATTGATGAATAGAGTTATACAGATATAATTCGTTAATAGTATGTAACCAATCTTCAATTCGATCTGTATTTCTCACAAAAAATACATAAGGTAGAGGAAAAATTCCTTTCAAATCTTTGTTTTCTTCTTGGTAGTTCAGTATTTTTTTATAATCTTCGGAATTCCACTTTCGTTCACCATACGCCCATAGATCCTTTTCATCATTTAGTATTTTCTGAATATCCTTTAAATTAATATATTGGTAATTCATCTTAGTTCTCCTTTTCTTTAATTGTTATTTTAGGATAGCAAGAGCCAGCTCCAATACTGATCATTCTATTGTCACACAGGTCTTTTATAAAAGCTATCATATTGCCAACTTCTTTTTCATCATTGGCATAGCAGCGAATTTGTCCCTCAAATGTAGTATTGAACAAGCATTCTTCATCAAATTTACTTGTTCCTAAAATGGCTCGGGTAAATTCATCTTCAGCATGGCGTTCTATAGTTAATAAATGTTTAGATTTATAATTAGTAGGATACAGGTCTTTAAAAAATACTTTTCCACCTACATCAGATTTTTCCTGTCCGAGTAGATTTTTCAGCCATTCTGTTTTACCATATTTATCCAAATAAAACGAAATAGCTCCTTTCAACGATGAACCCGGAATAAACAACTGTTTACCATCGTGCATAAATACAGCATCTATTTGAGGATTAATTTCGGATATTGGGCTTTGATTAATATTAGTTTTCCCTTCATTATATCTGAAGCTTAATTGTTCATCTCCTCCTCTGATTAGTAAACCGTTTGTTCCATATCCATCACTTTCATTTTTCACTTCCAGAATTACATCCCAGGTTTTAAAAACGGAAGGTAGATCTTTTTTTATATCATCTCGTAGGACACTTTCACTATTTTTTGTAGCGGATTTCAATGTTGCCCATCCCATTCCGGAACTGGAATAGCCACCAATAAATAGACCTTCTTTATTCCAGCTGTTAAAAACTTTTTCTACAGTAGTGATAACAATATTGTAGTCTATCTTTTTATTTATATTGCTGGCTTGTCTCATATCATCAATTATAAATGATGATAAATCTATCTCACAAATTGCCTTAATTATCAAGGGCTCTTTATGTATATGAGGATTTATTTGCCAAACTGAGAATTTGGATTCATATTCTGCTGTTCTCAGTTTTCTGTTTATTTTTACTCTGTCTCTTATCATTAATTCCGGTTTTTCTATTATAGATGAGCGAAAAACTATCGGAGAACCGGTATTATAATACTTCTTATTCTCATTGGAGTTTTCCATTTCTACTTTACCCATAAGAGTATTATATACATCATCTTCATTTTCATTATTTAGATGCCACAAGCGCTCAAAAAAGAGACCTGCAAAAGATGTACCAGGAATATAATACTCTCCTGCACCATTTTGAGCAATAATTCCAGCTCCAGTTTCCGGGCTTAGTATTCCACTTCCTATATGTAATGCCGTTTCTATAAGGAACTCTAAATTATATACTATCTTCTTCATTTTATTTCTCCTTATTAATTAAACTCAATGCCAGCGTAAAGCACTCTATCTTTTCTTCCTGTTCTTTGCTTATGCTTTCTATAGAGTAGCTATTAATACCCGTCTTATTTTCAAATGTTTGTTTTAAGCTAGTAAAGGGTTTATTGTCACCCTTTTCTTTGTCAGCACCATTTTTTAGCCATAAATATATTATTCTTGGGTCATTTTTGCTGCTGAGCAAATGGAATAGTTTCTTACTTTGAATAGAAAGCTCTTTATTATTATCTCTTATAATTCCAGCAATATCAGATGCTTCGTTATATAGATTATTATATTTTTCTGCCAAATTGGATGGATGGGAAATTAACTTAAATGTAATCTTTTTTGTATCCCCAGAATTGTAGTTTAGGTTTATATTAAAGGCAATATTCCCAAAACCTTCATTGCGTCTAATTCCGATTCCTTTTAGAGCTATGTTTTCCAGCTTTGAAGTGATATCAGAATTATCCGTATAAGAATATACAAATGTACTTCCAGCCGTTATCGCAGCAACAGCAAATCTTCTAATGCCGGCAAGTCCGCTAAAAGAATGTATTTTTCTGATTCCTGAAAAACTTTTTTCTAAGGTTAGTGTACCTTCCTCTAACTGTAATTCGTTTTCCAAATAACTTGCAGGTATAATTGAAGAATACAAAAGATCTGAATTAGGCAAGATTACATCTGAAACACAATTCAAAGTAAATTTGTTAGTAGATGTTCTTTGGGGGTATTCAGTTTTTTTTGTGGCAGGGTAAATTGCATAAGCTGATAGAGGTTTACTTCCTCTCCCAATATGTAGAAAATATTTATCATTAAAGAAAGTAACTAAATTTTCTTTCATTTTATTAGCTTCTTCTGCTGTAAGAAAACTGAGTTTTCCAATAAAATATGTACCTTTAGGAATGCAATCCTGACTAAATAAGCCAGATTCAATTTCTACTGATTGAGTTGCAGGATTTATACTATTGCGCATTTTTAATCCTAAAGATGGCTTATAATAAAACCATTGATTTTGGTCATAAATAATATAACCTCCTTGAAAACTCTTGTTGTCTTCCTTATCCTTGTTTTCATCAGTGGATTGGTCTTGAGACAGGATGTTACTTAGATAATAATTATTTTCCTGTTCATATACCCAATAGGGGAGGTCTTTATCAATACCAGCATATATCTCAGAGGACTTCTTCCTTCTCGCAGAGTCTGGTATTGGAGTTATAAAAGGGAAAATCTCAGAGCTAAATAATTTTTCTACATTAAAGTCATATGGGAGGGGAAGGAAATTACTAACCCTACATTTATCATCTTCCAATAACTCTAAACAAGGAGATGCATATCTTCCCAAAGCTACTCTTAATGCTCCTAAAAAAGATGTCCCAGGTATAAAATCCAAGGTTTTAAAATGATTTCCTGATTGTCCACCACCTGCAATTGTTACATCATCTTCAGTCCTAACGATAAGTACGAGTTCATTCATTTGTTGCATATTTTTAACATTTTTAATATCATAACTGTCTACAGCATCTAAAATGGATATTTCTACAGCACCTAAACCACGGCGTCTGTTACTTCCTAACCACTTGATGTTTAACAAACCTTGTCTTAAGAATTCTTTTAGGGTTTCTCTTTTGGAATTATTAGAATTAGCAAAATATAAATCTCCTATAAAAACAAATCCCTTACGGACACATTCTATACTGCGCAATGATTTAAATTCAGCTTTTCTTGCTTTTTTATCAACAGCAGTATAGGTATTAATAATGAATGGGTCTTCCCATATTTTTTCTGGAGTTTTTTTGTTTTCCGGCAATATTATTATATCCAACGATGCTTGATTGCTGTAAGAGAATATTTCTCTATATATATCAAAATAGCTTTGTTTCACTAAATTATCAGCAAAATCGCATAATTCTAAGAGTGACTGTCTTAATATTCCTTTGAAGGTCTCACTGTTTATTACAGGTAGCCATTTTCCATCAATTTCTTCTTTTGTGGTTCCATTATCATATAGACCTGCTTTGTTTAATCCATTGCCTATATGTAAATCTTCAAGAGTGTTAATTTGGAATTTTATATGTATCATTTTTGTTCCTCCTTATTACCTAATTCCGGGAATAAATCAATCAACTCTATAATATCTAACATCTTAGTTGAGTATATTTCATCACTATTTATATTAATCAAATCATATTTCATCCATTTCTCGTCTTTTAAATTCAATGCTTTGATCAAATGCTCTACATGAGAATGGCCCTTATAAATAGAGCTTCTTATAAGTTTGTATTTATTTCTGCCTATTTTCTCAGATTCACTGTTTTTTGAGAAGTTCTCTACAATTCTTTTCGCTTCCTCAAATATTGCAAGCGCTTCCTTTATTCTATAGGGTTTTTGGCTAAGAACTTCAAAATTTAACTTTTCTTTATTAGGATAGCTAAAATAATAATCCTGTTGTCGTATTGTTTCTATTGATTCAGGTTTAGTGGAAAATAACGAATGCCAGTCAATTGAGCTTGCTAATTCTGCATTTTCCCTGGCTTTAATTTTGGCAGACGAGAGAAGAGTTTCAGTAATATTATGAGCATGTAAAATTGGATAATTGTGTTTATAAAACAGCATGCCAGCTGAAAAAGATTTTTCCTCTTCAGCAGCAAAAAAATACTTTATAAAGGGATAAGCAAATTCTGGAATACAAAGTAATAAAATATCATCTCCACCCATCATAAGGACGATCAAAGGAAGTTTTTGCTGTTTGATAAATTTGCTTTCTCCACATTTACTTTGGAAATCATTAATTGCGCTTTGAATTGCATTTTTCATTCTTTTTCGGATACTTTCTCTATTTTGATACCAGAATTTTTCCATTGAGTATAATGCGTTACGATTTGTAAGCTTCTTGTCTCTTAAATCTAGTTGTATATTTCTAAATAAGTTTCCTGTTGCATTGCCATCAAGCTTAATCATACATACTTGATTCCCTTTAGGAGTTTCAGTTAATTTATATAATTTTTCAATATCATCGCAGGATTCATATTGAATTTCACTTTCCAAATCTTTCAACCATTGGGTCAAATAATCATTGGAAGTTCCCTTTTTTATCTTCTCACAATATAATTCTAAAATACTTTGAGCATAGCTTACCTCATTATTTTTTAATTTACCCTTCACTAATGGAATAGGATTTTCACCATCTATAGATAATTGCATAAATGGATTATCTATGGTAGGGGAATTTAAAATATGATGCAATTCCTCAATTAAACTATGGTCAAGCTCATTATCATATTTGGTAGATGGATCAAATGAATCTTCCAGATTAATTTGATACATAAAAAAATCCATCATCAAACCGGGAGCACAATCTCTTGCTTTTTTTGCTGCTTCTTTGCAGAAATGTTCCAATTGTTTCTTATCTTGAAATAACGCTTCAAAATGTCCTCCGCTGCAAGCTATAATTCCATCTCTGAAATTTTCCCAGGGTAAATCATATTTTCGTTCAATGGTGGGTTCTATGCTGTCCCAAGGTATTGAAGGACCTGCAGAAATATTTTTCTTCAGCTTAGTAAATTCCTCCGAAAAAAGGGAACCTACTACGGCATTTGCACCTAGAATATGCTTGAACTTTGTGGATTGAAAAATAAAACTTTGAACCTTCTTTGCGGATATCTGTAAAAGATATTGATTCATCTTATCACCTTCCTGTTTTTATTATTAGTTCAATCTATCCTTAGATTTCTGGTTTATAAATATGTCAAGCATAATTTATTTTTTCTTTTTTTCTGTTGGTGTTCTTAAAATTTCCATACATACAAAAACTTTTTCATATTGAGTGTCTAATACTGTAGATAAATTATATTGCAAGATTTTTTTGATATTTGTTTAAATAAGAAGAAAGACAGGAACAGCACTACGCACTCCAGAACTTTATTTCTCCTTTTTATATATGGTGCAGATGAGGTGGTGCCTCTTCGGCTTTTTGCACATTATTGCTACGGTAACTCTAGGGTATGTAATCAGGTAAGATCCGATTCTGTTTCCTAAATTTAAACTCTTGCAAATTTTCAAACTATCTCAGATTTGCTTTTATAAACGAGAATTTTATTTCTTTAAGAAGGGATAGATATTTTTAACCACATAAAAAACAAAAAGTGCCCTCAGCCCTCTGCCCTTAGCTTATATAAAGGAGTACTTTTATGTCCTTAAACAAACATCTCTATGTCGTCGCTTTTGATATCGTTTCCGATAAAATTCGCTATCGCTGTGTTAAAATTCTCCTTTCCTACGGACAAAGAGTCCAAAAAAGCGTTTTTGAATGCATCTTAAACGATAAACAATTCCTGGATATGAAATCCAAACTTGATAATACTATAAATCCCGATATAGATAGCATTCGCTATTATCTCCTCTGTGCAAATTGCGAAAAAAATATTTCTGTTTCTGGAATTGGCTTTTTCTCTTATGATGAAGAACTTATCATCGTTTAAGTTAGAACCTACAAAAGAACAATGTTCCCTTCGTTCCAAAACCCCTGGAAGAACTACATCCTGTCGTTCCCAAAAATATCCTCTCATTTTTGCCTTGACTTTTTTACCACTTAAATATTAAAAGACATAGTGGAAATTTATATTTTCTGTTTATCCAAAATGACACTTACAAAATATGCTAAAGGAGCTATAATTATGAGGTCTGACAAAATTTTGTTCAAACCCTTTATCCTGAAAAAAAGAACAATGATCTCTGATTTTTACCGGTATTTCTCTAAATTGAATAGCAATAATATACTTACACATTTTCCCGCTCTAATCGCTGCACCTTCTATAATTCCTTACTATCTATATAATTATATAAACAAAATAGTTATACCCCCTACCCTCAATGTATTAAATTGCATTCATCATCTTTTTTCTATCCCGGAATCTTTTACAGTTCATACATCTTTTCCTGTGCTATAAAAATTGAATTGACCCGTTTGAGGGGATTGTGACTTTTTGCCAGATGTTCTCTATCATTGCCCATTTTACTATAAAAATTGAATTGACCCGTTTGAGGGGATTGTGACCTTCCCAATTGTAAATAAGCGGGATAGAAATAAATTCTTCCATAAAAATTGAATTGACCCGTTTGAGGGGATTGTGACGAGATTAAACCCGGCTACTATCTCGGCCTCGCAGTCGTGGTATAAAAATTGAATTGACCCGTTTGAGGGGATTGTGACCAAACACAGAAGAAGTCAAATGCACATCAGACAAACATAAAAATTGAATTGACCCGTTTGAGGGGATTGTGACTGGTATCGGGTCCGGGTTGAAGTTCAGTGAAAATTGAATAAAAATTGAATTGACCCGTTTGAGGGGATTGTGACATCTTTCAAGACGATTGCCCAGGGAGTGTGGTTTGGTCTTTATAAAAATTGAATTGACCCGTTTGAGAGGATTGTGACCCTTCCCAATCAAAGAGGTAGGAAATCCCATGACCGCAAGATAAAAATTGAATTGACCCGTTTGAGGGGATTGTGACTCATATTCGTTTGGCTCATCACATCTTTCTGATTTCCATAAAAATTGAATTGACCCGTTTGAGGGGATGTCTCTCACAGATTTCACAGATGACACAGATAAAAGGTCTCACGCAGATTTCGCAGATGACGCAGATTTGAATAGGTAAGGGATGAACAGGATTATTGGGCAGAGAGCTGAGGGCAGAGGGCTGAGGGCAGAGGGTTGAGAGCTGAGGGCTAAGGGCTGAGGGCAGAGGGCGTAGAGAAAAATAGGTAAGGGATGAACAGGATTAAAAGGAGGTAAGGGATTTTAGATGATAATTATTTTAAATTGGTTTCAAGGAACTGTCTTGCAATTATATTTTAGTTGCTGGACAGCCATTATTTCTATCATTGAATAGCTATCCTAGCTTTTATGAAATCTCAACCCTCTCAACACTCTAAACCTTCTAAACCTTCTAAACCCTCAAGACCTTTTGACCTCTTGACCTCTTGACCCCTCGACCTCTTGACCTCTAGACCTCTTGCTTTTCAGACCCTAAAGAAAGTAATTGACATCCAACTGACAATTAAAAAGA
>Ga0302250_1002371_pt1 | contig 11789 bp, 8 predicted proteins | sample AAG_RA_Asp_MG_FD_193536 | JGI IMG/M metagenome (GOLD analysis project Ga0302250, IMG submission 193536) | Enriched activated sludge microbial communities from anaerobic digester in WTTP, New Holstein, Wisconsin, United States - AAG_RA_Asp | ecosystem: Engineered > Bioreactor > Anaerobic >... | reverse complement strand
TGACAACCTCACCTCGCGACCATCACCTGCCGGTCGCCTTCGCTCCGGAACACCGGTCGTCATCATACCGGAACGCCGGTCGCCATCACGTCAGAGCCGCCGGTCACTTTCAGCGGAATACGCACAACTTGTCCAGACAAAGAAAAACGCCGTCCAGCACAGAGGCCGGACGGCGTTTAAACTACTTTGATAAGGAACTACTACTTCTTGCCGGCCTTAATTACCCGGCCACCCACCTGCATCGGGTCGCCCTTGTAACCCAGGGCCTTCCAGTCCATCCGCTTGGCGCCCATGTGGCACTCACCGCACTGCAGGGCCTGCTCCTTGGGAGCAACTTCGTGAGGGGCCGAAAGCCAAGCCACGGTTTTCACGAACTGGAACTTGCCACTGTAGGGCAGGCCCAGATCTTGACCGCCATCCTTCAAAGCCTTGTCCCAGTCGTAGTGATCCCAGAGGGATTTGTACTGCTGGAAGGTATTCAGGTACTTGAACTTGGCATCCATCGGTTGGCTGCCTTCATAGAACTTGTAAGGATAGATCTTGGCAGTCTTGTCTTTGATACTACCCACCGGCTTGATCATCACCACCGGCTGGGAGGGATCCTTAACCTTATCGCCCACCATGTAGCGTTCCATTTGGCCGTTATACCAAGCGTACGTCGGCACGTAATTCATATTCCACTTGAAGGTACCCTTCTTCTTTTGGAATATTTCTTTATCGAACTGCTCTGCATCAGGGTCGAGATCCTTACGACCTACATCAGACCAGAACCAACCAACCTTAGTGGCTTGACCGCGGGAGATGGTCGGGATATGGCAGGTCTGGCAGGCCACGGAAGCGGTATGCTTGTCCAAAATGGCTTTGTTCTTTGACTTCAGGTGCGGAGCCTTGGCGCCACTGTGGCAATCGGCACAGTTTACACGGCTGTCGTAGTGGGCCATCATGCTGGAAGCGCCAGCGATCTTGTGGTCCTTGGTCTTGTGGCAATCCTGACAGAGCAGACCGGCACCGCCCTTGGCCTTGCTGGCCATATGCACATCCTGATCTTTAGAGGCAGTCAACAGGGTTGAGTCCAGACCGGGAGACTTAACGGCATCGCCGCCGCCACCGTAGAAGTGACAGTAACCGCAGTTGGCCAGGGTCGGTTTACCCACACTTTTGGCAGCCTTGTTAAGGTCCATGGAACCTTTTTGTATGGCAGCCATGTTGATGTCACAGCCCACTGCAGCCCGCTCGTAGTTGCCCTGGGTGGCATGGCAGACCAGACAGTCAACGCGGGTCTTGTCCTTGTGGTCGAACTTGGCGCCGGTCCAGCCGTAACCTGCATGGCACTTACCGCAGGACTCCATCGGTTTGGCATCCTTGCCATTGAATACGGTAGTGCAGAAGGAGTTGATCATGTTGAACTTACCATACTCCTTGGTACTCTTTTCCATCCCCTTTACATGGTTGGGGGTGCCTTTCCAAGTCCAATGTGTGGTCTTCATGAAGTCTTCTGCCTGCTTCTCGTGACACTCCAGGCACTGCTTGGTTACATCACGGCCTTCTTTGAAAGGACCATTTACGAAATCCGAGTGGTCAACCCCGGCAAATGCCTGGAACGCCACCAACACCAGGGCAGCAGTCAGCACTGCCATAACAGCCTTCATCCCTTTCATACGTCTCCCCTTTCTCGTACAGCAGATAAATAAGCCCGGCAGGGCAGCCCGGGCACTACAGACCAATTAATCGATGCATAAGAGCATATTCACATTCTAAAGTCAATCAATCGCCTTCAGTTAACCGCCCAATAACAGGACTTTTTCAGTCCTGTCTAGTTGATTTTGCAAAAGACGGCAACTGCATAAGCATCCAGATTACCAAGGCAAGACCCCCAACAAGACTGATAAAAAACAGGATCAGAGGCGACCACTGCACCGTCACCGGCACCTTGGCAGGATCAAAATACGGGGCCAGATAGCCGCTGCGGACACTGTCCCGCATAAAGGACATCACGTACACCAGCGGCACGGTCAGCCAGAGTGTTGCCAGTACCTGCCGCCGGAAACCGGTCACCAGGGTTGCCAACGCCAACAGAACACCAGCCACAAGGAAAACGGTGGCAAGGGCATCTCCTCCCATAAAACGTTTCATCACCTCCGGCGCCAGGGTCAGCAGGAACCAGGTACCTAGCACCAGCTGCAGCAAGGTCAACCAGCTGAAGCACTGCATCCCGATCCGCACACCAACCTCCGCCACGGCTGGTTGTCGCTTAAGCACCACTTGAGCATACAGGGCCACACACAACCCACCAACAGCCAAAGAACCGGTGATCATGTGCAGGTAGCGGGCCAGCAGGGTCGGATCGGCCAGATTGAGCAAGCTGCCGTCCGGTGTGGCAAACCAGCGTTCCCAGCTGACTGGCGCGATCATCATGCTCATGTTGTTACTGAAAAAGAAACCTACCAGCAGCAACAACGCCAGCACCAGCAACACGATGAACATGCCGGCATTCCCAAGCCGCTTGAAGCTGAAATCGTAGATGTAGGCCAGATAGTAGGCGATAATCAGGATCGGGATCACCGACAGCCAGAACAGGCCCATCAACACCGTACTCGTATAAAGCAGGTGGCCATAGAGTACATTGACGAACAAGAGCGGCGCCACCCCCAGGTTGACGGTAAAGGCCACCAGAAACGGCAAGGCCTTTGCCAGTTCATGGGAGAGATCACGATACTGCTGACCAGGGTACAGGTGGGCGACAAAGGCGATCAGAGCAGAACCAAGCAGGGCATTCATGGCCAGCAGGTGCAACGGAAAGGTCAGCATCAACAAGAACTGGAACCAGCCCCAATGGGCAGTCAAGCTATCAGCGACAGGAATCAGACTGCTCGGGTTCATTGGGCACCTCCTGCTTGTTGCACCATGTAGTCGGTCAGGGCTTCTTTTTCATCAGCAGTTCCCGTGTAATCAGGCATGGCCGGATTGATGGCCGACAGGTTGTCAAGTGAACTGCGCACCTTCTGCCGCGACCAGGTCTTCAGTTTCGGTGCGATCTGATCAATCCCATGGCAGGCGGCACAATTTTCCTCATATAACGTCTGTCCGCGATCACCCGCTGCGGAGGTGGCGTCATCGAGCGGCTTCTGGTGCAACCCGGCTGTCAGATAGGCCGCCAGGGCCTTGAGCTCTGCATCGTTGCCAACAAAGGGTGGCATGAAATACCGCTTTTGATGAATGGTGGCCAGATAGGTGCGCATGGCGCCAAAACTCATATTTTTTGTTCGGTTGACGATATCGTTGTTGAAACCTCCCAGGGTGTGGCAGGCAAAACATTGATGCAGAAACAGTTCACGACCGGCCTCAAGCTGGTTGGCCTCAGTTATCTCCTTGTGTTTGACCCACTTGGCATTTTTCAGAAAACCTTGCTGGTTGATCCGATCCACCTCTTTAGCGAGGATGCCGTTTGAATACATGACCTGGTTGATCACGTAGGGACGGCGGGCAGCCTCACGGGTCCACTCAAAGGCCCCCATGTAACCCATGGCAGCGATCATCACCACCACAATCAGGCCACGGGTGCGGGACTTGGGATTCAGCAGGATCAGGACGATCAACAGGCAGGCCAGGGCAGCCAGGGAGAAGGCGGCGACCGTTGCGGCACGGGTGATGGTGGGAGAAGCACCGGCCACCAGTTTGCCGGCCTGTTCCGGCAGCGCTGAGATGTACCACCAGCCGGATGGCACCGACAGGAGCAGTGACACCAGGGCCCAGATTCCGGAATAGCGAATCATGCGGTGCCGTGTCTGTTCATCTTCCAGAAAGGTGGCGGTCAGAAACCCATAACAACCGGCCAGCATGAAGCTCATGAAACTACGAAAGAACAGCGATGGCCAGAAGGTGGGATTAAAAAAGCCGTCCCAGAAGTTGCCGGTAGTCAGCCAGCTGCCTGGGGTCAGCATGAAATCTATGATGCCGTTGATCATGAACAGGCTCATCCAGGCGGCGCCAAAGTAGATCCAGCCGATGGTCTGGTGGGTGCGGTCATCCATCTTGCCAAAGGTGTAGAAGTAGACAAACAGCGCCACAATCTCCACTAGAAAAAAGACCCACTCGATGGCCCAGCCAAAGACGAAGGTGTGGATCAGCAGGGAGGTGGCGGCCGGATGGATCAGGGAGATCACGAACCAGATAGCTACCCCGGTCAGGCCGCCAAAGACCATGGTCAGCAGCATGAAAAACTTGGTATGTTTTCTGACAAACGCCATGATGGCCTGGCTTTGTTCACGCAAGGCCTTGCGCTCCGCCAGCACCAGATACAGCCCCCCCCCCACGGCAAAGTGGGAGACAAAGACATGGACGATCGCCACCAGGGCGATCAGCAGGCCGCCACCAAATGTCGGGACATACCAGACCGGATAATTCATGCCAGTTTCCTCCTGTAGTCAGTTCCGTCCGGATGCACTGAGCTGTTACCGTTAGACACAGAGAGCCGCAAGAGCCTTTGCGTCGAGGGCTACTTCCTGGCTACTGCCGTCATCCATCCGCTTCAGGGAGATACGACCGCTTGCCAGTTCATTGTCACCCAACACCATACTGTAACGGGCATGCAGCTTATCAGCGCGCCGCAGCTGGCTCTTGATGCTCTTGCCCTCGCAATCGGTCTCTACCCACAGGCCGAGATCCTGCAGTTCAGCCGTTAGCCGAAAACCGTGCAACCGGGCTGACTCACCCGCCACCGCTACGAACAGCTCGGGCCTGCGAGCCGGACAACGGTCACCGAGCAGCAGGGCCACCCGCTCGACCCCCAGAGCAAAACCGATACCCGGCACCGCCGGTCCGCCCAGTTGAGCCACCAGACCGTCATACCTGCCCCCGGCCGCCACCGCAGACTGGGAACCCAGCAGTCCGGTCACCAGTTCGAAGGTGGTGCGGGTGTAATAATCGAGCCCACGCACCATACGGGGATTGATGCTGAACGGGACCTGCGCTGCGCAGAGATAGCCCTGCACGCGCTCGAAATGGTCGCTGCACTCACTGCAGAGATGCTCGAGCATGGCCGGCGCACCGGCGGTGGCCTCGATACAGCCCGGGACCTTACAATCAAGTGCACGCAGGGGATTGGTGGTCTGACGACGACGGCAATCCTCACACAACGCATCCTGTCGCTGGGCAAGAAAGGCCACCAGGGCGTCGCGGTAGGCCGGACGGCAAGTCGGACAGCCCAATGAGTTCACCTGCAGTTTGGGTTCATCAAGACCCAATTCGTGAAACAGACGGCTGACCATCAGCAAAACCTGGGCGTCAGCAATCGGGTCAGTGGCGCCGGTCACCTCGGCGCCGATCTGGTGAAACTGCCGATAACGGCCTTTCTGCGGACGTTCATGACGAAACATCGGCCCCAGGTAGTACAACTTACTGATGCTGTCCAAGGCATACAGCTTGTGCTCAATCAGAGCGCGCATCACACCGGCGGTGCCCTCTGGACGCAACGTCAGGCTGGTGCCGCCTTTATCGCTAAAGGTATACATCTCCTTTTCAACGATATCGGTGGCATCACCAATCGAACGACAGAATAGTTCGGTTTTTTCCACCACCGGCACCCGAATCTCGCTGAAACCAAAGCGGGTAAACACCCGACGCGCAGTCTCCTCAATAAACTGCCAGACCGGTGTTTCTGACGGCAGCATGTCGTTGAAGCCCTTGACAGCGGTAATACTCATCCTTGCTTGCTCCTTAGTTGAGACGTCCAGCGCCAGCCAGCGGGCTGGCTACACGGAAAACACAGTTTTTACCGGAGGCCTTGCCGACATACATGGCCTGATCAGCCATACTGAGCAGCTCCTGCATGCCGGTGGTGTCGTCGGGGTAGCTGGCAAAACCGATGCTGGCGGTCAGCCTGATATCGTATCCTTCAGATGTCATAAATGCATTTGTCTCGATCTGCTTCCTGATACGTTCACCAATCCGCTGCCCCTGATCAGGACCGGACTCAACCAGCAGAATTGTATACTCGTCGCCGCCGTACCTGATCAGCACATCCACTTCCCGCACCGCTTTTTTAAGCAGTGCACCCAATTCACGCAGCACGCCGCTGCCTACCATATGGCCGTAGGTGTCATTAACCCCTTTGAAGTTATCGAGGTCAAGAAACATAACCGTCAACTGGGTGGCATAACGGTCCGCCCGCTTGATCTCACGTTCCAGGGCCGTTTTCAGGTAACGATAGTTAAAGAGACCGGTAAGCTCATCAACAAACAGCAAATCCCTGGTGGCGGTGAATCTGAATGCATTTTCCAGCGCACGCGCACCCTGTTCCTGAAGAAAGGCAACAGGACGATCATGGCGAATGGGTGGCAACAGCTGTCCCGCATTGTTGAAAAGAACGACGCAGCCGAGGACGGCACCCTGACTCAGTAAAGGAATAACCAGTGCCTCCCGCAGATCAAGGTCGGCGGAACCATGCACCTCGGGTGGCATCACAAATCGCACCACGCGGGATGAGTGCAGGATATGCTGCTGCAACAACAGACCGATCTGTTCCGTCAGCAGAGGAGTAACGTAGGTATCACCACACTGGTCAGCCAAGGCAGAGAACTGTTCCCCATCCTTCACAAATCCGATGGCGCGCGCCGCACCGATTTCACGGATCAATGCGTGTGCAAGCAGCTGAAAGACCTCGGCAGGATCAAGACAGCGAGACAAATCCTGGCTGGTCTGCAGCAAGGTATTCATGGCATGCAGTTCGTCATTTTCAAGCTTTAGTTGCTGATGCTCAAAACTATGCAGCATCTCATGCAACAGCAGTGCGGGGTGCATAGTCCTGGCCAGACAATGACTGGCCCCGCCCTTGATCAATTCACAAGCAGCTTCATCGTCATCAGGGCCAACCAAAACAATCAGTTTGCTGCCAATCAGGGCCAGGTGCCGACAGAGCTGCAGCATCCCGTCAAGTCCCGTCTCGCTTGAAGAAAAATCAACGATTACCACTGGGTATACCACCAGTTCCGTCAACGCAAGACGCAAATCTCGCAATGAGGTCATTGCATCAATCTCAAAACCAGACTCCCCGGCCAGATGACGAAACGTTGCCTGGAAAGCAGTATCATCTATGACGAGCAGTGCCCTGTTCATCTGATTTCCCATCTGCTGTTGTATCATCCGGAGCTGACAAAGCGATCAGCAAACCTTGAAAATGTAGCCCAGCCGGACAACTGCTGTCAAACAAAAGCGCCCCGTATCAGGCTTCATAGTCCGGTAGTGACCTTGTAGTCCTTGCCATCGCTTTCCACAAGCACCGTACCATCCTGATCCGTGCGATAGATCTGTGCTCCTGATCGCTGCAGCCGTGTCAGTGTTTCTGGGGCCGGAAGACCAAACCGGTTTTCTGCCCCAACCGATATTAGCGCCAGACGTGGACGAACCGTGCGTACAAAACCTGATCCTGTTGCCGTACGGCTGCCGTGGTGGCCAACCTTGAGCAGGGTGACCGGCTGCACCACCTTCTGTTCAAGCATTCTCTGTTCTGTTGTCAGACCTGCATCAGCCATAAAGAGTGCACTGAACTGGTCATGGTTTACCTGCAACACCAGCGATGCTTCGTTATCATCATCTTTATTCAGCCCTGTAGCCGTATCGTACCGTTCGGGTACCATCACCATCAGCTGACAGCCTCCAAAAGACTCGCGGCTGACGCCAGGTTGCAGTTGTCGTATCGGGACACCACGTCGCAGCAGGGCAGACTGAAGGCGGTCTGCATCGCCATCGGCCTCCACCGTCCAGGTCCCTTGCCAGAATTCACCCACCTGAAACTGTTCAGCGACGGCCGGCAAGCCTCCCAGATGATCAGGATGAGGATGGGTGAGCACCAGACGGTCGATACGCTTGACACCAAGGGCATGCAAGGCGGGAACAAGGTAGCGATCACCGAAATCAAGCCCCGTTTCCCGCAGATAGCCACCACCATCGATCAGCATGGTACTGCCATCAGGAAACTGGATCAGGGAGGCATCGCCCTGCCCGACACTCAGGAATGTAAGCCGCAAACGTCGGTCCGATGGTCTTTCAGGCAAGACATGTACCGCAACAAGCAACGCGCATGTACTGCCAAGCAATATCCCCCGCCAACGCACCGAGGGTATAAAACTCAGCACTGACAAGACGATCACCAACGCCACCATATCGGGCCATCCTGCCTCGTATGACCGTACCAACGGCAGATCGACAATCCAGACGACAAAACGATTGCTAAGCGCTACCAGCCAACCGGCCAGACCAAACAGGAGACTGGCCAGCGATGGAACGAAAACGGCAGACATGACGGCAACCGCGCCAAGAACAACAGCGCCGTAACCCAACAGGGGCACCACCACCGGATTAGCCAGCAGACCGCTGAAGGAGGCTTGATGAAAGGTCACCAGGGTAGGCACTGCTGTGGCAAGGATGGCTGCCAGGGATGCTGCAAAAAACAGTGCGAGCTGTTGTCTCCATCCGCTCAGACGATTTTTGAACGGCTGCAACAGCACAGGGGTCAACACGACAATTCCCCACAACGACAAAAACGACAGCTGGAAGGAAATATCGAACAAAACCGCTGGATCATGCACCAGCAACAAGAATGCCGCCAGTAGCAGGGCATCCAGCACCTGGCATTCCCGTTCTGCCCACAGGGCAAGCACGACGGCCGCCAGCATGATGACCGAGCGGGTCGTTGCCGGTGCAGCGCCGGTAAACAGGAGATAACCGGTCATTACCGGCAAGGTCGCCAGCAGTGCTGCCTGCCTTACATTAAAACGCAGGGCCAACCACTGCCAGCGCAGTCCCAACCATTGCAACAGCTGAGCCAGCGTTGCGGCAATCACCGCCACATGAAAACCACTGATTGACAAGATATGCGAAACACCAGCCCGCGCATATGCCGCCTTCAGTTCAGGAGAAATTGCTGCCTGGCTACCGGTAACCAGTGCCATGACCACGGCAGCGGCATCAGTATCCGCCACAGTGCGGCGGATAAGCTGATCACACCCTTGGGCAGCGACATCAAGTAGCCGTCGCCATGACGAAACGGCTGCTGCACGCATCAACAAAACCTGCCCGGCATCAGCAACCCAAAAAGTGGCATCAATCCGATGTAAGGCAAGGTAACGCGGATAATCGAACTCACCAGGCAAACCAAGACGGCGCGGCTTGCGCAGTGAACCGCGCAACCTGATACGGTCACCGCTGAGCCAGCCCCCCTCTCCCGTGGCGATGGTGACCAACAAGCGACCGTCAACCAGCAGCTCACCGTCTGGCACAACAACCCGTTCCAGCTGTAGTTCAAAACGCTGCCCCTGTGGCAAGGCCACCGGCCGCCGGACAACTGTTCCTTCCACCACCAGCATTCCTGCCAGTGGTGGCGTGCCAAGTGATGATGCCGGCAAACGGCTTGCGTGAAACGGCTGAAAGACAAACAATGCCCAGGTCAGACAGAAAAACCAGATAACAGCCAGAAAAACAGCTTTTGTACGCTCACCAACAGCCACAAGCAACAGCATAAACATGCCTAAAAGAGGCCATAATGGCAGCTGTACCCGGCAATTAAAGGCCAAAATACAGCCTGCCACAAGACCGCTTACCGGTATCAGCAGCGGATGCTCGTCAAACAATTGTCCCATCAAACGGCCTCCCTGGGCACGTGTGACACATAAAAAAGACCATAAACGGTGCAAATACTTGACAGTGTGCAGGCATGCGCTAGAATAGCGACCGTTGCAGCAATACCACCCAATTAGAACAGCTTCAGTTTACCACAGCGCTGGTGCGGGTCCACCCGCCATTTCACCGAGAGGGAAACCTATTATGTTTCTTCTTCCCAAAGGAAATCCGCTGGCCGAAAATGTTCCGGTCGCCAAATTGCAGCTTCCAGAGGCGTTGGAAAAACTGAAAAACGGGGCACTGACTGGCTGCGCCGTTTTCAATTTTCCCGGCGCCGATTGCGCCCTGATCTATGACACCGGCAAACTGGTCGGCGCATTAGTGCATCGGGAAACCAAAGAACTGCGTGATCAGGCTGCCTTGCAAGCGCTTGTCGACCTAATGGTTTTGGCCAACAACGGTAGTTTTAGCGTCTATGGTTTTTCTCGGGAAATGACGCTTGCACTTCTGGGCATGATCAACGGGACTGCGGTCATTGATGGTCTGGAAATCAAGCAGATTGATTTCAAGGCGCTCCTCGACCGAATCAAAAACGAGCAGATGACCGGCGCCTTAAAGGTCTTCACTGCCGACCGTAGCGGCCTTATTTTTTACAAAGGAGGGGCCACAATCGGCTTCTTCCACAATGCCGCTACTGCCGTTGAAACATCAGCGGGCGAAGTACAGCAGATTGCCGGCCTGCCGGGTGCCAAGGCCTGCCTGAGCGTACTCCAAAACGAACAGGCGCTTTCTTCGGATCTGGCAACAATGGTTGATATTCGAAAGTTGTGGGAGGCAGCATCAGGCAACATCTTCGCCGCCCCTCCAACCGCCGCCCCCAAGGCCGCACCCCCCCCCCCAACCCCAAACCCACCAGCCAATGCCAACGATGTTGAAAACACCATTATCGATTATGCCAACCAGTTTTTAGGAAAACTCGGCAAGGCACTGGCTGAAAAGGAACTCTCAAATGTCGGCGGCGCCAAGGCCCTGACCGATGCAGGTACACTGAATGAATTTTTGGCAGCAATGGAACGAGGTTCAAAAATGCTGGCCAGTGTTAACAAGATTAAGGAAATGAACACTGCCATTTCGAATGAAGTAGCCAAACTCTAATTCGCCCACCACCACAGGAGGCGTTGTATGGACTTGACGGGATTTTTTCAAAATTTGACCTCATGGTTGCCATTTCTGCCCAAGATTTACAACCCGGTAGTGATCGACTTCACCAGCTTGTTCACCGTGATATGCTGGTTGGTGGCAGCTTCAATCGCCTTGTATTTCAGCGTTAACAATTCACGTATCTGGACCAGTATCGGTATCGGTTTTTTCCTGCTGTTCTGGAGTCAGTCATACCAGCTGAACCCATGGCATGAAACTTTTACGATCATGATTGCCGTGCACTACATGATCGGCACCATTTCTATCCTGCTGGTCAGCCACGGCATTCAGGAATATTATCTGTTTACCCGCACCCTTGAGATCACTGGCTCCAAAAAGACCATCTATATCGGCACTTTTTTGATTATCGCCATAGCCATCCTCGTTATCAGCCTGAACCCGAAACCATCACTATATGTCTTGCGCAACTACCGGATGATGAACAACACCATCTGGTTCTTCCTGTGCATTCTCAACATCTATTACATCGCGAAGATTTACAGCGAGATGAAAGACTCGCCAATCGTCAACGGTATCATCGCCTTTGGCGTCGTGTTCGTCTTTGCGCTGATCTGGAAGGGCTCCGGCCTTTATATGATGATCTACCAGTGGGACAAACCCTGGCTCGACATCATCGAGTTCACTGGCGAAAGTACCGATATACAACTCCATATGGCCAAGGTTCAGCTGGCACGCTGGTTATTCAAGACCTTCAACGTGCTGACCAGTCTCTCGGTGGCAGGCACCTTTGCCTACCTGTTCAAACTGCTGCGCTAACTTCTTAACAACGATCAGCGGCACAATAAAACGGGGGAGAACGCGTTATGCGCTCTCCCCCGTTTTCGTATTTAGACATAATGGCTGTCAGTAGAAAGTAAGCGACCTGCCCCTTGCAAACGTGGGTTATGCTGTAGAGAGGAAGAACTCACTACGGCGCAGAGCCACAACCAAGGAGGCAGGTCATGAAAAAGTAT
>Ga0302250_1002368_pt1 | contig 11809 bp, 10 predicted proteins | sample AAG_RA_Asp_MG_FD_193536 | JGI IMG/M metagenome (GOLD analysis project Ga0302250, IMG submission 193536) | Enriched activated sludge microbial communities from anaerobic digester in WTTP, New Holstein, Wisconsin, United States - AAG_RA_Asp | ecosystem: Engineered > Bioreactor > Anaerobic >... | reverse complement strand
CTTTATCGAGTAAGAGAATACTGCATAGCATACGGGAATTTTGTTCTTCAACACCCTCAATGATTGCTTCTAGTACCCTTGATAAAGGCGCCATTTTTGCAATCATCTCAAGAATATTATTTCGATAGTGTTCTCGTCTTTCCGCTGCTTTTCGATTTTTGATTTCACAATTCAATCTATAATACCAATATCCAAAGAGTAAAAACAACAGCGCAACACCAATACTATACTTAAGCAGTGTTTCCGCACGAATACCTTGCTCAATTCGCATACCGAGCCAACGACTATAAATAATGTCAGATTCTTCAGATGAAATGGAAGACATAGCTTTTGTCATAATAGACGCAAGTTCTTTGTTGTTTTTTGGAAAGGCAAAACGGTGTTGGCTGGAAAATTCCGTTTGTCCAGAAAAACGAAGTTTCTCAAAACCATTGGTTCGTATTGTATAATTGATAGCACTCATATCACCCACATAGGCATCTGCTTTTCCATCACGTACAAACGTTAAGGCTTCTATGATACTTTTGACCAAAATGAGCTTTATTTGCGGATAATTCTTTTCAAGTACTTCTTGTGTAAAATAGCCTTTTTCAACTGCGACACGTTTTCCTGCCAAATGGCTTAATTGACCTATAAATTCACCTTCTGCATTATCGACTATCATTGTTTGAGTATCACGATAGGGTTCGGAAAATAAAAAATATTTGAGACGTTCAGGTGTTTGAACGATGCTGGTGAGTACATCAATTTCACCTTGTTTTGCCATCTCAATCACTTCATCCCACGATTTTCCTTTAACAATCTCAAAATGCACACCCAGTTTTTGTTCTACAAGACGCAGATAATCCACAGCCATGCCAACATAGTTTCCATCTTTATTGAGCCACTCATAAGGAGCATATTCAGAATCCATACCTACACGAATTGTCGGATGTTCAATGAGCCATGTCTTTTCTTGATCTGTTAATTGCAAATTAATTTTTCGTGATTTTGCAGTAATATCTGCAAAAAGAGATGCAGGAGTAAGGAGAAAAAGAGTGCACAAGAGATAAGCGAGAAACAATTTCATTGTTTTACCTCCTTATCTTGGCTTCTGTACTTAGCATAAATCGTCTTTAGTAAAAAGACTCTTAAGTATCTATGACTGGTATGAAAAGGATCACTATCAACATGATTCAGTAACATACCTCATCATCTTATTATCATTTATTTTGAAACAAAAACATTGACGCAATTTTTTCCAGCACTTTTTGCTTTATACATAGCATGGTCACACTGGCTTATCAGTGTATCAAAGTTGCTTGTAGCGCTATAAGCGCACAATCCAAAACTGCACGTTATTGAGCCTATCGTCTCAAATTCTGTTTGGGTAATAATAAAACGTATCTTTTCACAGGCTATTTTTGCCTCTTCAAGACTGACATTTGGCAAAATGAGTAAAAATTCCTCACCACCCCATCGCCCAAACGTGTCATTCACGCGAATAGCATTTTTTACAATTTTGGCAAGATACCTAAGAACTTCATCTCCTACATTATGTCCATACGTGTCATTGATGTTCTTAAAGTTATCGATATCAAACAGTGCCACACATAGTGATGTTTCATAGCGGTTTGAGCGTTCTATCTCTCGTTGAAGTATCTCTTTTAATTTACGTCGATTGTACGTTTGTGTCAGTTCGTCTTCTTCAGCAAGTTTTTGCAGCTTGGTATAAGAGGTATACAGAGCTAATTCCATGACATACACAACAAATGTTAATAACCCTAAAGAGAAGACATATCGAAAAAATGCAACTTTATCCCAAAGTCCTTGTTGCCATACTCCAATCCCTTTATGCGCCATCCAAAAGACGCACCCATACAGTGCGAGTGTATATAAAAGGCCTTTTTTATGACCGTTTAGATTGATTGCAATAATACAAAAAAAGATATTCCATATTAGGCCAAAACTCTCATTTTTATTAAAATACGTAAACGCCACAAAGAAAATAAAAAAGTAGCTAGTGACAATAAACGTACTGAGTTTAATACGATGTGTTCGTCTGAGAAAAATCATCGATGCTATAGAGATAGAAAAACCAATAGTATCTATCAATGCAATCGTGTAATAGTGTAAGAAAAGAGCATTGTAAAAAAAGAAAAATCCAAATGTAGACGCACCTAAAGCTGCAAAAATCATGACGAGCGAATATTGCCTACTGGCATAGGTATTAGGTGATATCCGATTTGAAACAAAAATTCGATGAAAAAGATGAGACATCAACACTACTCCAAATAATCCTCATAACAAAGCATTAGCCACTATATCGGATAAAAGCTTTAAAACTGTTACATTGTATGCAAGATACATCATAACATCTTAGTTTTTATACGGAATACTCCTTGCAACTCTCATGAAAAATGATCCAAGGAGTATGTGATGGATGAAAAAGAGCTTAAAAAAGAGCTTGCGCGATTAAAACGTATAGCAGTTGAAATTGCAGGGGAAATTCACGATATTGTTGAAGATTCCCTCTGGATCAAATACAAAGAACTCCCCATCCTTTCAGCCAAAATAGTTGAAGCGATCAAAGAAGCAGAAGCGTTTAAAGAAACACACCACCTTTAATGCGACAACACCCATTGGGAGATTTTGCTCACAACTTCTTGTTCAACACCATTAAAACCATGATAGCCAAAAGCATTACAAGGATCACCCTTTGTCTGTCCACCTTCAATCGCAATAAGCTCTTTGGAAGAGGCATTGAGTTTACTCATTAATGAAGGTATCAAATCAAATGAACAATGCGAACAACCATCATTTTGATGGTGTACTACTAAAATGGGTTTTGTAATTTTTTCAAGATCCATTTTGGTAACGGCTTTACTTTTAGGATCAGAAAGGATAGTTGAGGTTAAGACAAATCCATGAATAGCTTTTTGTTCTGTCAATTCTGTTGCCGCATACGCAACGGATTGTGTACCTCGACTTGTTCCAACCAGCCAAAGAGGAGCTGTTGTTTGCGTCTGAACCCATGCGACAATGGCGTTTATATCTTGTAAATGTTCTTTTGTCTGGCGAAAACTATTAAGATAAGGCTCACTTTGGCGATCACTTGGAGCATCAACAATAACAACCATCAATCCTTCTTTAACAAAAAGCTCACGTGTTCGGATCAAAAAGTTACCTTCACCCCAACCAAACTTTCCATCACTGGTAAGTTGAATCCCACCATGTCCTCCCGCAAAAAGAACAACAACTGCTTTTGGAACATCTGGAGAAAGAACCAAAAGACGCTCACTTACATTACTACGTGTTGGAACATCGATAACTTTTGAAAGAATATCCGCATATAAAGAGAGAGTCATTACAATCAAAATGGTCAAAAAACGCATAGTTTACTCCTGTTTTAGAGTTCTTTTTTCAACGGCTTTCGCTTTTAAAATCGTATGAGGTGTTTGAAGCTCAAACGTTTCACCCTCATTAATTTTTTCTAATGCAATTTTTTTACCCTCTTTCACAATTTGAGCATAGCACTCTTTTTGTTCGCGGGTTGGTTCTTTCGAGTTAAGCGCTAGAGTATATGAAGAGAGTAATTGTTCTTTTTTAGCAAGATTTTGTCTGGTTTGAAAATGAATTTGCTCTTGAAGTAAGCTCACTTGACGTGATTTTTCACGATGTAAAAGTGCTATTTTATCATTGTATTGGCTTTGCAATATGCTGATCTCATTTTTCCATAAAGAGAGTTTTTCATCGATAGAACGTTTAGCAAAAAGACGTTTTAAGTGTTCCAATGATTCCTCTTTTGAACGCAATATTCGCCCAAAAATAAGGGTGTAGCGCTCCATCATACTATCGATGCGTTGAAGCATCTCTACACTATCAGGAAGTATCATTTCTATCGCGGCTGATGGAGTAGGGGCTCTTAAATCAGCTACAAAATCACTAATCACATAATCGATCTCATGCCCTACCGCAGAAACAATTGGTGTGTGTGAAGTAAAGATCGCATCGGCTACAACTTCTTCATTAAATGCCCACAAATCTTCCACACTTCCGCCCCCTCGTCCCACAATGATGACATCGACACCCAATGCATCCGCTTTAGCGATATTGCTAGCAATGGAAAATTTTGCACCTTCTCCTTGAACAAGTGTATCGAGTAGAGTGATTTTGACCAGTGGCCAGCGTTTGGTTGCAACGCGAAGCATATCTTGGAGGGCTGCCCCTGTTCTTGATGTGACAAGAGCAATATGACGTATAAAACGAGGCAGTGCTTTTTTACGCTCCACATCAAAATAGCCTTTTGCACCAAGCTTCGCTTTGAGTTGCTCGTAGGCTTTTGCAAGTGCTCCGCTACCTGAAGGTTCCATCATCATACAATTAATCTGATACGTTCCTCTTGGTGAAAAAACGGAGATAGAGCCATGAATGACAACTGCCATTCCCTCTTCGACTTGAAATTTTAATGCCTTATTATTTCCTTTGAACATCACACATGAAATAGAAGAGTCTGCATCTTTAAGCGTAAAATAGAGGTGTCCAGAGCTGTGATAGGTAGGTCTCGAGACTTCACCTTCTACACTCACATGTAAAAAGGTGGTCTCAAGCAGTGACTTGATTTGATTGTTTAAACTTGAGACGCTTAGTGTTTGGTTCATTAACGTTTTTTAGCAATAACCAATGTTGAAATATCCATTGAAAAACTTTTAACAAATTCTGTTTCAAAACCAGCAACATCGAGCTCTTTTTGAAGCATTGATGGCGTTAAAAAACCTTCAATAGAGTTTGGAAGATACTCATATGCCTCTTTATTTTTAGAGATAATTCCACCTAAAATAGGTAAAACTTTATTGAGGTAAAAATCTTTGAGTGCAAAGAAAAAGCCTTTTTTCTCATCTTTTGTAAATTCCAAGATGACAACATAACCGCCCTTTTTAACCACACGCGCAAATTCGCTAAATGCTTCTTGACGTCTTACCACATTGCGAATACCATAGCTGATACTTAAAATATCTGCACATTCATTTGGTAGAGGAATTTCTGTCGCTTCAGAAATAACAAATTCAAACTCAGGAAATTTTTGCTTGCCAACATCAGTCATACCGGTGGAAGGATCAACACCTAAAATCTTACCGATCTCGCGCCCTGCTTTTTTAGCTTGCTTTGCCCAGTAGCCCATCATATCGCCAGTACCACATGCAACATCCACAATTAACTCAATAGGCTTAGAATAACGTGCAAACGTTTCATCACACGCTTTTTTTCTCCATTGTATGTCAATACCCATACTTAAAACACGGTTTGCAGTGTCATAGGTTCCTGCAATTTCATTGAACATCTGCACAATTTTCTGTTGTTTGTTTTCGTTATTCTCCAAAGCAATTCCTACATGTAAAATATCTGCCAAGAAATTGGCGAGTGCTTAAATTCTGCCTCGCATGAGGCTAGCTTGAGTGCCCTAGTGGCAAACGTAGCACCAAAAGTAAAGCTCTTGGTGCGTGTTGTCAAGGTTAAAACAGTCCAGCAACCTGCTGAGCAATTTTGTCTTCTAAGATTGGAGTTGCCTCATAAAGGTTCAAGTCCATTTTCGTTGCTTCTGCAAACATCATAGTGCGATGTTCGATGAAATCACTCTCATACGATTGGGAGCTTGAAGAGTAGCTGTTACTGTACATTTTACCACTCGCATCTGCGTCACGAATTGGTCCACCAAAGCTATTCATCGTACCTGATTTTTGTCCATCTCTAATGCCAGCTTGGCCGCCTACGTTACCTGTACTTGCCATAACTTTGCCTTTCGCTTTTTCACGAATAACAATGTCAACTTGCATTTGATAGATAGTATCTTCTGTTGCTTTTCCAATCAAACCACCGACAACGGCACCACCAAGTCCAGCAAGAGCCATGCTTCTGCCATTACTTCCTGAGTTTGCGATAGCACCAGCAGCACCACCCATTACAGCACCTGTTGCAACGTTGTTTTCACTCTTTTTATTACAGAATAAAATATTTGTCATCAACACATATGTTGCTTTTTCAGGATCATCGACAATGGTATATCCTTTAGCATAAAGCGCTTGGACAATACGGTTTTCTAAGTTAATTTGTGTTCCACTTGTATTTTTAGTAGAGATAAAAACGGTTCGTTTTTCTTTCGCTACAGGGTTAATAAAAACACTCTGTGTCATACGTGCACTTGTTTGAAGTTCACTTGTTGCACATCCAGTCATTAAAACAAGCGCAGCACTCATTGCAAGTCCTACGTGTACTGTTTTTTTCATTGCTCATCCTTATTTAAAAAATAGGTGCGATATTGTACCGCAATATTTAAAATTATTATTGAAATAGTAGCAGTTCAATGCAAATGAAGTGTTAATAAAGCGCCTTTTTCAGCCTTTTGGCTATACGAAACTCCTCTTTTTTAAGATATTTTTTGACAAAAAAAAGTAGCGGCATTTCACTTTTTTTTAAAAGATAAAATCCACTCTGTTCACGCAGAAAAAAACGCATATCTAAAAGAAGTGTTGCATAGGCTTTGTGCTGTACAAACTTGAGTAATAAGACTCTATCATTACACCGAAAAGGAAAAAATGCATTCAAAAGTCTCTCTCTTAAAATCGGATCAAAAATAACCGTAGAAACCATAAGAAGATAACAGATATTTTCAGCTCTCTTGCAAAGATTTTTAACCGCTTTGGCATCATCCTCTAAAAGAAGCTCCACTTCGTGCTCTAAAAACTGCATCTCACGATACAAAAGAACTTTGAGCACTTTTTGAGTACTCATACCAGAACTAAAAGCAAAATCAAATGGTTTTGTACCTAATTTATCGCATCTTTTGTACACTTCTAACAGTGAAAAATCATAGTTTTGAGGTAGTCCAAATAAGGAGAGATAGCGGTTTTTGTAACGTTTATCGTCACTGACATCTGCGCATAAAAATGGATGTAGATCTTTTTCGAATGCTTCACATTCTTTAACTGTCTGAAAACGAGCGCCTAAGATAGCAAGTCGTTTGGAAGCATCAGGATGATTTTCGACAAAGAGTTGTTGTAGATTTTTTTTATACTGAGAAGAAGTGGTGAGGATAGACTTCACCACTTCTTTAGGATTTTGAATAAGATACCGTCGCTTGATGGTGCACTTCTTCACATCAGTGCTTTAAAACTGCTTTTCCATCACAGGGATCACCTGTTTTTTACGACTTAAAATGCCATCTACCCACATCTCATGATTGACAAGTTTTGTGTTAAATGCATTTTCAATTTTACTTTCATCATCGCTGAGTACTAAGAATTGTGAACCTTCGATCATAATGTCAGTTAAAAGAAGCATGACGGTATGACGAGACCCCTCTTCTTTATACGCTTTCATGTCAGCAAAAAGCGCTTCTTTCATACCATCGAATACTTTAAGATCAACCACTTCTAGCTGACCAATACCGATTTTGTTTCCGCCCATTTCAAAATCTTTGTAATCGCGAAGTAACAATGCACGTGGGGTTGCTCCAACCACAGCTGATTTGACTAAGAACATCTCCATACCAAGCGCTTTAAAATCTTCTACACCTGCAATCGCTGCTAGTTCTTTAACCGCTTTGGTATCGGCTTTGGTACATGTTGGCGATTTGAAAAGTACAGTATCACTTAAAATTGCCAACATCATTGCACCTGCAATATTTTTTGGAATTTCAATCTTATAGTGATCATACATCTCTTTCACAATAGTGTTGGTACAACCAACAGGGCGAATCCAACATTCAAGAGGTGTTGTTGTCGTGATGTCGCCTAGTTTATGATGATCTACAATACCTAAAATGTTTGTCTCTTTAAGATTGTGTGGTGCTTGTGCAAGATCTGAATAGTCAGTAATGTAAAGATTATCACCTGAAAAATCATTTTTTAACAAAGGTTTTTCAAGTCCAAACGTCTTTAAAATAAACTCTGTCTCAGGGCTAATTTCACCTTGACGTGCAGGAGTACATGCTTCTCCAAGCTGTGTTTTAAGATAAGAAAGAGAGATTGCTGAAACAATAGAATCAGAATCGGGATTAATATGTCCGCAAGCGTACGTTTGCATCAAAATGTCCTTTAATTTTTTTGTGTAATTATAGCCGATTGTACCCACTTTTTTGAAATAATCTCTTTTGAAACTTCATTGTCTGTTTTATTTAACACTAATTTTATACTCACCTATAATAATTTAATTTCAATTTTTTATAAGGGTAATATATGATAGACCAGAAATGCCTCTTCTATAGTCTTGCTCTTTTGCCACTTCTTGCAAATGCCGAATCTATCCAGTTAGACAACATCAGTGTCACTGCAACGAAAGTTAAAACAGGGACAAAAGAAGTTTCTCAGTCGATCGCTGTTGTCAATGCACAAACCATCGAAGATAAAAACGTTCTTGATGTGAGTAGCGCTTTGGAAAATATTCCAGGTGTTAATGTTGAAAGCTCTAGCAACTCACCTAGTCCAAGACTGATCATTCGAGGTGCAGGCCTTAAAGCGAGTTATGGGGTTAGAGAGATTATGGTTATTAAAGATGGTGTTCCTATGACCGATCCTGATTCATTTACACGCTTTGACTACATCGATATGCAAGATGTACAAAGTATCGAAGTTCAAAAAGGTCCTGGTTCTATCAATGCAGTCAATACAACAGGCGGTGTTATTCAGCTTATTACGAAATCTGTTTTTGAAGAAGATAGCAACAGCATTAAAATAGGTGTTGGAAACGATGGACAACGCAACCTCAACTTGAAATTAAGAGAAAAAATTGACGATAATGACTTCGTCTCTATGAACTATTCACAACGAAAAATTGATAACGACTGGCGGGACAATAACGCATTTGATTCGAAACAACTCAGCCTTAAATACGGCCATATTTTCGATGATGACGCTACATTTGAAAGTGAACTTTCTTACACAGAATCTAACTTAGAATTACCTGCATCAATGACACGAGCGGAGTTTGAAGCGTTTAAACGCACAGGAGAACAACATAACACCTCTAGCCCTTGGCAATATACCGCTAGAGATTCAAAAATTCTCTCATTGAACACAAAATATTCAAAAGAGATAGGCAATTTTAACTATAAACCACGTTTGTATATCAACAAATGGGAGCATTTCCACCCTGTTACAGGTATGATTAATGATGCGGACGAAAACTATGTCTATGGAACAGATTTAGAGACTGACTATGCACATAAACTCTTTAACCGTGATGCTATGTTAGTCTTTGGTGTTACCGCAAAACAAGATAGAAGTGATGATTCAAAAAAATATCAATACGCTGACACTATCACTTCAGGCACAGGGCGTATTTTAAAAACACTCTCTAACCAAGAAGGTGCTTTAGCCAATGTTGAAGACTCTCTTGCCACCTTATACGGTATCTATGCAATGGAAACCTTTTCTCCATTCGATAAAACAACAATTGATATTAGTGCTCGTGCCGACAAACTCTCTTTTGACGTGAGTGGTAACGAATACAGCTATTTTAACTATTCGACAGGAAAATACGCTGCTGGAGTGGGTGCATACACCATTGATAAAAGTTATACGCTTCTCTCTTCCAAATTGGGCATCACCTATGCTATTACAGATGCAACCAATATCTATAGTTCTATCGCTTTTGCCAACCAAGCGCCAACGACCAGTGAACTCACCGACAATGATGCACTCGATAAAACCAAAAGTATCAATTACGAAATTGGACTTAAAACTCGTACAGGTGACTTTGCTTACGATATGGCAATCTACCAAAATGATGTAAAAGATGAAATCATCCAAATCAAAGATGCAGGCGGCAATACCATCTATGATAATGCAGGTCAAACACAAAAACGAGGTTTTGAGTTTTTAGGAACATACCATCTCACTCGCAACCTCAATTTTGGCCTTTCGTATGCATACAGTGACTTCATTTATAAAAGCTTTCAAGAAAAAGTTGGAGCTGCGTTTGTAAGTCGCGATGGCAATCATCTTCCTTACATTCCTAAAACCCAATACGGTCTAGAAGCAAATTATCGCATGGATAACGGTTTTAAAACACGTATTCAAACCAAAACCTGGGGTGATTACTACCTTGATAATGCAAACTCTGACAAGTACACCGGATACGATTTTGTTACCGATGTTATGATTGGGTATGAACACAAAGAGCATCTCATTCAGCTTAATATCAACAACATCTTCGATAAACATTATGCAATGCAAGCAGACAAAAGCGTTTATGGTGTCGAGAGTTATAAAGCAGCAGCACCTAGAAGTGCGATGGTTAGCTACCGCTATAAATTTTAAAGGCTGAAAAATGGTTGATCAACAAAAACGAGATAGAAACGACCTTTTTGCAAATCCTATAAGTGCGTTTTTCTTTAAAAACAGAATTTTTTTACTATTACTTAGAATGAGTGTTTTAGCCCTATTTGTCTATGCCATCTTCTTAGGCTTTATCGCTCCTACAAAAGAGCAAAATGGTTTCACAACCATCCTCTTTTGGTCACTTTTTTGGCCACTTTTTATGGTGGTAACACTTTCGACATTTGGACGCCTATTTTGCGGTATCTGTCCCCACGCTTTTGTGGGGAAATTTTTAACCAAAGTAGGACTTAACAAAACACCACCCAAATGGCTTCAACAACCTCTTATCGGTGTCCTTTTACTTTTCTTTGGTTGGTGGACGGTCTATTATATCTATCCAACGGCCTATAAATCACCTTTAAGTACTGCTATTTTCTTTACAGTCTTAAGTGTTTTAGCCTTTTCATTTTTTTTCATTTTTAAAGAGATGAGCTATTGCAAATACATTTGTCCTATCGGTACACTAACACGTGCCTTCTCAAAAGTCTCATTTACGTGGTTAGGAACCTATGCCTCAAGTTGTCAAACATGCAAAACATTTGAATGTACAAAAGCCTGTTCCTATAATCTCAAACCTTTTAGCTTTAATTCAAAAGTTTCTATGGTAGATTGTACGCTCTGTATGGACTGTGCTCAAACATGTGAGTCTGTGCATTTTAAGCTCACAAAACCATCATTCTCGCTCTTTCAAAAATTTCAAAGCTCAATCGCTGAAGTTTGGGCAATTTTGCTCATAACAGCAGCTATTACCATCACAATGAGTTTTCACCATGCGCTAAGTCGTGTTGCTATTAGCGATAGTTATTTTTGGGTTCAATTTGGACAATGGCTTCAAAACACCCTTCGCATAGAAGGCATTGATTATATTGGTGTTAGTGCTCTTATGTGTGCATCTGTCATCACCATTTCTCTTGCTGCTGGTGGAACATTCTTTGCCTCTAAACTCTTACATTGCAACTTCAAATCAGCCTTTTATACCCTTTCATACGCCTTTATCCCCATTTTCATTATTGGTGGATTGTCTCATACGTATGAATTTTTCTTTTTACATCACTACAGCAACATTGTAAACGGCTTTATACAAGGGTTTCATCTTAACATTGAGCCTGTGAAGCCTCTTGCAACCAAACAAGATACATGGACGCATTTCTTTGGTATCATCAATTACATTGCCATTGTGTGGGCATTGCTTATTATGGCAAAACGTATCACGTTTTTTAAAGCCTCTGGATTTAAACGCCTCCTCGCATTTTGTTTTGCATCTTTACTGATCTTCTTTTATCTTGGTCTTAATGTGTATCGCTCTTATGCTTTTACAACCTATGGTGCTAAACAAGGTGGACATGCACAACATGGAAGCAGTAAAACCTTATTTGCGAGTGTCCCCATAGAAAGAGCCACCCTACTTCAACACGGTGAGAAAAAAAATCAAGGGGTGGTTTGTGGTATGCCTC
>Ga0302250_1002367_pt1 | contig 11810 bp, 14 predicted proteins | sample AAG_RA_Asp_MG_FD_193536 | JGI IMG/M metagenome (GOLD analysis project Ga0302250, IMG submission 193536) | Enriched activated sludge microbial communities from anaerobic digester in WTTP, New Holstein, Wisconsin, United States - AAG_RA_Asp | ecosystem: Engineered > Bioreactor > Anaerobic >... | reverse complement strand
TTGCCACCTCGCTGATCACCACCGTCTGGGACGACCAGATCACGCGCAATCATGCCGAACTGGTGGGGCTGGCGGACAGCGATCACTACATCCAGAGCTTCCTCGAAAACGCGGGGATGTCCGCGGACGCTGTCTTGCAATCTCTGGACCGTCTCGTAACCAGCCAGGCCGTGATGCTGGCGACCAACCAGATCATGGCCGCGGTCGGCATCGCCTTCGTCTTTGCCGCCTCGGCGATCTGGCTGGCGCCGAAGCCGACGCGCAAGGTCGATGCCTCGGCGGGGGGGCATTGATGGCCTGTTCTCCCGGACCCGCTCAACGCGTGGCACACTGGCAGCCTTTCCGGTTTTCGAAGGAGAAGGGCGTATGGGAGAGCGCTATTTCGTGATTTGCCGGGATGAAGACGGCGTGCTGGCCTTCGCCACGCACGGCTACTTCACCACGCGCAAGGCGGCGGAGAGCTACGCGCGGACGTTTCCCGCCGGACGCGAGGCGCGGGTAGTCGTCGCCACGGCCGAGTTCTATCGGCGGGATGCCGTGGCGGCCTGCGGCTCGTAGTCGTCCTCGGCGAAGACGGTCGTGCGCATGCTCGAACACACGATTCCGCCGCCGGTTGTCGCGGGCGGAATTGCGCTGGCGATGTGGTTCGTCAGTCCGGGATCATTACTCTGGAGCGATATGCTGCGGCCTCGCGGCTTCGTCGCTCTGGTCCTCGTGATTGCCGGTCTCGTGTTCGATCTGCTCGCTCTGCTGGCGTTTCTGCGGGCCCGCACGTCGATCAACCCGCTGCGGCCGCATCGGGCGTCGGTGCTGATTACCCACGGGGTCTATCGGCTGACCCGCAATCCGATGTACGTCGGATTGCTGTGTTACCTCGCCGCGTGGGCCGTGTTCCTCGCCACGCCCTGGGCGCTCGCCGGCCCTTGCCTGTTCGTCGTTACCATGAACCGCTTCCAGATCGCGCCGGAGGAGCGGGTCATGCGCGAAAAGTTCGGCAAGGAGTTCGAGGACTACGCGGCACGCGTGCGGCGCTGGCTTTGACGGCGCCGCGCAGTCAACTCAAAGCCGCTACTCACCGCTGGCGCTTCATCATCTCCTGGATCTTCGGGTCCTTCATCATCTCGTTGACGTTGAATCCGCCCATGTTCGGCATGATCACGTCGCCGGGCTTCTGGCCCGGCTTGCACGGGCCGAGCCAGCGTGCCTGCTGGGTCATGTTGGACTCGGCCATGCCCTGCAGCTGCGGGTTGAAGCGCGTCTTCATCGTCCCCTTGTAGTTCGTTTCGAACGAGCCTTCGAAAACGCCGTCGGTCGTCGCCGTCGAGCCCTCGACCTTGCAGACGCTGTGGATGGTGACCCGGTTCCCGGCGGCCTTCACGTCCATCACGCTGCACTCCGGCTTCTCTTCACCGGCCTGCTGTTGCATGAGGTTGTCGGTGTTCTTGTCGATGCATTGCTGCATCGCTCCCATTGACGGTGCGCCTTCCATCTGCAAGTTGATTTCCCAGAGTCCGGGCTTGCGTTTCGGCAGCTCGGCGGCGGAAATCGTGCTGCTGGCGATGGCGATTAACGACATGATGGTGAGGATGATGGTTTGGTTGATGGACTTCATCGTGGCCTCCTTGAACGTGATGCTTGACGGATTATGCCGTAATGATATCGCCTGTGTTATCTGCCGAGCAGCTTTTCGAGCGAATCGCCGATGCCTTTCAAGGCGCTGCCGCCAATGCCGCCGGCGCCCTTGGCGAGCGATTCGATGCTGATGCCCAGCGAACTGGCCAGCGAAGTGGCGAGCCGCGTAGCCATTTCCTCGTTGAGCGAGAAGCGCGGGTCGTCGATGTCGCCTTCGAGCAGGAACTTCACGCTGATCTTGCCGCTGTTGTTCTTCATCAGACCGACGGCGGCATTGCGTGGCAGTCCCATGAAGGAACCGGAGCCCGAACTCAGCTCGAGGTCCGAGAGCGTCAGCGTGCCGGGGGCTCGGAGCTTGCCACGGCTGACCGACGACTTGAGATCGAGATCCAGCGTCCCACGCCGGACGCCCGTCTCAGCGGCCTGGACCAGATAGGGCTGCAGGACGGTCATGTCCACGCCGCGCAGCGTGGTCGTGAAACCCGAGTCCTTGCTCGCCAGTTCGATTGCACCGTCGATGGCCAGTTTGCCGTCGCGCCGGTTGCCTTTCAGGGTGCCGTTGACCTTGATCGCCGTCTGGCCGGTAAGGTCCGGGATAAGCAGTTTGCCGAGGCTGGCATCGATCTGCTCGAGACGCAGCTTGACCGGTGTCTTGCGAATGCTGGCATCGTAAAATTCGATGGCTCCACCGGCAATGGCGATGCTGTCGATGCGGATCGGTGTCTCGCCCGCATCGCTACCGTTCGTCGTCTTCGATGTTGTCGCCGGCTTCGTGTCGAGCAGGCCGGGAAGTACCTTGAGTTGACCGTTGCGTGTGCGCAACATGGCGATGTAGGCGCCCTCGACGTGGATACGGTCGATTGACAACTGCGCCGTCAACAGGTCGTTGAGGTTGGGCGTGATCAGAATCCGCTGCGCGCGCAGTTCATCTTCGCTCGGCCATCCGGTGTCGCGTTGCGCCTTGATGCGCAGATCAAGGATTTCGACGCCCGTCAGTCCGACGCGTATCTCCCGGACTTCGCCGCGTGGGCCGAGTACCTGTTCGATCTGACCCTTCAGGGCGCGAATGCCGAATTGCCAGGCGGTGAAACAGCCCACGACGGCAACAATGGCGACTATCAGGAGAATCCGTGGACGGCGATTGGGTTGGCTGACCATGACTATTCGGATGAGAAGAGGTGAGTTTGCAGATTCTGGCGTTGCGCTACCGGTTTTGGCAATTACAGCCGGTTGAACAAAACGCTGCGGATTGGTCTAAGATGCACACTGTCTGTTTCGGTTTTGGGTGAGGTGCGCTATGGAAATCAGTTCAACGACGTCCAGCCTTTATTCGGTGATCACGGAGCGTGCCGCGCAGGCGCGGACGCGTCAGGTTGAGCAGGATCAGGAGCCGCAGGCCGCGCAGGCGCAGCCGACGCCACCACAGCCGCAATCGGCGAACAACGTGCAGACCACCCAGGCTGTCAGTGAAACGGAAAAGGCGGCTGCCGCGCGCCAGGAAGCGGAGCAGAACCGGCCGGTGGTCAACACCAGCGGTCAGCTTGTCGGGACGCGGGTCAATACCACCGCCTGAGTTATTCAGGCGAACAGGCTAAGCGACTTTTCCCAGCGTCCACGTCATGCCGCCGATGCCGGCGGCGAGCCACGCGATGATCAGCACCATGCGGATCATCGCGTAGTTTTTTGGACGGCTGGCGCGATCGGCCTGCGCCAGGATGTGCAGGGCGCCCCAGGCCGTTGCTAGGCCCAGAACCAACGATGCGCCGAGAATCTGCATTTCGGCGGCGTTGAGGGCGAACAGCCGGCCAGCGCGCCAGGGAACGACAACAAACACGCCAAAGGTCCACAGCAGGCCGGCGCTGCCGACCGCGCAGAGCAGCGCGACGATGCGGATGATCCAGTTTTCGGTACTCATCAGTCGGCTTCCACGGCAAGTGGGGGCAGGAGGAAGCGTTCGCGCAGTTCGTCGAGGTTCAGTTCGTGCAGGATTGCGGCGAGGCGCTCTTCGGCATTACGGCGGATCTTCCCGGTGTGCCGGGCGACGATCAGCTCGTTCTTCATCGAATGCTCCCAGCCGACGAGTTCGGTGACCGTTACCTGATAACCGTGCGCTTCGAGCATCAGGCAGCGCAGGGCGTTGGTCAGCTGGCTGCCGAATTCGCGGGTATGGATCGGATGGCGCCAAAGTTCGGAGAGCGGCGTCTTGCCGAACGACGCGTTCTTGTTCTTGCGCAGCACGGCGGCGATTTCCGCCTGGCAGCACGGTACGAGGACGATGAAGCGGGCCTGCTTGTGCAGGGCGAAGCGGATGGCGTCGTCGGTCGCCGTGTCGCAGGCGTGCAGGGCGGTGACGACGTCTACCTGCGCCGGCAGTTCCGGTGAATGGATCGACTCCTCGACCGTCAGGTTGAGAAAGTCCATCCGGCCGAAACCAAGCCGTTGCGCCAGATCTCGCGATTTTTCCACGAGTTCCTGGCGCGTTTCGATGCCGTAGATGCGTCCCGTGTCCCGCTCCTTGAAGAACAGGTCATAGAGGATGAAACCCAGATACGATTTGCCTGCGCCGTGGTCGGCGAGGGTGATGTCCCTGCCGGCTTGCGACAACTCGTCGAGCAGCGGCGCGATGAAGTTGTACAGGTGGTAAACCTGTTTCAGTTTGCGCCGGCTGTCCTGGTTCAACTTGCCATCGCGCGTTAGGATGTGCAGTTCCTTCAGCAGTTCAAGCGACTGGCCGGGACGTATTTCGGGAATGTCGGGGGAGGCGGTTTTTTTCATAAGCCGCTCATTTTAGTGAACAAATGGGATAATTGCCGCCTTTTCAAGGTTCTGGCAGGTTATGGCAATCCAGTGGTTCCCCGGACACATGACCTCGGCGCGCAAGAAAGCGGCCGAGACGATGGCGGTCACCGATGTGGTCATCGAGGTGGTCGACGCGCGCCTGCCCGAGGCGAGTACCAACCCCTTGGTGCATGAACTGCGGTGCCACCGCCAGCGTCCGTGCCTGAAGGTGCTGAACAAGTCCGACCTCGCCGATCCCGAGGCGACCAAGGCCTGGATCGCCTGGTACAACCAGCAGCCGGGCGTGAAGGCAGTGGCCATTTCGAGCAAGGTCGCCGGCGAGGTGGCGCGGCTACCGAGTCTCTGCCAGAGCCTCGCGCCGCACCGCAACGACAACGTCAAGCCACTGCGCATGATGATCATGGGCATCCCCAACGTCGGCAAGTCGACGCTGATGAACGCGCTGGTCAAGCGCAAGATCGCCAAGGTGGGCGACGAGCCGGCGGTGACCAAGTCGCAGCAGACCTACCAGCTCAGCGTGCGCCAGTCGATTACCGACACGCCGGGGCTGATGTGGCCGAAGATCGAGCACGACAGCGACGGCTACATGCTCGCCGCCAGCCACGCGATCGGCCGCAATGCAATCATCGACGAAGAAGTGGCGCTGTTTCTCGCCGGTCTTCTGCTTCAACGCTATCCGGCGCGTCTGGCCGAGCGCTACGGCATGACGGTTGCGGAGATGGATGCGGTGGCCGTCGTCGAAGGCGTCGCCAGACGGCGTGCGCTGCGCACCCGCGGCGGCGAGCCCGATTTCGAGAAGGCCTCGATGGTTCTGTTGCAGGACTACCGCGACGGCAAGCTCGGGCGCATCAGCCTGGAAACACCGCAGACGCGCGCCGCGATGCTGGCCACGGCGGTGGAACAAGCGCCGGGCAGCACTGTCTGACCGGCGGTCTCAGCGACGCTCACCCGCCTGCTCGGTCTGCGGCTTGGCAATGATTTCCTTGACCATCGGAACGAATGTTCGCCAGGCGTAGCTACCGCCCCAGGCGAGCAGAATGGCGAAAACCACGATCTGGATCGCAGCGCTGATCATGTTGCGTTGTTGCAGGCTGATTTTGTGGCCGGGGTTCGTGGCACCGCATTCGGGGCAGGCCAGGGCCGAGGTGTCGACCTGATGGCCACAGGCGCGGCAGGGAACGAGCGACATGGTTGAATCCTTGCTGATGACTTTGGAATGATGATCTGGTTTGGCCGCTATGTTACCTTGCCAGCCCTTTGTTGTTTGCACGGAAGAGAATGAGCGAGCCATGGAAGATCGACTGACCGAACTGGAAATCAAACTGAGCCTGACCGAGGATCTGGTCGAGGAACTCAATCGCACCGTCTTTCGTCAGCAGGAGCAACTGGAACTGTTGCAGGCGCAGTTGCGTCTGCTCTACAAGCAGGTCGAGGCGGCACAGCCGCCTTCGGAGCAGCGCAGCCTGCGTGACGAAATCCCGCCGCATTACTGAACCGAAAGGATTGATCCATGGCCGTTATCCGGATTGCCGAGCCGCGCGTCGCTCCGAAGACCCCGCCCAAGGGCTTTGCCCTGTTCGCACTCGGCTTCAGGCCGTTCTTCCTGCTGGCGGCGGTGTCGGCGGCGTTGCTGGTGCCGCTGTGGATCGCCATGCTGACGGGCAGGTTGCCTCTCGCGCCCATCCTGCCGGCCATGGTCTGGCACGGCCACGAAATGGTCTTCGGGTTCGCCGCCGCGGTCATCGTCGGCTTTCTGCTGACCGCGGCGCAGAACTGGACCGGCCTGTCGACGCCTTCGGGCTGGCCGCTGGCGGCGCTGGCGGCGTTGTGGCTGGCCGGACGGCTGGTGTTGTTTTCTTCGATGCCTCTCTTTGCGGCCGTTGTCGATGTAAGTTTTTTGATCGTCTCGGCGCTGATTCTGGCGCGCGTCCTGCTCCGCGCCGGGAGCCGGCGTAATTACTTCATACCGATTCTGTTGATGGTGCTGGCGCTGGCCAACGTACTGAGCCATGCCGGCAGTCACGGCTGGCTGGCCGTATCGCCGCTCACCGGCTTGCATCTGGCCGTGACGCTGGTCACGCTCCTTGAAACGGTGATCGCCGGGAGGATCGTGCCGAGTTTCACAGCCAATGCTTTGCGCACCACGCCGTGGAAAAACGCCCATGTCGATCGTGCGGCCATCGCCGGAACGGCCATTGCGCTCGGGTTGTGGGCCTTTGACGCACCCGCCGGAGTGACCGGCATCGCGGCCCTGGTCGCCGGCATCGCGCAGTCCGTCCGGGTGTGGGGGTGGCGCCCGCTGGCGACCGTCCGTACGCCGCTGTTATGGGTGTTGCATCTTTCGCACGGCTGGATCGTCGTCGCCCTGTTCCTGCTCGCGGCCGCGGGGGCGGGGCTGGTGGAAGCGACGCCGGTCCTGCACCTGCTGACGGTCGGCGGCATGGGCGGGCTGATCATCGGCATGATCACCCGCACGGCGATCGGCCATACGGGGCGGCTGCTTCGAATCGGGCGAATCGAGACGGCGTGTTACGTGCTGCTGCACTTGTCGGTCATCCTGCGCGTGCTGCCGCAATTCGGCTTGCTCGATGAGGCCTACACCGTCGTGCTGTGGCACTCCGCGATGGCCTGGTCGGCGTGCTTCGCGCTCTACGTCGTGAAGTTCGCGCCGATCCTGGTCAATCCCCGCGTCGACGGCCAGCCGGGTTAGCAACGGCCGGTCCGTTCGCCGCGTCGGAGCGAGGAGGGCGCAGCCACTTTTCCGCAAAGGACGAGGCCGGCTCCGGCTTTCCGAAGAAGTAACCTTGTGCTTCGTCGCAGCCGAGAGCCAGCAACGCATCGGCCTGGGCCTGCGTTTCGACGCCTTCGGCGATGGTGCGCATACCCAGTGTCTTGCCCATGGCGATGATCGTGGCGACGATCGTGTGATCGTTGATGTCATCGACCATGTCGCGGACAAATGACTGGTCGATTTTCATCTTCCTGGCCGGCAAGCGCTTGAGGTAGGAAAGCGACGAGTAGCCGGTGCCGAAATCGTCGATCGCCAGCGAGAATCCGACGGCATTCAGCTTTGTGAACAGGCCAATGGATTGCTCGATGTTCTTCATCATTCCGCTCTCGGTGAGTTCCAGCTCGAAGAGGCGGGGTTCGAGCCCGGCGGAATGGATGATTTCGTTGATCTGCTCGGGGAATGATGCGTCCTCGATCTGTTGCGTGGCGATGTTGATGGCCATCCGGCCCGAGAATGAACGTCCCTCCTGGCGCCACTGCTGAATCTGGCGGCAGGCTTCGCGCAGCACCCAGGCGCCGAGCGGTTTCATCATGCCCCGCGATTCGGCAACGGGGATGAATGCGCCCGGCGGGACGGTGCCCAGCGTCGGATGCGTCCAGCGCATCAGTGCCTCGGCGCCGATGAGGCGGTGGCTGTGCAGATCGAATACCGGTTGATAGTGAAGCGAAAGCTCAGCGTGGCGCTCGTGCAATGCTTCCTTCAGGTCGCGCGCCAGCGTGATGCTCTCGGCGATGCCGAAACTCATTTCCGGCGCATAGTGCATGTAGCCACGTCGGCTCGATTTGGCGCGGTACATGGCGATGTCGGCGTGGCGCAGGAGCGTGTCGGGGGTATCGCCGTCCCGGGGGAAAATCGCGATCCCGGCGCTGATGCCCAGAGCGAAGGAATGGTGCCCGATCTCGATCTTGTGTGTCAGCGTGCCAATGATGCGTTCGGCGATGAAGGCTGCCGCATCGGCATCGGTTCCGGTGGCGAGGACTGCGAACTCGTCTCCACCGAGTCTGGCGAGCGTTTCCTTGTCGTTCAGCACGCTGCTGAAACGGCGGGCGACCTCGCGTAGCACGTCGTCGCCGACAGTGTGCCCCTGCGCGTCGTTGATTTCCTTGAAGCGGTCGAGGTCGAGATAGAGGATGGCGATGGGCTGCCCGTTGATCCGCGAAGCGGCAAGTTCTTCGTGCAGGCGTTCGAGAAAAAGGGAACGGTTGAAAAGCCCGGTCAGGGTGTCGTAGAGCGCGAGTTGCCGCAGCGTCCGGACCGATTCCTTGCGCTGGCTAATGTCCTGGATGCTGCACTGCAGGAGCAGGCGGCCGGCATGGTGGAAGGGGCGCAGGTGGACTTCGCCGTCCCATTCGCTTCCGTCGGGGCGCCGGTGTCGCCATTCGAAAATGGTGGCACCTCGCTCAAGCGCTGTCTTGACAGCCTCGGCCGCAGCGATGTCGGAGGGCGTTCCATCGTATTGATGTGGCGCCGACAGTTCCACTGGCGATATTCCGATGAGCGTGTTCGTATCCGGCAGGCCGTAAATGCGGGCGGAGGCGGGATTGCCGTCGATGAAACGGCAGGTCTCCGGATCCAGCACGAGCATCGGAATGCGTGAATCGGCATACAGCACCTTGTTGTACTCTTCGCTTTCCTGGATTTTCTGTTCAGCCTCGGAGAGCGCCTCGATCTGTTTGCGCAAGCGGGCTTCCTGGCTGGAAATCTTCTGCTGGTGGCGAAGCAGCAAGCTGCGCATCCGCTCCTGGGCGGCAGCGAGTTTCTCCAGTTCGGTGATTTCCGTGTCCGGAGCCGCCGTGGGCTTGAAATCGAGCATGCCGATTTTCTCACTGACTGCGGTCAATTCTTCCAGCGGTCGGGCTATCCTTCGCGCCTGCTGGCTGGCGAAGCCGGCCACCAGCAGCAAGAGCATTGCCATTGCCGCGCCCATCGGCGTCACAATCGGCAGCCACTCCGGGGAGAAGTCCTTTTCCGGGGCGAGCGTGACCCCCCAGAGTTTGTGTTTGCCGAGATCGTACGGATGCATGCTTGATATCCAGGGCGTCCCGTTCACCACAACCCTGCGGATTTCCTTCTGACGGTCGGCTCTGAAGGATTTGAGTGCCGCCGATAGCGGTGCGAGTCCCAACTGGCTGGCCTGACTCAGGATTCGTTTCTGCCACTCTTCTTTGTTTGTCGCTCCGGGCGGGGAAGGGAGCGCCAGGATGCGCTGATCTTCAGTCATCACCAGTGCCAGGCCATTCTTGCCGGGACGAAAGCCCATGGTCTTTGATGACAGGTCGCGCAGCATGAGATCGATACCGATCGCGAACAGCCGGCCATCAGGAAGGGTAATGCTGGTCGACGCCGTGATTCCCGGGTCGCCGGTGGTGAAGAATGGGTAGGGCGCCGTCCAGTTCACTGTCTGCGGCTGTTTTTCCGCCAGTTTGTACCAATCGCGCAGTCGAGGGTCGTATTTCAGCGTCTGGCGGTACTGCCTGCCGCTACCGTCCGCTTCGTGGTCGATGAACAGGTGTTGGTCGCCCCAGCGGGCCGGATCGGTGATGCGGTTGCGCCAACCGCCTTCGGCACGTTGCATGACCATCCAGCCCTCGCCTTCGGACGTGCCGGCGACGATCGAGGTGGCCTGCGGCAGCGTGTCGAGCACGGGCATGAAGAGCCGGTTGAATGCATCGGCGGAGCCCGGCGGAGGCGGTGCGTTATAAATCCATCGCCGGCTCATGTTCAACAGGTGTTCAGTGGGTTGAAATACGCTGTCGAGATCGGCCTTGATGCGAGCCGCGGCCTCGGTGAACTGACTCTCGGCGAGGCGTTTCAACAAGGGTTCCATGCCGAACTGAAACAGAACCAGGCCGACCAGTAGCGTGGCGCCGGAAACCAGCGCCCCCATGCGGATGAGCAGGCTCTGCCGCAAGGGGATGCTTTTTCTGGCTGGGGTCTTTCTGGTATTCACCCGGGCACTGTACCTTCGTTGATCGACGTCTTGGCGCTCTGGGGCAGCCGGATTTCTCCTAGACCAGTGCGATGGTAAGTTCGCCGAATCCTTCGATGCCGCAACGCAGGGTGTCACCACGAACAACGGTCGACACCCCTGCCGGCGTTCCGGTGAAGATCAGGTCGCCGGCCGCGAGTTCAACGCAGGTTGACAGGTTGGCGATGATCTCGGCGACGTTCCAGATCATCTCCGCGAGATCGCCATCCTGCTTCACGGCATCATTGACCGACAGCCAGATGCGGCCTTTTTGCGGGTGGCCGCTCGTTGCCGCCGGCACGATCGCGCTGATCGGGCCGCTCTGGTCGAAGCCCTTGGCCATGTCCCACGGACGGCCTTTCTCCTTTGCCGCCGCCTGCAGGTCGCGGCGTGTCAGGTCGATTCCGACCGCGTAGCCGAAGACGCGTGCCAGCGCCTTTTCCACCGGGATGTCGGCACCGCCTTCGGACAACGCCACGACCAGTTCGACTTCGTGCTGCAGGTTGTCCGTCTTCGGCGGATAGGCGATCCGGCCGCCGCCGGGAACGAGTGCGTCGGCCGGCTTGCTGAAGAAAAACGGCGGCTGGCGGCCGTCGCCACCCATTTCCTTCGCGTGCAGAGCGTAGTTCTGTCCGACGCAATAGACGCGCCGGACAGGGAAAAGCGCTTCGGTGCCGGCCACCTGAATGCCGGTGGGGGCGGCGGGAGGGAAGACGTAGTGCATGGCTTTCCTTGTTGATGGCAGCAGAAAACGGAATCGTCGCACACGGCCCGCCGATCGGCAAAAATCTTTGCGGGGAAATGACGACTGGGAAGAAAGACCGTGTACGGAGTCGGCGAGTTCGGCTAGGATAGCCCGGTTCCGCGTGCGTTCCCTTGCGATGTCACGGGTTCCTTGAGGGGTGAATAATGAAAAAGATCCTGATGTTGTCTTCATTTGTCGTGTCAACCGCGGCGTCTGCTGCCTGCTACCAGATCTTCGCGCCGAACAACGTCCTGGTGTGGCAGAACGCGGCGCCTCCGGTGCCGATGGACTCGCCTTCCATCGCAGGCGCAGTCGGGAAGATGGTGCCCGGCGGGCATCTGGTGATCGTGGATGACCGAGCCGCGATCTGTTACCCGCTGGATACCGTTCCCAAAAATACGACGGCCGAGCGTGTCGGTAACCGCGGAAAGGCCGCGCGTAAATAGTTTTCCGTGGCTCGTGAGTCGATCAATTTGACTTGATCCGGCGCGCGCTCACCATCGCGTCAGGTCCTCCGTCGATTGCCAGCAGCGGTGAGTTCGGCGCCAGCATCAGACCCGGACAGTCCACTAGAATTCCCCTGCGGCATAGAAAGATCACGGCGAACGGCCGTACCCAAAGGAATCCACGGGGCTATTCGCCGGACCACGCCAGTTCTTCTCCACGCCGACCCTTCCGCTGGCCATTCCGCCGTGTGTCGAATGAGCAGGACGAAGGTCCGGAAACGCCGCCTTTCAAAAAAGACAGGTTTTTTTGCGTGGCGGTCGTGAAAAATTACGCGCGGGTGATGCACTTCGCTGCCAATTCCGCTACCCTTGCGCGGTTTGCCTGAACACCCTCAACGAACCCCTCTGGAGAACGCCATGCCGGTCATC
>Ga0302250_1002360_pt1 | contig 11854 bp, 16 predicted proteins | sample AAG_RA_Asp_MG_FD_193536 | JGI IMG/M metagenome (GOLD analysis project Ga0302250, IMG submission 193536) | Enriched activated sludge microbial communities from anaerobic digester in WTTP, New Holstein, Wisconsin, United States - AAG_RA_Asp | ecosystem: Engineered > Bioreactor > Anaerobic >... | reverse complement strand
CTAGGACCCCCTTTCCCTTATTCAGGGAGTGTCCCCAGGATCTCCCGGCCCTGGCTGATCACTTCAGATGTATTGACTGATATTCCGGCAACCGAGATCTCCGGAAGAAGGTTTGTGAACTCCTCCAGATAGAACACCCGTTCCTGCGCAAACGGCAGTTCATAGGACATCACCTTCAGGTCGATTGCCGCCGTCCCGTTCACCTTCACGGTGAGCGCTCCGTCTTTCACCAGCGTCCCGACCGCCTGTGCTGCCTGCATGGTCCCGATCTTAACCGGAATAGTAAAAGAGGTGTTGCCACTTTCCTTCACGCGGATATGCGCGAGCTCGCCATGGCCGAGATACTGGTCGGATCCGCTGCTCACATAATACAGGTCAAATGCGGTCCTGATGAGGTCCGCCCCGTCAGGATGGGGATTGAAGATATTCACCGTTGTATTGACCGTCAGGGTCCGGAGCGAGACGTCAGATAACGTGACATCGGTCACGGTTACCACAGGAGGTTTCACAGGGGTCTCCGTGCTGCACCCGGCAAAGAGGATGCTGAGGAAAAAGAGCAGGAAGATACCGGAAATGAGGTATGTGGACATACCTGAGAACTCGGCCGGAAACGGTAAAAGATTGCGATCGGAAAAATCTGCTCTGCAGAAAAACCCCTTCTGGATAATTCCCCCCTTGCGCCTCCGACGGGTTTGAAAAACCAGGAGGATGAGAAGAACGCGGATGCGTTCTTCGACTCGGAGGCGCCGGCGATGCCTCGGCATTACCTGAAAAGGATACTCTGACAAAGAGTTATTTCATAAAAAGAAACCAAAGCCGCCGCGGGGAGTCAATCGCCGCATCAGTGGGGATTGACGGGAGAAGGTCTCAGCCTTCGACTTCGCCCTTCGGGGATTGAGTGGTTCATCAGAACCACGAAATCGAGAAGAACCATCCGGTTCATCGAGTCGGTGGCGGCCATTCATCACAATCAGGGGTATGGGGGCATAAGCGCCCATCATCACTTCAAACGATTTCAACAGAGCAGAAAAATCCGGACAATCGCATTTCGACAAACGCAAGGGCTGGAAACGAAACGGTTAACGTATTGCCGGGTGAACACCGGGTATGCCGGATTCTCCCGAACCATCAGACGACAGCACGGAAAAGACCTCGCCTGCCGACACGCCAAAAGGGTATATGATCTCCCTTGCCGTGGTGCTCATGGGCATCCTCATCGTCATGGTCTTTTTCATGAATCTCTCCGGGCAGGAGGCAACAGCCTCAACCGCCATCACCCAGCACCGGTGGTCGCTTGAGTCCTATGCCGGCCCCGGTGGCGCCACCGTACCGGTCCAGGACGGCACAACCGTCACCGCCCTGTTTTCGACCGATGGTAAAGTCACCGGCTCCGGGGGCTGTAACCAGTATTCTGCCCGCTACCTGGTGAGGGATACCCTGATGATTGTGTCGGAAATCACGACCACCAAGATGAACTGTCCTGAAAATGGCGTGATGATCCAGGAGTCCCGGTATTACTCACTCCTGGAAAACACCGCGGCGCTTCGCGTGCGTGACCGGGTCCTGACGTTGTACGACACCGCCGGGGAACCGCTGCTCGTTTTTGCCGCTGCATAACGAAGGAGAATAGAAAAAGACTGCGGGGGAGAACGATCACCTGTAAAAATACTTAATAAAGGTAAATTCAATAATTCCCCCCATGTTACCGGAACGTGTCATCATCGCATTTCTTCTCATTCTTGCCGTACTCACTGTTTTTTCCGGCTGCGCCATGCAGGCACCTGCTCCGACTGAAAAGGAAACAATCCAAAAAACCGCCACAACCGGGTCCACAAAAGAGCAGATGGTCGCTTTCGTGAAAGAGGCCATCACGTATGCGCACTCCCATGACAAGGAAACCGCTCTTACAGAATTCTCCAACCGGAACGGCTCGTTTGTCCGCGGCGACCTCTACCTCTATGCGTACGATTTCAACGGCACCACGATCGCCCACCCGGTGAACCCCGAGAAGATCGGCGTCAACCGGCTGTACGAGCGGGATGCGCTGGACAACTTCTTCATATACGACCTCCGGGCCGCAGCCATCAACGGCTCCGGGTTCGCTGAGTATGCCTACATCAACCCGGTCCACAACAAAACCGTAGAGAAGAAGCTAGGGTATGTCGAGAAGGTTGACGATACCTGGTGGCTGGGATCCGGCATCTACTACGGGCCTGCGACACCTGCAGAATCAACCGCATCGGCCACCGGCCCGGCAAGCTCCCGTGCCCTCAAAGAGTACGTGGACAACGCAGCCGCGTACGCAATGGCAAACGGGAAGAACGCCGCCATCGCTGCGTTCAACAACCGGTCCGGCCCGTTCGTGCAGGGGCCCGACACGTACGTGTACGCCCTCGACTACACGGGAACTGCACTCGCCCTGCCCTTCCAGCCGGAAAAAGTCGGTACGGACTTCCTGCCCGTCAAAGACCCGGCAGGGAAGCCTTACACGGCAATCGAGATCCAGCTCGCGCGGGCCGGTGGCGGCTATCTCCTGTACCAGTACCCGGACCCGGCCGCGAACCTGACCCCTGCCCTCAAGATCAGTTACGTCCGCCCGGTAGACGATACCTACTGGATCGGGGCAGGCATCTACACAAGCGAGGATCGCCTCATCGATACGCAGCTGAAGCAGTTCGTTCTTGGCGCAAAGGACTTTTACTGGAAGTACGGGAAGGAGGCAGCCCTTGCCGAGTTCAATAAGCCGGATGGCATGTTCAAAAGCGGCGAACTCTACATCTTTGCCAATGACTACAACGGCACTGTGCTCGCGTGGCCGTACCGCCCCGACATGATCGGGAAGAACCACCGGAATGCAACCGACGCCGTGGGCGAGCACCACATTGCCGAACTCCTCGACAAGGCAAAAAACGGCGGCGGCATGACCGCGTATTACACGGGGGATCCATTGACCAACACCACCGCGCTCAAGATCAGTTATGTGACGGATGTCGACGGGACATGGATGCTCGGCGCCGGGAAGTATATCCGGCCTGACTCCCGGGTCCTGCTTCCCTGATCCTCACCCTTTTGTTACAATCTGTCCTCAAGGCGTAACGATCACGCACTGCATGCAGCGATATGCGGTTTTTACACCTGCCGGTATCACGAGAACCGTAAAAGAACCCTTGTCCACTATGACAACCGGGGCTCAACGAGGTTCCCCTCTAGCCAGCCAGGAATAACCACTCTAGCACAACAAACCCGGCCATGCACGCGGCATATACGCCCCAAGGAACCAGTTCACGGGCGCACCGGGAGTGAAAAAAGGGTTATGAGAAGATCGAGAAGTCGTTCTTGATCGCAATTGCCTCGATGATGGGCTTGAGGGCAGCCTCGGAGACGCCGAACTTGTCCATGTACATCTGGAGGACTGCCTTCTCTTCGCCGGCAAGGACGCCGTCTGCCATGGCAAGGTCGCAGAGGATTGCAAGCGTTGCCAGTTTCTGCTTCTCGTCAAGAGTTGCGGCAACCATATCGATGACGCCGGGGAACTTGTTGGCCTTTAAGACATCCATCGCAGTCTGGATGGACTTCTTGTCGCCGCGAACGATTTTCGCAAGGTCGTTGATCTCGGCTTCATCGATGACGCCGTCTGCGGCAATGACGGTGATTGCCGAGAGCACGAGGGCTGACTTGGGCGTGAGCGTTGCTGGTTTTCCGGTTAACTTGTCAAAAATACCCATGATACTACCATTCCTATGGATTGCTCCAGTACTTGCCCGGCTGACCTATTGACCGTTTCGGTGTCCGCAACCATGCCGGCAGGCACTCCCCCGGGGCAATAACCAGAAAGATAGAGCATCCGCTCCTGACAGCAACCGTTGCAGAAGAATAGCGCTGGAGAAGAACACAAAAGAAAAAAAATTTAGAACCGGGGTTTCCGGTGCTTGGGGAGGCAGTCGCGGCAGTAAACCGGCCTGCCCTCAGTCGGCTTGAACGGAACTTCGCATTCCTTTCCACAGTCCGAACAGGTTGTCTTTGTCATTTCGCGGGGACCGAAGTCTCTGGGGCCCCTGTTTCCACCAAAATTATTTGATCCGTACATAATTCTTTCTCTAACAGTCTTGTGAAAACTGCTGAACAGTATTAGTTAGTGGAGTATAATAAATGCAGGTATCCTGCAGGAAAACAAAAAGGGGTCAGGAGAGGTAATTGTTCTTGCGCAGCCAGTCAGCCTGCGGCGGGAGGTAGCGGTACAGGATATCGCACTTCTCGTCCTGGAAACTCCACGGGGCGATGATCAGGATGTCGCCTTCGCGGATCCATGCCCGCTTCTTGATCTTGCCTTTGATCCTGCCCATCCGCTCAACGCCGTCCTGGCACCGGACGCGGATGTGGTTTGCCCCCATCATCAGTTCCGCGCAGGCAAACTGCTCGTTTAAGCGCTTTTTTGGCAGCCTGACGCGGACGACCGGCGTCCCGTCGGGATTGAATTCAGGGGTTCCATCGGAATTTCCAGGTTTATTTGCATGAGGATTAATGAAAACAGCTCCGTAATAGTGTACTATTGACGCCGCGAACAATGAAGGTATGGGTCAGGCGCTCAGGGAACGGGGACCCGGATCTCGTCCTCCATGAGCAGAAGGAACCGGAGAAGGATCGCATGCCGTTTCGCGGCAATCTGCCGGGCGGTCTTTGTGTACATCCGGTCCGGTAATTTCAGCAGTTTCTCGTGGAAATGGTTGATCCCGTCCTGCATCGTTGTCCTGTGTTCCCCGGCACGCATGAACGTCCGTGCAATCCCGACCGCACCCAGCGCATCCAGCTTGTCGGCATCGGACAGGATCCGTGCTTCCAGGCTTTCGGGTTCTGCCGCGGTGGTGAAGCGATGGGTGCGGATTGCTGCTGCAATGATACGTACCGCACCGGCATCGTACCCGAGGGAATTAAGATACTCTTCTGCCATTCTTGCCCCCTCCTGCTCATGGGGAAGGCCGCATTCCTTCTCCAGCGGGCGGGCGATATCGTGGAGCAGGGCTGCCGGGACCAGGATCGCCATGTCAGCGCCCTCCGCCCTCCCAATCCGTTCGCAGAGGGAGGTCACACGCTCGACATGGTCGAAGCCATGGGAGCCGCCATTGCCCATGACCGTGCGGGCATGATCATGTATCTTCTGCATCACCGGGTCCATACTCCTTCCCTCCCTACCCCGTAGCAATCAGCCGTTCGATATAGTACCGCGCCCAGAGGAACGCGACCGTCCCGCCGATGATGTCCCCGGCAACGATGCCCCACCAGACGCCGTGCTCCCCGAAACCGAGCACGATCCCGAAGAGGTACGTGAAGACCGCGATGAAGGCAAGGTTCCGCAGCAGGGTGATCATGAGCGAGGTGAGCCCCTTGCCGGTTGCCTGGAAGATCGACCCGGACATGATCCCGGGAGGTACAAACGGATAGAACAGGCACATGGTTGCAAGGAATGCCGCGATCTCCGGTGCAAGGTGTGCACTGTCGGCAGAGTACGAGAAGATGAGGGCGATCTGGTGCGCGAAGATGAAGGTCAGGGCGCTTGTCACAAGGGCGATCGCCATGCCGAACAGGACCGAGAACCGGTGGGCAACCCGGATCTTCCCGAACATCCGGGCACCGTATGCCGCCCCGGCAACCGAGATTAAGGATGTGCTGATACCGACCAGCGGGATGATGGCAAAGAAGACCACGCGCCACCCGGCGGTATAGACCGCAACCGCATCGGTACCGGCCGTGATGACAAGCAGCCCGTTGATGAAGATCGCGATAACCGACATTAAGAAGAACTCTACACTTGCCGGCAGGCCCACGCCCAGGATGTCGCGGATTGTCCTGCCATGCCACGCAAATGACCGCAGCGAGATCGTGACATACGTATCCTTGCGGAAGACCAGCCAGTAGAGCATCACGCACGAGACCATCACAAGCGAGAGGAGCATCCCCCACGCGGCGCCGGCAATCCCCATGCCGGCAGTGTAGATGAGCAGGGGATCGAGGACCATGTTCAGGATCGAGGACGCGGCCATGACGTACATCGCGCGCTTCGTGTCTCCTTCAGCCCGCAGGATCGCGTACCCGATGTTCGTGAAGAAGATGAAGAACATGCCAAGGAAGACCACCTGCCCGTACTGGGTTGCAAGGGCCGTGGTCTCGCCGGCACCAAAGAGGATGACGATGGGTTCGGTGAGAAGGATGAGCGGGAGGGTCAGGACTGCCGAGAGGAGGAGCGTTATGATAATCGCGTGGGATGCCGCACTGTCGGCACCGGGCTTGTCCTTTGCCCCGATCCTCCGGGAGATTACCGATGCCACGCCGGCGCCAAGGCCGCTTGCCGCGCCCATCAGGATCATGAAGAGCGGGGTCACAAAGCCGACCGCAGCAAGGGCATCGGAGCCAAGGCCGGCAACCCAGATGGCGTTGACGATGTTGTACGTTGACATCAGGAGCATTGCCACGATCATCGGGCCGGAGAGTTTGAGGATCGCCTTCTTGGGATCGCCCATGAGGAGCGCAACTCCTTCCTTCAGTTTTGCATCCTCCGGAACCTCCGGAGACGGGACGGGGTTACTCCCTGTCATTGGCATGCCCTCCTTCGGTATCCATATACGAAAAAACGTTCAGGGTCACGGTGCGCATCAGGTGGCGGCAGGTCTTTTTGTCCTGCGCTGTCAGACCACAAAAAGCAAGGGACTCCCATGCACGGTTGATCGCGTGGAGCGCCGGAAGCGCCTGTTCTCCTTTTTCCGTAAGAAAGAGCCGGACCGCCCGCCGGTTGCCGGGATCGGTGATGCGCCGGATATATCCTGCAGTTTCGAGTTTTTTTACCGCACGGGCTATCGTTCCCTTGTCGAGATGGTAATGCCGGACAAGGGTCTCCTGCGTGATGTTCTGCTCCTTTGCCAGGAGCATGAGGACGGGGAACTGGCCGGCAGAGAGGCCCATCGGCCTGAGCCGGTCATTCAGGAACATGGTTCTCCCGCGGTTGGTTATCGAGACTATTGCACCAAACGGGATCTCCGTGGAATGACACGATGGAGAATGCACCCGGTATAATGGACGGGGTCGCGAATAAATGTTGTCAATGCAACAATTAATCTTCGGGGTGTCAGGGCAATAGGGCAAGGCGCCCGACAAATAAAGAGCAAAAGAGCAAGAAACTTACGTACGTATCCGGACTTCCATTCAGGCCCCGGCACAGAACGCAGGTACTTAATTTCCCGGACGCCTATACAATAATCAGGTGAATCCATGTCAAAACGGGCAGTCGACATGACCTTCCAGGCAATCTACACGCTGACGGACCTCCGCATCCTCCTCCGCGAGACCGCGCCATTGCACGAGTTCGATGCGAAGCAGAAGGAGCAGGCATTACGCCTGCTTGAAAACCTCGAGCGGCAGGTTGGCTCGCTGAAGCAGGAGATGCTGAAATGAGGTGCGGGCAGGGCATCGAGGCCCGGCAGGTGGACGAGCTCTTCATCAACATCGATCCGATCCAGGCCGGCGGCCGGCTCACGGCCGATGCGATGAAAGCGGTCGTGGCGTACGGCGACGGGTACTCGGTCTGCGACAACTGCCGGAAGCCCAACCGGCTCGACTACATTGCAAAGCCGCCGATCGCGGAGTTCCACAAGGACGTTGCAAAGTGGCTGAACATGGACGCGGTCCGCACCGTGCCCGGCGCCCGGCGCGGGTTCCAGGCCGTTGCCCACACGTACGTGAACAAGGGCGACCCGGTGCTCCTCACCTCCCTCTCGCATTACACGGAGTTCCTCGCGGTGGAAGAGTCGGGGGGAGTCGCCCGGGAGATCCCGGCAAACGACCAGAAGCTTGTCACGCCCGATGCAACTGCGGAGAAGATCGAGGCCGTGAAACGCGAGTTCGGCAGGGCGCCCGTCCTTGCCTTCATCGATCACGTGGACTACCAGTACGGCAACATGCACGACGTTGCCGGCATTGCGAAGGTCTGCCGCCAGTACGATGTCCCCATTGTCTACAACGGCGCCTACACGGTCGGCATCCTGCCGGTTGACGGGAAGGCGATGGGCGTTGATTTCGTGGTCGGCTCGGGCCACAAGAGCATGGCTGCCCCCGCCCCCTCGGGAGTCCTCGCGGCAACGGCAGAACGCGAGAAGGAGGTCTTCCGCACGACCGCCATCATCGGCGATGTGACGAACCGGAAGTTCGGGATCAAGGAGCCGGAGATGATGGGCTGTACGCTGATGGGCGTGACGCTCGTGGGCATGATGGCATCGTTCCCGCACGTGAAGGAGCGGACGAAACATTTCGACAAGGAGCTCGCGAACCACAAGATTGTCATGGACGCCCTCCTCTCGATCGAAGGAACAAAGTGTCTCTCGGAATTCCCGCGGAAGCACACGATGACCCGCATCGATACGATCGCGTCGTTCGACAAAGTCGCAGAGTCGCACAAGAAACGCGGGTACTATCTCCAGAGTGCGCTGGAGGAGAAAGGGATCACGGGCGTTATTCCCGGCGCAACGAAAGTCTGGAAGTTCAACACGTACGGGACGACACGGAAGCAGGCGGAACACCTGGGCCGGGCGTTCGTGGAAATTGCGAGAGAGAACGGGCTCGCTGTGAAGGGATAATTTTTTTTTTTGATTTTTTTCTTTTCCCGCCCCGTCCCGGATCTCGTTCCCGGTTACCTTGTCATGGAACAGCCGGCCCCCTTCGGAGCATGATGAAATAATTGGCATTGGTGTCCCGGCCATTCACCCGGTACTGCTGGAATGAGGGATCCAAGCGGCAGGCGGTCTCAAAACAGGCGTCGGCCTCGTCATATTGTCTCATGTTCCGGAGGGTGATACTTTTCCCGAGCCAGCAGATCGCGTTGTCCGGCTCCAGGGCAAGACCCCGGTTGTAACTCTCGATCGCAACATCGTACTGGCCGAGAACACTGTTGTAGGACATTCCCCGGATGCACCAGGCCGTTGCGTTCTGCGGGTGTTCATCCACCATCCGGTCCGCGTCCTTCAGGCTGGCGACGGCTTTTTCCGCAAAAACCCGGGCCTGACCGGATGGATCCTCCCCGGGAAAACTGCATCCGCACGCGATCAGGAAAATTCCCAGGATGAGCAGGATGGGAACGATTTTCATTGCTGTTCCGTTGGTTTTATAAAAATAAAATTTTTGTTAGAAAGTGTGGCGTGGTGCTCAGCCTCGCGACCACCATACTATTCTCATCATAAAGCCGGATAAAGTATACCTGAGCATGAAGACTCTTATCGAAGTCCATCAGAAAGGAAAATATTTCGTAGCTGTTGATCTTCTCACGAATGTTGCCGACCAGGGATTATCTGAAAATGATGCGATACGGAACCTCAGGAAAGGCCTTGAGGAACATTACGTCCTGAAAAATTTTTTTGACAACCGGCACAAGAGAGACATAAATCCTTCCGGGCATTAACAAAGGATTTAGGAATGGAAAACCAAACCTGATTCCGGAGTATTCCATGTCAACATTTACCGCTGTGCTTCACAAGGAGGATGACACCTATGTGGCCGAATGCCCGGAAGTAGGGACGGTCAGCCAGGGAAAAACCATAGAAGAAGCGGTCAGCAACCTGAAAGAAGCAACCGAGTTATACCTTGAGGAATTTCCCCTGACAAAAAAGAAACGGGCAATTCTTACAACCTTTGAAGTGTCATCGGTTGCCACATCATAGACCGGTAGCCGGTGAAGAAGCAATAAAGATCCTCTGCAATCATTTTAGCTTTTCTGTATCCGGCCAGTCTGGCAGCCATGTGCGTCTTTCCAAAATGACCGATGAAGGAAAGATCGGGACCGTTGTCCCCCTGCATGAAGAATTAAAGCCGGGGACATTGCGGGGAGTGCTCAGGTTGGCCAGGGTCGGAGTCGAAGATTTTTACCAGTACGTCTGAGGGAATATGTCCCTGCATAAGTTTGTCATTGTTATTGAAAAAACAGGAAAACTGGTTTAAATAATTTTTACGCATCCCTCACTTTTCAAGAAGGGCCTTCACTTCGCGAGTGAGCTGGGGAAGATTTGTTTCAACAACACCCCATACGACATTATCAGAAATTGTCGAGTACCCGTGAATCAGCCGGTTGCGAAAAGAGATGATCCGCGAGGAATTGCTGATCAGTTCGGCCACGTTTGCGTCACGCCGAATTGCCTGGCATAGTGCTTCACCGGCAATTTCAAACTGGCGCTCGACTGCGGAGCGAAGTAAGGGATCATTCTGGTAATCGGCGAACGTTTTTCCGGCAGTAAACTGTGCAATCAGATCGCAGGCTTCTGCGATATCAAAAAAATATTTTTTCGTCTCATGCGGCAGCATAGATCTCGACCTGCGTATCTTCGAGAGATTTGCGGAAATACGGGTTATGGATCGGACCTGGCTCCACGAGATCAACCGGGCGGTTGAGCAGGTGTTCGAGATCCTCTGCCAAGCCAAAATATTGTTCCGCATGATCCCCGGGCTGCATCTTCTCGAATTCAACGAGCAGATCGAGATCGCTCCTTTCGGGATCGAACCGGTCATCTGTCGCGGAACCAAAAAGCGCCAAGCGCCGGACTCTGCGATGCGAGCAAATCCGGATAATTTCGTCAAGGTTCTGCTCGATAATGCGGTGCATGAAGACTCTCCCGGTTTTTCCAATGGTTCTTAGTAATGTGGTGATCGTACTCCCTGATATCGCTTGTGATGATCCGAGCGGTACGCCGGTCATGAGATCCTTTGAAATATTTTTATCTGAGATACAATCCATTCGACCATCGTTCACACCGTGAGAGAAATAATTAATGGCTGGTACATCAGATAGGGAGGTGAGAGCCTTATGACAAGCCGTGACGAAATTCTTGATCTGCTCAAATCAATAAAGAGCGATCTTACCTCACGGTATAAAGTCCGCAGCATTGGCCTTTTTGGTTCATTTGCCCGGATGGAAGGACGGACAGACAGCGACGTAGATCTCCTTGTCGATTTTTGTGAGGGCGCAGATCTTTTTGATCTTATCGAACTGTCGGACTATCCTGAAGAAAAGATCGGAAGGCATGTGGATCTTGCTACCCCGCGGGCACTCCGGCCGGAGATACGTGACGGCATTTACCGGGATGTTGTGTACGCATGAGGGAATACCGGCTCCTGCTTTCCCAAACCGGCAATTACAATTCAAAGACGTAGGTCTTCGAAGATGTCTACGACGGTGTGATTCTCCTCTCCGACGGAACACTCCGGATCAAACCCTCCCTCCCGGTTCATTTCGCGTGCCCATGTCCAGAAAAATCTGCGATCGTCCAACAGGGAGGTCCTATATTGACATTTTTTCAGGGCAATCCTGCGCCAGGATGGGGGAAATATTCGCGCTACGGGCGTATTTTCAAAACACTGTACTCTAATTCGCAAAAAAGTGCGACCTGCCGAAAACCGGTTTTTTAAAATGGGCTCCGATTCGAAAAATACGCGATTTACGGAGAGATCGGATTTAGGAGACGGAAAGTCCCCGGAAGCACCCCGTAGCAGAGGTGAGATGCCCCCCTCCGTCGTGAGAGTATCCCGGGATTTAGGGAACCCTCATATGGGTCAAATTACCTCGAAGAATCCTGTGGATTATTCGAAGTTCGGCATTCGGCCTCACTTCTCGCCGTGGAAATTCTGCTGAATCTCCCCGCTTCTCATCCTCCAGATCTGAAAACCTGTCGGATGTGACAGATTTTTTGAAGAGGTGGAATTTGGGCTCTGTAGAATTCCTCAATGAGAACAAGAAACGACAAAGTTGTAATCATTCGTGAGATGTTGTAGAGGATAACTTTGATTTTGATCTCCTTGATCTGGAGCCGATAAATCCTAGCTTTGA
>Ga0302250_1002356_pt1 | contig 11873 bp, 4 predicted proteins | sample AAG_RA_Asp_MG_FD_193536 | JGI IMG/M metagenome (GOLD analysis project Ga0302250, IMG submission 193536) | Enriched activated sludge microbial communities from anaerobic digester in WTTP, New Holstein, Wisconsin, United States - AAG_RA_Asp | ecosystem: Engineered > Bioreactor > Anaerobic >... | reverse complement strand
CGCGGGTGATGCGGGAGAGGTCGGTACGGGAGTATGCGGCTGGATGGCTGTTCTTCCCGGCAGGTTTACCTTCGAGACCAATCACAAAGAACAGGTAGGTTTCGATGAGGGTATTGTCTACGCGCCGTGTATCGAACAGGTTGGACTGCTGCTGCATTTCGGCGGTGGAGAGCTGGAAGAGCAGGTCGACGTAGTTCCATTCGGCAGTGCGGGCTTTGGATTCGTCGAATGGCTGGTCAGTGAGAAAAGTATCTTTGAAGCAGGCGAAGTTAGGTTCATCCAATGGTGCCTGGCGTTCGGTATTATAGCCGAGGGTTTCGAAGAGATGAAGGCTGGTTTCGGTAAGACGGGAAGAGGTGAACCGGCTGAGTGCTGTTAAAATGTTTTGTTTCATTACATAGCCGTTTTAATATTATAGATTATAGATTATGATGCGATGCGCATGGGTTTGGGCAAAGGTAAAAAATAAAGCGATAGTATCGCTCCCAGCGATACTATCGCTCCAAGCGATACTATCGCTCCGGGCGATGCTATCGCTAAAAGATCGATAGTATCGCTCCCAGCGATGCTATCGCTAATCCAGCGATGTTATCGATTAACGTGCACCTCCGCCGCCATCGTGCCAAGAATTAGATATCTTCGAAACCGCCGACAGGGCGATATCCATCCGGAGATGCTGTACTTTCGCACTCATGGGTAGTGCCTGGCAGGAATTGAATCAGCATTCAATTTCCCGCTATATGCCTGATGATTTCAAGTTACCCCGGTACCAGAGCCTTTGGAATGTTCCCGGGCGCCAGCGCCGGATGCATCAAAGGTGATCCTATCGTTTTCCTCAGCTACGTATAGTATCCGTCTCAATCATTTACTCCGGAAATTGAACGGTTATTGGTTCGTTTACCTTTATAAAATATGCTTTTCCGGGAATGAGCGTTTCAAGGGTATGAATATCCATGGCCGGCCAGTACAATCCGTTTCCTGCCACCTCTTTTATAACGACCAGCGAACTTTTACCTGGGGGAATGATCACCGGAATATCTACCGGATCCTGCGATAATACCGGCAGGATATTCCAACCCTGTATAAGTTCCACGGTTCTGTCGGGATAAGGGGTACCTGTAATATGGAGCGCTGCGGCCCCGTTGGTTTTTATCTGAAAGGCGGCTTTATCCGGCCAGTTACCAATCGTGTTGGTGTTGGTGGCCGGATAATAATAGCCGGTCATGGTTTGCACAATGATGAATTGTAAGAGTATAGGGTCAAAAAGTACTTCAAGCTCTGTATTATCAGGGGTTAAGCTGGAAGAAATTCCGCTCCAGCCGGCGGGTATGTCTATTTTTTGTGTTTGGGTTCCTCCCGACCATTTCACCCTGCTAAAGGGATCCGTTTCAAAGGCGGTTCCGGAGAGGTTTCCGGATGGATTTACGATCAATACGGTACCTGCGTCCTGGGTCTTCCTGACATTAAAATACACATCACCGGTCAGACCGTTGAATTCAGCGTCTTCAATAATCAGATCCTGGCTGTTATCCAGGGTTACTATAGTGGAGAGCGGGCTATTAGTATTAAAGCGGCAGCCTTTGAACGTCATTGCCGGATCAATCCAAGCTCCGGGTCTGACTTGAATGCCTGCTTCGCCCAAATTACTGAAATCGGTATATTGCACGCTGATTTCCCCGCTTTCATTCACCACAATCTGAAATCCGTCGTCGGAGCTTCCGTTGCATTCTATTCGATTTTCAGAGGTGCCTGAAAAAACCAGTTTACCCCCGATAACCGTGATACCGGTATTAAGATTCAGCCGGTTCTGAACCTCCAGGAAGCCTTTCATCATGCTGATATAGCTGATATAAACATCGCCATAAAGTTCAACCATCTCCTGATCGTACTTATTTACAACCAGTTCACTGATTTGATGGTTATCGCTGAGTAAGACCACCGATGAATGGTTATTTCCCACTATTGCCAGTTTTTGAATATTCAATAACCCGTTCAATTGGTTAAGGTTATCGGTAATTATAATTTCGCCGTTCGTTTGTACGAAACTGGTACCTTTAGCGGTTAAATCTTTAATGGTACTGAAACCGCCGGATTGACTAAAGTCTCCTTCATTTTGGAATGAACCCTGCCAACTGGCGGTGCCATCCGCTAAATTCCAGTCATTATGGTTGGTCACCGGGCTGTTGTATACAGCATCACCGCCTTGATGGTTCCAGGTTCCCCAATTATTGACAGTGCCCTCAACCTGGGTAGTGCCGCCAGATTGTTCGAAGCTGCCTGAATTCAATACACTTCCATAGACGTTCAGCTGACCCGACCCCATCGCAAGGCTACCCTCAATATTCAGATTATGACATTCTGCTTGGCCTTCAACAATGGTTGGAAAGGTGATGGAAGGCGCGGCAGGTACTTTAACTTCGGCAAACCTTGTTGGCAGGCCATTCGGACTCCAGTTTGCCTGATCAAACCAGTCGGTGTTGCCGCCGATCCAGGTATAAATAACAGGTTGTGTCGATCCCGGAATTTGTACGGCGCCCGGCGTAGTCAGGGGCTGAGTCCTGATCACATCGTAAAGATCCCTGGGTATTTTCGAAAGATTTGGAACTAACTGAGCCATATCAATATTACCGGGAAGGGGGTTGAAATCAATACTGAACTGAGGGTCCAGAGTGGTTGAATTTACATCCTGTCCTGAGGCCGTCTGCCATTCCGTCAATGCATTACAAACTACATCCCCATATTGTCCAAAGGGTCCAGAATAATCAAAATTGTTGTAGTCTGCGTTTAAAACCTGGTAAGAAGCGGCATTGTTGTCTACCGTAATTACGGGTATGGTACCAGCCTGATTACTTATCAGATTGTTTTTAAGGTGGATACCTTGTGGAGGCAGGGGAATATAGGCATCAATGTTAATACAGGATTTACCCCAGCTTTTGGGAGATGACTGCTTAACGGGATTGGACAGCACCCTGATGGTATTGTGGAAAATATTCTGTTTATCGCAGTCCATAATCCCGATCCCTTCAAGTATTGCAGATTCTTGACATACTATGAAGTTGTTGGCTGTCAGCCCGGGGTTTTCAGTACCTGAAGCACAATACCAAAGCTGAATGCCAAAATTTACTTCGGTGGAGTTCGAAAAAATCTGGTTTTGTGAGATTTCAAAGGCATCCGTGCATGATTCAAGCATAATTCCGGTCACCGGTGATGAAACTAAATCTTTGGATTGCAACAAATTTTTGTTCACATACGGTTCGTCCTGGTAAAGAATATGAATGCCATCACAGGTAAACCCGGTTATGGTGTTTTCAATGATTTCCGCACCGGTTTCTGACAGCGGACTGTTGTATATCCCCTGCAGGAGAATAGCATTGCTGCCGTTCCAGATTGTATTATGGCTGATTTTCCCAAAGTTGAACGCATCTTCGGGGCCATCCCCCACCCCAATCACGGTGTTGGCCATTCTCTGAGGCCAGCTGAGAGAGGAAGATAGTTCCCTTCCGATGATGATATTTCCCGTAATCTGTACATGTTCGCAAATCCCTTTGAAAAAAATTACGCGGCCAAAGTCAGAAGTGCCGGAGTTTTGAATGGTTAAATCCTGTATGCTGATATGGTCGGTACCTTCGAATTGAAGCACGTAATTTTGTACTTCGGAATTAGGCTGATACTGCAGTATTACCTCCTGTGGATTGCCTCCGAAGGATTTGAAAGTTATTCTATTTTGATCCGATACACCCACAATTTCCTGAAAGTGAATTTGTTCGGTATAAGTCCCCGGATGTACCAGGAAGGTTATTTCACAGTCAATACCGAGATTCATAAGATCAATGGATGCTTCCCCAAAGGTACCGTAATCTCCTTCGGTTCCGATAGTGTAAATGCCGGCTAAAGGCCCGGCGATCAGCCGGTTGCCGGCAGGCGCATACGGATCAGGGTATACAACCTCGCCGCCAATGACTATCGAAACACATTCAGCATCGATCACATCGCCGATATTTGCAGATGCTTTTGTATCGAAAGTAAGCCAGAAATAATTGGTACCACTGGCTAATGTCTGCGTTCCATCTATTTGAAAATCATCGGAAGATAAAAAACCTATCGTGGTTCCAAACAGACTGACCGGGGCAAACTGTCCGGAAGTACCGGTGTAATACATTCGTGCATTTTCGATGTTGGCATCAACCGGCATGGAACTGCCATTGGCATTTACCACAAAAGACGTGATTGCTGCAGGATTACCGGCACCGCTGGTCACTATTGCAATTCCGATTACCTGTTGGTTGAGTTTTCCAGGAGCTACTTTTGTTGTATTTTGAAATGTAGTAGATGAGAGATAGTTCATTACAGGGTAAACCGCTATATCATCCAGAGAATGAATTTCCCAGGCACCATTGTTCTTCATGATGACCCTGATGACCAGGGTACTGCCTGTTAAAGCCTCAGAGGTAACGATCACTGTGCCGAAGGCTCCTGTCAGTGTGTGCTCTGTACTCCCCATGCCGCTCCAGTCTGGAATAAGAATGAATTCACCTCCGTCAATACTGTACGACACATCAACATAATCGGCATAAGTCATAGCGCCGGATTGTGAGGCCCGCAATCCAAACGAAACCCCGGAAAATGAAGCGATGTCAATCATTTCACTTTGCCATACGGCTTCGCCATCCAGATCACGACCCTGCAAACGTTTCATGTACTCACGGGTTTTTAAGTAATCGTCGGCATCCGACAGAATGGTATTGGTCACATCAAGGGTCCACCTGTTAACATTTTGCGGATAATCACCAATGGTTACCGGGCCGTTTACACTGCCTTCATATCCGGTATTTTCGGTGTAATCAGAAAAATCCTCCGACCAGATTACATCCTGTGCTGACGATGGAAAAGCCAGCCATAACCAGCTTATCATCAGCAAAGCAGATTTTTTATAAAATTTTTTCATCTTTTAGTTTTTTTTGGTGAGAACTATCAGGAGAAATAATCCTGCTGTCTGGGTATCCGGATATTTCTCCCTTACTGCTACAAATATAATCCAAATATTTCATTTTTCCAAGCTTTTTGATGGTCAGGATTACCGATCCCGTCTGTGGGATTTCTGTGTCAACAAGTCATAAATCTCAGGTCAGTCATGAAAAACTGATAAAGGTTTCACCCCTTCCCAATCTTGCCGGAGGCAACAAATAAACAACATAATATACTGATACGCTCATCTATAGCGATAAATAGGGATAACATCGCTGAGAGGGATAGCATCGCTGAGAGCGATAGCATCGCTGAAAACGATAGCATCGCTGAAAGCGATAGCATCGCTGAAAGCGATAGCATCGCTGAAAGCGATAGCATCGCTGAAAGCGATACTATCGCTTAGGTTTGAACTTTTTTAAATCCAGCATGTTACTAAATCGAAAGAAATAGCAACCAGATCAAAACTTCTGTCAGTCATGGAAAACACTTATGTAATCGTTGGCGGCTCGTCGGGGATCGGGCTGGAGATCACCAGAAATCTGGCATCAGATGGCCACCGGGTATTCGTGTACTCGCGCAGCCACCAACCCCTTGCAGGACTTACAAATGTTGAACATCAGCACTTTGATGTGCTGGAAGATGAGGGCAGGCTGAACAATCTCCCCGAAATAATCGACGGACTGGTATATTGTCCGGGTACCATCAACCTGAAACCGTTTGGCCGGCTCAAAGAGACTGATTTCCTGCACGACTTCCGGGTGAATGTTACCGGGGCTGTAAAGGTTATCCAACAAACATACCCGGCCTTACTCAAATCCGATCAGGCTTCCATCGTATTGTTCAGTACAGTGGCTGTTCAGCTGGGCATGAATTTTCACTGCAGCATTGCTGCATCAAAAGGGGCTGTGGAAGGAATGGTCAGATCGCTGGCGGCTGAGTTTTCACCTAAGATCAGGGTCAATGCCGTTGCGCCTTCCCTTACTGATACACCCCTTGCCACGGGATTGCTCTCCGGCGAGGCTCGTCGAAAAACTTCAGCAGAAATGCACCCGCTGAAACGATATGGCAACGTGACTGATATGGCATCGGCAGCCGTTTTTCTGCTTTCACCCGCCTCTTCCTGGATCACCGGGCAGATACTTCATGTGGATGGCGGTATGTCGGCTCTGAAAGTTTGAATCAAATCTTAAATCAATCATTATGAGAAATTTATCATTAATATTTTCAATCTTATTGATTATGTCTTTGCAAAGCTTTGCACAGAAACAGGAGAATCCGCTGCTTGCAGAATTTAACACTCCATTCGGTGCCCCCCCCTTCGATAAGATCGGCAATAATCATTTTTTGCCGGCCATTGAAGAGGCAATCCGGGTACATAAAGCTGAAATTGAAACCATTGTAAACAATTCTGCCCCGCCGGACTTCGAAAATACCATTGTGGCATTCGACCGGTCTGGAGAATTGCTGAACACGGTGAATGCCATCTTCGGCGGCCTTAACGGCGCCAACACCAACCCGGAAATGCAGGAAATCGCAAAGAAAACGACTCCTTTGCTCAGTGCTCACCGGAATGAGATCCGTTTCAACCAGCGGCTTTTCGATAAGATTAAAAATGTTTTCGAACGGCGTTCCGGTCTGGGTCTGGATGCTGAGCAATCCCGCCTGGTGGAAAAGATGTATGATGATTTTGCCAGAAACGGGGCCACGCTGCCTGAAGCACAACGCAATGAGCTAAAAGCTATTAATGATCGCCTCTCGATGGTTTCGCTCCAGCTGAGTCAGCATCTGCTGGCCGAGAACAATGGTTTTAAACTGGTCATCGACAACCCTGAGGATCTTGCCGGACTTCCCCCTGCCGTGATTTCTGCTGCTGCCGATGAAGCGAAAGCAGCCGGACAGGAAGGCAAATGGGTTTTTACACTGGCAAAGCCGAGCTGGACACCGTTCCTGCAGTTTTCGGAACGCCGCCACCTGCGTGAACATCTCTACCGTGCTTATTTTATGAGGGGTAATAACAACAACGAAAGCGACAATAAAAAACTCTTCACCGAACTGATGACCCTCCGGCAAAAAATGGCTGAACTGCTGGGTTTTCAAAATTATGCCGAATATTTTATCAGTGACCAGATGGCACAAACCCCTCAAAATGTGTATGATTTTCTTTACAAAGTATGGGAACCCTCCATTGTCCGGGCCAAAAATGAAAAAGCGGATATGCAGGCCATTATTGACCGTGAGGGTAAGGGATTTGAACTGGAATCATGGGACTGGTGGTACTATGCCGAACGGGTACGTAAAGAAAAATACGATTTGAATGAAGATGAGCTGAAGCCCTATCTTACCCTTGACAATGTGCGTGAGGGCGTCTTCAGATTAACGAATCAGCTCTTTGGTCTCATCTATGTGAAACGTACCGATGTGCCCGTGTACCATCCTGAAGTGGAGGTATTTGAAGTGAAAGATTTTGATGGCAGCCACCTTGGTTTACTGATGATCGATCCGCACCCGCGACCCGGCAAACGAAGCGGCGCCTGGTGCGGCACTTATCGCAACGGAACCTGGAAGGACGGCCAAAAAACTGCCCCGATTGTAACCATGGTGATGAACTTCACCCGTCCAGCCGGCAACCAGCCTGCACTGCTCAGCTGGGATAAAACCACTACCTACTTCCATGAGTTTGGACATGCGCTGCATAATCTTTTTGCCAATGGCCGCTATCAGCGTACCAGCCGGAGCGTGCCCCGCGATTTTGTGGAACTCCCCTCTCAAATCCTCGAAAACTGGGCCGGTGAGCCGGAATTGCTGAAAACCTATGCCTTTCATTATCAGACCGGTGAACCCATGCCGGATGCCTTGATCGAAAAGCTGCAGAAAAGCAGGTATTTCAATCAGGGATTCGACAATACCGAATACCTCGCTGCAGCCATCCTCGATATGGACTGGCACACTTCTCAGGTTACCGGGGAAACCGATGTCAACGCATTCGAAAAGGCCACTCTGGATCGTATAGGGCTCATTGATGAGATCATCCCGCGTTACCGTACCACCAACTTCGGACATATTTTCGGTTCGGGATATGCCGCCGGGTACTATGTATACCGCTGGGCAGGGGTGCTTGATGCCGATGCCTTCGCCGCTTTTAAGGAATCCGGCGATCTTTATAATCAGGAACTTGCTGCCAGATTTCGCAAGTACATCCTTGCTGAGAATGCCTTGTATGAAGGTATGGATGCCTATATAAAATTTCGGGGTAAGGAACCCTCCATTGAAGCATTTCTGGAAAGAAGCGGGTTGCAGTAAAGCGATAGTATCGCTTCGAGCGATACTATCGCTGGCGCTTAGGTTAGCGATAGCATCGCTGAAAGCGATACTATCGCTGGCCCGGTCATTTTATCACCAGCCACGTAACCAGCTCAAAACTGCCGCCATCATTAATTCGTTTGGTTTTGGGAATGAGCAGGGCGCCACGGTCGGAGCCGGTGAGCTTAAGACTGCTGCGCTTGTTGAACATACGCCCGATCTCCTCAATGGCTTTACTCAGTAAAACAGTGTAATCCTGCATTTCAGCGCCGTTATGGGTTTCGGTATTGAACAGGTCGCAAAGCTCCACAAACGGACGGTAATTGCCGGCACACAACAACCGGTACATCTCCAGTATCTGTTTGGGATGGGTGTAGTTAAACCGTACCAGTCCGTCGTTCCTGATATACACCAGAAAATAGGGTTGCAGCGGATTGATGGCTTCATTGCCTTCAGTATCCCCTTTTTGTTTCAGACAAAACACAACACCCGGACGAATAATTTCCTCTTCGGCCTGAGTGAACCGGGCATTATGCAACAGGTTGGCATATTCGCCTCCGGGAGCCGGCACCACCGCATACAGTCCCAGCGGGGCATCCTTCAGCTTCTTTTCATTATTGTTGATATAACTCAGCAGCTCAATCCTGAAATCGTCGAGGGTAAAATCGGTAAGGGAGATACTGTCGTCCATATCTTCGAGATCGAGGATTTCATCCTTCAGTTTCTTAAGCTGGGCGTTGCGATACTTCAGGTCATCCTCAATCAGTTCTTCAATCTGCCCGACAGCCAGTACGTTATCATCGGCAGTGGCCGTGACATCTACCAGCGCCATCCGGGCTTCCACCCGCTCTTTCAGGTTGATGTAGTTGTCGAGGTCTTTGGTAGGCCAGAAGTTCACCAGCTGGATTCTCCGGTTTTTACTGCCCAGCCGGTCGATACGGCCGAAACGCTGGATGATGCGCACCGGATTCCAGTGGATATCATAATTGATGAGGAAATCGCAATCCTGCAGGTTTTGACCTTCGCTGATGCAGTCGGTGGCGATCAGGATATCAATTTCATCCTCCTGAGGCATCGATTTCATCTGGCTCCGGTTTTTAGAGAACGGCGAAAAGTTGACCAGGATAGCAGAATATTCGTTGCGGTCGAAAGTGGTTTTCGTCTGGCTACCGGCCACCATGGCCATGTGCAGACCCAGTTCGCGGGTTACCCAGGGTTTGAGTTCTTCATACAGGTAATTGGCGGTATCGGCAAATGCTGTGAATACGATTACCTTTTTATTTCCCTCATTTACAGGGTTTTTGAGCTTATGGGTAATCAGCGATTTCAGGTCCCTGAGTTTGGCATCACGCTCCGGGGTAACCGCTGCTGCAAAATTATACAGCCGGACAAGCGCTTCGCGGTCGCGTTCAAGGTCATTGAGCCAGGCATCGAGATCCAGATCGGCCAGATCGAACTTCAGCTTTTTTCCAACCTGCCACTGTTCCGGATCGTCGTCAGCCTCTTCCAGCTCATTATCAGCGGGTTGCCACGATTCAAGCGTTTCCACCAGGGATGTTCGTCCCGAATCCATGAACTTTCTGATCTTTTCCTCCCGTTCCTCAATTTTCCGGATGGTACGATCCAGCGAAATTTCAAAAGATTCGATGGAACTTTCGAGCCGTTTCAGGAAGTTCACCTTCATCATGCCAATGAGAAAATGTTCACGGTCGCTCTGTTTGAAGGCCTGTACCGCCCGCTTTGAATCCATCTGCTCATATTTTTGCAGGTGTTCAGGCTTTACATAACCCGATGGATTGAAGATGGAGAGCTTATATTCCAGAATGATGCGGTTGACTTCATCATAGGTATAGAACCGGTTTTTGAGATCGATGTTGGGATAAACGGTCAGCGGACGGAGTCTTTCGGGAAATTTACCAGCCTCGGCTTCGGCATTGTAGAAGTTGATGATGTGCTTACGGCTTCGGGCAATGGTGAGCTCATCGAGAAGTTTGATGAAATCGGAACCCAGACGCTGGATCAGTTCATTTTGTTTTTTGCGGGGATTCTTTTTGGTATCGGCCCAGTTGGTAAACTGAGTCTGGGCATTTTTGATGGTCAGGGCGATGTCTTTAATTCCCGAGGATTCCAGCATGGCATCGTTCCGGCCTTCGGTAATGAGCGAAATCTGGTTGCGAAGATCCTTGAGGTTGTTGTTGACAGGGGTGGCCGAAAGCATCAAAACCCTTGTCTTCACACCACTTCGGATGATCTTCTCCATCAGCCATTTGGCGCGGTTCATCCGGGTGGTGCCATCGTCGCGGGTGATCTCCATGGGATTTCCCCTGAAATTATGGCTTTCATCGATCACCACGAGGTCGTAGGCGCTCCAGTTGAAGTTTTCGAGATCGATACCGTTGGCATCCGACCGGCCGGTAATGCGGCCCAGATCGGTATGATAGAGCAAATGATAGCTGAATTTATCCTTCCGGAACGGGTTCAGTGAATGGTTTTGCCCTGACTGGTAAATCGACCAGTTATTCGACAGCTTTTTAGGGCACAGCACCAGCACCCTGAAGTTGAGCAACTCGAAATAGCGGATCACGGCAAGCGCCTCGAAAGTCTTTCCCAGACCCACGCTGTCGGCAATAATGCATCCGTTATGTTTCAGTATTTTATTGATAGCCCCTTTCACCCCGTCTTTCTGGAATTCATACAGCATGTTCCATATTTCGCTCTCGAAAAAACCGGTTTGTTGCGTAAGCAGGCCGGTTTTCTGTTGTTCGTCGAGGTATTTTTCAAATACATGGAACAGGGTTTTGAAGTAGATGAATTCGGGTTCGTTTTCAATATAGAGCTGTTCAAGGTATTTGAGTACTTCCGCTTTCACATCTTCCACCAGTCCGGAGGAGTCGTTCCAAAGGTCGTTGAACCAGGTTTTCAGGTCGTTGCGGTCGCGGTCGTTATCCACAATCATGTTGAGTTCGATGTTGGGGGTACCGCCAATACCCAGTCCGTTAACGGTGAAGTTGGAGCTGCCCATGATGGCTTTTTCCACACCGTTGGGCTGGGTGATGTGGTACATTTTCCCATGGAGAAAGTTCGGTTTCACCATCGATTTAATATCCGCCTTATCCCTGAGCCATGCGGCACATTCGCGGGCGGCAGATTTTTGCTGCAACCGGTTTTCGAGGGGAATCACCAGCTGGTCGTCTTCAATTTTAAAATCTCGCCGGTTCACTTTGGAGGGATCGAGCGAGCTGAGAAAAGTAGGTTCGCCAAACAGGAACCGGAGGGAGTTGATAGAATCTAGTTTATACTTCAGGTTGCGGTAAGTATAAATGGTAAAGAAGGCCGAAACAATGGCCAGGTCGGAGCCCGGCTTAATGTTTTCCCTGAGGAACTGCCCTACCGTTCCCCGTTTTTTATTATCCCGGATCGATGAGTAACTGAGTTCGTTGGAATGATGGTCCATGCCGGTTGATATTGGTTATAGCGGGCTCAAAGGTAGGAAAAATAATGGAGTAGAAATATTTGGTGAGGGGGTGAGGGGGTGAGGGGGCGAGGGGGCGAGGGGGCGAGGGGGCGAGGGGGCGAGGGGGCGAGGGGGCGAGGGGGCGAGGGGG
>Ga0302250_1002354_pt1 | contig 11884 bp, 13 predicted proteins | sample AAG_RA_Asp_MG_FD_193536 | JGI IMG/M metagenome (GOLD analysis project Ga0302250, IMG submission 193536) | Enriched activated sludge microbial communities from anaerobic digester in WTTP, New Holstein, Wisconsin, United States - AAG_RA_Asp | ecosystem: Engineered > Bioreactor > Anaerobic >... | reverse complement strand
CTCCTGATAAGCGGGAGCGTCCGTGGTGCCCGCCGCCTCGTGGTACTGGAGAATCGCCTGGACTTCCGGCGGCAGTTCGGACCGCAGCCGGTTCGTTTCCATCGCCCACTGCGGCATGCTGGCGGGAGCATCGGCCAGGATCAGACTGGCCAGCCCCGCCGGCTGGGTCAGGGCATACTCCATGGCGAGCATACCGCCCCACGACTGCCCCAGCAGGTGCAGGCGCGCCAGCCCCAGGGCTCGCCGGATGGTCTCGAGCTCGTCGCGGAACAACGCGATGGTCCACAGGGAAGGATCGTCCGGGTGATCCGAAGCGCCCCCTCCCAGCTGGTCGTAGAAGATAACGCGCCGCCCGGTGGCGGTCATCGCGCCGAGAGGTTCCAGATAGTCGTGAGGCACCCCCGGTCCGCCGTGCAGACACAGCAGCGGCAGCTCGCCCGGCAGTTCGCCTTCACCCTCGATGCGATACCAGACATTATGACCCCGAAACGAAACAAAACCCTCTTTAAGATGCCTTGCCGCTGCCTTCATGGTGCTCCTTTCCCGTTGCTTCGCGCCTCGTCAGGGCAAACTAGCGCAATTCTCCGGCCGGGGCGAGTCCCAATTCCTTCCACCCATCGCAAAATAAGGATAGACAGAAAACCCGGCTTCACTTAGCGTGGTTGGAAGGGCGAGTGCAAATTAGGACGGAATCCAAAAGGTCTTGCTGACCAGCGGGACAGGACCGTCGGCATCGCGCGGCGGCAGCTCTGGGGACGAGGAAGGGTTCGCCCGTGAACGGTGATGGACAGAAGCAAGACGGGAGGGGTCCGACGCGCCCCCTCGCATCGGTCTAGTCACTCGGGGGAGGATGAATCGGGAGGTGCGACAATGAAACTGGCCATGGTCGGATTGGGGCGCATGGGCATGAACATGGCGCGGCGGCTGCTCCGGGGCGGCCACGAGGTCGTGGCGTTCAACCGCTCACCGGACAAGACCGAGCGGCTGGCAGCAGAGGGGGCGGACGGCGCCACCTCGCTGCCCCAGGTGGTCGAGAAGCTCGCACCACCGCGGGTCGTCTGGCTGATGCTGCCCGCGGGGGAGATCATCGATGAGCACCTCGAACAACTCCGAACGCTCCTCGAGGCGGGAGACATCGTCATTGACGGTGCCAACACCTATTACCGGGATGATCTGCGCCGGAGCGAAGTGCTCGCGGAACGGGGGGTCCACTTTCTCGATGCCGGGGTGAGCGGCGGTATTTGGGGCCTCAAGCTCGGCTACTGTCTCATGATCGGTGGAGAGAAGCCTGTTTATGAGCAACTCGTGACCGTGTTCGAAACCCTTGCCCCCCCTGAGGGCTATCTCTACTGTGGTCCTGCCGGCGCCGGGCATTTTGTCAAAATGGTTCACAACGGCATCGAATATGGCATGATGCAGGCTTACGCGGAAGGTTTTCAGCTGCTGGAGGCTTCGCCCTACGGGGCCGGTCTCGACTTTGCGGACCTTGCCCACCTTTGGAACCGAGGGAGCGTGGTCCGGTCGTGGCTGCTGGAACTTGCCGAGGATGCCTTTCGTAAGGAGCCTGAACTGGGCGACGTCACCGGGCATGTAGCAGACTCGGGCGAGGGGCGCTGGACCGTCCAGCAGGCGGTCGAGACCGGGGTGCCGGTGCCGGTGCTGGCTTTGTCGCTTTTTCAGCGGTTTCGCTCCCGCCAGCGGGACCCTTTTGGAGACCGGGTGCTGGCGGCCCTGCGCCGGGAATTTGGGGGGCATGCGGTCGTTTCGCCAACAGATCAAGCAGGAGCGTAGCAGTCCCATGAACGCGATGGATGGGTCCCTCCCCGGGCTGGAACTAACGATGGAGCCCCAACCCGTGACGGCGGCCTGCCGGGTTGCCGATCCGGGCCTTGCGCCCATCCACTGTGGTGTCTCGCCGCCCCTCGAACCCTGCACGGTCGTCATCTTTGGAGCTTCCGGCGACCTGACCGCCAGAAAGCTCATCCCGGCCCTTTTCAATCTCTACCGGACCGGCGGCTTGCCCCATCCGTTCCGCATTGTCGGGTGCGCCCGCACGGCCATGACCCGGGATCAGTTTCGGGCCAGGCTCGAAGCGCGGCTCGCCCTCGATGAATCGCCCTCCCTGCGCTCCGCCTGGAATGAGTTTGTCACCCTGCTGCATTATCAGCCGGTCGATTATGGCGATCTGCCCTCCTTCGCCAGGTTCGCGGAAACCTTGAAGCAGCTCGACCGGAAGTGCAAGACCGGCGGAAACCGGATCTATTATTTGGCCATTCCCCCAATCCTCTACGAAACCGTCGTTCGCCATCTCGGCGAGGCCGGACTGGCCCGGGAGGCAAGCGCCGATGGGGGCTGGTCGCGCCTGGTGGTGGAAAAACCCTTCGGCCGGGACCTGATAAGTGCGGTCGCCCTGGATCGATGTCTGCGGGAAGGCTTTGAAGAGCACCAGATCTATCGCATTGATCACTACCTTGCCAAAGAGACGGTCCAGAATGTGCTGATCTTCCGATTCGCCAACTCCATCTTCGAGCCGCTCTGGAACCGGCGCTACATCAAGTCGGTGACCATCACCGCGGCGGAAACCCTGGGGGTCGAGAACCGGGCCGGCTACTACGACGAAGCCGGAGTGCTGCGAGACATGTTCCAGAACCATATGATGCAGCTGCTCGCCCTGACGACCATGGAGGCCCCGCCCCGCTTTGAAACCGAATGGGTACGGGACGAAAAGGCCAAGGTATTCAAGGCGCTGCGCCCCTTCCCCGTGGACCGTATCTACGATCATCTGGTCTCCGGCCAATACGGGCCCGGAATCGTCGACGACCAGCCACTCCCGGGATATCGGGAAGAACGGGGCGTGCAGCCGGATTCTCTCACCCCGACGTTCGCCTCCATGAGGGTCTTCATCGACAACTGGCGCTGGCAGGGCGTGCCCTTTTTCCTGACCTCCGGCAAACGGCTGGCCGAAAAGCTATCGGAAATCAGCATCCAGTTTCGGGAAATCCCCCATTCGATCTTCCGCAATGTGTTCGGGGAAGAGATCCGGGAGAATCGGCTCACCCTCGGCATTCATCCCGAAGAAAAAATCAGCCTCACCTTCCAGACCAAGTACCCCGGCGCTCTGCTCCGGTTGCGACCGGTCACCATGGATTTCCGATATCGGCAGGAGTATGCGGGTCCCATGCTGGATGCCTACGAAAAGGTCCTGGTCGATACCATCCGGGGAGACCAGATGCTCTTTTTGCGGCAGGACGCAGTGGAGCTTAGCTGGGCGTTTCTCTCGCCCATCCTGACCAAATGTGAGACCTGCGGCAGCCGCGCCCAAATGCTGTTTCCCTACGAGGCGGGCAGCTGGGGACCACCCGAAGCGCGGGCGCTGCAGGAAGCGTGAGGGAAAGCCGCCCACCCGCTGCATCCCCAGGGTAAAACCCGGAGGAACAGCCATGGTGGACAGGAGGAATGTTGTTGGCGCGCTCATTGTTGAAACGCGCGGCCTTAACGGAGAGGACGAAGACTTCGGCCCATGCTGAAAACAGAACTGATCATCACCGCCGACCTCGACGCTCTGGCATTAAAGGCGGCTGAGCTCTTCAAGACCGCCGCCAGAACTCATGTTGGCCGGCGGGGACGCTTTGCGGCGGCTCTTTCAGGGGGATCGACCCCACGCGCCATGCACCGCCTGCTCGCCCGTCCCCCGCTGCTGGCCGAAGTTCCCTGGGAACAGACCCATTTGTTCTGGGTCGATGAACGCTGTCTCCCCGCCGGCGACCCGGAAAGCAACCTGGGGTCGGCGTGGCGAGACCTGCTGCAGCATCTGCCCCTGCCGCGGGAGCATATTCATTATGTGAGGGGGGACTTTCCACCCGAAGAGGCGGTAGAGGAGTATCAGTTAGAGCTCATCAGCTTTTTTCAGCCCGCCCCCGGCGAATTTCCCATCTTTGATCTCATCTTCCTGGGGGTGGGCCAAGACGGCCACACGGCTTCGCTCTTTCCCGGGTCGAGCGCACTGCGGGAAGAGCACCGAATGGCGGCGGCGGTCAAAGGCGGGACTCCCAACGTCCACCGGGTTACCCTGACCCTTCCCGTCCTGAATCGGGCCCGGCAAATTGTCTTTCTGGTGGCGGGAAGGGAAAAAGCCGAGACCGTAAAAGCATTGTTGGAAGGTGATCGGCCCGATTTACCGGCGGCCCAGGTCAAACCTGCCGGCGGGGAGTTGATCTGGCTCCTGGACCAGGAAGCGGCGGCTTTGCTTGAAAAGGTTTGAAGCACAAATCACCCCAAACACAAGCGAGATTCGCGTTGCGGAAATTGAATCAGGTAGACCAGCACTGCGTCATGACGACTGGATCGGTAGAATGTTTGGGCAAACCTGCAGTGCGTTTCACGGCGCCTGCAAGGTAAAATGACTGACCGACGCCTGGAAGCGCCCTGGATGTTCCAATCATTCTCATGACCGGCTGCAACGAGCGGATCACGGAAGAGCAAACCCGAGCAATGGGGATTCGAGCCTTTGTGATGAAAGCGTTCACCATTCGAGACTTCGCCGAGATTGTCCGCAGGGTTCTGGACAATAATCAGGACTGCCGCTTCCAAGAGTCCTTCAAGCGGCCTTTGGACAGGACCCCAAATTAGAGAATACCGTCATTCCGTTAGCGAACCGTAAGAGAATGGGAGACACACCGTGGATTTGGACAAGATTCTCATAAGTGCCGATTCAAGGCTGATGAGCATCGAGCTGATTATGGCACTGCTCGTTGCCTATGGTCTCGGGTTTTGGGTGGGAAGACGAGCATGGACTGCAGAATGCCAGCCGCGAGAATTCAAGTTTGACGATGCAAGCCTGGCGCTGCTGGGTCTTTTGCTCGCCTTCACGTTCTCGATGTCACTTGGCAAGCACGACCAACGCCGCGTAATGGTCGTCTCCGACTGCAACGCGATCGGTGATTTCTACACTTGTGCCAGCCTGCTCGAGAACCCCATACGAACCAATCTGCAGACGGTCATACGCGAGTATACCGAGCATCGCCTCAATTTGGCGATCAAGGCGCGAGAACCTCGCACCCCTTTAGACGAAGCAGCCACAGAGCGAGCCCTTCAGTGGATTGAGGAGACCCATGGGCACATGACGAAGCTCGTGGCGCAGGCCGTCAGAGAAGGAACGCCCATCGCCGTCCCTTTAGCCAACACCCTCAATGGAGTGACCAGCGCGCACGCTGCCCGTCTTGCTGCCGTCAAGGACCGATTGCCGTCTGCAATTGTGTTGCTGCTGTTTGCGGCAGCCCTTGCTTCGACTATGCTGGTAGGGCGCCAACAGGGGGCCACGGGAAAACCTCAAGTTGCGGCCACCCTGAGTTTCATTATTCTGGTGGGATTTGTGGTCTATGTCATTTTGGATTTGAATCAGCCCGGGAAAGGGCTCGTTATGGTCAGCCAGGAACCGCTTGAACGATTACTCTCGGCCATGCCCAGGTGAGCGGAAAAGAGACGGGAGAGATGCAGAGGTAATCGGGTCCAATGGCCTGTTCCGGCGCGCCGAGCACGGGGGACATGGCACTTGAGGAAGTCAGCGCCGCGATTCACGTTGACGGGGTTGTTGGGCCTTCTCATCCTTTGGCTATAAGTGTTGCCCCGACAAGAAGCTTGTCTCGGTATGCCGCCAATATTGTAATCCCACCATGTGTCCTTGGATTGTTGCTTGTTAAGACTTGGTAGAGGTCAATACCTGGCCTCGGTACCCCAAATAGGCGCACTGCAAGAGATTCCAGAGCTGTTTGCGTCGATGAAGTCACATGGGCTGAAGAATTCCTCATAGTCCTAAGATCTGCAAGCTCCCCGATTAGGCTGCTAATGTGTGGCTCAAATGGCTCCCCGTTCTCGAAAAACATGCGGGCTACCTTCTTAACATTCTCGTGATTCCCGTAGTCGAAATACCTCTGTGTCCCAATCACCATAGCCTTTGCGGCATCACTATTTTGGGGAAAAACATACCGAACGGGTAGCCTGCCTGACGTCGTCGCTTCACCGGTCATATACGCAACGAAGGCAGATTCGAGGAAGGTCTCCCACGCAATGAACATGTTCAGGAAGGCAGCAACGGTAACTTGTCTGCGGTCAAGCAGCGGAAGTATCGCATTTCCTGCACGGTCAACAGCATGTACATGTGCAATGAGATCATCACATTGTCTGACGTCAGCCCTAAACGCATTCAGAATATCTACCAGAGACATGGCTCATGACCCTCACAGCAGTAATGCCAGGAGGAATGTGGTCCGTCTTTGTCTCACGGCCTCATCGGTTGTTGCCCGTCTGCAGTCCTGCAGAAACTGTTGCTCAGACTTTGTTAGGCTATCGAAGTTCTCAGCCTCGAAGATCTCCTCGACTCTTTCTAAGGCGTTCCGGGCAGGCTCCTTCGCTGGCCCCTCTAACTGCTTCCTTTGGTCAGGACAGTTCGGCAATCCGTACAGACAGTGCGCCGCCGTCGTAAAGAGAGAGTAGAAGACGTGAGGACGCCGGAACTCGGTGTCAGACAATCCTTCAGGATATAGCGCGGAGATTGCAGCGATCACTCGGTCGAATCGCTTCTCTAGTTCGTCTGTATCCCGCTCGAACTCTTTTTCGTACTTATCGTAGTACTTCTTGATTTGCTTTTTGGACTTGATGCCTTCCATCATTGCGATAAGAAGATCAGCCACGAGGTTGACTTCGAGCATGCGGACGATATTTTTAGACGTTAGAATCCCCTGACTGGTCCAATATTCGTTGTACTTGTGGCCAATCTTGTCCGCCAAGACCTTAAACGGGCCAAAATGGTCTGCGTTTATCTTCTCCTGCTCGTTTAGGAGCACGGCATAGGAATTTAGGCGGCTAAAAATATCCAGGACCTCTGAATCAGGTAGGTTGATGAGGAGGTCGACCGAAACCTCGTACGCGAGAACTTGAGCTTGTATATCCTCTGGGAGTTGGCTGAATTTCTTTCCCCCGTGCTCTGGATTTTGCCTCACACTGACTACAAACCCATCTTTAATAAAAGACAATATCGTCCTAAGCCGCTGCTGGCCATCGACAACATCTCGGGTCGAAGTCTTGGTCGATACATTGATTCTCTGACGAATGAAGATCTTCGGAATTGGCTTTCCTCGAAGGATCGTGTCCATGAGGTAACTCTTAGCCTTGTCAGTCCAGACAGGGCGGCGCTGGAATCGAGGGTTAAGCTCGAGTTGCCCAGCCTTATCCCACTCGACGAAATCATTGATGCTATAGGTTCGAGAATCGAAACTCTTCATATGCACTATTCCCTTCTCATCGTGGCCCAACGTTCAGGGTAACCGGCGGCGGGCCAAGGGGTCACTGTCAACCGCCGGGCTGTACCTGCCGTCCGGTTGACCCTGTGGTTCTGCTGACTGATGAGCCCACGTCTGAAGATGTCAACCTATTGGAAGAATCCGTGCTCTGGACTTCTCTCCGTCTACGCTAATCAAAGCGCCTTTAGTGAGTTCTGATTCGAACTGCTTGAGGACCAAGACAACCAGTTTCCTGATGTGGTGAGGGCTCACGTCTTGTATGCGAATCTGGAACACGCTCGGAGAATCGGCTCTTGTGGAGGCCAGGATTGCCCCAAAGTCAAGATCATGTGTGAAAACAACATGCCCATTGGACTTCGCCCATGCAAGGATTTCTGCATCGGTGGCCTTCGAATCGCCAAATGAGGACCAATGGATCGCATCAAAGCCGGCTTCCTGCAGCACAGCTATCCATTCCGGGGAGAGATTCATATCGATGAGAAGCTTCATCCGGATGCCTGAACGAGTGGGATGTCGATTTCCTCGGCCCGCCATGCGGCATAGGAGAGAGCCTCATCAATGTCTTCGATCTCAAGGTACGGATACAGTCGAAGAATCTCTTCCCGAGAGTGACCCGCAGCAACCATACCCACAATCATCCCAACCGTAACTCTCATGCCGCGGATGCAGGGCTTTCCACCCATAACCTTTGGGTCAAATGTGATCCTCACGAGTGGTTTCATTCTCTCATCCTCGTTAGTAGTCTGACTTTGAACCAATCATATCCTCAAAACCGCAATGTGTCACGAGACGAGAGAGCAGCAGAATGTGGCGTTGACCCGTGGCGCGAAGCTTGCGGAGCCGAAGGCGCATGGAAGCGAGTGACATCGGCTCCAATGGCCTGGGTGGCAGAGCCGGAGGCGGAGCCAACCGGGACAGAGACCCGATAGGGGCAACGCCACATTGGAGGAGCCGCAGGCGGCGCCAACGAGCAACTCTCAAGATTTGACTATCCTCCAGAGAGAGAAGATCGCAAGAACGATTTCGCTAGTCTCAACCAATGGACGGTGTATTTGGGCCGAATCAAAGGGCCCCTCGGCGTGTTCGAGCTCAGCTCCCGGCGCTGCTCCAGCTGCTGCAGGCAGGATGCGGCAACGAGTGCCGCCCTTCTTTCCGGTTATCCCCCCAATTTGCCGGTGACGCAGTGAGCCCGGCAATGGTCTGGTAGTCATCAGGGCAAAGCGGCCAGAAAAAACCCTACAAAGCCTTGTATGAATGATCCTGCTCGATTGGTCAGCGCGGGAGATCTGAGAAAGGCCCGCTCAATCCGGCCGAGCAAGCTTTCAGCAAACGGTTTAGACAGTGTATCGGATGCCACGGCAAACGCTTGGGGCAGAATTGGTCAACAGGTGAGATCTTTCAATAGGTTTCAAACGGCTTTCATCCATGGCCCGATGGTTGCGGCGCGGCGGGTTCGAGAATCAGCATCCAGTTTCGAGAACCCCCCATTCGATCTTCGGCGCGGTAAAGGAATACTAGTTGGGGCTCATCCGCTTTTTTCAGCCCGCCCCCGGCGAATTTCCCATCTTTGACCTCATCTTCCTGGGGGTGGGCCAAGACGGCCACACGGCTTCGCTCTTCCCCGACTCGTTCGCACTGCGGGAAGAACTCCGAATGGTGGTGCCGGTCAAAGGCGGGACTCCCAACGTCCACCGGGTTTCGCTGACCCTTCCGGTCCTGAATCGGGCCCGACAAATTGTCTTTCTGATAGCGGGAAGGGAAAAAGCCGAGACCGCAAAAGCATTGTTGGAAGGCGATCGGCCCGAGTTACCGGCGGCCCAGATCAAACCTGCCGACGGGGAGCTGATCTGGCTCCTGGATCAGGAAGCGGCGGCCCTGCTTGCAAAGGTTTAGCACTGGAAGCCTCCCCGCCCCCACCTGGGTGATGGCGGTGCCTGGCAACACGTGTTGCGGGATGCTGAGGGGCACAGCATCGGCTTTACTTTCCAAGGTGCGGCGTACCTCCTTCAGTTCGGCTTTCATGGCTCTTCTGCTTTTCCATGTTGTCCTGATTGACGGCAGCCGGAATGGTTGCCCGAGTTCCGACCACTGTCCGACACCAACACGCATCGCCGTTGACACCCCATAAGTGAGACCTTAGCCTTTCTAACAAGCACGGGAAAGGAACCAGGCCCCCAAACGACCGATGACTGAGACAGGGGATTGCGGGGGGAACGCATTGACGCCGACATGGCTCACCAAGACAGGAGGAAACAATGGGCTACGCTTTTAATGCAAACGAAATGCTCGACCTGGCCGTTCGCATCGAGGAAAACGGCGGCCGATTCTATCGGAAAGCGGCACAACTGCAGGCGGACTCCGAAAACCGGGCTCTGCTTGAGCAACTCGCCGCCATGGAAGACCATCACAAGGCCTCATTCGAAGCGATGAAAAAGGGCCTTTCCGAGGCTGCGACCATGGCAGCAACCTTCGATCCCCTCGGCGAAACGGGGCAATACCTCGCCGCCATGGCCGATTCGCATGGCGGTGAAGGGAGTGCCGCCGTAGCGGATACGTTGACGGGCAAAGAATCCATGGTGCAGATCATCGATATCGCCATCGGCCTCGAGAAGGAATCCATCCTCTTCTACCTCGGCCTCCGAGACATGGTTCCACCAAAAAGCGGCCAGGAGGAACTGGACCAGATCATTCGCGAAGAGCAGCGACACCTCACGCAGCTCAATGCGTTTCGCAAGAAAGTCGAGGGGAAGGGCCGCTAGGAAAGGCGACACCTTCTTCAAGGACTGCCGGCAGTCGACCAGGATCTTTCAGGAGATCGTGAATGTACCGGATCGCCTTGAAAATGCTCATGGGTGATCGAGGCAAATATTTGGGCCTGATCATGGGCCTGACCTTTGCCGCCCTCCTGATCACCCAGCAGGCTTCCATCTTCACCGGACTCATGACCCGTACCTACAGCTTCATCAACGATCTCTCTCAGCCCGACGTCTGGGTCATGGATCCCAAGGTCCAATTCATCGACGATGTGAAACCGCTTCAGGACACCGAGCTGATCAGGGTTCGCGGCATTGTCGGAGTTGAGTGGGCCGTGCCTCTCTACAAGGGGCTCCTCAAGGCCCGCCTCGAGGATGGCAACTTCCAGATCGTCAACGTCCTGGGTCTCGACGATGCGACTCTCATCGGCGGTCCCCCGATGATGATCCAGGGAAGCCTCAGTGATCTTCGCAAGCAGGACGCCATCATCGTCAACGACGTCGGGGCCGCCACCCGGCTGGCCAGAAAGCCGCAAGAGCCCGGCGCCGGGGCAATTCCCCTGCAGGTGGGAGAGATTCTTGAGATCAACGACAAGCGTGCCGTCGTGGTCGGCATCTGCCGGGTGTCACGGACCTTTCAGTCTCAGCCCGTGATCTACACCACCTACAGCCGGGCTACCACCTTCGCCCCGAAGGAGCGCAAGCTGCTCTCTTTTGTTCTCGTCAAGGCTGCCGACGAGGTCGAGCCGAAGAGTCTCGCTGATCGGATCCGCCAGGGCACGGGGTTGGCAGCCTACACCGGAGAAGATTTCAAAGACCTGACCTTCAACTATTACATGAAGAGTACCGGTATCCCCATCAATTTCGGGATCGCCGTCATGCTCGGCTTTCTTATCGGGACCGCCATCGCCGGTCAGACCTTTTACAATTTCACCCTCGAGAACCTTCGCTACTTCGGCACCCTGAAGGCCATGGGCACCGGCAACGCGGTCCTGCTGCGCATGATCGTCCTGCAGGCCCTCGTGGTCGGCGCCATGGGCTATGGGCTGGGGGTTGGCGGTGCGGCCCTCTTCGGATATCTCATGAGAGGCACGGAGCTTTCCTTTCGGCTCGTTCCCGAGATCCTCATCCTGGCAGGGGCCGCCATCGCGGTCATTGTCACCCTGTCGGCACTCCTGAGCATCCGGAAGGTCATGAAGGTCGAGCCGGCCATCGTTTTCAAAATGTAGAGCATGATGTCGCAGAACGGATTAGCGGTTTCTCTGCAGAGCGTCACCAAGGCATACGGCTCGGGCTCGTCACGGGTCCAGGCCCTGCGCGGCATCGACCTGGAAGTGCGCCTCGGCGAGTTGCTCATGCTGGTCGGCCCATCGGGGTGTGGTAAAACCACCCTCATCTCGGTTGTGGCTGCCATTCTCGACCACGACGAGGGCAATCTCGTCGTTTTCGACCACGACCTCAAGGCCATGACCCAGGGAGAAAAGACCCGCTTCCGGGGAACCAATATTGGCTTTGTCTTCCAGGCGTACAACCTCATCCCGACCCTCACCGTGGTGGAGAACGCAACCATTCCTCTGCTCATTCTGGGGAAGCGCCGGACCGAGGCTCTGGCTCAAGCGGCGGTGGTGCTCGAGGCCGTGGGACTGAAGGATAAACTCAACGCCTATCCCGCGGCGCTCTCCGGCGGCCAGCAACAGCGGGTGGCCATTGCGCGCGCCATCGTCAACAATCCGCGCCTGATCGTCTGCGATGAGCCGACCAGCGCCCTCGACGCCGACACCGGCCGACTGGTGATGGATGTGCTGCGCCGAAACGCCCTTTCCCAAGCACGAG
>Ga0302250_1002351_pt1 | contig 11889 bp, 5 predicted proteins | sample AAG_RA_Asp_MG_FD_193536 | JGI IMG/M metagenome (GOLD analysis project Ga0302250, IMG submission 193536) | Enriched activated sludge microbial communities from anaerobic digester in WTTP, New Holstein, Wisconsin, United States - AAG_RA_Asp | ecosystem: Engineered > Bioreactor > Anaerobic >... | reverse complement strand
AGCTGCGCATCACCTGCATGGGCGGGCGGTTCCTGGAGGCTGCCGGGGCAAAGGTGCTGGTGGATCATCGACAGCTGTCGGTGGTCGGCCTCTCCGAAGTTGCGAGGCATCTCCGGGTGCTCTACCGGGCTTGGCGGACCATTGCTGCTCATTTTGCCAAGACTCCCCCCAGGCTGGTTGTGCTCATCGATTTTCCGGATTTCAATTTGTTGCTGGCTCGCCTGGCCAGGCGACACGGGATCAAGGTATTCTATTACATCAGCCCGCAGGTCTGGGCATGGCGAAGCGGTCGCGTCAAGACCATTCGCCGCTTCGTCGATGAAATGGCCGTGATCCTGCCATTTGAAACGGAATTCTATGCACGTTACCAGATGAAAGTTCAGTTCGTGGGACATCCTCTCCTGGATGTCCTGAGAGATCTGCCTCCCCTTGCTGCGGTGAAGGAACGCTACCGTACTGCCACGGGGGGGCATCTGGTAGGAATCCTGCCTGGAAGTCGGCCGAGCGAGATCCGCTCCCTTCTGCCCATCCTCGTCAAGAGTGCAATCATCATGCATGAGAAGCTGCCCGCGGTCTCCTTCATCATTCCCGTGGCTCCTTCTCTTGAAGCTGCCTCCCTCAATGACCTTCTCGTTCACCGGAGTCTCCCCCTGCGACTGGTCAGTGGCGATACCTACGGCGTAATTCGCGCCTGCGATCTACTACTGACGGTCTCCGGGACCGCAACCCTGGAGGCCGCCATTCTCGGGACTCCGATGATCATCACGAACCGGGTGTCGCACCTGAGCTATTATCTCGGCCGACGCTTGATCCGGGTGACCCACATCGGCCTCCCGAACCTGATCGCCGGTCGTTCCATTGTTCCCGAGTACGTCCAGGAGGATGCCCGCCCGGAACTCCTGGCGGCTGAAGCCATTGGCTTCCTCGAACATCCTCGACGTCTGCAGGAGCAGCGCAAAGACCTGGAACTCGTAAGGAGCCGACTGGGGGAACCGGGAGTGGCGGAGCGAGTGGCGGAAATGGTGTTGAAAACCTCGGGCTGAGAACTTCAACTGGCGGAAGCAGCCCACTCTACGGTCGAGTGAGGTTCTGACGGATGGTTGTGAGGGAAAGGTGCCTTCCCGGACATGCCGTATTTGCCCCTGGTGCATCACGGTGACCGATGACATGTGATGGCGGAATGTGATAATACCGGCACAAGGTCTTGAGGAGATGCATCAGTGATTGCATCTGAGCAGTGGTTGGGACCTCTTTGTCGAAATTGCCGACCAATCCAACCCCGATCCCCTTTTCATTCATTCCTCCGGCACTGCAATGCGCGCCGCCCTGCTGCTTGATCCAACGGGGAGCGACTTCAAGCTGACCATCCCCTTTTCCCAAGGTGCCGTTGTCGATCAGGAAATGATATCCGAGGCCATTCCAGAAACCACGGTCAACATGATTTCGATGGATGGAAAAGGCTTTGCCGACATCAGTGGCGGTATGATGGATCACGATGTATTTCCAGCACCCATTGGGATAGAGAGGGATCACATTGCGCAGGGCTTTGGCATTTGGGATGATCAGTTTCTGGCCGGGATGAATCGTATCTCCTGGTCGCAGCGAATTCGCGGCATAGATCGCATCCAGGGAAACGTCATACATCCTGGAGAGCCTCCAGATGGTTTCCAGAGGAGCGACCTCATGGGTGATAGTTTGGCGAATCCCGGAGGCGTCCCCCCCTGCTTCAAGCACTCGGGGAGCCGAATCGGCAGGCAACGAAGGTCCAGCAGAGGGGGGAAGGGACCCGGCAGGGACTCCTACCGTAGCTTTGTGGCCACAGGCAGCCGTGATGGCGCCCAAAAGGAGGAGCAGGATGGGACCAACCTGTTTCCGGCGCCTGAACTCAACGAATAACTTCCTCATCGGACCTCTCCACGGGCTGCCACTCTTCCTCAAGCCGCGCTTTCATCTTAGTCTCTGTGAAGAAATATTGCATCCCCTTTCACTACAAAAAAAGGGAATCGGGCCGTCCGCGGTTGGGCATGCCAGTGAGATCGGGGCAAGAATCAGTGATTCTCATAAAAGTCCTTGACAGGGGCGTGGAGGGTTCGTTATGGTTTACACCGAAATTCAAATAGAGGGAAGTTTATGAATTCGGGCTACTATCGCTATTATTACTACTACGGCTTTTAGGGAGCGCTTGGGGTATGTAGGCTGCCAATTTAGCATAGATCTGTAAAATGACGCCGTGGGTATCCCTGAGTGATCCCGCGGCGCTTTTGTTTTGAGTGCAGAAGCAGTCCTGGGCCGCGGGAGTAAGTTCCTGGCGGCCATTTCTTTTCCCAGGCATCAGCATCATGCCTGGGAATTCATTGAAGGAGGTAAAAAGCTCATGATTATCGTATTGAAACCGGATCACCATGAGGATGATCTTCATCGCCTCGTTGGCAGGCTGGAAGATCTTGGATTGCGTTCTCACATTTCGAAGGGAGAGCACCGCACCATTGTCGGAGCTATCGGCGATGAACGCGTTCTGCGGGAAGTGCCTCTGGAATCCATGCCCGGGGTAGAATCGGTACTGCCGATTCTCAAACCCTACAAGCTGGTCAGCAGAGAATTCAAACCCGAAGACACCGTTATCAGGGTCAACGGGGAGGAGATAGGCGGGCGCAAGATCCAGCTCATAGCCGGGCCTTGTGCGGTTGAGAGCCGCGAAGTCCTCGAGGAGATTGCCGCCGCCCTCGTGCCATCGGGGGTCCATTTCCTTCGGGGTGGGGCCTTCAAGCCTCGGACCTCACCGTATGCATTTCAAGGCTGGGGCGAAAAGGCGTTGAAATATCTGGATGGGGTTCGCGAACGCACCGGCATGATGGTAGTGACCGAACTGATGGACCCGCGAGACGCGGTCCTGGTGAGCCGGTATGCCGATATCATTCAGATCGGTACCCGCAATATGCAGAATTTTCGACTGTTGACCGAAGTGGGAAACATTGAAAAGCCTGTCATCCTCAAGCGCGGGATGAGTGCCACGATCAAAGAGTTCCTCATGTCCGCCGAGTATATCCTGGCACAGGGCAACGAGAGAGTGATCCTCTGTGAACGGGGTATCCGTACCTTTGAGACCGAAACGCGCAATACGCTCGATATCAGTGCGGTGCCTCTGTTGAAGCAGCTTACCCATCTGCCGGTCATTGTCGACCCCAGCCATGCCGTGGGCCGGGTGGATCTGGTCCCGGCAGTCTCTAGGGCGGCCATTGCTGCCGGCGCCGACGGGCTCCTCATCGAGGTTCATGTGAGACCGGAAGAGGCCATGAGTGACGGGCCGCAGTCGCTGCGACCGTCAGCGTTTGCGGCTGTGATCGAGGAATGCCGCCGCGTTGCCCATGCGGTTGGACGAACGCTCTAGGACTAATGCCTCTACTCATCACAAGGAATGCTCATGGAAGCAAAACAGGAGGAAGGAGCGGTATTGCCTGACTTTATCAGAGAGCAGGGAACTCCTGGACCGGATCGCTGGGGACCTGGGAAAACCGTTGGCATCATTGGCGGAAAAGGCCAGATGGGGGAACTCTTCGGGCAGTTCTTCAAGACGCAGGGCTATCGGGTCATCCCGGCTGACTACGGTACCGACAAGAACAGTGAGGAAGTCATCCGGCTGTCGGACATTGTCGTTTTTTCCTTACCGCTGCATATGACGATAGACCTTATTCGGCAGTTGATTCCTTTTACCCGACCCGACCAACTGCTCATGGACCTGAGCAGTCTGAAAGTCAGACCCGTCGAAGCCATGTTACTCTCCCCGGCGGCGGTGGTGGGCCTGCATCCCATGTTTGGCGGGAAGACCGCAACCTTTGAAGGGCAGACGATTGTGGCCTGTCCGGTACGTATTCCCCTGGCAGAGTGGAACCCGCTACGCCGGCTATTTGAGAACCAGGGAATGCGCGTCAAGGAATGCACCCCCGAAAAGCACGATCGCCTGATGAGCATAATCCAGGTGCTGTTTCACGTGACGACCATGCTGACCGGCAGGGTGTTGCGCGAGATGGAGGTGAATGTTGCCGAAACAATGGACTTCACCAGTCCCAGCTATCGCCTGGAGATGAACCTCCTGGGTCGTATTTTCGCCCAGAACGCAGAACTCTACGCGGCCATCACCCACCTGAATCCCTACGCCGTCCCCATCCTGGATCATCTTGCAGAAGGCCTGACGCGTTACCGGGAATGGTATGGCGCGGGTGATTTCGAGGCGTTTGTGGCAGATTTTCAGAGGAGTGCCGAACACCTTGGTGATTTCTGCACGACAGCCTTTGAGGAGAGTTCTCGACTGCTGGACTTTACCATTCAGTTGATGGGTGCCAACGCTCAAAAATGGGAAAGGCCCCCACTTGGTCAAGCAGGTGGCGGCCAGCGCCAGCGCTGATGTTTGCATCCACTCGAAGGAAGGCTATGGTTTCTTTTCGTGTGCGGCCGGATTGATTTTTTCGAGGCAGATTCTAATGCAGTCCTCGCAATTAGAGGTCTGGGATCCCAGCTGACAGTACCGGGCAAAGGCGGTGAACCAATCGAGACTGGTGCGCGGGCACATTTTGATGAATTCTAGGAAGCGTACCAGCCGATCAACCGCGATGGGGTCGATGGCGTGCTCAATCCGGCAGGCATTGGCTTCGGCTTCTTCTGAACTCAACTGCAGGGCTGCGCTGAAGAATTCCTTCAAGGTTTCGTGACGGTGAATGATATCTTTGGCAACGGTGCGTCCGGTAGCCGTGAGGGTGACAAAACTGTATGGACTATAATTGATCAAGCCGCGCGCGGCTAGAGCCTTGAGGGCTCCCGTGACGGATGCTCGCTGCACATTCATCTGGTCTGCAATGTCTTTGGCGCGGGCCACCCGATTGGACCGCTCAAGATGAAAAATGACCTCGAGATAGTCTTCCAGACTGGCGGAAAGACCTTCCAGTGGAGCGTCGACCATAGTATGTGCCTCTTGGTTGCCTGACATGAGTATTTTCAGCTTATCTGCTTCAAGGGCATGCGTCAAGCGCCATGTCACCCTCTCCGCAGGGTTTTGACATGTTTCCCAAAACCTGCTAAGTACCCCACCAATCATCAGGTACCGAAATGTCAGGGCGCGCCATGCTCGGGCTGAGCGCGGGCGAGATAACAACCTACTGCTTTTGAGGTCATTCATGGAAGAGAGCAATCTGCGGTCACCAGCGTCCGAAAACCCCTTGCAGCCGGTTTTCGAGGTACTCAGGGGGGTACCTCCAGAAGCGGTGTGCACGACCTACGGGATCACGCCTGAGGAACTGCAAAGGCGAATTGAGGCTTATCAGGCCTCACGGCGCCGTGCCGCCCTTGGTGAACAGTTCAGCGGGACCAAAGTGGGGCGTAACGATCCCTGCCCATGCGGGTCCGGTAAAAAATACAAGAAGTGTTGCCTGTCGATTCAGGAGGAAGCCCGAAAGGCCCTCCCCCGTGACCAGATACAAGGCGTTGAGCAGCAAACAAGGGCTCGGGAGAGACTGGAGAAAGAAGTTAAAAAAGGGTTTGATCTCCTGTTTTCCCAGGACTTTCAAAAAGCCCGAACCCTGGCATGTGATCTCCTGCAGTCTTACCCCGACGATGACCGCCTCCATGACATACGTCTGACGGCCCTCCTTGCGGACGGCAGCTATGATGATGCCGTTGCTTTGTGCCGTGATCGCTGGCAGGTGTCGTTAGAAGAGAGAGATTACTTTCGCGAGCAGGGCCGCCACCGCCGAGAAGGTAGCGGTCGGACGCAGCTGGTAAATTTCTACAGTCCTTCCACCTGGCTCGAGAAGTTCTGGATCGCACAGCGAGCAAGAACATACCGTGCAGCCTTTCCCGTCCAACAGGATTCGCCGTTGCGCAAGCTTGCCCTGGAACTCACCGTTGCCAATGACCTCGAGCGCTTTCCAGCCCGTCAGGAGGACGGCTTTCAGGTACGCCAAGAGGCCTTGGCTTCCCTCCTGGGGCATCTTGAACAGGAAGGAACCGCCGCCATCCCCTACCTCCTGCCGCTAACCTATACTTTCTCCTGGGCCAGCCTGTTTGTGCCGGATCTGCTGGCGCGCTATGGCAGTGATGAAAGCCTCAGACTGCTGGCTGAACTATCCATGTTCCGCTTCCCCTATTTCGCTCAAAAGTGCCTGGATCATCTGGAGAAATTCGGGGAACGGGCGGTGGTGGTGATCGATGGGGTGCTTACGGAAAACCCTGCTTTCGACGAGCTCAAAGGCGGGATGATCAAGGTGCTGGGCAATATCCGCACCGCGGCCAGTCTAAAGATTCTCGAGCGCCTGACCGACCACGAGAACCTTTACCTGGTCAAATGGGTTGCCGAGGCCCTGGATGCGTTTTCGAGCCCCGAAAGCCAGCCTCTCCGCGACCGGGCGAGAGCGAGGCTGGCTTCCAAGGACCGGGTTGCCGGAGTCTTTCCCGAGCTGATGGCAACCATCAAGGACTGAGGAGGAGGCCCTTCTCAGTTATTATCCTCAATGGTAACCGTGGCAGAACCGGCAGGGCCTACGATATACCTGAGTGTTGGCTTGATGGTCAGGATGGTCGTTTCATCCCCTTCCTTGAGCGCGTCTTTCTTCGGCATGATGGTAACATCCACAAACGATGCCCCCATGGGGATATCCACTGTGCCGACGATCTTCTGGTAATCCTTGCCTTTTGTTGCTGTGCCACTCAACATAAAAGGAATGGTGGCCGCAGAGAACGTGCTCCCTGTGCGCGAAATGGTAAAGGTGCCGGCAGTTGGACCACTCTCCGAAGCGTTCGGGTTCTTGGCGACCACCTCAACCACCGGCAGACTGCTCCCCAGGATGGTGACGGTTGCTTTCTTCTTCGCGCTGCGCGTGTAATTATCATCAGCAACGAGAGTCAGGACAACTTGTTCGTTATTCAATACTTCGCCGTCCTCAAGAGGAGTCACCTTGACATTAACCGAAGACTTATCTTTGGCAATGGTCGCCTTGCCGGTGAGCTTCGTGTAATCAGTACCATTTTTGGCTGTGCCTTTCACCGTGTAGCGGACCTGCAGCGCTGCGGTGCTGGGACCGATTCTGCTGATCACGAATTTCCCGGTGTCGCTCGGCAGGGCAGCGATGCCATCCTCCGCAACAATGGAGACTTCCGGCAGGCCGCTGTCGACAATGTAGACCACGTCCTTGCTCGGCGTTCCTACAAAATAGGGAGCGTCGGGCTTGATATTCAGTTCCACAGTCCGGGCGACATCCACCTTGCCGTTGTTGATCGGGACTACATTGATCACCTTGGAGCTTTGGCCCGCCGCAAATTTGACCGTCCCCGAAAGCTTCTTGTAGTCAGTTCCGGCCTTGGCCGTGCCGCCGATGCTGTATTTTACGGTGAGGGCAGTATCGGTCCCCCTGGAGCGGGTGATGGTGAAACCTCCCTTGGTGAGCCCCTGTTCAATGGCGTAAGGGTTGGTAGCAGCAATACTCACTTCAGGGAGATCGTCATCAGTGATCAAAATGGTGGCGCTGTTTGAGCCGTCCATAAGGTAGTTCGAGTTTTCTACAAGCGTCACTACCACGGTGAGGTCACCGGTCGATAAGTTGTCGTCTATGGGTGTCACATTCAAGATTCTGGAGGCTTTACCTGCAGGAATGGTGATGAGATTCGAGAAGGCTTTGTAGTTGACCTTCTTCACGGCCGTGCCGCTCGCTTTGACCTTGACTTTCAACGGTTCCTGGGTATTCCCCATTCGCGAGAACTGAAACTGCCCCTTGGTGCCCGATTCTGTGGCGTTGCGCAGGGCGGTTATGGAAACGATCGGCGGATCATCATCAACGATGGTTACCGTCGCATGACCGGGAGAGCCCACATAATAATCGCCACTGTCAGAGCTGGATAGGGTGACGATGACCGTTCGATCCAGCTGGGCGGTTTGATCGTCAATAGCCGAGACGATCAGGTCAACCCCATCCTCTCCGGCCGGAATCGTCACACTGGCAGGAAGCGCCGCGTAATCGAGGTCAGGAATTGCGGTGCCGCTTGCCTTGTAGGTCACTTGCATGGCGGCGCTCAGGTCTCCCGTGCGGGAGATCCTGAACATGCCAGTGTCGGTTGCATTTTCGGAAGCAAGATCGTCGGTGGCGACGATGCTGACGGAAGGCACTTCATCGTCGAGAATATTCACCACCGCACTGGCCTCGCTGCCGATGGTGTAACCGGAGCCGGAAGCAAGGGTGACGACCACAGTCTGGGTACCGTCCTGCGTTTCATTGTTGAGGGGCATGATTTCGAGTTCCACGAGAGCAACCCCAGCCGGAATGGTGACAGATTCTGAGAATGACGCAGTGTAGTGTAGGCCGCTAATGGCTGTGCCCGCCACGCTGTAGTTCACATCCAGAGGAGGCGCCATCGCCGGGTTGCCGTTGCGGCTCACCCTGAACACCCCGCGATCATTACCGTTTTCATTGATATTGGCCACCGGTGCCGCAATACTGACGATAGGCTGCTCGTTATCATCGATGGTGATGGTAGCACTGTTGGGAGAACCAGCTTGATAGAGGTCGGTGCCCAAAATCGTCACGGTGACGGTTTCAACGCCCTGATAGGTAGTATCATCGTAAGGGATCACCTGAATGTCGGCAAAGGGTGCCTCAGGGTAGAAGGTCACGCTGCCATTGAGTCTGGCGTAGCGGCTGCCGTTGGTTGCCGTGCCCCCAACCTCATAGTACACAAGCAGGGACGAAGTGAGGACACCGTGACGCGTCAATCTGAAGATTCCATTGTTCGGACCTTCTTCGGAGGCATTGTCGTCAAGGGCAGTAACACTCACTTCAGGCAAATCGTTATCAACGATGTAGACCGTATCTGATTTCTTCCAACCGAGTGTATACCATCCATTCTGAACCAGACTCAGTACCGCGGTCTCGCGAGGTTCATCGATATTGTCATCGATGGGGAGGATGTCGATATAGGCTTTGGCCTGACCGTCAGGAATGATGATCTCTCCGGAGAGAAATTCGTAGTCCTCTCCGTTGGTTGCGGTACCACCAATGCTATAGGCGACGGGCACAGCTCCCGAGGTATTGCCGGGCGGCCGATAGACCATGACTTGAGCAGCAACCGGTCCGGTTTCATAGCCTACCGTCTTGCTAACGATTGTATCCAGCTGAATACTGGGACCATCATTGTCGGCCACGGTGACGGTAGCGCTGGTGTCGGCGCCCAGGTCGTAATGGGCACTGGGCAGAAGGGTCAGAAAGACCGTGGTCGGACCTTCGTAGACGGCATTCTCAATGGCCTGCACCATGATGCTGGTGGAAGCCGCCCCCACAGGGATCGTCACACTGCCAGGCAGGGCTGTGTAATGCTGGTTGGCAACAGCACTTCCGCCGATGGTATAGCCAACCGTGAGCGCTTCCGTTGTCATCTTGCTTCGATAGACGATAAACTGACCGGCAGTGCCACCCTCCATGGCAATCGGGGTAGCTGCTTCGATCCTGACTGCTGGTGACCCGGCTTCATAGATAGTGACGGTAGCAGTGCTGGTAGGCCCCACGATGTAAAGCGAGCTGCTTTGCAGAGTGACCACCACGCTTTCGGCGTCGTCTGGAAGGCCGTCATCAATGGGCCATACCAGCATGCTCGCTGAGGAAGAACCGGCGGGAATGGTGATCGTGCCTGGCAAGCTCACGAAATCCACACCGCTGGTCGCTGTGCCGCTGACCGTGTAGGTAACGGTAACCGGCACGGCCGTGGTGCCGGAATAACCGACGAGGAACTGTCCAGCGCCAGGGCCTGTTTCCAAAACCGTGGGAACCGGAGCGGTGATGGTCACGGTGGGTATATCCTGATCAACGATGATGGCCGTGGCGCTGCCCGGGGAGCCCACGTTATATACCGAGCTGCCGGCAAGCCTGACCTCCAGGGTCTGGTTACCGTCGTAAAGTTTGTCCCAGAGCGGCTTGATGCTGAAAGCTGCCGAGGCTGAACCGGCCGGGATGGTTACGGTACCGGACGGGGCGGTGTAGTCAACGCCGCTTATGGCGGTACCGCCAGTGGTATAGTTAACGACCATGGCAACGCTGAGCGGTCCGACCCGGGTGACGGAGAATTGGGCATTCTCCGAGCCCTGTTCCAGAACCCTCGCAACGGTTGCGGCGATGGTTACGGTGGGTAGATCACTGTCAAGAATGGTAACGGTCGCCGAATTGGGTGAACCAATTTTGTACCAGTCGCTGCCGGTGATGGTGATGACAACGGTCTTATCACCATCACTCATAAAATCTTCAAGTGGGGTGACCAGGATTGAACCAGAGCTGTAGCCTGCCGGAATGGTCATAGTACCAGGCAAGGCTACAAAATCAGCTCCCGTCGTGGCAGTACCCGACACGACGTAATTGACGGTCACAGCAACATCGGTATGGGCGGAACGAGTAACCGTAAACTGCCCTTTGCCGGTATCCGATTCCGCCACCGTCGGCCGGGTGGCGGCGATGGTTATGGTGGGGCCGTCATTATCGGTGATGACGACAGTGGCGCTGTTAGGAGAACCGATGGTGTACTGGCTGCCGGCTGCGAGGGAGAGAACGACGGTGGTGGGTCCCTGCCACAGCTCCTCTTCGAGCGGCTGAACCGTGATGGTCACGGAAGCGACGCCTGCAGGAATGGTCACCGTTCCTGTTAGAGCAGTGTAGTTGACTCCAGAGATCGCCGTGCCACCCGTTGTGTAGGATACGGTCAGCGGCGAGACAGTGGTCCCCGTGCGCGCCACCGTGAACTGGCCGTTCACCGTGGCTTCCGTGGCATTGGGCTGAGTGGCGGTGACCGTGACCGTGGGGAGATCGCTTTCAACGATAGTGATCGTGGCAGCGTTGGGGGAGCCGATCAGGTAGGCACTATTGGGAGTGATGGAGACCACCACGGTAAGATCCCCGGTGAACTGGCCATCCTTCATCGAGGTGAGGGTAATGGGCGCAGAAGCCGACCCGACCGGGATGACAACGCTGCCGGAGAGGGTAACGAAGTTCTTACCGCTCACTGCGGTTCCACTGACCGAGTATCTCACCGTCAGAGGCAGGGCCGTGGTCCCCGTGTGCGTCACTACATATTCGCCGGGGGTCGTACCATTATCAGAAATGCTTGAAGTTGCGGCCGCGATGGTGACGGTGGGCAGATCGCTATCCTTGATGGTTACGGTTGCGGAACTGGGAGTTGCGATGGCATAGAGGCTGTTGTTCGAGAGGGTTACCACCACCGTCTTGTCGCCATCATAAATCTGATCCCACATCGGTGCCACCGGAACGGAGGCGGTGGTCTGTCCTGCCGGAATGGTCACCGAACCGGGCAGGGCGGTGTAGTTGGTACCGGCAACGGCAGTCCCGGTCACAGCATAGTATACGGTGAGAGGCGAGTTGGTGAGACCGGCCCGGGAGAACACATAAAGGCCGGATTGGGTACTCTTCTCGGTAACACTCGCCACCGAGGCCGAAACCGTCACGGTCGGCAAGTCGTGGTCCACGATGGTAACCGTTGCCCAACCTGGCGATCCGACGCTGTAGAGGGTACTGCTAGAGAGCGTGACGACCACGGTCTTATCACCGTCGTTGAGCTTGTCCCAGATTGGCGCAACGGGGATTACCACGGAAGACGAGCCGCTCGGAATCGTGACCGATCCGCTCAGGGCCGTGTAATCTGTCCCGCTGCCCGCAGTTCCGCTGACGGTATAATTCACTGTCAACGGCACCGAAATGTAGTCGGAACGATAAACCGTGAACTGGCCACTGCCCCCACCCGTTTCGGGAACGCTGGCGATAGTGGCGGAAACCGTGATATCGGGAACGCCGACCTTGATATAGCCGGTTCGCGTCTTGGTGTCCTCTCCGCCCGTTCCGGAGACAGTAAGGC
>Ga0302250_1002348_pt1 | contig 11895 bp, 11 predicted proteins | sample AAG_RA_Asp_MG_FD_193536 | JGI IMG/M metagenome (GOLD analysis project Ga0302250, IMG submission 193536) | Enriched activated sludge microbial communities from anaerobic digester in WTTP, New Holstein, Wisconsin, United States - AAG_RA_Asp | ecosystem: Engineered > Bioreactor > Anaerobic >... | reverse complement strand
AGAAGGGCCCCGTCCACGGGGATCAAGGTCGTGCAGTTGGGGCTGGAAGCCGGGACAAAGCCGTCGGCGGCCATGAAGTCCGCCGTGACCATGGACAGGTCCAGCGTCGGGAAGACCGATCCCACGACCTCCGAGAGGCGCACGAAGGGGAGTCCCTCCAGGGACACGGTCGCCAGAGCCGCCAGGGACGCCGTTCGGGTGTCGTCCCCGTGCTTCACCAGGACGGTGAGGCCGGCGGGAACGTCCGCCTGGGTGTCCTGGACGGCGTCGGCCTGTCCCGTCACGTCAGCGCGGTCGTCCGATGCGCCTTCGCACCCCAGGGCGGACAGGAGGGCCGCCATCACGATCACGCCACACGCTCGGACACCTGATGTGTTTCGGAGCCTCATCGGAACCATTCCTCCTTTCCGGATCCAGGGATTTCCCGACGAACCCGGGCCACGATCCGGTCTGCGGCCCGGGCGGCTGCATCAACCCCCCCCGCGAGGTCGATCCGGTCCTCCGGGGGGCCGAGCCACTGGGTGATCGCCGCCAGTCCGTCCCGGCGCACCGCCAGGACCCACCAGCCGGCCCGATCCCCGTCCACTTCGTCCCGGAGGGCCCGCAGGTGCCCGCCCCCCGAGGCCTCCAGGCGCCCCAGTTCATCCACGACGACCACCTCCGCCTCCTGCCGACCCCGGCGGATCCGGTCGGCGGCCCAGTCCCATCCGGAGGACTCGAAGGTGTATCGAGGGCTTCCCGGGGCGACGGATGCCGCCGACCGGGCAAAGGGCCGCCGATCGCCCGTGGCGACGTCCAGCAGGTCATATCCGACCCGGATGCCCTCTTCGGTCACGGCCGGCTGGACGACCCCGGCCACCGGCAGTCCCGCCTCGCGGCATCGCCGGGCGATGTCCTGGACGAGGCCGGTCTTCCCCTGTCCCGGGTCTCCCACCACGACCACGATGCGAGGCCCGGAGGCTCTTCCGGAGGCGTTCCCCAGTTCCTCGGCCACCCGGATGGTTTCGCAGAAGGCCCGGACGGCGAGATCATGGATCCGGGCGACTCTGTCCCGGAGGCCTCGGGGGCCAAGGGGCGCTTCGCGGCCGGGGCCCGCGAGGCGGTTCTTCAGCTCCGGGAGCAGGCCGAGGGCCACCGTGGCCGCGCCTCCTAGGGAAGTCATCCCGCTCCGGGCAAGGCCCCGGGACATCCGGCGTCCCGCCAGGGCGGGACCCGCGAAGGAGGCGATGCCGAAGATCAAGGCGCCCCGGATCACCATCAGGAGCCCGGCCGACAGCCCCTGCCGGGAAAGGGGAACCCCCAGGACGGTCAGGTCCCTGGGGCCGAGAACGATCCCTGTCGCCAGGGCCAGAAGGAGGGTGACGGCCCAGAAGCGGGGCCTCCCCATCCGCTGGAGGGCCTTCCGGTCCAGTCGGGCCAGCGCCAGGACCCAGGTTCCTAGACTCAGGGCCGCCAGGGGAACCGACCCGGGGAACTGGAGGACCACGCAGGCCGCCGCCAGCAGAAACAGGACCCGGTCTCTGCGGGCCGCTGCGGGGTCCGGGTTCATCGGGCCCTCCCGTCCATGCCTGCCGCCAGGAGGGCCAATCCCTCCCGTCCGATGCGACGTCCCAGACCCCCACCCAGGGCGCCGACCGCCCCGATGCAAAGCAGCAGTCCTCCCAGCAGCGGCCAGCCCGCGCTGTCTGGGATGCCCGCCATCCGGCCGGCCTGGCGCAGCAGGGAGAGGTAGAGTTCCAGAACGGTCCCCCCGTAGAGCAGGTAGTGGGTGAGGATCTTCTGGAAGGCGGCCCAGAGGGCCGAGAGGGCTCCGGCCAGAAGGGCCGTCACCAGCCACCGAGGGGCGGGGAGGAGGGCCATCTCCACCAGAACCGACTCGGCCAGGATGCCGGCCATCGGGCCCAGGATCACCCCGCCCGGGGACATGGACTTGCACACCGCTGCGACGATGCCGGTGGCCAGGGAGAGCCCGCGCCGGGGCATGGCCTGCCTCTGGGCCACCAGCAGACCCGCGCCCACGGAGGCCATCAGCACGCCGGTGAAGGGAAGATGGAGGGCGTGCAGAAAGGCCCCCACGGTGGTTTCCGACAGGCCCCAGAGGGCCCCGAATGCCGCCGCACAGGGCCAGAATCCGAGGGTGCGATCCCTTCCAGACACCGGCCGGGTTCCGCTGGGGCCGGAAGACATGGGGCCTCCGGAGACGGCGGGCCGCCGTCGTCGCGATATGTAGCGTCGTGCATAACGATTGTCAAACCCAAGTCGTTTCCAGGAACCCCGGAGGCACGGTCTCCCCAGGGGGGATCCCGGCGGGCATCGGGGCCGGGCCCGATCCAGCAGGACACTCGGCGGGTCCATCGGACCACGTCCGCCGGGGTTTCCTGCGATCGCCGTGCATCTGGGGTCCCGATGGGCGTTCGTTCATGGAAGCAGGGTGGAGCATGGACTAGACTGCCCGGCAGTTTCCCGCCGGGGGCCCCGGTTCGGGGGGAGGTTTCCGTGCGCATCGCCTTCGCGCTGCTGGCCGTCATCCACGCATCGATCCACCTGATGGGGTTTGCAAAGGCATTCGACCTGGCTCCCCTGGCGGCGCTCCGGATGCCCATCTCCCGGCCGATGGGCCTGGTGTGGATCGCGGCCGCGGTGGTGATCCTCGGGGCCGTGGCCGCCTGGTTCGCCATGCCCCGATGGTTCTGGGCGGCGGCCCTGGCGGGTCTGGCCCTGTCGCAGGTGGCGATCATCTCTTCCTGGAGCGATGCCCGTTTCGGCACGAGCCCGAACGTCCTGCTGGCCCTCGCCGCGATCCACGGCGCTTTTGCCTTCGGCCCCTTCGGTCTCCGGGCGGAATACGATCGGCGGGTCCGGCAGGGAATCGGGTCGGCGGCCAGGGATCCCGGGCCGGCGGTCATCACCGAGGAGGACCTCGCACCGCTTCCCCCAGCCGTCCAGCGCTACCTGCGGTTCGCGGGAGTCGTCGGCACGCCCAGGGTGCAGGGCTTCCGGGCCCGCATGGCCGGGCGCATCCGGGGGTCGGCCACCTCTCCCTGGATGCCCTTCCGGGCCGAGCAGCACAACTTCTACGACCCTCCCCGGCGGTATTTCTTTCTGGAGGCGACCCGCGGCGGCCTGCCGGTGGACGGCCTCCACGCCTATGAGGAAGAGGACGCCACCATGCGCATCCGGCTGCTGTCGATCCTGCCGGTCGTGACCGTCGAGGGTCCCCGAATGCGCCGCGGCGAGACCGTCACCGTGCTGAACGACGCCTGCCTCTTCGCCCCGGGCGCCCTGGTGGATCTCCCGATCCGGTGGCGCCAGATCGATGATCGCCGCGTGGAGGCCACGTGGACCCACGGTCCCCACGAGGTCCGCGCCCTCCTGTTCTTCGATGAGTCCGGGGCCCTGGTGGACTTCCAGTCCGACGACCGCCCGGCACTGGCCGAGGACGGCCGGACGCTCCTGCCCCGGCGGTGGTCCACCCCCATCGGCGGCTACCGGCCCATGGGACCCTTCCGGCTGGCGTCCCGGGGCGAGGGGCGGTACGCCGCGGCCGGAGGGGAATACGCCTACATCGAGATCGAGGTCGAGGACGTGACCACGGACATCCTTTCGAGCCAGGGAGGCGGGAGATGAATCATCGGGAGGAGCGTCGGGACCTGTTCCGGTCGCTCGTGGCGGACGCCGTTCCGGAGGTAGGACAGGTTTGAGGGCCGACCGGCGAGGGAAGAGACGGAAGGCCACCAGGCCGGGGGGGCGGCGGTCCGGTCACTCGGGCCGGTCGGGGTCTTCCTTGCCGCCGTCGGGCGGGGGCTCCACGGGGTCGGTCGGATCCTCGGGCTTCTCCTCGCTGACGCACCCGTCCCAGTCATAGACCGGGAAGGATGCCGGGTCGAGGAGCGTCATCTCGGCCACCGGGCCGGCGGCCAGGTCCCGGGTGTCGTGGACCTGCAGCCCCAGGGCGCTCAGGCTGTACACGTAGTCCTCGACGAAGACGCCGCGGTAGATCTGGGCCTGCCAGTAGCCCGAGTAGTACCGGCAGTGGTCATTGCCGCCGAAGTCGTCGAAGAAGCCCATGTGGCTGATGGTCGGCAGGGTCTCGATGGAGTCCCGGGTCACCCGGAACAGGGCCAGTTCGGACTTGTACTGGCCCCACCAGGCCCCCTCGGTGCCCGACTCGACCCAGCCGCTGACGGGGATGGCCAGCAGGTTCCGGGACCGGAAGAACGTGAAGGCCTTGTGGTCCCACAGCACGTCGCTCCAGGTGTTCCATCCGTCGCCGATGACCGCCGTCCGGACGCTTTTCGGGTTCGTCGGGTCGGTCACGTCGAAGATATCGATCTTGACGCCGCCCACGCGTCCCTCTTCGTCCCCGTCGCGGCCCGCGGTCAGCAGGTAGCCCGGCTCGAGGGGGTGGATGTAGGACGAGAAGCCGGGGATCTTCAGTTCCCCGGCGACCCTCGGGGCGGCCGGGTCCCGGAGGTCCAGCACGTACAACGGGTCCACCTGTCGGAAGGTCACGACGTAGCCCTGGTCGCCCAGGAACCGGACCGCGAAGATCCGCTCGCCCTTCCCCAGTCCGGACACCACCCCGACCTGTTCCAGGCGGTCTTCGTTCTCCCGCAGCACCGTGACACGGCTCTCGGTCTGGTCGTTGCCGTTCCACCAGCCGAACCCGTCGGTCGTCGCGACGCGGAGGTAGCCCTCGTTCTCGTCGAAGGCGAACTGGTTGATGGCGTATCCCAGGACCTCCCCCGAGGCCCGGTACCGGGCATTGCCCGAACGGTCGAAGGCGAACTTGTGCACGTGGGTCTTCAGGGGCGGGACCTCCTCGGAGCCCTGCCACCACCAGTAGAAGTCCCAGTTCGTCGAACCGATGTAGATCGCGTCGAGGCTCGCGTAGACCGTTCCCCAGGTGCCCTGGATCGTGGACGCCGCCACGTCGCCCGATTCCACGTCCAGGGAGATCAGGCTCAGAAGCCCCTGGCCCGAGAAGACGCTCGGGGCGTGCACGTCGGTGCACTGGCCCACCCTCCGGCCGTCGGCATAGGTGGGCTGGTCGCTTCCCGTGGCCGTCCAGACCCGAGGCAGCCACTCGTCCAGCGTGCGGGCGCGGATCCGTTCCTCGTTCCGGGCGATCAGGGCGTCGAACGCGGCGTTGATCGCCTCGTCGGAGGGACGGGTCTCCTGGCCGCTGGGGCCGTACCACGACAGATCCTGGGGCCAGTACTCCAGGTCGTAGATCTGCGGGTAGTTGTTCAGAGCCAGGTAGGACTTGGCCTCGATGCGGCGGCTGTCGAGCATGTAGCCTTCGAAGACGTACTGCCGCAGGACGCGGGGGGCCGTCCGGTCGGCCAGGCTGACCACGGTCACCGTCACGACCGGGCGGTATTCGTAGTACCCGTCGGGAGGCAACGACGAATCGCCGACGGCCTCCTCGTCCACGGCTGCTCCGCCGTCGGCGCTGCCACTGTCCGTGGCAGGCTCGGGCTTCGGGGTGTCCCCTTCCTCCCGCTTGCTGTATGGAACGCCCGACACCACCTCGTAGAGGTTGGCGCTGCCCAGCACGATGGCCCGGTCCCCGTCCAGGAAGAACTGGGACGGCCATCCGGCCAGGCGGACCCGCCCGACCTCCGCGGTCTCGGCCGCTGGCCAGGAGCGGACCACCACCAGGTCCTGGTTGCTCAGCACGTACAGGTAGCGGCCGTCGGTCTTGACCCGGTCGGCCTCGTCCACGCCCTCCACCTGGGTGTTGGTCTGACTGTAGTCGTCGGGGGTCTCGTCGTCCTTCGGGCCTCCCGGAGCCGGGGTGTTGGTCCCATCTTCGACGCCCATGTCCACGCCGCCGCCCCGGTACCAGCCGCACTGGTCGGGCGTCAGGGCGCAGCGGCGGTTCGCCTCCACGGCCAGTCGCATCTGGGCGATGGCGGCGTCCTCGAGCCAGGTCTCGGCCTGTTCGCAGTCCGTGGCCGCCGTGAGGGCCGCCGACCTCGTCCAGTCGAGGCTCAGGACCCCGTCACCCGACGGATCGGAACCTGGCGAGCCTGCCGTGCAGCCCAGCATGGCCAGCGCCAGCCATGGGGCCGCCCTCCCGATTGCCAAGATTCCTCTGTTCATTGGGCACCTCCTGCCTGAAAGATCTTCCTGGAATGCCTTTCCACCCCCGTTTTCCGGAGGCTACCGCATCGTCGGCCTGAATGGAATGCAATGACCGGGCCAGAAAATTCCTCAGTTATGACGATTGGTTGCGAGAACACGGCGCCGGGGCCGGACCGGGACCATGACAGGAAAGACAGGGTCAAGACGCGCCAGCGGAGCCGGGAACTACCAGGTCAGGGCCGTCCAGTGGAGGTCCTGTCGGCTCGTCGAGCCGAACTCGCTGAGGGACCAGAAGCCGGTGCCTCCAGGGGCCATGGCGATGGCCTCCCCGGTCGGTTCATCGACGAAGAGGGGCAATTCGCAGGGGGTTGTCGCAAGGGTCTGTTCCAGCGACTGCCCCTTCCCTCGCCGGTACAGGACCCCGTGGAAGGGGTTCCGGACGACCAGGACCGAACCGTCTTCGGACAGGGATGCCCCCGTCGCCACCAGGGAAGGGATGCGAGCCACTTCCTGGAGGATCGTCGGGGTCGTGGAAGTGGCGTGGGGCGGGGCCTTTCGGTACACGGGATTGAGGCCTCCGTCCAAACCGGTCTTCGTTACCAGGTACAGGGATCCATCGACCGGATCGACGAAGATGGCCTCGCAGTCCTCGGGACCTCCCGGATAGGCCAGTCGCATGGAAACGGCGACCGGCAGGGTGCCGGCCGGATCCATCTGGAGGTTGGAGGGTTCCTCCACGACGTGGACCGTGACGAAGGGCCTCTGCCGGTCGTTGTCGCCCACGTCGGCCACGAAGATGGCGTCTCCCTCGAGGCCCTCCAGGGGGCCCCGGTCGATGTCCTCCCAGTCCCTGGCTTCCACCCCCTCCAGGTCGAACCGTCCCTTCAACTGTCCGTCGAGTCCCAGGGCGTAGATCCGGGGGCCGCTCCCGGAGTCGTTCAGGGCCCACAGGATGTCCCGATGCCTACGACTTGCAGCCAGTCCGGACACCTCGCGGAGTTCCTGGGCGGTGACCGTGGCGACGACGGCGGACTCGGCAAAGGCGGGACAGGAAAGGTCGGCGATTTCCCCTGACTGGTCCGGCGGGAATGCATCCCTGTCGCCGGGGACCTGATCGTCCGACCGGAAACCGTCGTCCGCGTGGGAAAGGGCGTCCCGGTTGTCCGTTTGTCCCGTCGGCTCCGGGTCGGCACGCCATGGGGAAGCGTCGAGATCGGCCGGCCCGTCGCTGCCGTTCCCGCAACCGATCCCGAGGGTCCACAGGGCCGCCAGGATGACCGTGGGCCGGGGCAAGACGCAGCCCAGGCGGCGGGAACTGCCGGATCCTCCGCGGGCAGGAAACCCGGTCCCTTCATCGCACATCATCCGCCTCCTTCCGCAGGAGTTCGAGGAACAGGTCGCAATCCAGGAATGGGGCCCCGTCCATGGCCCGAAGGGGGGAACCGCAGTACTCGAAGAGGTTTGCCATTTCCGGGATCCAGACATGGGTCCGGGTTGTGCCGTCATCCCGTACCGATTCCCTGGAGGGATGGGGCGCGTACTCGCCGTCGGGCAGGTCGGACCGCCACAGGTCCCACCGGTCCCAGCCCTGGTAGTGGTCGGCCGCCGCGGCGTATTCCCGGAGGATTCGCCGCGCCTCGGCCGGCGTCAACGGGAGTCCATAGGCGGCGGCGAGCACGGACAACTGGGCCACGTCGGACGGGTAGCGGGGATCCTTGGAGACAGGGTCGTCCCGGACCGCCAGGTCGTCCAGGCGGGTGCCCAGTCCCGAAATGAGGTCCTTCGCCCCCGGCGCGCCGTAGAGCAACGACACGGCCACGGTGCTGACATGGAAGCCCCATTGCATCCAGGTGTGACCGTAGTACCGGGCCATTGCGATCTCCTCGTAGATCTCGGAGATCCCGTTCCCGCAGTCGTTCCCCAGGGGATCTCCCCGGGCGATCAGAGCGACGCCCAGTTTGGCGTTGCACTCGGCGTTCGGCACCAGTTCCTCGTACTCCACCAGACTGGCGAAGTCGTCCACGGTGCCCGAGGCTTCGTCGAGCCAGGGGATGAAGACCTTCCCGCCCGCTCCCTTGGCCCGGATGATGTAGCCGTGGTCCACGATGTCCGCGGCGAAGGCCTGCAGTTGTCCGTAGAGCCTCTCGGCCGCCGCCCGGACCTCTGCGTCCCGATCGCTCCACAGCAGGCGCGCCAGGTGGACCTGGAGGCGGTAGATCCACGGAAAGTCGTCCTTGGACCGCTTGGTCCGCACGAAGACGTCCCCGTAGGCGGGATTTGCGGGGTTGTGGACCGTGTCGTGGCGCTGCTGGGACTCCTCGTGGCGCTGGGGTTCGTAGTCCACGACCGCCTTTCGGTCTCCCTCCAGCAGGAAGGGGTGGTTGCGGTGGAAGAGAGCGCGGGCCATCACGGTGGCCACCACGGGGTCCTCCTCGGCCCAGATGTTGCCATCGAAGAGGGCCGACACGCCCCGGAGGTAGCCCAGGACCAGGTCCCGCTGGATCGCATGCTGCCGTAAGGTCCCCGCGCCGGACAGGTAGGCCCCCACGACGGGTCCGATGACCCGCCCCAGGTGGGCCATCATGTTGTCCGAGGGACCGTCGTGGCGGAAGGTCACCGTGTCCCCCTTTCGGACCGCCACCACGTCGTCGTCCTGCCACCAGAACAGGTAGGGAACCTGGTCTCCCGCCTGGGACGGGTCCAGGCCGTGGGAGACCCGCCGGGTCCAGGCGAACCAGTCCACGGTGCGGAAGAAGTCCGCCATGCGCCTGGTGAAAGCCTCCACCTCGGCGGCGGAGGGAGGGATCCCGGAGGAGTCGGTCCGGGTGACCGAAAAGGGCAGGGAGGAGGGGAATCGGGCCACGCCCTCCGGCACGATGACGGCGTCGTCTTCCGATCCAGGGACGTCCGAAGGCGCGATCCCCTCGCCCGCTTCAGGTCCGGCGTCGGAAGCCGGGTCCACGGGGTGGCGTGCCGATTCCCCGGAGGAGCACGCGGCGGCGAGGGACAGCGCCAGCGGGAGCGGCAGGCCGGACAGGACGAGGATCGCCAGGCGGGGTAGCGGGGGGCGTGAAGCCACGAGTCCGATCTCCCTGAGTCATCCGGGCTGGCACCGTATCGCGATGACGGGAGTCAGGCAAGCGGCGGGTTCCAGGACCCGGGTGCCCGGAACAGGCGGCTCCGGATCTGCGGGGACCCCGGCTTGTCGGCGTGCCACGAAGCATCGTCGGGTCCGGCCGGGTGACCAACCGAGCCCAGGGATTCCCAGGGGATTGTCCGGGCGACCGACTGCAGAGACTTCTTGCGGAGGAACCCGTCGGTGCAATCCAGGTCTTCCTTCATGGGGGCATCGGACACGGCGAGGTCTGGGGCGGAGAGACGATCACCAGATCCCCGGGCTGCCAGCCCTCGGGGGTCGCCACGCCGTGGGTGTCGGTGGCCTGAAGCGCCCGGACCAGCCAAAGGAATTCCAGGATGGAGAGGCTGTCCGGCATCGACTCGCAGGCTGCAGACTGGCGTCGGCGGGCTGGTCCGGATCCGGGCCTGGACCCTTGTTGTCGCGGAAATTGTCATTTTGGCCAAATGGAAATATGCTCCGCCCGGGAGGTGGCCATGAAGACCCGCGACACCTACAAACTCCAGGCCCGAGTGCTCAAGGCGATGGCGAACGAGTCGCGGCTCCTGATCATCGACCGGCTGAACGAGGGGGAGGCCAGCGCCGGGGAACTGGTCGCGCTGGTCGGCACCGACGCCTCGACCGTTTCGAAGCACCTTTCCATCCTGAAGGCCCACGGGATCGTGGAGGACCGGAGGGTCGGCGCGATGGTGTACTACCGACTGCTGACGCCCTGCGTGCTGAACTTTCTCGGCTGCGCGACCCAGGTGTTGCAGGAACGGGGCCGCTAGCCCCCTTGTTCGGGAGGACGGGCCGCACCGTCCCCGATCGCATCGCGGAAGGAGGCGTCCATGGAGATCAAGGTCCTGGGAACCGGTTGCCCGAAGTGCAGGAAACTGTACGAGGAGGTCCGGAAGGCCGTGGAATCCGCCGGGGTGTCGGCGAACGTGGAGAAGGTCGAGGACATCACGCGGATCCTGGAGTACGACGTGATGATCACGCCCGCCCTGGTCATCAACGGCGAGGTCAAGGCCTCGGGGAGGGTCCCCGGAGTGGCGGAGATGGTCGCCTGGATCATCAACGCGGCGGCGGCCGAGGGGTGAGGCCTCCGGCAGGACGGTACGAAGACATCGGCCGCTCCCGGAAGGGGACCCGGAAGGCCACGGACCCCGGAAGAGAGGTGAGCAGGTGCGCGAGCGATGGAAATGGATCCTGGTGATCGGGGTGTTCGCGGTGGCCTGGTTCCTGCCGGTGGACCGGATTCCGGCGGGGGACTCCCGACTCCAGGGCGCCCTGGTGGAGGCCCTGGCGATGCTGCACGAGTACGCCCGGGACCACGTGCTGCTCTGCCTCGTCCCGGCGTTCTTCATCGCGGGCGGAATCAGCGTGTTCGTGCGCCAGGACTCGGTGATGCGGTACCTGGGCCCGGCCGCCTCGAAGTGGGTGGCCTATCCCGTCGCGTCGGTGTCCGGGACCATCCTGGCGGTGTGCTCCTGCACCGTGCTGCCGCTGTTCGCCGGGATCCACATGCGGGGAGCGGGGCTCGGGCCTGCCACGGCGTTCCTGTATTCCGGGCCCGCCATCAACGTGCTGGCCATCATCCTGACGGCGCGGGTCCTGGGCCTGGAACTGGGTGTCGCGCGGGCGGTGGGCGCGGTCGCCTTCGCGGTGGTCATCGGCCTGCTGATGCACGCGATCTTCCGGAAGGAGGAAGCCGCCCGGGCCGGGGCCGCCTCCAGGGCGCCGGTTCAGGAGGCGCCCCGGCGGGCATTGTGGCAGGACGCCCTGTTCTTCGCATCGATGGTCGGGGTGCTGGTCTTCGCCAACTGGGGCAGGCCGCCGGAGGGCGAGGGGGGCTTCTTCACGGCGGTCCACTCCGTCCAGTGGATCCTCGTCGCCCTGAGCCTCGCGGGCCTGGGCCTGGCGCTGTGGCGCTGGTTCGACCGGGAGGAACTGGTGGAGTGGGTCGGGTCCACGAAGACCTTCGCGCTCCAGATCCTGCCGCTGCTCTTCGGAGGGGTGCTGGTCGCGGGATTCCTGCTGGGCCGTCCGGGGCACGAGGGGCTGGTCCCGTCGGAGTGGGTCGCGTCCCTGGTGGGAGGGAACTCGCTGTTCGCGAACTTCTTTTCGGCATTGGCAGGGGCCTTCATGTACTTCGCGACCCTGACCGAGGTGCCGATTCTCCAGGGCCTGGTGGGGTCGGGGATGGGCAGCGGGCCCGCCCTGGCGCTGCTGCTGGCCGGGCCGGCCCTGTCGCTGCCGTCCATGCTGGTCATCCGGGGCGTGATGGGCACGAAGAAGACCGTGACCTACGTCGCCCTGGTCGTGCTGCTGTCCACCGTGGCCGGCTGGATCTACGGGGCGGGTTTCGTCACTCCGGGATCGGGGTGAGGGAGCCGCGTTCGCTGATGACGATCGGGACGCCCGAACCGTAGAGGGTTCGCTCGGCCTGGAGACCGTTCGGGGTCGTCCAGATCCGGAAGCGCCCGCCCGCGAAGGTCCCCTCGGAAAGGTCATACCAGAGGGACCCGTCGGTGTCAGGCTGGGATTCGCCCAAGAGCGGCTCGCTGCCGACCGACACGTGCCGCCACCCGTCGGAAACGACGACCCGGTAGGTCGGGCCGTCCTCGACCGGCTCGTAGTCCTTCTCGTCCAGGAGGTCCAGGGGGAACTGACCGCTGGTGGGCGCA
>Ga0302250_1002344_pt1 | contig 11913 bp, 8 predicted proteins | sample AAG_RA_Asp_MG_FD_193536 | JGI IMG/M metagenome (GOLD analysis project Ga0302250, IMG submission 193536) | Enriched activated sludge microbial communities from anaerobic digester in WTTP, New Holstein, Wisconsin, United States - AAG_RA_Asp | ecosystem: Engineered > Bioreactor > Anaerobic >... | reverse complement strand
GCTCCTCGGGCGGCACCGGGTCCTCCCACCACCAGGTGCCCAGTTCCGGGAAGGCGCGGATCGAATCCCTGGCTCCCAGGTGGTGCCAGAGGGCGAAGGCGGGCATCCACAGGACCCAGAGGGCCAGGCCCGCCAGCAGCACCTTGTGGTAGATCTTGTGCCGGGCCCAGTCCGTCAGGGCGCAGACCCCGGCCAGCAGCACGGCCGCCACGCGGGGAATGGTCTCCAGGTCCATGCCGCCTCCGGCATCCCGGGTGTCCGGGCCGTTCCTTCAGTCCTCCGACAGGATGCGCCGTCGCACGGGCTCGGGGTCCAGGAAGACCGGGAACAGTTCGCCGGAGGAGTAGTGGACGTCCATGTCGAAGAGTCCCGCGCAGATGGGGTCGAACGTGCACCGGGAGCAGGCGGCCGCCTTGCCGTGGCGGAAGGCGGTCTCCCGGACCATCCCCTTCTCGTCCAGGAAGCGGACGATCCGCTCCTCCCCCTTGACGATCTTCCGGGTCTCGGTGGAGGCCCAGGCGAACTCGGCCATGTAGCACAGGGGGACCTTCTCGGCCCGGAAGGTCCTCCCGGTTTCCTGGAGGAAGGTCATCGCCCGGAACAGGGACACCTCGAACTCCCAGAGATGGTGGATCACGTCGGGATTCTGGGCGGCCCGGTTCATGCTGGGATCCAGGTTGTTCCAGACGAAGTGGCGAACGAAGGGGAAGCGTTCGACCACCAGGCGGACCAGCCGGTCCAGGTCCTTCGCGTTGTAGTGGTTGATCGGGGTGTTGACGTCCACGTGGACGCCCAGGCGGCCGGCGTTCTCGATGGTCCGGAAGGCCCGTTCCAGGCTCGCTTCGTTGCAGGTCAGGAAGGCCTGGACCTCGGGATCGGGCGACAGGATCGACACGTGGAGGTGGTCCAGCCCCGCCGCGACGTATCGTTCCATCAGGTCCCGATCGGCCAGCCGCTGGCCGTTGGTGATCATCCGGGCGTGGAGGCCCAGGTTCCGGGCATGGGCCAGCATTCCGGGGATTCCCTCGTGGAGGGTCGGTTCCCCGCCGGTCAGGATCACGCCGTCGTATCCCCGGGCGTGGAAGTCGTCGATCATCCGGCAGGCCTCCTCCAGGCTGAGGGTGGCCTCCCGCTCGGGGTTGCTGCAGATCCGGCACTTCTGGTTGCAGAGGCGGGTGACTTGGATGTAGCCCAGGTTCGCCACGATCACTGCTCCGGTTGAAGGACGGAAAGGCCCCAGACGCGGGCCCCATGGACCGGAAGACCCCGGCAGAGGGCATCCAGTCGGCAGGATCGGCACCGGAGGCTCTTGACCCGGTAGCGGTGCCGGATGAAATGGGCGATGAAATCGGGAAGATGGCGTTCCGAGAGGGCCTCCCCGTCCGGGGGCGCGAAGGACGGCGCGTCGTCCGTGCCCCCGGGGAGGGGGCGAGGGCCCCCGAGGCACGCCGGCAGCCCCTGGACCGGCCGTCCCAGGCGCCGCGCCAGGGCCCGGACGTCCTCCAGCGGCGGCAGGACCTCCAGGGCCTCCTTCAGGGACTCGGGTGTCGGCAGGGCCCATCGGCCCGGGACCCGGCGTCGCAGTGCCTCGTCGGACAGGCCCGCGGCCTCCCGGCAGAAGGCGGCGGTCAGCACCAGGGGAGGCGGTTCCTCGGCCGGCGTCGTCCCGGGATGGCCCTCTCGGTTCCGCAGGCGGGTGGCGGTGGTCCGGGCCTCCTCGCAGAAGGGGCGGAGGAAGCAGTGGGGACACCGCGGGCCGAGGCATTCCGGCGGGGTGCCATCCCGGAAGAGGGCCCGGAAGGACTCCCGTTCCCCCAGGACCTCGTCGTAGATCTTGTGGGGATCCTGGAACAGGTCCTCGTGCCCCTCCAGCAGTTCGATGGGGAGCCGGTTGGTCCACAGGAAGATCCCCGGGACCGTCCGGGCCCAGTCCAGGGCCCGCTGGAGTTCCCGGGCCACCAGTTCCGGTTCCGGGAAGAGGGCGTTCCGGTGATCGTCGAAGCCCCTCCCGAAGGGGATCAGGTGCAGCAGGTCGTATTCCAGCACCCCCTCCCGCACGTAGAACTCCAGCAGTTCCTTCAGGTGCGGCAGGTTGCGGCGGTTCAGCACCACGTCCACCGACACCACGACTCCCAGGCGCAGCAGGTTCCGCAGGCCCTGGAGGGACTGGGCATGGGACCCCTGGACGCCCACCAGTTCCTCGAAGATCTCGGGGGTGTGGTCGTGCATCGAGAGGGTCGCCTCCCGGAGCCCCGCGGCGACGGCCCGGGCGGCGAACTTCGGGTAGGCGAACATGCGCCCGTTGGAGACGCACTGGACCCAGGTGTACCCCATCCGGGTCGCCGCGGCCACGAGGTCCAAAAACCTCGGGTGGATCGTGGGTTCCCCGCCGCTGAGAATGGCCCGGGTGCAGCCCCGGGCACGCCCGTCCCGGAGCCGGGCCAGCACCTCCTCCTCGGGGACGATCGACCCGTTCTGGGCCCCGACGTCGTGACAGAAGAGGCACCGGTTGTTGCAGGCCCGGGTCAGGCGCACCCAGAGCCGCTGCTCGCCGACGGCCTCCTGCCGGGCCCGGAGGGAGTCCAGAGAGGTCATTCCCGGCTCCCGCGGGTCTGGAAGGTCGCGGGATGGGCTCCCGCGAGGTCCTTCCGGGTCTGGAACTCGTCCCACCCGTAGTGCTCGGGATATTCCCGCCACGGCCCCTCGCAGAGCCCCCGGAAGGCGCATTCCTCGCAGGGCGGCCCCTTGGCCTTCCCCTCGGTGAGGCGGTGCTCCGTGTAGTCCGCGATGGTCAGGTGCCCCTCGAAGATCTTGGTCCGGGGCATGATCCGCTCCGCGATGTAGGGCTCGTAGCCGACCATGAAGCAGTAGGGGATCGCCTCGGTCATCACGCGGCGTCCCGCGGCGATCCCGACGTCCAGGGCTCGGTGGACGTAGGGCTGGCAGAGGGAAAGGCGCGGGACCACCGAATAGAAGTTCTCTCCGGCCGTGCCCAGGGGGTGCACGAAGGCCAGCTGGAACTGGTCCACTCCCAGGGCGACGAGCAGCGAGGCCAGTTCGGGCAGCGTGCGGTAGTTCGACCGGGTGATGACCGAGTTCGTCAAGACGTACTGGCCCAGATCCTTCAGGTTGCGGATGGCCTTCACCGTCTGCTTGAAGGACCCCTGGCTGCACGTGAGGTAGTCGTGGAGTTCCGGGGTGTGGCCGTGGAGGGCCGGGCTGAACTCGTTGGCCCCCGCGGCGATCAGGTCCTCGCAGACCTTCCGGTAGGCCAGCATGCGGCCGTTGGTCTGGATCTGGATGATGGAGTAGCCGAGGTCCCGGGCGAATCGCACCAGTTCCACCAGGTCGGGGCGGATGGTGACCTCGCCGCCGGTGAAGACGATGCTGTCGCTGTCCCGGCGGGCCTCCTCCAGCAGGCGCTTCACCTCCTCGGTGGGCTTGTTGCCGAACTTCTCCCGCTTGCTGCCCTGGACGCAGAAGACGCACCGGTTGTTGCAGTTCCACCCGGTCTTGATGTCCACCCGCTCGGTACGCCGATCCTCCGATGCCATGCTGTCACACCCCTTTCCCGGTGACCGGGACGAACTCGTCCCAGCCGAACCGATCCACGTAACTCCGGAAGACGCCGCGGCATACCGCGTCGAACCCACAGGAGGCGCACTCGGGCCGCTTCACCCGCATCGCGGCGTCGTGGGCGCTCTTGGCGACCCGGGTGTAGCGCACCTGCTCCCCGTCCAGGGCCGCCTCCTGGAGCAGGTCCCCTGCCTCCTCCGGGGGCCCGGCCGGGAACCCCACCTCCCCGTCGGGCTCGTAGTGGAAGTACCGCTCCACGTAGCCGCGCACCGGGTCCGGCAGCGCCGTGGTGGTGCAGTACGGGATGTCCAGCAGGAAGACCTTCGCGACCCCCTCGGGCGGCAGCGCCTCGACGAACCGCCGGAACTCGGCGGCGATGTCCGAGTAGCGGGCCATCAGGGCCTCCATGTGCTTCCCGCCCCGGCCGTCGGGCATCATCACGTTGAAGACGTGCTGGTCCACCCGGAGCGGGGCCATCGCCTGGTAGAAATCCATGAAGTACTTGTAGTTGTATGCGTTGACCACATAGGAGGTGTGGACCTTCAGGTCCGGGAACTCCTCCCGGAGCACCGCGAGGTTCGCCAGTCCCGTGCAGGCCTGGACGAAGGCCCCCTTGCTGCGGGTCAGCATGTCGTGGATCTTCGCATTCGGGCCGTGGATGCTCACCAGCACGTGGTTCAGGCCCGCTTCCAGCAGTTCCCGGGCGTAGGGACGGTAGGCCAGGCGTCTTCCGTTCGTGATCAGGCCGACCACCGGGAAACCCAGTTCCCGGGCCATCCGGATGTATCCGGGCAGCATCGGATGGGTCGTGGGCTCGCCCGAGGTGAACATCACCTCCCGGGCGTCGGGGTCCAGCGTCATCATGCGCCGGACGTCCTCGGGGGTCTGGGCCTCCAGGCGGCGGCGCCGGGCCGTCCGGTCGTCCTCCATGCAGAAGATGCAGTTGTTGTTGCAGACGTACCCGACGCAGACGTGGAGCCGGTCCCCGACCCGCGAGGTCCCCGGCAGAGGCATCCTTGCACGATCCGGGTCCGTGGAGTTCATGGGGCTTCCCGCCATCCGCTCCGCTATTCTACGGACCCGGGCGATTGTGGCAAACAGGGCCGCGGAAATCCTGGCCTCGGAAGGGCGCCGGGACCCGGGGAAGGGTTTCAGGGGAGGACGATGGGGGTGCAGGCGTTCGGGGTGGGAGTGGACGCCACCTCCCAGGTGCCGTCGGCCTTGCGCCGGATGGACCTGGCGCTGCCGGAGTTCGCCACGTCCGGCGGATTGGCCTGGCCCGTTTCATCGATCAGGTTGCTGGTGTTGGCGCCGCCGTAGATCACGGCATCCTTCGGGACGCTGTTCCCCTGGACCTGGGAGGCGGGCATCTGGAACAGGGCGACGCCGTCGGCCGTGGTCCCGGAGTTCTGGATGTCCGGGTTGAAGTCCTGGGACAGGTCCAGGACGGGGGAGAAGTTGGCGGCCGTGGATTGCGGCCCTCCGACCACGAAACAGGACCGGGGGGGGATCGTGCCCGAAAGATCCATCTTCCCGTAGGTCCAGGACGTGCCTCCCCAGGCCAGGGACCACCCGGTCAGGTCCACCGGGACGGACCCGTCGTTGTAGAGCCGGACCCATTCCAACTGGTCGTCGGTGCCGGCAGGATCGTAGAAGACCTCGGCCAGCAGCACCCGGGGCGGGGCATCGGAGACGGTCACGGGCACCAGGAGGGCATCGGGACCGTCACCCACCGTCAGGATCGCCGTCCCTGACTGGACGCCCCGGAGGACGAAGGTCCCCGTACGGCTCCGGGAGGGGATCTCCAGGGCAGGGGGAACCTCCGCGATCTCCGCGGGATCGATGGCCAGGGGGACGGTCAGAGGCCCGGCACCGTAATGGGGAATGTCCAGGGTGACCTCGATGGACGTCCTTCCTCCCTGGGATGTCTCCACGGGATTCGGAACCACGGTGGAGACCACAGGGACTTCCTCGGGGCTCACGGCCCGCACCTCGGCGGTCCTGGAGACCTCGTTCAGGGTCGCCGTGAGCACCACCGGGACCTCGCTTCCGTCGAAGGCGATCACCGGGACCTCCACGGAGACCTGGCCGGCCGGGATGACCACCTGGTTTCCCGGGACGAGGACCAGGGAGGGGTCCGAGGAGGCGACCGCGACGGGCGTGTCCTCCGCGGCCGGGCGCCGCAGGGACAGGCGCAACGGAGGCATCGTCGGCCCCTCGGGGTCTCCGGCCAGGGCGAACGAGAGTTCCGGCTCCAAGGAGGCCAGGGTGGGGGCGCCGGAGACCCGCACCAGGTCGTCCTCAGACCGGGGCTCCAGCCTGGACAGGTTGTTGGCGTAGCGGACCACTCCCCGGATCCGGGAGAAGCCGTCGCCCAGGACGGGGAAGTCCGGCGTCCGGTAGAGGAAGTCGTTGATTCGCAGGCCTCCCGTCACCTCGAATTCGTAGGTGGGGGCCGTGTCCCCCGACGCGGGGGGCGGGGAGGCGTTGGTGACCTCGACGTCCCGGACCTCGACCACCATTCCCTCCAGCGCGGCGGCCCGGGAACCGCCCGTGGCCACGTCCCCCGGGGCTGACACGACGGGTTCGGGAGGGGGATTGTCCCGGCTCCGGATCGTGACCGACGAGATCCGGGACAACTGGATCTGGCCGTAGTAGAGGGTCACCGTGCCGTCCACGTCCACCCGGTCCCCGACGCGGGGGAACGGGGAGAACGACGCGCCGGTGTAGCAGTAGAGACCGGCCGCCTCCTGGGGCCCCGGGACCTGCTGCACGAAGAAGCCCACCGGGGACCCTCCGGCGGGTCCCACGCCGGTCACCAGCACGTCGGAGATCCGCACGGCACTGCCGACGGGGACGATGCCGGTCTTGATCTGGGGAATGGTGGCAGGGCAGGACTGGTTGCCCGGATTGGGCGCGTCGGGACAGGGGTCGCAGGCGTCGCCGATCCCGTCGCCGTCCCGGTCGGCTCCGTCATCGGGGATCATCGGGCAGAGGTCGGCCTCGTCCCGGATGCCGTCCTGGTCCAGGTCGTCGGGGTTCGGGGAGCGGCAGTCCTCCAGCAGGGCATCGAGGGGGCAGGGGTCGCAGGCGTCGCCGACCCCGTCCCCGTCCCAGTCCGGTTGCCGGCCGTCGTCCAGGGGGTTCGGGGGATCGAAGACGTTCGGGCAGGAATCGAGTCCGTCGGGCACGCCGTCCCCGTCCCGGTCCCCCGCCTTGGGAATGCCGTCGTAGCCGTCCACGGCCCGGGCGGGAACGCAGGACGGCTCCTGGGTCGGAATGCCGCAGAACAGCAGCGGGTAGGCGACGGTCGCCTGGATTTCCGCGAAGGTCTTGCCGGTCTCCCTCCGGGCGCAGATCCTCTTCGTCCGGCCGCAGGCGTCCAGCACCTCGCAACCGGCATCGTCGCCCGTCAGCGAGGCGACCAGCGCCGCGTCCCCGTGGAGGGCCTTGCCGGCCCGGGTCACCAGCACCACGTCGGCCGGGGAGGCGTCCAGCACCGCCCGCTCCCGCCGGTGGACCGAGGCGTCCCAGAGGGCGAGGTCCGCCTGCCGGCCGGCCGCCAGCAGGCCGATGAAGTCGTCCAGGGCGAAGGCCCGGGCGTTGTTTTCCAGGGCCATGTCCAGCAGGTCCCGGTCGCTGAAGAAGCCGCCCAGGTTGTTTTGGTTGTAGAGGTCCGCGCAGGCGAGTTCCCGGAGCATGTGGACACTTCCCGATGCGGTCCAGTCGCTGCCCAGCCCGATCAGGACGCCCAGCCGCGCGTACGTCGTCACTGCGGCGGTCCGGCCGTAGAGGTCGATGTTGCTCCGGGGGGACCAGATCAGGGCGATCTGCCGGGCCGCCAGCACGGCGATGTCCGACGCGAGGAGCCCGACGCCGTGGATCAGTCCCTGGCCCGCCCGCTGGAAGACCTTCTTCGCGCCCGGGATGGCGCTGGTGGCCATGCACAGCAGTTCGTTCCGGGCCCGGGCGTCGATCCCCTCGGCGACGTGGGGGATCCAGCAGGGCTTCTGGTCCACGGTGGCCGGGTTGGGGATCGAGGGATAGCCGCAACCGGACGCCAGCATCGTGCCGTCCGAGTCCCCGAGGGGGAAGGTCTGGTAGTCCGCCAGGCGCCCCGCCGGGAACCCCTCCATGCCGTCCTGGTCCAGGTTCCGGAGCAGCCCGGTCCCCTTTCCCGAGCCGAAGAGGGAGGTCGTCCCCGCCAGGACCTGCCGCAGTTCGCCCGCCTGCTCCCCCCCGGACGTCGAGGGGACCGAGATGCGGGTGTGCCCGTCCAGGCCCCGGCGCCACTGGTGCCGGTGTTCGTAGCGCTCGGTGCCGTGGCCCTTGGGGGTGTTCCCGGTGTAGGTGATGTGGTCGTGGCCGTTGATCAGGCCCGGGGTCACCAGCACCTCCCGGCAGACCACCCGCCGGGCGGATTCCGCCTCGGGGAGGCCCTCGACCTCGGAGCACCCGACGCCCCGGATCACCCCCGAAGGGTCCACCAGCAGCGGCTGGTCCTGGAGGATGCCGTCGGGAACTCCCGGGGTGTGCCGAGGAACCAGCAGGTCCCCCTGGATCCAGGTCCACCCGTTCTGCCCGGCTTCGAACCGGCAGGTTCCCGGGGCGAGGTCCTCGACCGGGAGGGAACAGGATGGAGGGACGGGGCCGCCGTCGTCCGGCTGGGAAACATCGGCAGGAGGGAAGGCATCCTCCCCGGGATCGGGAGGTTCGAGGTCCCCGGCGCCGTCGGGCGCGTCGTCCTCCTCCTGGAGGTCCGGCTGGAGAACGTCCCCATCGTCCTCGCCGCCCGAGTGGACGTCCTCCGTTCCGTCCTCCTCCGGCCTTCCCGGGTCGCCCGGAAGATCGGGAGAGGCCTCGCCGACCCCGTCCAGGAGGCCGGAGTCGGTTCCCGGGAGGAGGTCCCGCGCCGTCTCGCCGCCTCCGCAGGCCACCGCCCATCCGATTCCCAGGACGGCCATCATCGCTCCGGGCGACCATCCCCGGAACAGGAAGGAACGTCTCCGCATCGGAACCTCCGGACAGAATCAGCCCAAGACTAAAGAAAGGGGCTTTCCCTGTCGATAGTCCCGTCGGTCCGCTTGCTTTTTCGGATCGGAATCGCCATCGTTTCGGCCGTCGGTGGGGGGCTTCCCGATGCCCTGGATCCTGCTCGCCCTGCTGCTGTTCCCGGTGCCGGCGCTGGCTTTCGGGCCGGTGGCCCACCTGGACATGGGATTGGACCTGGTCGCCTCGGCGGCGATCTTCGGTGCGGGGGTCCGACGGCTGATCCGCCGGTACCCCGATGAATTCCTCCGGGGGATGCTGGATCCGGACCGATCCCTGGCCAAGAACCTCGCTCCCTATCGCCTTCACAGCCACAACTGGATCCACGCGTTCCGCCAGTACGAGAGGGCGAGGATCGAGGCCGAGCGGGCCGTGTTCCTGGGCTACCTGTGCCACCTGGCGGCGGACACGGTGGCGCACAACCTCTATGTGCCGGGGCGCATGGCCGCCTCGGCCGGGCATCCCGCCGCGGGGCACCTGTACTGGGAGTCCCGGCTGGACGCCCGCCTGCGGGACGATGCGGGAGAGGCCGTGGAGCGCCTGCGGCAGGTGGAGCCGCGGGAGCACCGCCGGCTGCTTCGACGGACCGTGCGCAACATCCTGCCCGGCCGGAACGTCCAGGTGCACCTGACCGGGCTGGTGATGCGGGCCCAGGGTCACGAGGGCTTCGGGCGGTGGTCCACCTGGCTGGACCGCCGGTCCCGCATCCCGCTGGATGACGAGGAGGTCCGACGCGTCCGGGATCTCGCCCTGGTCGCCCAGCGGCAGGTGCTGTGGCACCTCCGGGAGGCTCCCATCCTGGCCGTCGACCCCAGGGGCCTGGAGGCCCTGTCGGCCGCAAGGGCCGTCCGGCGCACCCGGAAAGCCGACGGATCGGGAACGGCCGGGTTCCCCGAAGGGGTGTTGATCGAGGCCGAATCCCGGCTGCGGCAGGCACTGGACACGCTGCCAGGGCTGGCCGGATCCCGATCCTCGTCGCACCGCCCGTCCGCGGCGGCCTGGGCTCCATGACCTCGGACCAGGTCCTCTTCTCTCCCGTCACCAGGTCCCTGGCCCATTCCTCCCTGGGATTCCACGCGGCGTGGGGCGCCCTGGCCCCCTTGGAGAGGGCCTGTCTGCCCGACGTGGCGACCGGCGGGATGGTCCGGAGCCTGGAATCCGGAAGATCCCTCGGGGAGTTCCAGGTGATCTGGACCTCGGTGGCCTGGGAACTGGAAGTCGAGGCGTGGGTCCGGGCCCTCCGGGAATCGGGCATCGCGCCGATCGCGGCGGATCGACCGGCGACGGACCCCCTGGTGATTGCCGGCGGTCCCCTGACCCTTTCGAACCCGGACCTGGCGGGGGCGGTGGCCGATGCGGTCTTCGTCGGCGATGCGGACCAGGCCTTCCCGGCATTGCGGCGGGCGGTGGATCGAGCCCGGGAACGGGAGGATGCCCTGGAGGGGCTGGCGCGGATTCCCGGGGTCTGGGTCCCGTCCCGGGGCGGGAAACCGCCGTCTCCCGTCCGGGCGGAACCGGCGGACCCGCCGCTCCGGTCCCTGGTGACGGACGAGCCCAATGAGTTCGGAGGAGCCTTCCTGGTGGAGGTGGGGCGCGGCTGTCCCCGGGGATGCACCTTCTGCGTGGCCCGGGGAGCCGGAACCCGGTCCCGGTTCGTGCCGGCGACCCGCATCCTCGATGCCATTCCCCGGGAGGCCTCCCGGGTGGGATTGCTGGGCGCCGCGGTGTCCGATCACCCGGAACTGATCGAGATCGTGAAGGCCTTGAACGCCCGGGGGGCGGCGGTGACCCTCGGGTCGGTGCGGGCCGACCGGGTGACCCCCGAACTGGTCTCGGCGCTGGCGGCGTCGGGATTGCGGACGCTGACCGTCGCTGCCGACGGCCCGTCCGAGGGCATGCGGCGGGCGATCCGGAAGGGGGTCACCGAGGACCACCTGCGGGCCTGCGCGGAGGTGGCCGCGGGCCACGGCCTGACCCGGCTGAAGATCTACGCGATGACGGGCCTCCCTGGCGAGGAGGACCACGACGTGGAGGAACTGGCCCGGCTGGTGTGCTCGCTGGCGGAACGGGTCTCGGTCTCCCTGTCGGTGTCGCCCTTCGTGCCCAAGCGGTTCACGCCGCTGGAAGGATCCCCCTTCGCCGGCATCCCGGTCCTCCGCCGGCGGCTGGCCCTGCTGGCCCGGGCGGTGGGCGGTCGCGCCCGCCTGAGGGTCACGTCGCCCCGGGAGGCCGAGCGGGAGTGGCGCTGGTCTCATCTGGCCCTCGAGGACGCCCGATCCGCGATCCGGGATCTGCTGGCCGGGGAAGGGCCGGGGGGCGGGAGGGGGACCCGGAATCAGTCCAGGTTCAAGCGGGCCAGGTCCTCCTCTTCCAAACCGAAGTAGTGACCGACCTCGTGGAAGAGGGTCACCTGGATCTCCATCCGCACCTGGTCCCGGCTGGTGCAGACCCGCTCGATGTTCCGCTGGTACAGGTGGATCACCGGCGGGAGGGTCGGCTGGGGATTCGTGACGCTTTCCTCGAGCACCGAGGCTCCCTGGAAGGCGCCCAGGACCTGGGGGGACAGGCCGCTTTCCAGCATCGTCTGGGGATCGGGCACGTCGAGGACCCGGATCTGGACCCCCGCCGCGTCCATCCGGTCCCGGAACTGGGCCGGGAGCTGCCACAGGGCCTCCTGCACCGTCTGCAGGAAGTCCTTCCGGGTCATCCGGACCGGGATCGGGTTCCGGTCCGGCGCAGCGCGGTGGGCCCTGCGATAGGCCGCGTCCGCCTCCCGGAACCGCCCCTGGAGTTCCAGCACCACCGCCCGGAGGTAGAGGGCCTCGGAGTTGTTCCGGTCCAGGGAGATGGCCTTCCGGAGGTTGTCGGAGGCCTCGTCCAGCAGGGCCAGTTCCAGCAGGGCCCCGGCCCGGGCCGACCAGGCGTCGGACCACTCGGGGTCCAGGTCCACGCACCGGTCGAACAGTTCCAGGGCCTGGTTCGGGTCGCCCATCTGCATCGAGGCATCGCCCATCAGGATCAGGATCTCGGGGTTCTCCGGGTCCTCCTGGTCCATCCGGGTCAGGAGCATCCACGCCTGTTCGTATTCCCCCGAGTCGAGCATCTCGTTGGCGGCGTCCAGCATCGCCTGGCTGTCGGTCGAGAGGTCTGCCATCTTGTTCTACTCCGTCGCAGCGGTCCGGGACAGCACTTCGGCCACCCGGGGATCATCGGGGTCTTCGCAGTGGATCCGCACCACTCGCCTCCGGCGGGCCTGCCGGAGGTAGAGATCGCTGTAGTCGTCCATCC
>Ga0302250_1002342_pt1 | contig 11925 bp, 11 predicted proteins | sample AAG_RA_Asp_MG_FD_193536 | JGI IMG/M metagenome (GOLD analysis project Ga0302250, IMG submission 193536) | Enriched activated sludge microbial communities from anaerobic digester in WTTP, New Holstein, Wisconsin, United States - AAG_RA_Asp | ecosystem: Engineered > Bioreactor > Anaerobic >... | reverse complement strand
GGGAAATGATTTGGATTGCTTTGGTTTTCTCTGGCAAGATGTCCTTTGAGAGGGGATTTTCGCAGTATCTCAATATCGATAGCGACTTGCCGTTGATAATCAGTCCAGGGAATTCCAAAGGGCTTGCCGATTCCCTAAACATAATTGCCAGAAGGGATTTGAGGCGATTTATCGAGCCTTGGAAATCTGCCTGCAAGCAAAAAACAGGCCAATGAGAAGTATTTCTTGACAAAAAAGCAGCGTTGCTTAGATTTAATACTGTATGGATAAGCACAAGATTCGAGCTGAAAACCTCGTAAAAATATACGGAAAACGCACCGTGGTTAATAATCTCAGTATGGAGATCAGCCAGGGCGAAGTGGTTGGGATTCTGGGCCCTAATGGGGCCGGCAAGACCACAACTTTTTATATGATCATCGGTTTGGCCAAGCCTAATAAAGGCAAGGTGTATCTGGACGATACGGATATCAGCCACAAGGCGATGTTCAAAAGAGCCCGTCTGGGCTTAGGTTATCTGGCCCAAGCCCCCTCGATATTTTCGAAGCTTACCGTTGAGCAGAATATTCTGGCCATCCTGCAAACCCTGAAGATAAACCGAAAGGAACAGAAGAAGCGTCTGCAGGAAGCCCTGGAAGAACTGAACCTGGCTCAGCTTGCCAAGCAGAAAGCCTATACACTCTCCGGTGGAGAAAGGCGCAAGCTGGAGATTACCCGCGCTCTGGTAACCAACCCAACCTTTATCTTTATGGATGAGCCTTTTGCCGGAGTTGACCCCATCGCAGTGGCTGATATTCAGGATATAATTGCCAAGCTGCGTGCCAAAAATATAGGGATCATGATTACTGATCATAATGTGATCGAGACTTTGAAAATCGTGAACCGGGCTTATATTATTTACCAAGGCCAGGTGATCGTTTCCGGTTCTTCGTTGGAACTTATAAACGATGAAAAGGCAAAAGAGCTATATTTGGGAGACAGGTTTTTGGATAGCCCCTTCGAGACGAGATTATGAATTCTTTGGATCAATATCTTTCCCTGAAGCAGAAGCAGGAACTGGCGTTAAAGCCCAAGATGCTGCAATCCCTGAAGATGCTGGCCTTACCGATCTTGGAGCTGGAAAGCTATATCAAACAGGAACTGGAAAACAATCCTCTGCTGGAACTGCGCGAAGAAAAAGACGAAGAAGATATTGACGAAAGCAATTTCGAACAGAGCGCTCCGGAAAGTGATAATCCCATCGAAGAGCCAGAAGAAACGGAAGTCCACTGTTCCACTCTGGCTGAAGCGAGAGAACTGACCGAAATTTTGGATAACTGGAACGATTACCACTCGGGATACGACACCTGGCACGGAGAAAGCGAAACAGACCACACCGAAGCTCTGATCCGCTATGAAGAAAATGCCAAAGAAAAATTCATCGAGCAGCTCTTTCCCCTGAATCTGAAAGATAACGAAATGGACTTTATCACGGAACTGATTGACGCTTGTGATAATTATGGCTTTTTACCAAGAAACTATCGCATCGAAGCCCTGGGACGCCGCTACAAACTGCATCCTGAAAGAGCGAACGAATTGCACGAAATGATCTTGAACCTGAGTCCCAAAGGCATAACCTCGCGAAATCTGGAAGAATGCCTCTATGCGCAGTTTAGCGAAGAACAAAAAGAAAACCGCATCCTCTGCGGCCTAATCGGAGAGCAATTTGAAAACCTAATCCACAGGCGTTATCAGAAGATTGCTTCTCATTACGGAGTAACCGAGGAAGCCATACTGGCTGCCAAGGAGCAGATTGGCAAGCTCGATCCCAAGCCGGGGTTAAGGATTACGGGCTCCAATGCGGCCTACGTGTTTCCCGATGTTACCATGAAGCTGATCGATGGGCAATACGAAATCATCATTAACGACCAGATTACCCCCAATATCATCATCAGTCCGCGCTACCGCAAGATGATCAATCGAGGCTATTTCGACAAAGAGACGATGCAGTTTGTGAGAGAACGGATAAACTCAGCCAAGTTCCTCATCAAGTCCATCTTTATGCGGATGCGGACCTTGGAACGGGTTTCCCTTTCGATCATCAGACATCAATACGACTTTTTCTATTATGGAACGGGGCAACTGCACCCCTTGACCTATTCAGTTATCGCCCAGGATTTGGGGATCAGCGAATCCACAATCAGCCGTGTAGTGAAAGACAAGTATGCAGAAACTCCTTATGGGATCTTTGCCTTCAAGGATTTCTTCACTTCCACCGCAGGGATCGACGACGATTATCAGAGCATCTCACGGCAAAAGGTGAAAACCTACCTTATCCGCTTGATTGAAAACGAAAACAAGAGAAAACCCTACAGCGACCAGGAACTGGTGGCTCATCTGAAAGCCGCCGGCTTGAATATCTCACGTAGAATCATTACTAAATACCGGGATGAACTGGGAATTTTAAACAGCCATCTCAGGAGAAAATAAATGCAACACACGCAAGTGATTATCATCGGAGGGGGACCCGGCGGCTACGAAACTGCCATCCGTCTCAGCCAGTATAATATAGAATGTCTGGTAATCGAAAAAGCCCGGCTGGGAGGGGTATGTCTGAACTGGGGCTGCATCCCTACCAAGGCCCTGGTAAAAAGCGCAGAACTCTACAGCGAAATGCTGGATGCCCCGGCTTGGGGATTGCCAGCAAATCATCAGGCATTGGACTATGCAAAAGTATATGAACGCAAGAATGCCGTGGTGGAACAGCTCGTAAGCGGGATAGAATATCTCTTCCGCAAACGCAAGATCCCCATGGTACAAGGCACTGCCATCTCCGTCCATAAAGAGGCCGATAACTATATTGTAGAAACTGAAGCAGGCGAAAGCTTTAGCTGCTGCTACCTGATTCTGGCAACCGGCAGCGAAGCGAAAAGCCTGCCTGGAATAGAAATAGACGAAGTGGACATCCTTTCCTCCACCGGGATTCTGAAGCTGGATAAACTGCCAGAAAGCCTGGCAGTGGTTGGTGGAGGTGTTATCGGCTGTGAATTTGCCTCGATCTTTGCTACTTTTGGAGTAAAGGTAAGCATTATCGAGTTTCTCCCGCGGCTAGTGGCTTTGGAAGATGAGGAAATCTCCAAACGCCTGGCTCTGAGCTTTAAAAAAGGTGGTATCAGCGTAAAGACCGGCGTGGGCGTGCAAAGCATCTCCAAAGGTTCTGATTCCTTGGAGCTAAGCCTTTCCGACGGTAGCTCTCTGACGGCTGAGAAAGTGCTGATGAGCGTTGGCAGAATTCCCGTTAACAATCTGCGCTGGATTGATCTGGAGCTAAAAACTGAGCGGGGAGCAATCCAAATAGACGATGCCATGCAAACCAGTCTGGATCGGGTTTTCGCCATAGGCGACGTGACTGCCAGGCTGCAATTGGCACATACTGCCAGCAAGCAGGGATTGATCGTGGCTGAGATCATCAGGAATGCCCTTACTCCAGCCCTCCAGCCCTCCAGCCCTCCAGCAGCCCTGAACTACATCAATATTCCACGTTGCACCTTCACCCATCCCGAAATTGCTTCGGTTGGGTATACCCAGGCTGAAGCAGAGAAAGTATTTCCAGAAATCAGGATAGGTAAGTTTCCCTTTACGGCAAACGGCAAGGCCATGGCCATGGGCAATACAGCCGGATTTGTAAAAACCATCGCTCGCGCCGATACCAATGAGTTGGTGGGTATGCATATCATGGGACCCAATGCCGCGGAGCTGATCGCCCAAGGGGCTATTCTGATCGCTAATCATAACACGTCTGAAGACGCAGAAGCCGTTGTTTTTGCTCATCCGACTCTTTCGGAAGCTATTATGGAAGCAATGGAAGACCTGCGCAACCTGTCTATTCACAAGATTTAACAAAGGAGGAATCCCAAATGCAGATCACAATCACTGCCCGTCATTTCGAGCTAACCAAGGCCATCCGTGATTATGTGGAAACTTCATGCCTGAAGCTGAAGAAGTACTTTGACCACATTATCACCGTCCATGCCACTCTCGCTTTGGAAAATAGCCGCAATCTCTGCGAGCTATCCCTGCACGCTGCCAAATTCAGCTTGCAAAGCCAGGCCGAGGAAATGGACATGTATTTGAGTATCGATAATGCTATCGACAAGATGGAAGGCCAGATCAAGAAATTGAAAGATCGCATTACGGATCATCAGAAACGAGCCCTCAAGGAACAATTTGATGATTTTTCACGCGCTACCGATTTTCAGGTGGATGCCGTAGACCGCAAAAGGAAAACGCTAAAAACCAAACGCGTCGTAACCGAACCGCTGACCGTTTCCGAAGCTTTGGAAAAACTGGAAGGCAGCCAGGATGAATATCTGATCTTCAAAAACATCGAAACCGACAGCATAAATGTATTGGTAACCAAAGACCACGAGGTCTATAAACTACTGGAACCCTAAAGAATTTCTATTGTGCCGGAGTTGCTGACCGCAGCTCCGGCATCCTGAGATAAGGAATTTCCATGAAAGAAATTACCGTCCAAGATTTCTTCGAGGCCAAAAAGAAAGACCTGGCTTTATCCCTAATCACTGAGCCGGAAACCCTGAACAAAAAGCTGGTTTCGCCGCATGTAAATCGCCCGGGCCTGGCCCTGGCCGGATATCTGGAAGTTTTTTCCAGTGAAAGGGTTCAGGTTTTTGGCGAAACCGAGGTGCGATTTCTGCAAAGCCGCAACGAGGATGAACTGATATCATGCATAAGGGACATGTTCAAAACCGACATTCCCTGCATAATCGTATCTAAGGGGCTCACTCTCCCTCCGGTGATCGAACACATGGCCAATGATCTCAATATTGCCCTGCTTTCCAGCCGGCTCTCGACAATAAACTTGATCGAGCATCTTTCCCGCTACTTGCACGATGTCTTCGCACTGGAAAAAACCATACATGCCACCTTGGTGGATGTCTTTGGCCTGGGAATCCTGCTAACGGGGAAAAGCGGTATTGGCAAAAGCGAATGTGCTCTCGATCTGGTACATCGTGGCCATAGCCTGGTGGGTGATGATCTGATCACTCTGCGCTATCTGGATGAGCAGTTAATGGGCAGACCGGGCCGGGAATTTGGCCATTTTATGGAAATCCGCGGGGTTGGTTTTATAAACGCAGAAAGAATGTTTGGGATAGAACGCACCCGCAGACAAAAAACCATTGATCTGCAGATCGAACTGATGCCCTGGCAGGATAACATGGATTACGAAAGAATCGGACTGGTAAACAATTATGCCGAGCACCTCGGCGTGAAAATTCCTATCATCTACCTTCCTGTTTCGCCTGGAAAAAATGTTTCCGTCATAGTCGAAGTGGCGGCGATGAACATGATCCTGAAAGGCGTTGGCTATGATGCCGCAGAGGACTTTAACCGCAAAGTAAACCAAGAAATCCGTAAGAAAACCCTCACCAAAAACCTGGACATGAAAACTGATGAAACAGGTAGCGGTAACAGTAACCAATAAACTCGGTTTACATGCCCGGCCATCTGCGCTGTTGGTGCGGGCTGCTACCAAATACAGAAGCGAGTTCTTCATCGAGAAAGACGGCATGAAAGTAAATGGAAAGAGCATTATGGGCGTTATGATGCTGGCTGCTGAATGCGGTTCATCCCTGGTTCTCAGCGCTGATGGAGTGGACGAAGATTATCTTTTGGACGAACTGCAATCTCTGATCAACAGCGGTTTTGGTGAGTAAAATGAACAAACTTTCGGGCAATAGTATAAACAACGGTCTGTTTATCGGCAGAGCTCGTAGGCTGATTATCCCTGAACATCAGGTGGAGCATTACTCAATCAGCCAGGATGACATAGAAACTGAATTCCTACGTTATCAAACGGCCATAGAAGCTGTCGACAAGGATATCTCAGCGGAGTTGCAGCATAGCACTCTGAACTCCAAAGATGCAGAAATAATGGCAAGTCATCGCGATATTCTGCATGATCCGGAGATCCACAACCTGGTGAGAAGTGCGATTTCACAAAAGCTCCACAATGCCGGTCTGGCTGTTCAGGAAAGCTTCAAAGCCATCGCTGCCCAGTTTGAGGCCATGAGTGTGGAAACCTTCGCCCTAAAGGCTGCAGACTACCGAGATATTGGAACCAGGCTGCTTAATGCACTTAGCGGAGTATCTGCACTGCTGCCAGATGACTGGGATGCCGACCAGATTCCCATCCTGCATGACATGACTCCTTCCCTGGTAAATAAGCTGGCTCATGCGAAAATCGGCGCTTACCTGTGCCAAAAAGGCAGTTATAACTCCCATGCCTCCATACTTACCCGGGCTTTGGGGTTGGTTGCCATCGCCAATCTGCCAAACCTGCCAGATAACGTTAAAGACGACGATCTTTTGGTAGTGGATGGCGACGAAGGGAAACTGGTGATCAATCCGGATGAAGAAACCTTGGAATTCTATGCTCAAAAAGTGCAGGTGGAGGAGTTGCTGCGGCAAAAGCTGGAAAAGCTGAAGGCCTCAGCCTCACAGACAGCCGGAGGAACAAGAATAGAACTATGCGCCAATCTGGGTTTGCCGGAAGAACTGGATTCCATAGCCAATCTAGCCTGCGACGGAATTGGCTTGTTCCGAACCGAGTTTCTCTATATATCCCGCCAGAATCTGCCCAGCGAGGAAGAGCAATTCGAAATCTACCGCCAAATTGCAGAACGCATGGCTCCTGCACCAGTAACGATCCGTACCTTTGACCTGGGTGGTGATAAGCTTGCACCTTTTGGTTTGGGCGAACCAGAGGAAAACCCCTATTTGGGCAACAGAGGTCTTCGATTCAGCCTTTTGCATCATGAGATCTTTCATACCCAGTTAAGGGCTATTCTGCGCGCTTCGGCATTTGGCAAACTGAAGATTCTCTTTCCCATGATCATTGATGCTGAGGATTTTTCTGAAGCCAGGCACATTTTCAATCATTGCCAGGAAGAGCTTTATTCCCAAGGGATTGCTTTCGATAGCTCCATTCCTTTGGGTGCAATGGTCGAAATTCCTTCCGCGGCGATTGGAACCGATACTCTGGCGCAGGAAGCTGATTTTCTAAGCATTGGGACCAACGACCTCGTGCAATACACCCTGGCCGTAGATCGCAACAATGAAAACGTGTCACGTTATTACATTCAGCACCATCCCTCGGTGTTGAAACTGATCAGAATGTCTGTTCAGGCTGCACAAAGGCAAAAGGTTCCGCTGTCAGTTTGTGGCGAAATGGCCTCAAATCCGCTATACGTTCCCCTTTTGATTGGGCTGGGGATAAGGGAACTGAGCATCAATCCCACGGCGTTTTTCACCGTCAAGGCCATTATCCGAAATTGCGATGCTAAGCTGGAACGAATTATTTCTGATTTCGACTTTAATACCTCTGTCAGAGAAGTGGAACAGCTCATTTACACGCACCTAAAACCGTATTATCAGATATAGGAGTATCAAATGCTTGGTTATCAATATTATAACTTACTTTCTTCAGCTCATTTGGTTAGTGCTCTGCCGTTGCAGAAGATTTACGCTGCCCAAGAGCAGATCAATAGTGCTCATCAGGAAATTCTAGCCGACCGCCAGGCAGATGTCCTGGGTTTCTACAACCTTCCAGAAACCAATACCGCCTACATTTTTGATTATCTGGCCAAGCTTGATGCCAGGTTCGACACTATGGTGGTGCTTGGAATCGGAGGTTCGGCCCTGGGCAATAAAGCGCTCTATTCAGCTCTGAAAACCGAAGCCGAACTGCCGAAAAAGCTGTTTGTCTATGACAATGTAGATCCCATTTTCCTGGATGAGGTACTGCAGGAGATAAACCTCGACACAACGGTTTTCAACGTCATCACCAAAAGCGGCACCACAGCCGAAACCATGGCCGGCTACATGATTCTGGTCGACCTGGTTAAACGTAAATATCCCAATGACTTCCAAAAACGCATCATCATCACTACTGATCGTGAAAAAGGTTTCCTGCGTCAGGTGATAAAGCAGGAAGGCTATCAGAGCTTTGTGGTTCCCGATAACGTGGGTGGCAGGTTCAGCGTGCTTACGGACGTAGGCCTGGTTTCCTCTGCTTTTACGGGGATAGACATCGCCGCTTTGTTAAAGGGCGCAGGAGACATGCGGGATAGCTGCCTTACGCCTGATGTCTTTAACAATCCTGCCTATCTCAACGGCCTGATCCACTTTCTTTACTATCGCCAGGGCAAGAACATCAGCGTGATGATGCCCTATAGCAATGCGCTTTACGACTTTGCCGACTGGTATCGCCAATTGTGGGCGGAAAGCCTGGGAAAAAGGCACGACCTGAAAGGCCGGGAGATATTCGTAGGCCAGACTCCGGTTAAGGCTTTGGGTACCACCGACCAGCATTCGCAGGTACAGCTCTATACTGAGGGACCAAACGACAAGGTATTCACCTTCCTGACCGTGGAAAGATTCAAGCATGACTACACAATACCGAACCTGCATCCAGACCGGGAAGAGGTTAGCTATCTGGGTGATCGAAAGCTGTCTGAACTGCTAAATGCCGAACGTTTCGCCACAGAGATCGCCCTTACCAAGGCGGGCAGACCAAACTGCAACCTCGTTTTCCCGCAGATCGATGCCTATCACCTGGGGCAGTTCATCATGCTCTATGAAATCCAGACCGTGTTTGCCGGCAAGCTGTTGCATATAAATCCTTTGGATCAGCCGGGTGTGGAAGCCGGCAAGATCGCCACCTATGCTCTGATGGGCAAAGCCGGTTTCGAAAAGGAGAGAGCAGAGATTGAGCAGTACAAAAAGGATAGGGGAGTATAGAAGAAGGGTTGCCAATCTCTGAATTGGCAGAGGCAACGGAGTTGCCTGAGATAGCGAGCTTCGCCCGCTGTGGCAAATCAGAGTTTCCCATCCCTTTTATTGCCACACCTCTCATTACATCCTGATCATCACATCCATATAGCATTTTCCATCCTGAGTAATTACTTCTTCCAGGCAGGAGGCAAAGCTGCACCATTCCACTTTCAGGTTGTTGGTCTGGATGTGTTTCACCAGGGCATGCCAGCCTTCGGGGATCTTCTCGATGGGAGAAAAGGGTTCGCTGATGCGCAGACTGATAAAGCTGCCTCCTGAAAAATCCACCAATTCAACTTCTTCACAAGTCTGCATGTCTTCCGGCACTTGCAGGAGGTAGCAATAACCACGGTATCCTTTGGCTTTCTCCTCATCCGAAACCGGATAATCGAAGCCAAACCGTCTTGCTTTTGAGATGTCAATTCCCTTATCGGCAGCCCAGTTCTCTAGAAAACGGATTACCTCTTCTTCGGGTTCATTGCCTGTCCTGATTGCTTTAGCCATTTTAAGGCTGGGCAGGTTTACGATTATCGGTTCTGCGAAAGCTGTGTTAATCATTTTATCTCCCTTGGCTTGCTGACAAGCCTTTTATTATGGTTGCCAAATTTCTTTAGCTTAGCAGATAGTCAAGCCTAAACTCATGCGATCATAAATATCCCGCAATCTGTCCTTGACAGCTTCGGCAGGCCATACAAAGTGCGCTCACAGTTAAGCAATAGGTATGTAAAGGAATGCAGCCACCCTGACTGAATGGTTGGGGCGGCTGCGTTCTTTTTATAGGAGAAAAAAATGCGGAAGATCTGGATAGTTTGTCTTGTTGTATTGCTGGGACTTTGTGCCTGCAGGCCCCGGCATGCGGTATTGCGAATTGGGATCATCAGTCCCTCGATCGATCATTTGCCGCTTTCTTATGCCCTGGCTGAGGGAGGTATGGATAGCGATGACCTCATGATAATCCCTTTCACCAGCGGCTGGGAGGCTCAGGAAGCTTTGATAGCCGGAAGGATAGACACGGCGATACTTCCTTTTACCTACATTTGGAATGCTGTAGCCAAGGGGTATCCCATAAAAACCGCTTCCTTCTTTGAGCGCGAGACGGACGGCCTGCTCACGCACCCAGCCATCCAGAGCGTATCTGACCTGCAGGATAAAAAGATAGGAATGCTAAAGGCCTCCAGCCTGGAGGTGCTGTGGCTTGATTTTGCAAAAAGCAACGGAATTAAGGCTCAAACCGTATATTTCCACAGCCCCAATGAGCTAGTCACCGCCTTTATCCGTTCAGAAGTCGATGCAGCGGTGCTGTATGTGCCACTCCTGAACAAGCTGGAGGGGGATTTCGAAGTCTTACATTGGTTTGCAGAGCGTTATCCCCTGCATCCTTGTTGCGACCTGGCGGTAAACACAAAAACCTTGGCGGCGGGTAAACAAAAGCGCTTTCAAAGGTTCTTTGCAGAGCTGGATAGGTTTGTATCAGGCTTAAACACACGTGAACCCAGGTTTATGCAATTTGCCGCACGAACTTATTCACTCTCTCCCGATCAGCTTCAGGAGGCTTTACGGCATACCCGCTTCCGGCTTGGCCTTGAACAACAGGGAGTAGTGTTTCAGCAAAAAATGGCTGAGTATTCCAAAGTCCAGGGTTATTTGGAGAGAATCCCCGCCGCGGAAGAAGTATTCATGAATATCAGCGAGCCATAAGCAGATGTTATTAAAGGATTTGACCATTACTTTCTGCAGAGTGGCAGTTTGGACTACCCTGGCCTGGCTCATAGGCTTATTGATGGGATACCTGATATATCGCTCCAGAGGTTTAAGGGCGTTTACGCTGCCTGCGGTCAATTTCTTCCGGCATGTCTCGCCTTATTGCTGGTTACCGCTGATCATTATTGCCTTTGGAATTGGTGAGTGGGCGGTGGGGATTACTTTGCTGGTTTCCCTGGTTTTCCACAGCGTGATAATCTCATTGGAGCTGTTTAATACTCTTCCCAAAGTAGTGATGGAGCAGGCAAAACTGGACGGAGCAGCCGGTTGGAGGCTGTTCCGGGAGATCGAACTGCCGCTTTCCCTAAGCGGGATTCTGGATATCTACAGAGTGCTTTGGGGAGTGGGTTGGACGGCGATAATTGCGGCGGAAATGCTGGGAGTAAGGTCTGGTATGGGATACAGGTTGCTGGACTTTCGTTATCTGCTGCGCTACAAAGAGATGCTTGGCTATATCGCCGTTATCGGAGGAGTGGGAATTATTATCGACTTACTGCTTCAAAAGCTGAAATCAAGATTGGTGAAGCTGACCCTCAGTTTTTTCTAACATATTGTAATACAATGCGTCACCAAAAGTTTCAAATGCGTATCAATCGTCACAGTAGTGATAAAACTTTGATTGGTAGAGAGATATTGTAGCACTGGCTTAAGAGCTTGTGCGAGAATGCCGTATTTAGTCCCGGAGGGGCGGCATTTCAGATATAATCATGCACCCGAATCCTTTTATCGATCACGTCAGGGACGGTAGTTAAGATGAGCATAAGTCTCAGTCTGATAGTGAATAGCGCATCTAGAATGCCGCCCCTGACGGGACTCAAAACACGATACTCCATTTCACAGGTGTAGTACTCGCACCAGCTCTGTAGCGAGTGGTACCAAATATACAACAGTCTTAAAGTATAATAGTTAAGTTATAGTTAAGTATAAAAGTTAAGGTTTTCTTTGGTTATTCTTCCCTGCTTAAAGGTGTCTATTAAGTCTTTATCTCCCCTTAATCAAGTCTTAATTATTAACGCTTGATTAAGGGGGGATAAAGATGTGATTAAGGTGTTCAAGCAAGAGAGGAAAGGGTTGAAAAGTCGGGTAGTTGGAAAGCCACTCTCTGGAGAGTCACCCTTTTAAGTATACAGGGTCTTTGATGATATGATGTGCTTTTCTGACTGAATCCCTGCAAGGATTGTATCGAGTATTGGTATCAAACCAAGAATGAGACTCAGGCAACTAGTGTTGTGTCAAAACTTGTATGTAGCAAGCATTATTGGGGTGGCAATCTCCCGATTGCCACAAGCCGATCGGGAGATCGGCTTCCGTGCGCCTGTGCGTGTTGCATAT
>Ga0302250_1002341_pt1 | contig 11933 bp, 9 predicted proteins | sample AAG_RA_Asp_MG_FD_193536 | JGI IMG/M metagenome (GOLD analysis project Ga0302250, IMG submission 193536) | Enriched activated sludge microbial communities from anaerobic digester in WTTP, New Holstein, Wisconsin, United States - AAG_RA_Asp | ecosystem: Engineered > Bioreactor > Anaerobic >... | reverse complement strand
TGGAAGCCGCCATCGCGGTGATTCAACGCTGCCTGGCCTTCGGCTGCCGCATCAACAAACGCAGGGAACAGCCCCATACCTATCAGCTCCTGCTCGCGACAGGAGGCTTAGCTTGATACATATGGGGCCGACGAGCAGCCGGCCCCGCAGCATAAAGTCGGTCGTGCGGATGCGGCCGGCCAGGTCGGCCGCCACGTTAAACATCACCCGGTAGCCGATAGCCGGGTACTTTTGGCAGACCTGCAGGAACGCCTCTCGCGGGATCGCCAGGAGGTGCGCGCGCTCGCTGGCGCAGAGCGCCGAGGCCGAGCGGACGCCTTCGTCGACCAGGGCGACCTCGCCAAAGCTCTGCCCGCGGCGGATCACCGTGATCGGCTCCGGCTTGCTGTCCGTGGGCAGGTCGGCCCCCAGGATGCGGGGGTCCACCTGGATCTCGACCTCGCCGTCGAGGACGATGTACATGTTGTCGCCGGGCATGTTCTCGCGAAAGATCATGGCCCCCTGGCTGTATTCCACCTCGTGGCTGATCGCGGCGATGTGCTCCAGCTGCTTGGCGGTCAGCCCTTCCAAGATCTCGACCTGGGTCAGCGTGCTCGGTTCGACCATAATTTTCCCCCTCATGGATCGGCTCGCGGTCTCGATTAAGGAGACGGCCCCATTGTACAATGATCTGGCTTGGGGCGCAAATAAAGCCTAGGACGTAGGGCCGCACACCTGCTTCTGGCATTCGGGCGGCCAAACCGCCTGCGGAGGGCCGCGCCCCCGGCCAGGCCGGCCGCGCCCAGCGCCAAGAGGGCGCTCGCGGCCCCTGCGAGGCCGGCCGGCCCCCCGGCGCCCGGCAGCACCGGCGGCGCCAGCAGGTCTTCTTCCAAGACGGGGTAGAGCACCTCGGCGATGGCCACGTCGTCGTAGCGTTCGCCGGGGTAGACGCTCTCGACCACGATCTGGAATGCCATGTACTCGCCGGCCTCCTCCAGGCGCAGGAACTGCCACCGCGGGGCGTCCGCCAGCGTGATCCGGTACTCCCGCACCTCGACCTGGGGGAGTGGCCGGAGAAAAGAGTCCGGGACGAGCTCGATGCGGGGGGGCGGGCTGCCGGCCGCGCGCGCCAGGCGCACCAGAACCTCCTTGGGGCGGCCGTGCCGGCGGTAGTCCGCTCCGGCGGCCCCGGGCAAGATGCCCAGGCCCATCGTCGTGGGGTTGTACCCCCCGCCGGCCCAGATGACCCAGGCCCCCTCCGCCTCACCCTCGGACTGCCAGGCGGTGGCGGCGCTGGCGTCGGCCAGGAAGAGCTCCCCCGGCTCCCAGAGATTGGAGGCCCGCACCTGGCCGGAGGACACGGCGGCGTTGGGATAGTAGTAGCAACTGGTGGCCGCATAGTAGCTCATCCACACGTCGTCGCGCTCGGTCGGCTCCAGGTCGGCCCAGTGCCAGCGCAGCTCGCGCGGGCCGGCCGCGTAGCCCGGCGGGTGGGCGTCATAGATCTCGGCCACCTCGCGCGGGCCCCACCGCACGACGACGTCGGCCTGCCCGATCGGTCCCGCCCAGTTGGCCCCGGTGTGCAGGACGTAGCCGAAGGAACGGCCATAAGCCCCGCCTGCCCACGTCAGCCGGCCGTGGTAGGTATTGCGCACGACGCGCGTCTGGCCGGCGGCAAAGGGAACCTCAAAGGTGTGCCAGCCGGCATAGTGCTCCTCGCCCGCGCCCTCCGCCTGGGGGCGAAAGGTCACAGGCACCTCGCTCCCGTCCACCCAGGCGCGAAAATCGCGCACCGCGGGCGCTTCCCGGCGGTTCGGTCGGGCCCGCATCTCGGGAAAGCCCATCAGGACGGCGGCGGCCGGGCCGGCGTTGGTAAAGGTAAAGACGCACGTCACCCAGGACTGGTCGCGGGCCAGCTCCACCTCGACCCGTTCAGCAGCCATCGTCACATGGGTGTTTTCCATGGGCATGACGGCAAAGCCGACAGCGCCCAGCGACGTATCGTCGGCCCACGCCGCGCCCGGCAGAAGGGCCAGCAACAGGCCGGCCGCGATCCATCCTGTCAACCAGCGGTTCGATCTGCGCATCGGGGGCCTCCACGCCGGGCCGCTCCATGCGCCGGCGGCCCCTCTGGTAACCCCTTGGGGGCCAGGCTGCCTGACGCCAGCCCTATGCTTTCCCGGCGTTCCCCCTCCATTATACAACCGAACGCCGTCTTCTGGCAAAGATGCGCCCCCGGCCTTTTTGTAGTACAATAGGGGCGACGGCGCTGGACGATCCCGCCGAAACGATGGAGGAAACGATGCGCGCTAAACGATGGCTCCTGCTGCTCACGATCGTCGCGGCCCTGCTCCTGGGCGCCTGCGGGTCGCAGGTAACGCCGAGCCCCGAGATCCCCTTTCCGACGATCCCGACCGCGATTCCCCCCACACCCCGTGTCACCCCGGTGCCCACGGCGCCGCCGGTCAGCCCGGTCCCCAGCCCCGCCTGCCTCGACCGGGCGGCCTTTGACAGCGACGTGACCGTGCCCCCGGGGACGGCCTTTCTGCCCGGCCAATCCTTTGTCAAAACCTGGCGGCTGCGCAACGCCGGCACCTGCACCTGGACCACGGACTATGCGCTCGCCTTTTACACCGGCGACCGCATGGCCGGGGCCGCGATCGTGCCCTTTCCCGTAGCCGTGCCGGAAGGCAGCACCGTGGACCTCTCGGTCGCGCTCGTCGCGCCGGCCGGCGCCGGCACCTACGAGGGCCGCTGGCGGCTGCAGAACGCCGGCGGGGTTCCCTTTGGCATTGTCGAGAGCACCGACGGGTCCTTTGGGGTGCGCATCGTCGTCCAAACGACGCCGACAACACCCGTCACGCCGACCGTGCCCGTGACGGCCTCGCCCGGCCCCACCACGACCCCCCTGCCGACCGCCACGCCCACCGCTGGACCCACCCCAATCATCACCGCCTGGAAAGGCGAGTACTTTGCCAACGCCGAGTTGGCCGGCAGCCCCGCGCTCGTGCGCGACGACACGGCCGTCGATTTCGACTGGGGCGGAAACGCCCCCGCCGACGGACTGCCGGCCGACGCCTTCTCCGTCCGCTGGACACGGACGCTGCCCTTTGAGGCCGGCCCTTATCGCTTCAGCGCCACCGTCGACGACGGCGTGCGCTTGTGGGTAGACAACCACCTGGTCATCGATGACTGGCGCGACGGCTCCCAGCGTGAGGTGATCGGCGACTGGACCGTGACCTCCGGCAACCACGACATCCGTATCGAGTACTATGATCGCGCCAGCCAGGCCGTCGTCCGCGTCGCCTGGGACAACCTGAGCGGAATCTACCCCGACTGGCGGGGCCAGTACTGGTCCAACGCCACGCTGAGCGGGAGCCCCGCCCTCGTTCAGAACGAGGGGACGATCGACTTTAACTGGGGGGCCGGCTCCTTTGCCGCCGGCATGCCGGCAGACAACTTTTCGGCCCGCTGGATGCGCGTGGCCTCTTTCGACGCGGCAACCTACCGGTTCCATATCGTCATGGACGATGGGGCGCGCCTGTGGGTGGACGAGAACCTGGTCGTCGATTCCTGGCAGGACGGCGGTTTCCGCGAGACGGCCGCCGACGTCACCCTGGCGGCCGGCGCGCACCTCGTGCGGGTCGAGTACTATGAGCGGGGTGGGGAGGCTCAGCTCCGCCTGTGGTGGGAGAAGAGGTGATGGGGTAATCGGGTACTGGTGATCGGGTATCGGGCAGCAACTCCAGTACCCGATACCCGATCACCAGCAACCAATCACGTGTCTACGGCTCCAACACCCCTTCCGTCTGTCCCTCGACGGCAATGACCACCTGCTGCACGGTGGGGAACTCGAGCAGCGTGCGGGTGATCTGCTGGCTGATGAGGGAGACGCGCAGCGAGCCCCCGCCGTAGGACTGGAACTCGCGGGAAAAGTTGGCGGTGGCGACGCCGTCCGTGATCGTCAGCTCGAGCAGGCGCACACGCGGCCCCCAGCCGGCCCCCCGGCCTGGGTAGGACAGCACGTCGGACGGGAGCGGCAGGGCCGTCTTGAAATCGGCCAGGTTGGGCGGCGGCGGCCCCCAAAGCAGCTCCTCCAACGCGGCCGTGCCGATGCGCTCGGTCCGGGGGACAATCCGCGTCACAGCCTGCAGTTCCTCGCCCAGGAGAAAGTAGACGGTCACCTGCTGGACGTCGGGGTCATCCCACGACACCACCGTCAGCTGCTGCCGGGCCAGGACCGTGCCGTCGGCCGTGCGGATCTCCAGGGTGGCCGGCTGAGTGGGCGGAAAGGGCAGCGGGGGCACGTCGGCCTGCCACCAGAGGCTTTCTACGAGCAGGCCGCGGCCATCTTCCCCCGACATCAGGGTATAGGTGCGTTCCAGAACGTTGCCGTCGTCCCAGAGCAGGGCGGCGACGACCTCGTCGCCCGGAGTCCCCCCGCGGGCCAGGATGTGCAGCGGGAGCGTCGCCAGGGCGCCGGCGGCAGGGACCTCGACGGCGCCGGCCGGCGCGGCGGCGGCCTGGAGCGTCACCGCCACCGTCGCGATGGAAAGGACTGCGCCGTCCTTGGGGCTGAGCTCGGCGATCTCGATGGTGCCGGGGCCGGCCGCGGCGGCGCGAAAGTCGAGCTGTCCGGAAAAGGGCTTGTTCTCCTCGCCCATCGAGCCCTCGACCATGATCGGCCCCTCTCCGATGACCGCGCCGGCGGCGTCATAGACGCGGCCGCGCAGGTTAGACTCAAAGGGGACAAGGGCGACCATCCCCTGCACCGTGACGGGGCTGCCGATCACGGCCTCGGGCAGGGGGGAGGCGATGGTGATCGCGGCGGGGACCGCTGTGGGTTCGGTCGACGGAACGGTGGACTCGACTTTGGCGCTCGGCGGCACCGCCGAAGGAACCTGCTGGGGCCCCGTGGTGGCAGAAGGGATGGTGGGTTCACAGGCGCCTAGCAGGAACAGCACGAGCAGGATCGCGGCGAAGCGGTACATTGCAGGCATGGTTTTCCTCCTCCAGATAAAAGTCGGTACAGCTCACTATCATAAGGCCATATTCCATTTTGGTCAAGCAAATATGGACGGGGGCAGGTGGGATAGGTTACAGAGAGCAGGTGTGTGAAACGAGGCCCCGGCCACAATCGCACAATCGTTTCCCCATTGCCAGCGTTGTGCGGTTGTGCTATACTACATCCAATGCGTCCGGCTCTGGCCGCCCAGGACAAGGCTGCTTGGTGTTGAGTACAAAGCCCACCGGCGAAAAGCCCTCTTTCGAGACACGGCCGGCGTACACGGTAACAGGCGAGGTCTCTATGCTGCGCAGAGTGCGTTGGCGTATTGCGATCCCCTATCTGCTCTTGATCGTGGCGCTCATGCTCGGCCTGGCGATCTATCTATCCGAACGCGTGCGCCAGGCCCACATCGCCGATATGGAGACGCTGCTGCTGGCCGAAACGGAGCTGCTGGGCGAAGCCGCCGCGCCGGCCCTGGCGGAGCGGGACACCGCCCGCCTGAACGAGCAGGCCCGCCATTGGGCCGAGGTGCTCCAGGTCCGCGTGACCTTTATCGCGCCCGACGGCACCGTGCTAGGCGAATCGCACGAGGATCGTGCGGAGATGGATCGGCACCTCTACCGCCCCGAGGTACAGCGGGCGCTCGCCTCCGGCCGGGGCAGCAGCACCCGCTTCAGCAATACGGTGGGCTACGACATGCTCTACCTGGCCCACCGCGTGACGGTGGATGAGGCGACCGTAGGCGTCGTCCGGTTAGCCGTTTCCCTGCAGCAGGTCGAGACCCACGTGGCGCGCCTGCGCACAATGATCCTGGTGGCCATGCTGGCGGCGACGGTGCTGGCCGGCCTGCTGGCCGTATTCATAGCCAGCCGCATCACCCAGCCCATCCGCGCCCTGACGGGCGTCGCGGAGCGCATCGTCGCCGGGGATTTCCATGCCCGCCTCTTTCCCACGACCCAGGACGAGGTGGGCCAGCTCACCACCGCCTTTAACCAAATGGCCGACACCATGCAGGAAAAGATGTCCGCTCTGGAGCAAGGCCGCAGCCGCCTGGCCGCCGTCCTCAAGCACATGGCCGACGGCGTGGTCATCACCGACGCCGCGGGCCAGGTGCTGCTGGTCAACCCCGCCGCCGCGGCGCTCCTGGGCACCGTCGAGCCAGGCTCCCCACCGGCGACCCTGGCCCAACTCGCCCGCCGGCACCAGCTTATCGAGCTGTGGAAACGCAGCCGCGACAGCGGGCAGGAGCAGACCGAGCTCCTGGAGTTGGGCTATCCTGAGGCGACCTTGCAGGCGACCATCACACCGGTGCAGGAGGCCGAGACGCGGGCCTTTCTGGTCATCCTGCAGGACCTGACCCGGGTGCGCAAGCTGGAGCAGGTACGGCGCGATTTCGTCAGCAACGTCTCCCACGAGCTGCGCACGCCGCTGGCCTCGCTCAAGGCGCTCGTGGAGACCCTGCGCGACGGCGCCATGGAGGACCCGCCGGCCGCCCAGCGTTTCTTGACCAGGATCGAGGTCGAGGTCGACGCCCTGACGCAGCTGGTCACGGAGCTGCTGGAGCTGGCGCGGATCGAGGCCGGACGGGCACCGCTGCGCCTGCAGCCCGTCCTCGTGGCCGACATCGTGCAGACGCCGGTAGAGCGGCTGACCCCCCAGGCGGAGCGGGCCGGCCTGACGCTGCGGGTGACCCTCCCTGACGACCTGCCGTTGGTCCTGGCCGACGTCGAGCGCGCCCGCCAGGTCGTCACCAACCTGGTGCACAACGCCATCAAGTTCACCCCCGCCGGGGAAGTCGAGGTAACGGCCGGCCGCCAGGGCGACGAGGTCGCCATCTCCGTTCGCGATACCGGTGTGGGCATCGCGGAGAACGACCTGCCGCGCATCTTTGAGCGTTTCTACAAGGCCGACCGCGCCCGCAGCGGCGGGGGCACCGGGCTGGGGTTGGCCATCGCCAAGCACGTGGTGCAGGCGCACGGGGGCCGCATCTGGGCCGAAAGCGTCGAGGGCCAGGGGAGCACCTTTACCTTTACCCTGCCGGCCACCTCGCCGGCGATCGTGACCCCTTGAACGAGGAGGTCTGATGTCCAAACTCGCCCGCCGCCAGCGCCTCCGCCGTGCCCTCATCTTTTTCTCCTTCCTGCTCTTTATACTCACGATCAACTTTTTCTCCCCCTACCTCATCGTGGATAGCGCCGCCCAGGGGATTGTCAACGGCTCCCTGCTCGTCTTTGGCGCGCTCTTCCTCTCGGCGCTGGTCCTCGGCCGCGGGTGGTGCGGCTGGGCCTGCCCGGCCGGCGGCCTAGGCGAAGCTTGTTTCCCCATCCAGGACAAGCCGGCGCGCACCGGCCGGGCCGACTGGATCAAGTGGTTCATCTGGGTGCCCTGGATCGCGCTCATCGTCGTCATGGTCGTGCTGGCCGGCGGCTACCGGGCCGTGGAGCCCCTCTACAACGCCGATCTCCCCGACTCGGCTATGCGCGTGGCCGGATCCCTGATCGTCTATTTCACCGTCACCGGCCTCATCGTGGTCCTGGCCCTGGCAGCCGGCCGGCGGGCCTTTTGTCACTATGTCTGCTGGATGGCCCCGTTTATGATCATCGGCCGCTGGCTGCGCAACCGCGTCCGCTGGCCGGCCCTGGGCCTGCGCGTGGAGCCAGACAGGTGCGTCTCCTGCCATATCTGCACCAAGAACTGTCCGATGAGCCTCGACGTGATGGGCATGGTGCTCCGGGGGGAGCTGGAGCATGCCGAGTGTGTCCTCTGCGGGACGTGCGTGGATACCTGTCCCAAGGACGTGATCCACTTTTCTTTCCAGGGTCGGCGGAACGGCGCCGGCCGCGGCTGAGCCGGACCGGCTGTGGGCGGCCTGCTTTCGGCCGCAAGGAGCAAAGATGGCTGCTCTCTCTCTGTTTCTCCTCCCAGGGATCGCCTTTCTCCTGACCGTGGGCCTGGGCTTTGGGGTCAGCCGGGCCGGCCGGCCCTACAACAGCATCTTGTTCAACATCCACAAGCTGCTGGCCCTGGGCGCAGTCGTCGTTACGTGCGTGCAGGTTGTCCGGTCGCTGAGGGCGGTCGGCCCGCCGGCCCTTGTCGTCGTCCTGCTTGTCGTGGCGGCGTTGTGCGCCGTCGCCCTCTTTGCCAGCGGGGCGCTTCTGAGCATGGGCAAGGTGGACTATGTGCTCATGCGGGCCGTCCATCGGGCGGCCCCGGTGATCCTGGCGGCCGCCATGGCGCTGGCCGTATTCCTCCTGGCAAAACGGCCATGACGCCACCCGGCTGGGCCACCAGCGGCCCGGTTCCCTCGGAATAGCAAGTTCGGAGGAGGTTGATATGTCAAACGCTGTGCTCGTGGCCTACGCCACCCGTTCCGGTTCCACGCAAGAGGTCGCCGCGGCCATCGTCGAGGCGCTGCGCGCCACGGGGCTGGAGGTAGAGCTCCGGCCGGCGCGCGAGGTGCGCACCCTCGAAGGGTACCGCGCCGTCGTGCTGGGGGCGCCGTTCTACATGTTCCACTGGCACAGGGACGCGCTCCGCTTCCTGTCGCGGCACCGCCCAGCCCTCGAGGCGCGGCCCGTGGCCGTCTTTGCCCTCGGCCCGACCAGCCTGGACGATGTGGAGAAACCCGAGGTCCGCGGCCAGCTCGACCAGGCGCTGGGCAAGTACCCCTGGCTGAAGCCGGTGGCGGCAACCATGTTCGGCGGCCGGTGGGATCCGGCGAAGCTGGGCTTTCCCTGGCACCTGCTCCCGGCCCTCAAGCAGGTGCCGGCGAGCGATATCCGGGATTGGGAAGCGATCCGCGCCTGGGCGGCCGGGCTGGCAGACAAGCTGTAGCAGGCGCCGCACGGAGCGGGCGGTGAAAAAAACAAGCCCGGACATGGCTGCCCGGGCTGATGGCGCGGCTGGGGCGACTCGAACGCCCGACCACCTACTCCGGAGGCAGGTGCTCTATCCACTGAGCTACAGCCGCGTGCCCTTATTATACCATACGCCGTGAATCTTGTCATCTTGCGCACGGAAGAGGTGAGCGTTTCACGTTGGGGACATACCCATGTAGAAAAAGATGCTGAAAAATAGTCTGCGGGCTTCGTAGAAAGCTGAAAAACGGGTCCGCCGGCTGTGCACAATGAAAAGTGGAGGCAACCCGCAAAACGTGGTACACTGTAGCTGCTCAGCCAACAGCGTCCACATGCGAGGTTGCCCCGATGCAGCATATCACGAAATGGCCGATAGCACAAGTTGGACATGCGCTGGCTCTGCTCAGTCTCCTCACCCTGGTCTTGCTGGGCCAACTGCCCGACAGTCAGGCCGGTTGGGTGACCTGTCCGCCGCGGATCGCGGGTTTTTCCAGCCGCCCGCCGGCGCGGGGGCGGCCGCTGGCGGCCCCGTTGCTGCGGGCACGCCTGCGCGGCTGTTGGCACTATCTGCGCCACGGTTGGCGGGCTCCGCTGACGCGCAGCTTGTTGTTGGCGGGGCTGTGGCGGGCCAGTGGTTGCCAGGGGCCCGGGTGGATCGTGCTCGCCCCCTGGTTGGTCACCCTGAGCCGCACGGTGCGGGCGGGGTGGCCCGAGTTGGCCCGCTGGGGGCCGTGGCTCCTGGGGGAGGAGGCGCTCTGGCAAGGGCAACGCCTGCTGGTGGGCGGCTATCTCTTCCTGGTCGTGGGGACGCGGCGGGACCTGGGCGGCGTGCCGTTGCTCGGGCTCGGTTGTCTCGGCGACGACGGCGCGGCCCCGTGGGTCCAGGTGACGCGCCAAGCCGACGGGCGCTACCGGGCCGAGTTGCGGGGGCATTTCACGCTGACGCTGCCCGACGACGACCCGTTCCGCCGGCGGCTGCTGATCCTCTTCTTGCGGCAACTGGAAGTACCCGGCGAACGGCGCGCCAGCCGGCGCACCCGCGATGGGCGGACGCCCTTTGTCCGCCAGATGCAGTTACAGGAGTGGTTTGGGCTGCCCCACCCGGTGTTCAGCCGGCTGGAACGGGATTGGCGGCGGGCCGATTGGCCCAATCTCTTGAGCCAACGCCTGCCGGCGGAGGTGCTGACGGCCGATTTGCGCCAGCGCATCATCACCGTCAGTGCCACTTACCCGCACCAGAACCAGGCGGAGGTGTACGCCTACTTGCAGCGCGAAGGGTGGGCGGTCAGCGCGGCCCAGGTGCGCCAGGCGTGGGAGGAGAGCGGCTGGTCCACCTTGCGGCAGGAGTTGCAGCGGCGCTTCCACTGGACCCCGGACGCGTTTCGCCTGCGCGAGGAATTCCTGGTGCAGGAACTCTTGCGGCACAATCAACTCCTGCTCGACTGCCTGGAACAGGGCCAACCCTTGCCGGCCGCCGCGCGGGTCACGCTGGCCGACCTGCGCGCGCTGGCGACGGAGTTGGGGGCAGCCCCCCCGCCGCCGGTGCCCGCGCGCCCGTGGCTGCTGCGCGTGGAGCGGATCATCTTGGGGTCTTGGAAAGACGTCACGGACGATACTGTGCGCTGTCCCCAGTGTGGTTCGGCGGACATCGGGCGCAAGAGCCGGCGCCCGCGCATGAAGAAGTTCTGGGATGCGCAGCAGCAACTCCAAGCGGTGGCGGTGTACCGCTACTACTGCCGCAACCCCGCCTGTCGGGTCAAGACCTTTACGCACCTACCGTCGGGGCTGGTGCCCTACTCCCGCCATCGCCTGGAGGTACACACCTTGGCCCTGCAAGCCTATGCCTGGGGCTACAGTGTCTATCGGCGGGTGGGCCCGGCGCTGGGCGTCCGCGCGGTCACCGTGTACCGCTGGGTCAGCGCCTGGGGGCACGACCTCTTGCCGGTGGTGGCCCTCTTTGGCCTGGTGCGCTGCAGTGGCGTCGTCGGCGTGGACGAGAAGTATGTCTTGGTCCCGAAGAACGACAAGCCAGCCGGGAAGAACCGCCGCTGGATGTACGTCTACCTGGCGGTGGATGTCTACACCTACGATTTACTGCATATCGCCCTCTATCCGCACAACAACCAGGAGAGCGCCAGCGCCTTTCTGCTCGCGCTCCGCGCCAAAGGTTATCACCCACGAGTCCTCGTCACCGACCTGCGGCGCGACTATGGCGCCGTGATCGCCCAGGTCTTTGCCCGGGCCCGCCATCACGAGTGCATCTTTCACGCCGAGCAGGGGGTCAGCGACTACTTCCGAAAAACCTGGGGCCGCAACTATGCCGCAACACACCCGGAGGCGGTCGCCCTGCAGGAAACGGTGCGAGAGGTCTTGCGGGCGCGGACGAAGCGCACCGCGCAGCAACGCTACACGGCGCTGCGCGCATGCCAACCGGAAGTGGTCCAGGGTAGTCCGCCGCTGCAATGGGTCTTTGACTTCCTGGAGCAACACTGGCCGCACCTGGTCAACGCCATTGAGAGCGACCTGGTGCCGCGGACCAACAATGCCGTGGAGCTGGTCATCCGCCGCTTTGACCAACATTACCAGAACTTTTGCGGCTTCGAGTCCCTCACCACGGCGCAGGTGTACCTGGGCGTGTTCGAGAAGGTGTATCGCTTCACCCCGTTCTCGGACGATGCGCAGCCGGCGATTCGCGGCAAGTGCCCGCTCGAACTAGCCGGGTATGACCTGTCCCAGATGCCGATGCCCTGGCTCTGTCGGGGCTACAGCCTGGAGTGGCCCATTGTGCAGGAGGTGCCGGATGCCGTTGTCCCCAACCCGTAACGCTCGCTCGCATCCGCTTGCAGCGCCAGGTCGGTTGTGCTACAATGGTGACACCGCTCGGCGAGCCGGGTCGTCGCCCGTACACCTGCCACGGCACACCCCAACACCCGGGGACGGCCTCAAGGGATACACCGGAGTGCCGATCGCCTAGAGGTAGATTAGTCAACATGCCCCTCGGGGCACCATAAAGCATGAAAATGGGCACTTTAACACCTTGCCACTATCTTTGCACTTTGGCTATGCCGCCAGGCGAGCGCAGAGTTGCC
>Ga0302250_1002339_pt1 | contig 11952 bp, 8 predicted proteins | sample AAG_RA_Asp_MG_FD_193536 | JGI IMG/M metagenome (GOLD analysis project Ga0302250, IMG submission 193536) | Enriched activated sludge microbial communities from anaerobic digester in WTTP, New Holstein, Wisconsin, United States - AAG_RA_Asp | ecosystem: Engineered > Bioreactor > Anaerobic >... | reverse complement strand
CTTCCGGTCCCCCTCCGACACCTCGATCCGCTCAGGTTGCCTTCCCATAAACCAGATTCTACTACCAATGCCCTTTCATGGATAGAACTTTTTTGGCAGGACACTAGGACGTGGACCTCCTGCCGGCGAAGCATCTCGACGGCCAGGTCCGCCTCGCTCTTGGAAGCGCCGAAGACCCGGTAGCCGAATCTCAGTCCGGGATAGGTCGAAAGGCGCGAGGCGACCGGCTGGACGAAGTCCAGGGTCTTCTGGCGGTCCTGCCACTCCACGATGCCCAGGGTCGCGTGGATGCTGGTGGAGTCGACTGGCGGCGACGACCCGGGGTTCCTCTGCAGCGCCAGGAAGGCCAGTACCAGTGCGGCGCATCCGGAAACGATCAGCAGCACCAGGTATGCAAGATTGTGGGACAGCAGCCTGGTGAGCACTCCGACGTGCCGCTCCAGCGCCTCGATCCGGGCTGCGACGACGTCTTGGTGCACCGGCAGGGCGATCTGCTTCCAGACATCCTGCTCCAGCAGGTCCACCTCGGCGGAGGTCAGGTGCTGGTCCTGGAGGAGGGTCCGGAGGAGGTCCCGCTGGTGCGCCGACAGTTGTCCGCCGAGACCCTCGGCGGCCCTGCGCAGTCCCTTGACCAGGATGGCCTCGATGCGTTCGGTGTCGCTTTCCCGCAGGAAGCCCCGCTCTTCCAGCCGCTGCACGAGGCGATGGACCGCGATGGTCGTGCCGATCGTTTCGAGGCAGCGCTCCTCGGGGGTCCGCTGGAGGTTCTCGATCTCCCGGAGCAGTCCCCGGACGCGGCGGTGCTTCAGGAACAGCAGGACCTGGGTCAGCGAGAACACGCCCAGGCTGGCGGCCAGACCCACGATGTCCCAGTTCACCTGCATCGGAGCCCCCGGAGATTCCGGTCCAGTACCTCTCCTGCTGGTCCAGGGAAACGTACTATGCCCGGGGGCGCACCGCAACGGGCGGGTCGGGCCGCCGCACCTTGACGGGCGGGCGGGGGTCTCGTATAACGCCCAAGGCTTGCTGCGCGGGGACCAGAGCGCCGATGTTCGACGTATTGACGAAGGGGTTCCGTTCCGCCCGGGCACGGCTGACGGGCAAGACGACCATCACCGACTCGGACCTCGAGGAGGTCCTGAGGGACATCAGGGTCTCGCTGCTGGAGGCCGACGTCTCGCTGCCGGTCGTCCAGGCGTTCCTGGACCGCGTCCGCCAGAAGGCGGTCGGGGAGGTGGTCCAGGTCGTCGCGAAGACCGAGGGCCGCCGCCTCGAGGTGACCCCCGCCGAGCACTTCGTGAAACTGTGCCACGACGAGCTGATTTCCCTGATGGGGGACGCCCGGGGCGACCTCCTCTGGGAGCCGCCGGGGCGCGTCACCGCGGTGATGATGGTCGGCCTGCACGGCACCGGGAAGACCACCACCGCGGCCAAGCTGGCGAACTTCCTGAAGGGCGAGAAGAAGAAGCCGATGCTGGTCGCCGCCGACATCTACCGCCCGGCGGCCGTGGACCAGTTGAAGGTCCTGGGCGAGCGGATCGGGGTGCCGGTCTTCCACCGGCCGGACATGAGCCCCCCGGACCTGTGCGCCGAGGCGATGCGCCAGGCCATCGCCGAGAAGCGGGACGTGGTAATCTTCGACACCGCGGGCCGCCTGACCATCGACGAGCCGCTGATGCAGGAACTGACCCAGGTCCAGGCCCGGACCCGTCCGAAGAACATCCTGCTGGTCGTGGACGCGATGATGGGCCAGGACTCGGTGCGGATGGCCTCGGAGTTCGACCGGCGCCTGTCGCTGACCGGCGTGGTGATGACGAAACTGGACGGCGACGCCCGGGGCGGCGCGGCCCTGTCGGTCCGGGCCGTCACCGGCAAGCCGATCCTCTTCGTCGGCATGGGCGAGGACCTCCAGCGGATCGAGCCCTTCCGGCCCGAGGGGATCGCCAGCCGGATCCTGGGGTTCGGCGACGTGGTGGGCCTGGTCCAGGAGTTCGAGAAGGTCGTGGACCAGGAGCAGGCCGAGGCGGACGCCCTCGAACTGCTGAAGGGACGCTTCAACCTGATCCAGTTCCTGGAGCAGATCCGGGCCATCCAGAAGATGGGCCCCCTCCGGGACACGCTGGAGAAGCTGCCCTTCTTCCACGAGATGGTCCCCGACGGGGCGGCGGTGGATGAGAAGGTCCTCCAGCGCATCGAGGCGATGATCCACTCGATGACCCCCGAGGAGCGCCAGAAGCCCGAGATCATCAACGACAGCCGGATGCGGCGCATCGCCCGGGGGTCCGGCCGGAAGGTCGCGGAGGTGAAGGACCTGCTGGCCCGGTTCGAGATGATGCGCAAGGTGATGAAGCAGGTCGGCAAGCAGCCCCAGTTGCTGGCCCGGCTGCCCGGGGTCAAGGAGGCCCTGGACCTCGCGAAGTCCCGGGGCGAGGACGTGTCGGACTTCCTGCCCCCGGAACCCTCCCGGGGATGGGGGGCCGGGTACGGGGCGCCGCGCCTCTCGCCGGCGGAGAAGGAGCGCCGCCGGAAGAAGGAGAAGCAGGCCCGCAAGCAGCGCCAGAAGGCCAGGAAGAAGCGATGAGGACCCGGATCCTGCGACCGGCGGTCGGGCTGGCCCTGGCGGCGGCGCTGTGGGGTCTGTCCTGGCCCGCCCGGGCGGTGTCCCCCGAGGAGCGGAAGACCGAGGACGCCGTGAAGGTGCTCCGGGGCCTGGCGGACCCGGGCCCCGAGGACTTCGCCCGGCAGGTGGGGGAGGGGGCCGACCGGGTGCTGGTGAACCTGCTGGTGGCCCGCAAGGTGGATCTGGAGGTCCGGATGAAGGCGTGCCGGGCCCTGGCCCGCTTCCCGGGGGAGCGGGCCCGGCGGGTGCTGTCGAGCCTGATCCCCAATCCCGACGAACCCCTGGAACTCCGGGGACAGGCGATGGAGTCCCTGGCGGATCACCAGGGGCCCCGGGTCGCCCAGGACCTCCTTCCCTGGCTGCGGGACCCCCACCCGGAACTGCGCGCCTCGGCCAGCCGGGCCATCGGCCGGACCGGGGACCCGGCGGCCTGCCAGACCCTCGAGGACCTGCTGGGGACCGAGGAGGTGCTGGAGGTGCGTGTGGCGGTGGAGCAGGGACTGGCCCTCTGTCGCAGGGAGCGGCGTCCATGAACTGGCAAGGCGTCTTCACGGCCCTGATCACCCCCTTCGACGGCGGCGAGGTGGACTTCCCCTCCCTCCGGGAACTGGTCCGGCGCCAGATCGCCGCGGGGATCCATGGCCTGGTGGCTTGCGGCACCACCGGGGAGCCGGCCTCGCTGACCGCCCAGGAGTGGGACCGGGTGGTGGCGACGGTGATCGAGACCGCCGGGGGCCGCGTGCCGGTGCTGGCCGGGACCGGGACCCACGGGACCCGCACCACGGTGGAACGCACCCGCCGGGCCCGGGAACTGGGGGCCGACGGGGCCCTGGTGGTGACCCCCTACTACGTCCGGCCCCAGCAGGAAGGGCTGGTCGAGCACTTCCGGACGGTCGCCCGGGAAGGGGGGCTCCCGGTGATGCTCTACGACGTCCCGGGCCGGACCGGCGTGCACCTGGCGCCGTCGAGCGTCGGGATCCTCTCCCGGGTGCCGGGGATCGTCGCGCTGAAGGACGCCAGCGGCAGCCCCACGACCGTCCGGGAGGTCCGGCAGTGCGCGGCGCCGGAATTCCGGGTGCTCTCGGGGGACGACGGGCTGGCGCTGGCCGCCTGGGCCCTGGGGGCCGAGGGCGTGGTCAGCGTGGCCTCCAACGTCGCGCCGGCCCAGATGGTGGAGTTGTGGGACCACTGGAAGGCCGGCCGGATCGCCCAGGCCCGGGAAACGGACCTGTCCCTGGCGCCCCTCTACCGGGCCCTGTTCCTGGAGTCGAGCCCCGCCCCGGCGAAGGCGGCGGCCTCGATCCTGGGACTGTGCCGGGACGAGGTGCGCCTGCCGCTGGTCCCCGCGTCCCGGTCCACCCGGGAGGCCCTGGAGGCCGCCCTGGCCACCGCCGGCCTGCGGTGACGATCACATCCGGTGGGACTTCACGAAGGCCTCCACCTCCGGGAGGCCTCCCTGGTAGATCAGGTAGGCGTCCGGGGGCTCCCGCTCGGTGATCTCGTTCGCCACCGGCGTCAGCATGATCCGCTTCACCTCCTCCCGGTCGTCGCTGTGGGCCAGGGCCCAGCACAACTTCATGAAGGCGACCTCCGGGAGCATGTTCGCGCAGGGCACGATCCCCAGTTCCATCAGGTCCCGCCCCGTGTCGTAGACGTACATCTGGGTGTAGCCCCAGAGGGTCTGGACGGTCATGAAGAAGTGGACGCCCTGGTCCACGGCCTTCCGGATGGCGGGATAGAGGGGCTTGTTGACGTGGCCGAGGCCCGTGCCGGCGATCACGATGCCCCGATAGCCCTTGTCCACCAGCGCCTCGATCAGGTCCGGCTTCATGCCGGGGTAGTAGTAGAGGATGGTCGCCCGGTTGTCGTACACCGCGTCCAGCACGCACTTGCGGTTCGGGTCCCGGCGCCGGTAGTCGGACCGCAGGGGCGTCACCTGGTCCCGGGACACCATCGCCACCGGGATGTCCCCGATCGTCCGGAAGGTGGACCGGAAGGACGAATGCATCTTGCGGACCCGGGTGCCCCGGTGCAGCAGGCCGTACTGGTCCGAGGTGGGTCCGAACATGCAGACCATCACCTCGGCGATGTCGCTGTGCCCGGCGGTGCGGGCCGCGTGCATCAGGTTCAGGGCGGCGTCGGAGGAGGGGCGATCGCTGCTGCGCTGGCTGCCCACCATCACGATGGGGATGGGCGGGTTCTGGACCATGAAGGACAGGATCGCCGCGGTGTGGTGCATCGTGTCGGTGCCGTGGCCGATCACGATGCCGTCCACGCCCCGCTCGATCTCCCGCGCCACCGCCCGGGCCAGGCCGATGTACTGCTCGGGGCCCATGTTTTCCGAAAAGACGGCGTAGAGTTTCTCCGTTTCGATGTTGCAGATTTCCGCCAGTTCGGGGACGGAGCCGTAGAGTTCCCCGGGACTGAAGGCGGGGATCACGGCGCCGGTGCGGTAGTCCAGCCGGGAGGCGATCGTGCCCCCGGTTCCCAGCAGTTTCACCCGGGGCTTGCCGGGGTCGAAGGGGAACTCCTTTTCCGGGATCTGGTAGTGGGCCTCCCGGCGTCCGTGGGAGGTGGCCCCGACGACGTCCCCGGCGGCCACCCCGATGTTGTAGCCGGTCTCCAGTTTCAGCACCAGGTGCCGGTCGTCGGCGGTCTCGCTCCGGGGCAGCAGGATCCCCCGGTAGATGCCCCGGACGGTGCGGATCTCCACGTCCTCCCAGACCTGGATGCCCAGGCGCTCGAGCACCTCGCGTCCGACGCCCCGGTATCCCTTGAACCGATCGGTGGCGGGCTGACTCATCGCGTTGGCTCCCGTTGGCCCTTGCGGGGATTGGGCTTCTGCAGGAAGAAGGGCGGCCGGCCCGCGGCGATGCCCACCAGGGCCGCCGCGTCCTTCTGGTCCATCGGGGCTTCGCCCCCGGAGGCCGACAGGACCTCCCGGATGCGGTCGGGGGTCAGGAGGTCGGTCGAGGCGCCCCGGCGCCGCAGGCCGGGGATCCAGTCCAGCAGCAGCCAAGCCAGCACCGACGGGCGCACGGGCACCCGGCCCGCCAGTGCCTCGAAGACCGGCCAAGCGTCCTCGGTCAGCAGCCGGTAGGCCTGCTCCCGGGAGACCCCCATCCCGATCCACCGGTCCTCCTTGTCCCACAGGGGTTCGGGGGTCGCCTCCCGGGCCCGCTGGTGGTCCTCGTCGTGGAGCACGATGGGGGGCAGGTCGGTGTCGGGGTACATCCGGTCGGGGCCCGGGAGCATCCGCTCGAAGCAGGTCGTGCCGTCGGGCAGGGACTTCCGGGTCTCCCGGGGCACGCCGACCAAGGCCTCGGCCATCCGGAGGCGGACCTCCCCGATGGCGGTCTGGACGTCCTGGGACGGCCCGGCGACGATCACCACGGCGTCGGGGGCGCCGCCCTCGAAGGCCTGGCGCACCTGGTCGAAGAGGGGGCTCAGGGAGAAGGCCTCCGGGTCGTCGGAGTGGGCGATGTTGGGCATCCGGTCCAGGCAGGCGATCACCCGGACCCGGTCCGAGATCTCGCTGGCGAAGGTGCGCCCCGGGGCCAGGGGACGCGACAGGAAGCCGCTGCACTTCCGGAGCAGGATCGCCCGGGCGACGACGCCCCCGGTCCAGGGCCCCCGCAGGGCCGGATGGGTGAAGCGCCGGGCCAGGGCCGTGACGTCGCGGTCCTCGCCGAAGTCCGCCGGGACGACCCCCCGGGCCACCAGGGCGTCCCGGAGGTCCAGCAGGGCCTTCTGGCGCAGGGCCTCGTAGTGCACGAGCGCCGGGATCAGCCGCAGCGTCGAGACCCCCTTGATCTCCACCCGGTCCCCGCCCCGGATGCTGACGTTGACGTCCTGGCGGGCCCGGCCGTGGCCCGTGCGGACCTGGCCCGACAGGTGGCAGATGCGGCGGATCGCCGACCCCACCTGGAAGGCCTCCTCGGGGGTGTGCATCTCGGCTTCCGTGACGATCTCGATCAGGGGGATGCTGAGGCGGTCCGTCAGGTAGGTGCGTCGGTGCCCGTGGTCCGACACCTCCCGGCAGGCGTCCTCCTCCAGTCCCAGTTGCCGGATGCCGATCCGGCGTCCCTCGACCCGGATCCACCCGTTGACCCCGAGGATGCAGGTGCGCTGGAAGCCCGTGGGGATCGACCCGTCCAGGTACTGCTTCCGGGCGATGTGGACCTCGTCCACCAGGTTCAGGTTCAGCATCCGGGCGATCACCAGCCCGCGATGGAGGGCGTCCCGGTTGAGGCCGAAGGGGGGCGCGTCGTCCATCTCGTAGGTGCAGACCGTCTCCCGGTTCAGGCGATAGACGATCTCCTTGCGGGTCTTGAACTCCATCAGGGCCGTCGGGTCGTACTCCCCGAGTTCCGAGAGGGTCGGGCGCATGTGCCGCAGGATCTCGGCGTGGAACTCCTGGGAGTAGGGGCGCACGGGACAGCGGCAGAAGAGCTTGTGGTCCGTGTGCAGTTGCCGGTGCATCTCGATCCCGCACCGGAGCCCCAGCGCGGCGTAGAACTCCCGGTCCCCGAAGCGCGAACCCTGGACCTGTTCTTCCACGAGGCACCTCCCTTCGGCCGCGGAGCATAGCGCAGGTCGTCGGGCAACCGGGAGCCGGCGACCGCCGGCCGATCGTCTATCGCGGGTCCAGGATCTCCAGGGCCCGGTCCAGGAAGGACTGCATCAGGTCTCCCGAGGGGCGGGGGACGTGGGCGGCCGCGTCCCGGATCTGCTCCCGGATGGCTGCCCGTTCCCCGGGGTCCGGCGGCGTTCCGGAGGCCTGGCGAACCAGCAGGTCCAGGGCCGCCAGCCCCGCCTCCCCGTAGCGGCCGGCCTGGTCCGCCCATGGGCGGATCGCCTCCTTCAGCCGCGGCTCGGCATCCCCCAGGTCCCAGGCCTCCGGCACGTCCCGGAAGGGCAGCAGGAAGTCCCGGCGCAGGGTCCCGGCGGCCTCCCCGACGTTCCCCCCGGTCTCCCAGGCGGTCCAGAAGGCATCCAGGGCCGCTGCCAGGGCCGGGGAAGGGGACCCGGCGATCTCCGGGGACCGGTCATGGCGGGCCAGCACCTCCAGGGCGTGCCGACCCCGTTCCCCGGCGAGCCACCGGGCCATCGCCCCGAGGGACCAGTCCGGGTCGTATCCTGGGGCGTTCCAGGCCCAGTCGGCGCAGGTGGCCAGGGCCGGCAGGGACACCCAGGGCCCCGGCATGGGGTTGAACAGGGCCCCGGACAGCAGGGGAGAGAGCCCCGGGTCCCGACCCTCCAGGGGACCGAGGTTCAGGCGCGCCGACGCGTGGTCGATCACCGGGTAGTTGTCCCCGAGGAGGGGCTTCCGGCCCATCCACCCGACCGCCCGGAGGGCGTCGTTCGCCGTGATGGTCCGGGACACGATCCCGTTGCCGGTCCACCCGATCAGCACATCCGGGGCCAGCGTGGTGCCGGCCAGGGTCAGGGACCGGGAGGCCTCGGGGGCGTCGCTCCAGTAGTCGTTCGGGACCCACCCCAGCAGGACCCCGGGCCGCTCGCCCCGGACCCGTTCCAGCACGGCCCGGGTGAAGTCCAGCACGCCGGTGTCGTAGTCCGGGTAGAAGGGGCGATCGGCCGGGGACAGTTCCTTGGGGGTGTCGTCGAATCCCAGGGCCACCATCGCGAATCCCGCGTCCGCCAGCCGCACCAGCCGCCCGGCGGCCAGGGCCCGGTCCTCCTCGCTGTGGAAGACGGCCTGGTCCAGGGGCTTCACGATGATTCCCGGTTCCAGTCCCAGGTCCCGGGCCCGGGCCGCCATCTCCCCGAGGAACCCGAGGTACTCCTCGGGCCACTCGTCCCGCCAGTAGGAGTCGGCCCAGTCGATGTAGGGATCGAGTTTCGACCCGTACACGAAGACGTTCATCTTCATGCGGGCGATGCGGTCCAGCATCTCCAGGCGGTCCCCGGCGTCCCAGGGGGGGCCGTAGAAGGTCTCCAGGACACCCCGCAGGGGGATCGAGGGGCCATCGTCCACGAAGAGTTCCCGGGCGTCGGGGACCCCTGCCGTCAGGATCTGGGCCAGGGTCTCCAGGGCCCAGCGCCGGCCCCGGGACGAAGACGCCAGGACCCGCACCAGGACGGGACCTCCCCCGGAACAGGAGAGGGCCAGGCGGTAGGACTCGTCAGAGGCCGGCGCCGCCGGGGGGCATCGGGAAGCCTCCTGGGCCAGTTCCTCCGGACCTCCGAAACGGACCTCCAGGTCGGGGGAGCCGGGGGATTCCCGGAGGCCGAGCCGGTCGGCGAAGGCGGACCAGAGGGCCGCCTCGCCCGAGTCGAGGCCCGTCGCGGAGGCGGTGGAGGGCCTCCGGGACCAGCAAGGGCCCGAACCCCGTCCCAGGACCCGGAAGGGACGAGGCAGCAGTTTCGGATCCCGGGGCGTGGCGTCCTCCGGGGGGCAGAACCACGGGGTTTCCGCGGCTTCCGGGTTCTGGTCCCCGTCGGCCTCTTCCCGCGGGGGGTCGGCCGCGACCTCGGGACTGGCCTCGGGGAGATCGGGGACGTCGGTCCCCCGGGCGTCGATCCCGGGAAACCCGTCGGTTCCCGGGGATGTTCCGGAAGCGCATGCCAGCAGTTCCCAGGTCAGGATCCAGGCAAGGAGAACGGGGGCGGAAGGTCGCATGGGTCCTCCTGGTCCCGGTGGCCGACGGATCGCGGGTCGGAGCATAGCCCGGATGGCGGTTGCCGGAACAGTCCCGTCAGCCTGGAGGATTGTTGCTATCATCGCCCGGGACAGGAGGATGCCGTGTCGGTGAACCGGAGAGGATGCTTCTTCCGGGGCCACGTCCTGGCCTGGATCCTGGTGATCGGATGGGCGGCGGGCCTCCGGGCCCAGCCGGCCCCGGGGGATTCGGCCGAGGCACCTGCCTCGGTTCCGGATGGTTCGGCGGAGCCCCTGGTGCGGCCCGATTCCCCCCGGGCGGCGATGGAGGACCTGCGGAAACTGTTCGGGGCCCGGGAGTGGGCCGGGGCGGTCCCCTTCCTGGACCTCCCGGACAGCCGGGCGGGCGACGGGGAGCGGCTGGTCCGCCGGCTGGCGGCGGTGCTGGACCACCACGGCTGGCCGGATCCCGGGCGGCTGTCGCCCGTCACCGAGGGGGCCATCGACGACGGCCTCCCGGCGGGGGTCGAGGAGGTGACCCGCCTTCCCCTGGGCACCGGGCGCCGGGAGCCGCTGCGGCTGGTTCGAAACCTCTCCCAGGAGGGCCCTCCCTGGCGGATCTCCCGGAAGTCGGTGGACCGGATCGACGACTGGTTCGAGGCGCTTCCGGGCCAGTGGATGTACGAGGCCCTGCCGGAAGCGCTGCTGCTGCCGTCCCCCTGGGGCCTCCTCCGCTGGCAATGGCTGGCCCTGGCGCCCCTGGCCGTGCTGGCCTTCCTGCTGGCGATCCCCCTGGCCTCCCTGACCCGGAAGGGTCTGTCGGTCGCGGCCCGGAGGACCCGGACCACCTGGGACGACGCCCTGGCGGTGTCGATGCGCGGGCCCCTGCGGCTGGCATGGCTGCTGGTCCTGCTGCGGGTCGCCCTTCCCTGGCTGATCTTCGCGCCGGCGGCCCTGGAGCATCTCTACCGGGTCCTGATCGCCCTGGCCTGGGTGGACTTCTTCTGGGTCCTCTTCCGGGCGATGGACGTCATGCACCGGGGTCTCGAGGAGAGCCCCTGGGCGAAGGACAGCCCCTCGGGGCGCTTCCTGCTGTCCTTCGGGACGCGGATCGGCAAGTTGATGATCGGCGGGCTGGGCATCGTGGCGGCCCTCTCCTCCCTGGGCTATCCGGTGGCGAGCCTGCTGGCGGGACTGGGCGTCGGCGGCCTGGCCCTGGCCCTGGCGGCCCAGAAGACCGTGGAAAACCTCTTCGGCGCCTTCTCCATCGGGGTGGACCGCCCGATCCAGGTGGGGGACTTCATCCAGGTGGACGGGGTCTCGGGCACCGTGGAGTCCATCGGGCTCCGGTCCACCCGGATCCGGACCATGGACCGGGTGCTGGTGTCGATTCCCAACGGGAAACTGGCCGACATGCGCCTGGAGAACCTAACGGCCCGGGACCGCTTCCGCCTCCACGCCGTGATCGGGCTGGAATACGGCACCGGCGCGGCCCGGATCCGGGAGGTGACGGGCCGGATCGAGGCCTTTCTCCGGGGGCATCCAAAGGTATGGCCCGACAGGGTGTCGGTCCGGTTCCAGCAGTTCGGCCAGTCGTCCCTGGACATCGAGATCATGGCTTGGTTCCTGGTGAAGGAGGCCCAGGAGTTCTGGGACATCCGCCACGAGGTGCTGCTGGCCATCCTGGAGATCGTCGAACAGGCGGGGTGCTCCTTCGCCTTCCCCACCCGCACCGTGCACATCGCCTCGCAGCCCGAGGTCCCCCGGAACCGGCCCGGGACCTAGGTCCGGGGAACCTCGGCATCCGGTCGCCGGAGGTAGATCGGCTCGACCGAGGCCGGGTCCAGGGGCGCCAGGGTGCCGTCCAGCACCTGCTCGATCATCGCGGACGCCCGGACCAGGTGGTCCCGGGGCGCCCCCACGTCCAGGCGGTCCCCCATCTCCCGTTCCAGGGCCTCCCGCCAGGCCAGCACCCCGTCGCCGACCGCCAGCACCCGGGCACCCGCCGGGAGGCGTTTCGCGACGCGGGAGGCCAGTGCTTCCGCCCGGAGGGCCCCGGGGGGAACCAGGGGCGATCCGTCGGGAGCCCAGGCCGCGCCGTACACCTCGCCCCGGCGGGCGTCCAGGGCCGCCAGCACCGCCCGTCCCCGGTGGGGCCAGGCCAGGGTCCCCAGCACGTCCACGCCGAACAGGGGCTTCCCCAGGGCCATCGCCATGCCCTTCAGGGTGGACATCACCACCCGGACCCCCGTGAAGGAGCCGGGTCCCAGGGAGGTCACCAGGAAGTCCAGGTCCCGGGGATCGAGTCCCCGGCGGGCCAGCACCATGGCGATGTCCCCCGCGAGGCCCCGGCTGGTGCCCCCCCGGGTTCCCAGGGACCACTCGACGGTGATCCGGTCCTTCTCCCACAGGGCGATGGCCTGCTGCTCGGTCGAGGTGTCGCAGGCCAGGCCGACGGGTCCCGGGTGCATGGCGCCTCCTGCCGGGTGTTGGGGACGATCGTCCGCCCCGCCCCGGCGCCGCCCGCCTCTATCCGCCCGCCAGGCGGGAGAAGAGGCCCCATTTCCGCTCGATGTCGTTCACGAACACCAGCACCATCAGACCCAGCAGGAACGCCAGGCCGATCCAGTTCGCCACCTGCCGCCCCCGGGGTCCCACCGGTCGCCGGCGCACCGCCTCGATCGTGAACATCAGCAGGTGTCCTCCGTCC
>Ga0302250_1002338_pt1 | contig 11954 bp, 11 predicted proteins | sample AAG_RA_Asp_MG_FD_193536 | JGI IMG/M metagenome (GOLD analysis project Ga0302250, IMG submission 193536) | Enriched activated sludge microbial communities from anaerobic digester in WTTP, New Holstein, Wisconsin, United States - AAG_RA_Asp | ecosystem: Engineered > Bioreactor > Anaerobic >... | reverse complement strand
AGTTCCCGGTCCTTCGAATCGTAGTCTCCGGCGGGCAGGACACGGCAGCGCATGTCGCGGACGTCTATTTCCGCGAGGCAGAGGGAATAGCGGTACGACTTGTACCCCTTGAGGGGAAGGGATCGCGCCTTGCGTTCCTCGAGGTAGCGCGACGTATCGTCCTTCTTCTTGAGGACGATGGCGAGGAACACGCCGAAACGAAGGGGCAAGGGACGATAGCAGTCCGGTGACGCATACAGGCCGTCCTCGTCGGCTTCGGTGTCTACGATCTGGTCCAGGTCGCAAAAGGCACTGATGCTTTCGTCCTCGAAGAATGGTTTCCAGTTCCACATGATCCTTTAGCTCTCCTTGTTTGCCCAGTCCGCCACGGTGACGGTCTGAAAGTGACCCACATGGACGCAGCTCGTCACGTCGACGACGACAAGCGCCGTCGTCGAAGCGTTCAGGAACTCCTCCAGTTCGGGGTGTTTCCTCAGGAAGATACCCGCGTATTCCAGCCATGCCCTGCCGCGGCGGACGGGCCTTGCCGTGCCGATGACGGTGATGGCCTGGGTTTCCACGAAGCCCTTCCTCTGATCGGAGCGGTTGTCGATCAAAAGGGCCACGTCCCTCGTGCCCGTCAGGTTTCTGAACTTCCGGGTGCCCCTGGGCGTCGCGAATATGACCTGCTTGAGGTCGGGCGTCAGGGCAAAGGAAATGAGGGAAGTGTATGGCTTTCCCCGGTCATCCGTTGCCAGGACCGCAAAGGATTCTTTCCTGTCGAAGGCCTTGAGCCGCCTTGCCACATCTGCGGCGCCTTTCCTGGTAGTGCTCGGTATGGATATCTTTCCTGCCATATCCTGCTCCCTCCCCCTTTTAACCCCGGGTGCCGGACCTGACCGTCTCTATGTAGCGTTTCACGTTGAACTTCGACGCGCACCCATTATAACTCATGTACCGGATTTTTCCAAAGACATTCCGTTCCCCCCAGGGCCTGTCATGCACCCCGCCGATGCTCCAGGCGATGCCTGTGTACCCGTTCGGGTCGCGGCCGTCAAGTTCATAGCGGTCGTTGAGGTAGATGGCCGCCGATATCGCCTCTTCAGGGGAGCCCGTCCATTCCAGTATCTTCTTCGCCCAGTACATCCTCAGATAGCCGTGCATCTTTCCCGTCTTTGTCATCTCTTTCTGAGCGGTGTTCCAGAGTTCGTCATGGGTCTGCCCCATCTCGAGTTCCCGTAGGGAATAGAGATAGGGGCGCCTGTCGGCCCTGTGGTCGTTGAGGGTCTTCTTCGCCCATTCGGGAAAGGCCTCGAAGCGGTCATAGCCGGGGGTATGGTAGCAGTAGTTGTCGGCAAGCTCCCTGCGAACGATGTGCTCCTCGAGAAACGCGTCCTTCGCCTGGATGCGGGCAGTGCAATCCCTGACCTCGAGCGCCACCCGCTGGGCCGATATCTGTCCGAAATGAAGGTAGGGCGAGAGGTTCGACTGGCAGTCTTTTAGGGGGTCGTTCCTGTCGGTCTCGTATCGGTCGAGTCTTTCCTCGATGAATGACCGCAGCGCGGTCCGCGCCTCATCTTCCCCCGGCGTAATCCAATCGACCTCTCCCACCGAGCGGTCGGTCTTTAAGGCCTCGAGCAGCGTCTGTGCATCAACGTCGCTTCCCGTGAGCCCTGAATCCCAGGGGTGCCTTTGAAGGATGGGCATGTCGTCCAGAAAGACCGGCAGGAGCCTCCGTATTTTTCTCCTTATGGTGTGGGCGCCATACTCGCGCTTGTCGGAAGCCGTGCGGCAGGGAACGATATTGTGGGCGTCGACATCGTACACGGGGACCTTCGTCCTTCGGATGACAGCCTCCTTCCATTGCCGCTTCACGCGAATAGGGTCGAAGTCGGCAACGAGGAGCGAGATATCACGGCTTTCGACAAATGCAGGCAGGGTGTCGGCCGGGTCTCCGGGCAGGAGAAAGAAAGGAATGGACAGTGCGCTGAGGGACCGGGAGACCTTCTCCAGGCCGCGGAGCATGAAGCCGTATTGCCTCAGTGCCGCACCGGGAAAAGAATCGGAAAGGCAGAATACGACAACAAGGGGAAGGGAATGTGCAATGGCCGTTTCCTGTGCGAAGAGGAGCGCCCAGTTGTCGACCGTGCGCTGGTCACGGCTCATCCAGTACGCCACGGGCCCGCGGCCCGGCCGACCTTCCCTGATACATTTGACCCTTTGCGCTAGCACACCCATCCGTCCCTCCTGTTATTCTATAACAAAGGACCGGTTCTTTGCTATAATGGGAAAACAGGCAGTAACGAAAGAGAGGAGGGTCCATGAAGCTCAGCGAGTATTTCGAGAACACTTTGGGTAGGGGCGTTCTCGCCACGGCGGATGCGAAAGGCATAGTTGACGCGGCGGTCTATTCCCGGCCCCATTTCGTCGACGAAGAAACGGCGGTGTGGATAATGACGGACCGACTGACGCACGCCAACCTCCAGTCAAACCCCCATGCCGCCTACATCTTCGCGGAGGCAAAGGAGAACGCCTTCGTGGGGAAGCGTCTCTATCTCACGAAGATCCGTGAAGAGTCTGACCCCGCGAAGATCGAGCAGTTCCGCTGGCGCAAGACGTACAGGATCCCGGAGGAGCAGAAGGACGAAAAGCGATTCGTAGTCTACTTCCACATCGACAGGGTCCTGCCGCTCGTCGGTGACAAAACGTAGACCGTGAGGGACCACGACCACGACCATGCAAGGCCGAGCGCGCGGGCCTTCCTGACAAACCTTGACGCCGACATGCCCCTGTGGCGAAAGGTGTGGCTTCTCGTACGCAACAACACGAAGAAGATCGTTACAATGCGCGGGTGTTGCGGCCACCCCGGTGAGCCAGGCTGCTGACAGACCGATGACACGTCCACCGGTCGGTGAACGAGAAGAGTGCCCAAAAAGAGATATGGCCGTCCGGCCACATGCGCGCGACGACCACATCCCCAATAGAAAGGATTATGAGAGGAGTAGCGTTATAAAGAGATGAACCTCCCCTGAAGGCCGGTCCACGTCATATCATCCGGTGTACCAGTGCTTCCCCGATGCTTCCCGTTTTTCCGTACGTAGGGAATCAATGTTGTAACCATCATATAGTGTTATATACATATGGTAATAACGCTGTCAAGTGTTTTTTTGGAGAATCTGCGTTGCTCGGTCTCATCTAGCGTTTCCCGTGCGACCCGTGTTGCGTGACCTCTGCCCCGCGCCCTGAGACGTTCCGCCGGGGGTGTATTATCTCCAGGGCCTGCCTGGCGGTCAGGTCGATGCCGAGAAAGAAACGGAAAAAGGTTTGCGTTTCCTTCACGATGTCCACGGAATACAGTTGGGGGTGGAGGAGGTTCGTCAGCCACTTGAGGCCGATAAGGCGCATGAAGGACGGAGGACGGTCGAACCAGTTGAAGGGTTGCCTCGGTATGAGATAAACCTTCCGCTCCCTCACCGCCCTTATCTGTCGCCACCTGGGATCGGAGAGAACACTCTTGAAGAAGAGAGGTTCGAAGACGAGGATGACCTCCGGATCGTACAGCAGCACCTGTTCCATGGAGACCTTTTCCATGCCGTAGACATCCTTGGATACGCAGCGGTGAACGCTGCGCCCTCCTGCAAGCCCTATGAGCTCGACGTGCATGGACCCGTGGCACTCGGTGCTGAGCCCGTCCTCTCCTTCGGCGTAATAGACCGATACCCTCTGCCCCGGTGGTATGGCCTCGACGATCGCCGCCATCTTCGTGATCGTCTCCCGGGCGTAGTCGCTCAGCTTTTTCGCCCGTTCCCGGCGGCCGAGGGCCTCACCAAGGAAGGTGAAGGCGGCGGGATAATCGGAGAGTCTCTCCATTTTCACGCTCACCGCCGGTATGGGAACGTCTTTCAGCGTCTGCGTGGTCCTTGCTTCGATGGAGGAGGTCAGGCTCGTCGCGATGATGATCTCGGGATTCACTTTCAGGACCATCTCGATATTGGGCACATTGCCCTGCCCGAACCATCCGCCGAGGACCGGCAGTTGCTGCAGATCTTTGCGAAAGTACTTCCTTTCCCATTCCCTTACCGGGGTGTTGAGGCCCGCAAGGACGCCTGGATCCACGGCATAGAGCATGTAGGTGGCCGGCGGCGACGTGGCCCAGGCGCGCCTTATGCGCTCAGGAACGGTGACCTTCCTGCCGAATATGTCGGTAAGTTCTCTCGCCTGCACGCCGCCGGCCGCCGCGAGGACCGCCAGCACGGCGACAATGAGCACACATGCTGCCCCAACGAGCACGTATAACATTGCGGGAGTGCGACCCGCTCTCCCGTCTTCTCCATATGTTGTCACGGCAACCTCTTCCTTTACGTGTGGGCACCAAAACGGTATCGTCCCCAATCGAGGGGCAGGACACGTACGGAATCTCCCGTCTTGACCGTTGACTCCTCGGGGAGGATGGTCAGGGAATTGGCCATTGCTATCGATGTCAGGTTGGCCTTGTTGCCCCCTGCGTTGATCGTGGCCCTGTATTTCCCGTCATTCTCTTCAAGGTACGTCCATCTGACGCAGGGCATCCCCTTGCTGTTGACCGCCGAATTGGCGGCTGTTGCCTCCACGAGAGGGTGGTTCAACCGCGGGAACCCCTGCATCTTGAGAAGGGCGGGCCGTACGAGGGTCTCAAAATTGATGAGACAGCCTGCCGGAGAACCCGAAAGCGCGAATACCGGGACCTCGCCGTTCCTTCCCCTCACGGGGGGCCTGTTGATGAGGCCAAAGACGGCTCCGGCGCCCGGACCCATATTGACCCGGGAAAAAAGTGTTTTCCCTATCCTCCCGAGGACCAGGCGAACAAGGTCGAAATCGCCGTGAGAAATACCGCCGCTCGTGATGATCGCATCTGAATCGAGTCCCTTTCGGAGCTTTTCCAGCACCGATGCCTCATTGTCGCGAGCAATGCCAAGGATCCTTGGTATCCCGCCGTAATGGCCGACCAGGGAGGCTATCGCCGCTGCGTTGGAATTATACGTTTTCCCCGGAGACAGCTCCTTCCCCGGGGCGACCAGTTCGTCACCCGTGGCCATTATCGTTACCACGGGGCGACGGATCACAGTGACCCTCGTCTGTCCTATGGACAGGAGCGCGGAGACCTGCGCGGGGCCGAGGACCGTTCCCCTCAGTACCGCCACGGACCCCGTCTTCACGTTGCTTCCCGCTCGGCGGATGCCGGTGCCTCTCTGAACGGAGGAGAAAACGCTGACCGTCGACGGGTTGTCCCTGTTGGGTCCGTTCTTGTCATCCGGCTCATCCGTGTCTTCAAAGGGGACGACGCAGTCGGCCCCTTCGGGGATGAGGGAGCCCGCCATGATCCGGATGGCGGTGCCCGTTCTAACGGCTCTCTTCGTCGACCGTCCCGCTCGTGCCGCGCCAATGATGCTGAGGGCGACAGGGGTGTCGCTGCCCGCCGTCAGGAGGTCGGAGGACCTCACGGCGTACCCGTCCGGTCCCGCGATGTCGGCCGGGGGCGGATCGACATCGGAAAGGACATCGTGGGCCGCCACCTGGCCTGTGCTTTCCAGGACGGGCCGTCTTTCGGGCCTGAGGACGCGAACGTTCTCCAGCACCATCTCCAGCGCCTTCTCGTAACTGATCATTGCCTCACCTCCGCAGGGTTCCCCTGTGAACGAACACGGATGGGCGTTCCGTCCCCTCCCCGGCGCCGTTGTCCTTCAGCATTTCGGGCACGCACACGCGCAGCGTTCCGTTCAGCCTGATGACGTTGACCCTGATGTTGTAGAGCTGCAGCAGGGTTTCGCTGTTCACGACATCGTCGCAGCGCCCGTCGGCAATGATCGCCCCTTTCTTGATCATGACGGCGCGGTGTGCTATCCAGAGGGCGTGCTCCGGTGAGTGGGTCGACTTGATGAAGGTGTACCCCTCACAGGACAGGGCCGTGATGTGTTCGAGCAATCTGAGCTGATTGCCGTAGTCGAGGCCGCTCGCGGGCTCGTCCATGACAAAGATGCGAGCGCCCTGTGCCAGGGCCCGGGCGATGAGGGTGAGCTGCCTCTCACCGCCGCTTATCTCCGTGTAGGGGCGCCCGGCGAGATGCGTGATGGAGAGTTTCTCCATCACGGTCCGCGCGATGTCGATATCTTCCTGAGAGTAGCGGAAGAAGAACGTCTTGTGGGGCATCCGGCCCATGAGAATGACGTCGAGGACCCTGTAGGGAAAGGCGCCCCTGTGGAACTGGGGAACGTAGGCTATGTGCCTCGCCAGCTCCTTCTGCGGAATGGATGATATGTCCCGGCCGGCAAGGTGGACGGTGCCCTGTCCCGGCCTGATGAGGCCGATGACCGTCTTGATGAGGGTGCTTTTCCCGCTCCCGTTCGGGCCAAGGAGAGTGACAACCTCTCCCTCGCCGACCTCCACGCTGACGTCTTTCAGGACCGGTTTCTCCCTGTACGCGAAGGTGACGTGCCTGACCTCCATGAGCGCCATCAACTCCACCCCCTGCCGGCCCTCTTGAGGACTACGGCGAAGAACGGTATGCCCACGAGGGAGGTGATGATCCCCAGGGGTATCTCCGTTGTGAAGAGAAGTCGTGAAATAGCGTCGACGGCCACGAGATAAAGCGCCCCGACAAGGGCGCTCACCGGGATCAGCACGCGGTTGTCGGGTCCGACGATCATCCTCGAGATGTGGGGAATGATGAGCCCGACCCAGCCGACCATCCCGGCAAGCACAACGGTGATGGCACTCAGCATCGTGGTAATGACAACGAGAATGATCCTGATCCGTTCGACGGGAACACCCATGGCCCGCGCCTCCTCGTCACCCATGGAGAGGACGTTGAGGTATCCCGACAGGGAGATGACAAGAGCGACACCGGCAACGACGGGGATGGCGCTCGTCCTGATGGTCCCTGCGTCGACAAGGGTGAGACCGCCCATGAGCCAGTAGACTATCGCGGGAAGCTGGTTGTAAGGGTCGGCGAGGTACTTCACGATGGACAAAAGGGAAGTAAAAAGCGCACCGCTTATTACCCCGCCGAGAATCAGGAGGATGATCGAATTGCCCTTGTAAAAACGGGCAACGCCGACCGCCGCCATTACGGCCAGAAAACCGAATACGAAACAGCTCGCCTGCACGAAGAACCAGCTCTTTGAAAGCACCATCCCGAGGGCGGCTCCGAAGGACGCTCCCGCGAGCACGCCCAGGATGCCCGGCGAAACAAGAGGGTTCAAGAACATCGCCTGAAAGGCGACCCCGGAGATGGAGAGCGATGCTCCCACGAAGACCGCCGCCATGATACGGGGCAGGCGGATATTGAGGAGGATGTTCTCCAGCAGCTGCCTGTCGATGGACAGGTTCACACCGGCATTGAATACCTTCCAGAGAAAGAACCCGCAGACATCCTCGATGCCCACCGGGTACTTGCCCAGCACCAGGGAGATGAGCACGGCAATGACGAGGGCGCAGGTGAGCCCTGTGATGACGAGTCCCGTTCTCATGGCAGAAAGACCTTCCTCGTTTCCTTTATTCCTTTTCCCACCACATTACCGCCCATCGTGTTATTCTCCTGTAATCAAGGACCCACCTGCCGTTCCTCGACACAAGGTGTTTTCGCAGATAGTTGCCAAGGTCCCCCTTCTCACCTTTCGTCAACTTCCCGAGGAAATGCTCGTAGTATGAAAGGGCCTCGTCGCCGTCACGGAAGGATTCGCTCCTCATGTCCTTGATGATGAACAGGTTGGCATAGATACCGAGCTGATGGAGGAGATTGTAGGTGTATATGTAGTCCGGCCCGGGAGTGAGTCGCCTCCCGACAGCCTCATAGATCATCCGGTCATGAGGCCCGTCCCCGACGATGGTGGAAATGTAGACGCGTTCCCGGGCCGTATCGTTCAGTTTCATGACTGCCTTCCGGAGGTCGTCGACGACGAGGCAGCGCGACGCGATCACCACGTCGTACTCGCCGATGCCCAGGGAACTCCAGTCATCCTCCCAGCTCGCCTTGATGGTCCTGACGTTCTCGATGCCCTGCACCCGGCATTGTTCCTCGAGGCCCTCGAGCATCCGGGGGGAGAAGTCGACGGCGGTTATCCTCCTGACGTACCGTGACAGGGGAACCGTCAGCGCGCCCGTCCCGCAGGCCATGTCCAGCACGGTCCAGCAGCGTCTGGGTTCCATTATCTTGAGGAAATCCTCGGAGTAGTTCGATTCCCAGGGTTTCTTGAAGAAGTTGCGGGCCTTTTCATTCCAGAAGTTGACGTCCCGTTTCCTGACGGACCTTTTCGCACTCTCCTTTTTCCAGACCTCATTCCAGTCAATTGCCGTGTCTCTCATCCGATCATCCTGTTCTCACCTCTTTTTCCGCCAGTAGGTCCTGCCTTCCGCGCAGGGCCTGCAAAGGATCCTGCCATTGTCGCGTACCTCCCGCATGTCCATGATCCTTTCCCCGCAGGAGGAACACGTGACTATCCTGAGAGGTTTGCCGGGCATGTCCTCGGGCCACAGGTCCACGTCGACCTCTTCAATCTCGAAGAGGTCCTCGGGGGGCATCATGGCGTATTTCTCCGTGTGAGGTTCCGCCTCGATCATCTCCCGGGAGTATTCCTTGTTCGGGTCCATCGTCCTGTCTTTCACCACGACGCGGACGGCTTTTCCCGTGGCGAGGTTGACAAAGGTCGCGGCCATCTTGCCGTAGTCCAGTATCTTCATCGTCCTCTTTCCGGGATGGCATCCCGTCACAGCCAGGATCGCGTCGGTCGCGCAACGGTCCGTCTCGACGAAGACGATGAGATTCTTTCGGTCCTTCCCCGTGGGGTCGTCGATGCCGATTGCCTTAAGTCCCAGTATGGACATTCGGGTACCCAGCGTGATCCCCGCGCAGAGATCGCCGTGGAAGAGCGATGCCTTCTTAAGGCATTCCCGCAGGTCGAGATGGTCTGTACTCATTACTCCTCCTATTCGAGTCTGTAGACGATGGGTATCACAAGTTCCGCCTTTACCGGTGGCTTCGGAAAAGGCTGTACGTCCCTGATGGTCTTCAGTGTGCTGTGATCGAGGACTTCGTACCCCGAGCTTCTAAGGACGCGGGTATTTTCCACGGTGCCGTTCTCTCTGATAACGAAGGCAACGATAACCTTTCCCTTCCAACCCATCTTTCGTGCCATCTGGGGATACGCAAGGTGTTTCATGATAAGATCCCGGATGTACGCGAAATGCTCCTTCAAATACTGCGTCCTGGCGTCTGCCAGTCCTCTGCCGCTTCCCACACCCTGGCCGTAGCCGGACCCGGAACCGGCCCCCCCGCCTGTTCCAGACCGGCCCTGACCTCCACCGGCCTGCCATGACTGGTCGTTCGATATGCCAGCCACGTCTGCGGCCGTCTCAGCACGGTCGGAGACCTCCCGTTCTCTTGTGTCCGTCTTCCTTTCAGGCTCCTTTGCCGGAGACCTGGCTGTCGACAACGGTTTTGCCACCTGTTTCTCTTGAAGCTCGCGACGGACGGGCGGGGCCTGCCGCTTTCCGCCTCCCTGTGAAAACGTCGCCGGGCGCGACGAGCCCCCCGAGCCTCCACCGGGGAGTTCGTCGGTGAGGTAGACGAGGACCGCATCCCGGGACTTCCCCAGGTTATGGCCGAAGACGGCCGCGGCGCCGAAGAAACAGAGGTGCAGGATCAGAGATACGAGAAACTCCCGTTGCATGTTGTGGAGAGGGATTATTCTCATGACTGACGCGACGCCTCCGGAAGGTTATTCGTGAAGAATGCCGATAGGGCATTCATGACGACGATCTTGACGACCGTTCTCAGGGGAGTTGCGGGGGACGACTGAAGGCTTTCGTCAACGGAGGTACCCTTCAGTGCCCCCCGCTTCCGCCCCATTGTATTGAGGATGGAGCAACAGGAGCCGTGCAGGTCGGCCACAGGGGTATACGAGATCCCGCCACAGCCGTTTGATAGCTTGACGCCGGTGAAATACACACCGACGACGATCCTCTCGATGGTGATGTGCTCCAGGGTGTCTCCATAGAGACTTTCGAGAAGATCGGGTGTTTCCTTGATGGCCATATTACCCTTCAGAACTTGTAGACGAGGTTGCTGAAAAAGCTTCTCCCCGCCTCGGGGTAACCTTCGGCAAGTGAATAGTCCCTGTCGAATATGTTCGATACCCCGCCTTCGATGCTGAGTCCCTTCAGGAACTCGTAGGCCGCCTTGAAGTTGGCGACGGCGAAAGCCCTCGCGACCTCGATGCCGTCGGAGGAACTGTATCGCTGGGAATTGTACTCGACGTCCGCGGTGAGGTCGAGGCCCTTAAGGGGGGCGTACTTGGCGTAGGCGGCCAGCTTGTGCTTCGGGATATCCGTTATCCGCGTCGAGTCGGTTCTGTTGTCGGACCAGATATATGTGTAGTTGAAGCCGCCGTTCAGGTTCGTGACGATGGCGCCCGATACATCGAGTTCGGCACCGTAACGTCTCACGTCGCCGATATTCTGGTTCTGGTTCAGCGTGGTCTTGGGGTTCGCAGGATTGGGGACCTTGACCTGCATCACCATGTCCGTTATGTCGGAATAGAAGATGGCGGTCTTCAGTCCGATCTTCTTGAAGAACATGTCCTGGTATCCCAATTCGTAGTTGATCGATTTCTCCGGTCTCAGATTGGGGTTCGGCAGGGCGGTGCCCTGTTTGTAGGAGTACTTGTCCTTCATCGTGGGGAGTCGTGTCTTCTTCGCGACCGTCGCATGTATCTTTGCCGTGTTCGTGAGGTCATAGAAGAACCCTATCTGCGGGTTGAAGGCTGACTGGCTGTCCCTTTCGAAATCGGAGAACTTCTTCGTTGTTGAATTGTAGTTCTCGGCCTCAAGCGTCTTTATGTTGTCATAGCTGGCGCCGAAGATGCTGTAGAGCTTGTCAGTGATCTGAAGCGTGTCCTCGAGCCCGGCGGACCATATCTCGTCCTTGAAGTGCTGATAGGGGTTCGGCTGGTTGTGTTCCTTGTGCTTGTCCTCCTTGTAATGGAAGGCGGCCTTTATGTTGTTCCTGGGGATGAGGGTCGTTCCGGCCTCGATGGAGCCGCCGCCGGTGTTGTCGCTGAAATCGCTCATCCAGGAGGACCCTTTCTTCATCGTAGAGTACGTGTCGTTGTCATAGCTGTAGAGAGAGTTCTGATACTGGTCGTAGTACAGTCTGACCTTGAAATACGAATCCTTCCCGATGGGTGTTCTGGACGTGAAGTAAAGGCTTTCCTTATCCCAGTAAGGCCACTGCCAGTACCGGATGGTAACGGAAGGGTCAAGGCCGGCGTACGGGGGATTACCTTTCACGCCGTGCTGGTTTATGTAGCTCATGGCATACTCGTGCCCTTCGAGGGGCGTGAACCCGAACTTGAGGTTGTACTTCCTGTCCCTGTAGTAGGAGTTCTCGCGGTGCCGGCCGTTCTCCGTCGGTCTTTCCGTCCAGTTGTCGGACATCCTGGCGTAGTCGCTGCTCACATAGGATCCGCCGCCCTGGAGATACCACTTCTTCTGGTTCGTCCCCAGGTTGATGTAGCTCGTGAAGGTGTCGCCCGTCGCGTACCCCGTGCTTATGTTTCCCTCGAAGGCCCTCTGCGGTCTCTTCGATATCATGTTGATGGCTCCTCCCTCGGTGTTGGGGCCATAGAGCACCGACGTGAACCCCTTGGAAACGGTGATCTCCGACATGTCGTATGTCAGGAAACGTCCCAGGTCGGGATAGCCGTCGTAAGGCACGTATATCGGGATGCCGTCGAGGTAGATGGGGACGCGCCTCATATCGAAGCCCCGTATGTATACCATCTGTTCGTTTCGGCTGTTTTTCGTCATCGTGACGCCCGGCAGCATGTTGACCGCCTGGGCGACGTTGTTCTTGCTGAAATCGCGCATGTCCTCCTGGTAGATCTTTTCGACCGTTACGTTCCTGCTCACCTCGGTCTGGTCCTTTACCTCGATCTCTCCGA
>Ga0302250_1002330_pt1 | contig 12025 bp, 17 predicted proteins | sample AAG_RA_Asp_MG_FD_193536 | JGI IMG/M metagenome (GOLD analysis project Ga0302250, IMG submission 193536) | Enriched activated sludge microbial communities from anaerobic digester in WTTP, New Holstein, Wisconsin, United States - AAG_RA_Asp | ecosystem: Engineered > Bioreactor > Anaerobic >... | reverse complement strand
ACCGGCACAATCGGCCCCAAAGCTCATCAAGCGCTGGCGGCTGCCGGAGTCCGCATGCTGACGGGAGTCAGCGGGCCTGTCCGTGATGCGGTAACAGACTTTAAGGCGGGCAGGTTGGTGGCTAACGCAGAAGCGGGCACGGTTGCGGGAAGCGAGGGAGGTGCAGGAATGCAGCGAGTTCCGGGAATGGGGCGCGGCATGGGGATGGGCGGCGGGCGCGGCATGGGCGGCGGGCGCGGCATGGGCCGCGGCATGGGATGTGGCGGCGGAAAAGGCATGGGCATGGGCGGCGGCGGTGCCGGCAGAATGGCTCCTCGCAATTGGAACGCCGAACCTCGGTCCGACAGCATGAGACCGCCAGGTGAGGCGGAGGAGCTTTCTTCTCTCAGGCAGCAGGCCAACCGGCTCGCCGACGAGCTCACCCGTATCAGGCAGCGCCTTGAGCAGCTGGAAAAGGAATAACAACAAGCGAGAAGGATTGGGGAAGCATGCAGGATGTCTACCGCGCGCTGCTGGAAAGGGCTCACGAGCTGGCCGCCGCCAACAAGCTGCTACGGGCCAAAGTCAGGGTTAAGGCAAAAGTACTGACAACGGAAGAGGCTATCGGCAACCCGGAGGAGGATGACTTCCCGCTCCAGAAAGGAAAGGAACGGCTCATGGAGGCGGAGTTTCTCGGGGCCCGCGGCCAGGCCTTTACAGACCGTTTCGGTGACTTCGAGGGAACCCTGGCAGAGGTCCTTTCAACTCGGCCGGAAACCAACTTCCGACGCGCGGTTTTTGTGGCCACCCTGAATGCCATGCTGCGCGGCCTTGACCTCGCCGACAAGACCATTCACTGCCGCGATAACGAACCCACTGTGTGCGCGAGCCACCTGGTAGGCTATCTCGAAGAGCGCTACCAGGGGGCTGGGATAGTTCAGATCGGGTTTCAACCCCGGATGATTGAGGCGGTGAGCCGCAGGTTTTCCCTCCGGGTTATTGACCTCGACCCCGACAATATCGGCACCCGGCCGTTCGACGTGGCCATCGAAGGACCGGAGGCGACGAACGATGCAATCCGCTGGGCGGACCTTCTCCTGGTCACCGGCTCAACCCTGGTGAATGGGACCATTGGCTCCTTTCTCACCCCAAAGCCGGTCATCTTTTACGGCACCACCATCGCCGGTGCGGCATTCCTCATGGGGTGGGAACGATTCTGCGGCTGTGGCCACTGAAAACCGAGGAGACGCTGGTAGTGCGGTACCGATCCATTTCATTTCGAATCTGCGAAGGAGCATGAGGCATGGGACTGAAAGAAGCGGTGGCAGCCATCGCGGGGAAGAGCAAAGACCAATTGACCTATACGGACGTGGCCGATGCATATATCTATTACATCCGAGTCGATTTCGATCCAGTGGGCATTAAATTCTGCTCGAGTGAAGCCGAACTCTCACAACTTAAAATCAATGCCAAAGCAAAGGCCAGGCTGACCTACTGCCAGCAACTGGCCATGGCCCGCGGCGGCCACAAGGCCATGTACATGCCAGCGGACATGCTGCTGTGCGAAAACGCGGAACCGGTGTTCGGCTTCCGCGAGCTGGACAAGGAAAAGGACACGAAAAGACATATGAAGTACCTGCGGAACGAGGACCTGGCCTGGCAGGCACCCCAGGATAAAGCCAAGCTGCCAAGGGAGAAATATCGTGGCATCTACACGGCCCCCTTGGCCCTGTTCGATGAGTCGGGAAGCGATCCGGATATTGTCTTTTTCATGCTTCTACCTTATCAAGCTTATCACGTCCTCAACGATTACATGGCCGCCACCAGGCGGAGCAGCCTCGCCTTCAATCACACTCCCAATTCCGCCGTGTGCTCCGGCTCGGTATGGGCCTTCAATCACAATACCGCCAATATGACGACGATGTGCGCCGGCAGCAAGACTTCCGGCAAGAGTGACATGTCGATGGTGAATCTTTTCATCCCGGGAACCCAGATCAAGGACAGCGCCGCCCAATTGCTGAAGCGCGTCACCGAGATGGGTGGCCCTTCCGTCCTGGGCCAGGGCGGGGAGGTCTGGCCGGGAATGGATGTATGTAAAGGTTGTCCGTTGTTCAAATACGAAACGGTAACATAGACGGGTTCCCGCAGGCTGGCCGGGAACATACAGGAGAAAAACGGCAGTGATGAGCCATTGTGCCAAGTGCGGCGAGCCACTGGAAGGGCCGGACACGTATGAGTTTGCCGGTCAATCATGGTGCGAGGACTGTTACCTGGAGCAACGAATAAAGCCCGTTGCGTGTGATCCCTGGGCGGTATACGGAGCCAGGAAAACCAGTGGCAAGACCCGGCAACTGACCGCCGTGCAGGAGGAGATCCTTAAGTTGCTCAAGGCCCAGGGCCCCCTGCCGGCGTCCACCATTTGCGCGCGGCTGAAGTTGACTGCAACTCAGTTTGAAAGCAACTTCGCCACGTTGCGACACATGGAGCTTGCCAGGGGCGTTAAGGACGGTGATGAAATTTATTATACCGAATTCTAGGCCACCAGCCCGCCCCGCTGCGGGCAGCATGGTTGGCAGGTCGGACGATTACTTAATAAAAGCCAGGAGGAAATAGCCATGAGTCCAGGACGCGGAAAAGGCGGAGGCGGAGGCAGAGGGCAAGGACAGGGGCAAGGGCAAGGACAGGGGGGCGGCCGCATGGGCGGTTCCAGGGGAGGTGGGCCTGCCGGCACTTGCGTTTGTCCGCAATGCGGGCAGACTGAACCGCACGAACGCGGCGTGCCCTGCTACGAACGCAAGTGCCCGAAGTGCGGAACTGCTATGACCAGGCAATAACCGAATCGTTGTCGGGCAATCTTTGAACGGCCAAGAAGAACCCAGTTTGACCTCTTCATCGTGCGCGTCTCGGACAGAGTCGTCACAGTCTAGTACAGCGCGGCATAAGTCCCAAACCGATTGGGCAGGTGTCGTGCTGTTCCCCTTGCCGTTGCGTTTCATGTTCATTCAACGCAACCTACGGAGAACATCGGCCCTAACGCGAGGATGGTAGATGGTAGTAGATGGTAGGTTGCGTTGAGAGGAGCGAAACGCAACATGTGAGGGTGCCGAACTTTCGCCGTGCTGTGCTAGGGACCCGGAAAGAGTTACCGTCATGACTTCTGCTCAGGTACGGATCACCATTCTGGTCGACAACCAGGTCACGGAAGGGCTTGCTGCCGAGCACGGCTTCTCGCTGTGCATTGAGATTGGCGACAAGCGGATTCTCTTTGATACGGGACAGGGAGGGGTACTGTCAGCCAACGCCCGCGCCCTTGGCGTCGATCTCGATAAGACAGATATCCTCGCGTTGAGTCACGGGCATTATGATCACACCGGTGGGGTGGCTCAAGTCCTTGCGCATGGACGAAACATCAACGTTTACTGTCATCCGGGCGTTGTGCTCCCCCGCTACAGCATCAGAAACGAAATAGCAACACCGATCCAAATGCCACCCGAATCCATGGCGGCCCTTGACATGCTGCCGTCGAAACAGCTCCATTGGGTTCTCAAGCCGGTTATGCTGGGCGAAAAGATCGGCCTCACCGGTCATGTCCCCCGTGAAACAACGTTCGAGGATGCTGGAGGACCGTTCTTTCTCGATCGGACGCGACAGCGTGCCGACCCCATTGTCGATGACCAGGCCCTCTGGATTGGCATGGACGATGGGGTGATCGTTTGCGTCGGCTGCTCCCATGCCGGCTTGGTGAACACCCTCAACTACATCCGACACCTGAACCCCGGCTTGAGGATCCGGGCCGTGATCGGCGGCTTCCATCTGGTCAACGCCGACCGCGAACGCCTCGAGCAGACTCTGGCCGCGTTGCGGCCGTTTGAATTGGAGATGATGGTGCCCTGTCACTGCACCGGTCAGCCCGCCGTCGCGCTGCTGCGAGAGGGGCTGGGCCAACGGGTAATCCCTGGAGCGGCCGGAAGGACCTATCAATTTTGAAGAACTTTCAACCATGGAGGAGATGATTTGACCAGGATCGGTATCATCATTTGTGCGCGCTATCAGGATTGCGGTGGTGGAAAGTGTTTCCGATCGTTGCGGGAGAGGGTCGGGGCCTTTTCTCGCTACCGGACTGACGAGCCGGTAGAGATTGTCGGCTACTCGACCTGCGGAGGCTGTCCGGGCGGTAACGTGGAATACGTCCCGGCCGAATTTCTGAAAAACGGCGCCACCGTCGTGCATTTGGCCACGGGGCTTGTCGTCGGGTACCCACCATGCCCGAATATCCGCCGCTTCAAGGCCTTCATCGAGACCGTATATGGCTTGCCGGTGGTCGTCGGAACCCATCCCGTTCCGCTGAAATACATGGATGCCCACCAGCGACTGCCTTTTTGGCAGGAACACAACATGGCGGAGATCGCCCAACTGCTTCTGGAAGAGCCTGGCGAGATCAAGGCTGCCTACAATTGAGAGAATGGAGCGAGGGAGACAATGAAAATCGTCTTTTCCACATCCGGTGATGATCTGAATGCCCCGTTGGACGCTCGGTTCGGTCGGGCCCCCAAATTTCTTGTCTACGATGTCGAAGGCGGGACTTTCGAGATGGTTGATAATCAGCAGGGCCTGACCGCCGCCCACGGCGCGGGTATCCAGTCGGCGGAAACCGTCGCCCGGCTGGGAGTGAAGGCGGTGGTGACCGGTCATTGCGGTCCCAAGGCGTTCCGGATGCTTTTGGCGGCCGGGATCAAGGTCTTCACCACCGATGCTCCGACCGTCGCCGAGGCTCTTCAACAATATCGGGCGGGACGCCTGACAGAGGCCAGAGCGGCGACTGTCGAGGGACATTGGACATGAGTGAGACCGTTATCACCTGCCAACCCATTGGCGTGATCCACAGCGGGGTATTCGCGACCCGAGCGCCTTGCCGTCCCAACGCCACCGGACCGAGCGTGGTTCACCTGGTGAATCGCAAAGGCAATGTGCTCCATCTTGACGGAGTGGACATTCTGGACGGCACCCCGCTGCTGGATATCAAGCCCTGCACGGCCAAGTTCGACCGCCTCGAGACAACGCGCAACGGCTGGCAGGACGAGGTGGACGAGGAGACTGCCCGGCGACGCGGTCGACGGGGATACGACGGATGAAGACCTCTCTGGATTGCATTCCCTGCTTTATCCGCCAGGCCCTGGAGGCTGCCAGGCTGGTGTCGCCGGTTGCCGCCGTCCATGAGCGGATGCTTCGGGAAGTGCTGCATTGGGCGACCGACATGGATATGCGTCAACCGCCCCCGCTGATGGCACAGCGGATTCATCGGTTTCTCCGCGAAACCGCTGGCCGGGAGGACCCCTATCGCGATGCCAAAGCGCAGCAGAACCGCCTGGCCATGAATCTCCTGCCCGAACTGAAGGCAGAAATTGAAGCTGCGTCGGACCCGTTGACCATGGCGGTGCGCATCGCCATTGCCGGGAATGTGATCGATATGGGCATAAACACCAAGGTGACGGAGTCCAGCGTACGCGATTCCTTCCGGCAAGCTCTGGCAGAACCCTTCTTTGGGGAGCAGAATGGATTTCATAAAGCCATCCGCGACGCTCGACAGATCCTCTACCTGGCTGATAACGCGGGCGAGATTGTCTTTGACCGCCTGCTCATCGAACAGCTTGTGCCCGAGCGGGTGACTGTGGCGGTCAGGGGTGCCCCAATCCTCAACGACGCTACCATGGTCGACGCGCTGGCCGTCGGCCTCAGCGAAATCGTCGAGGTCATCGACAACGGCTCGGATGCACCAGGCACCGTGCTGGCGGATTGCAGCCAGGAGTTCCGACGGCGTTTCGCCTCGGCTGACCTGATCCTCGCCAAGGGGCAGGGCAACTTCGAAACGCTCAGTGAGCAACCCGACAACATCGTCTTTCTTTTCAAGGCAAAATGCCCCGTCATCGCGGAGCACGCGCGAGTACCGCTGGGAGCGCATGTGTTGATGTGGTCTCTCGGGGGATTCGCAGATTCAGGAAAGGGATCACATGCCAGGATATGATGGCCAGGGACCACGGGGTCAGGGTCCCATGACAGGTGGTGGCATGGGGTACTGCATGTTGAAACTACCCGGAGCCTCTGACGAGCCCCTCACCGGTTTTGCCGGCTTGGTTGGCAGACCGTTGCGCTTCCGGTCCGATCTATCGACCGCTGACCTTGTCACCTTTCGGCTCATCCTCCGTCGCATCCAACTTGCCCTTCAGGATATCGAGCGGCGTCTCTCGGCCTTGGAGAGTGTCAGATGAGAACCGGGTGAAGCGCCCGGTCACACCGGTGGGGAAGTGGCCCCACGCTGGCCCTAACTGAGGACGCCTCGTAATCCTCGGAGGAGAGGTGGCCACAAGAAGTACGTGATGGCTTTGTATCGAGGAACTGAGATGACCTCGAGACATCGCATGGAGGCTTGAGTCATGCCGACCTACGAATACGAGTGTGAGACCTGCGGCTTGAGGTTCGAGCGCCACCAGGGCATCACCGAACCGCCGCTCACGGAATGCCCTGACTGTGGCGGAATAGTCCACCGACTGGTCAGCGGCGGTGCCGGGTTTATCCTCAAGGGAGCAAGCCATGGCCGGATGGGAGAAGACCGGCAGGGATGCTCCCTGGAGCAGATCGGCAGGACCTGTTGTGGGCGGGAAGAGCGCTGCGGGAAACCTCCGTGCGGGGCAGAACGTTGAGTACCAGCAGCCTCATCTACTCCTACGGGCCCGTTCCGTCGCGGCGGTTGGGAAAGAGCCTGGGAATCAACAACATTCCGGCGAAAGTATGTAGCTATTCCTGCGTCTACTGCCAGGTTGGGAGAACCACCCAGATGGAAGATGAGCGCCGCTCGTTCTATAAGCCCGAAGATATTTTTCGGGATGTGCGGAATAGGGTGGCAAAAGCGAAGCAGGCTTCGGAACAAGTCGACTACGTTGCTTTCGTGCCGGATGGGGAGCCCACTCTGGACGTGAACCTGGGTAACGAAATCAAGCTGTTGAAGACGCTGGAGGTCCCTGTCGCAGTCATCACGAACAGTTCGCTGCTTTGGCGCGATGATGTGAAGGAAGAACTTGGCGAGGCTGATTGGGTTTCGGTGAAAATTGATGCGCTTGAGGAAGGTCTCTGGCGGCGGGTCAATCGGCCGCACCAAGCGTTACGGCTGTCCTCGATTCTGGATGGGCTCCAGGCCTTTTCCAAAACCTTCGATGGCAAACTCGTAACGGAAACGATGCTTGTGAGCGGTCTTAACGACAGCGACGACTGCCTGAGGGAGGTGGCCGGTTTTATCCAAAGGCTGCAGCCGTCTCGCTCTTATCTGAGCGTTCCCACCCGGCCACCGGCGATGAGTTCGGTGTGTGCCCCGGCAGAAGAGATTCTCAACCGGGCCTACCAGCTCTTTGCGGAGAAAGTGAAGCGGGTAGAATACCTCATCGGCTATGAAGGCAATGACTTTGCCGTTACCGGTGATATCGAGCGAGACCTTCTCGGCATCACCGCCGTTCATCCGATGAGAAAGGAGGCAGTGACGGCTTTCTTGTCTCGCGCTGGAGTTTTGTGGGAGGTTGTGGATCGGTTGGTGGCCAGGGGGGACCTCACGGAAATAGAGCACGATGGCCACCTTTTCTATCTCCGGAAATTTTCCAGAGACCGCGAGACCTCGCAGGGGAGCCGCCCCTGCCAGCCATGAGCATTTGGGAGGATCACCGGTGTCTGGTTGGGCCCCAACCCGCTTATGGTCCAGGCTGGGCTCCGCTCCCGGGCACCCAACCGCGTGCCGGGGACAAACCGGCGGTCGTCAATGGCGGATCCCGGGCGGGGCGGCTTCGACAACCCGGAGGACTTTTCAAGCAGCCAGGAATTGCTTTGAGGATTCATATGGAAAACCTGCTCCCATCCAAACGCGGCTCTTCCCCAAAAACAGGCACCGAGCCGGTTGATTACCGGGGGGACTGCTGAAGGGCGTATCAAGACGTAGGGTTATGTCTCAGGTTGTTGCCCATTGGGAGATCCTTCGATTTCATCATTTCAAAGGATCAATACGAGAACATCATCAAGGTGATCGCTCGCAACGGCGGCCGGATCACTTCAGAAAGACCAGTTGAGGACGGAATCGCTCTCAGGGTCGAAAAGAGCTGCGAACCCGAGGACTGATGGCCCCTGCAAAGCTCACCCGAAGTTATCGAGGCAAGCCCAGGCATCATGATATCCGGGATGGGATGATGTCTGACCATCCAAGGACAATTGCCACCACAGGAAAGGAGGAGTTGATGGCAGAAGAGATCAAGGTTGGTTGTGCCCGGCCCACCGGCGGGCTGGTTGGTGACCCCGCCGAAGCCAAACCGGAAGATTTGCCCAAGACCATCGGACAGGAGGCAGCTAAAATGATACAGGTTGGCAGAAAAGCCCCGGATTTTACCGCACCATGCTATCATCATGGAAAATTCAGTTCCGTGAAGCTTTCTGATTTTCTCGGGAAATGGGTCTTGCTCTGTTTCTATCCCGGAGATTTTACGTTTGTCTGAGCCACCGAGATTTCGGCAGTTGCCGAAAAGCATGCAGAATTCGAAGGACTGGGCGTTCAAGTATTGTCCATGAGTATCGACAGCGTCTTTGTCCACAAAATGTGGAATGATCATGAGCTTTCTAAAATGGTCGATGGTGGCGTTCCTTTCCCCATGTTGTCGGACGCCGGCGGCAAGGTAGGAGCAGCCTACGGGGTCTACGATGCCGACGCCGGGGTGGAAACCCGCGGCCGCTTTCTCGTCGATCCGGATGGGGTTATTCAAGGTTTTGAGGTTCTGACGCCGGCAGTTGGGCGCAACATTGTGGAAAGTCTGCGCGAGATTCATGCTTTCCAACTGGTCAGGGAGAGCAAAGGAACCCAGGCCACACCATCGGGCTGGCGCCCCGGCAAGCCCGTCCTGTATCCCGGACCTGACCTGGTTGGCAATGTCTGGAAAGTTTGGAAAACCAATATGGCATTTGATTGATGGTAGTTCGAAACTCGTCTTGGCGGCCGCGAAGCGCGCCACCATGGCGGAGTTGAGCCGGTAGCTGCAAGCTCATGCCATCGGCTCAACTCCGCACCACGATTGCTCAATGGAGGGAGGAATATGTATTTTAAACAGATCACGGTTGAAGGAATGGGTTGTCTTTCCTACCTCATCGGTTGCCCTCAGGCCAAAGTCGCCTGTGTGGTAGATCCAAAGCGCGATGTGCAGGACTACCTCAATCTGGCCCGTGAGAATGGAATGAGGATCACGCACGTCTTTGAAACCCATGTTCACGCCGATCACGTCAGTGGTAACCAGGAATTGCGTTCCCGAACGGGCGTCGAAATCTGTTTTATGGAGAATTCTCCTGTTGCCTTTCCCCATACGGAACTCAAGGAAGGCCAGAAAATGGCTTTTGGCAATGCCATGCTAGAGTTTTTGAAGACGCCGGGACACACTCCCCACTCCATGTCAATCCTGGTCACCGACATGCTCCGCAGCCAGGAACCCTGGTTGATCCTGACCGGCGATTGCCTCTTTGTCGGCGATATCGGCCGGCCGGACCTGGCCGGCGAAGAGCTTCTCGATGAACAGACGCGCAATCTGTACGATTCTCTCTATCGTAAACTGGGCAAGCTGCCTGCCAACCTCGAAGTCTTCCCTGCGCACGGCGAAGGCTCCCTGTGCGGCAAGGGGATGAGTTCCAAATCGAGTTCGACGATCGGTTTCGAGAAGAACAACAATCCTGTTTTGAACCTCACCTTTGAGGCTTTTGAGAAACAGATGAAGCAAAGCTTCCCGGAAAGGCCGAAGAGTTTCTCCCATATTATCGAGACGAACAAGAAGGGGCCACCGCTGCTGGATCGCTGCCCGGTGACCAAAGACATGAGTCCCCAGCAAATTAAGGAGCAGGTGGAGCGCGGTGCGCTTATTCTCGATACTCGGGATACGGCCGCCTTCGGCGGGGTCCATATTCCGGGGTCCATTAACATCGGGTTTGAGCGACAGACGGCCAATTGGATCGGTATGGTGATCGACCCGAATACCGAGCTGATTCTGATTGTTACCGACGAGAAAGCCTTTGAAAACATGACGGTCCAACTGCACCGAATCGGTTACGATAACATCATTGGTTATCTCTATGGCGGCATCACAGCCTGGCAGGAAGCCGGATACCCGATTCGTCAGCTCTGGCAGATTTCAGCGGACAAGCTGAACAGCAAGCTGAAGACCGGAGAATTCGATTACCTCTATGATGTGAGAACGCCCTCGGAATGGTCAGGCGGTCATATCCAGGAGGCAACCTCGCTGCCGCTGACAATGCTGCTGAAAAACCCACCGGAAATCCCGAAAGACAAGGAGATTATCGTTACCTGTGGGGTCGGATACCGGGGAAATATTGCCGCCAGCTTTCTGCAGAGCCAGGGTTTCCATCACGTACACAGTCTGGCGGGTGGCATGAAGGCGTGGATCAATAGTGGTCAACCGATTTCAGTCTAATCCCTCGGCCAGCCGAGCGGAAGCGGAAAGGTCGTCATCGCTGCCGGGAGAAAGCTCCGGGAGACCTCGGTCAAGACCCCCATCAGGGGGGACTCTTGAGGAACTGTGGTATGCTTATTGCTGAAAAAAATGGCAGACCAACGTGCCTTGTTTGGATTTTTTCCGGAACGGAGGGGAGAAAGGGGATGACAATCGCCATAGAGGCCGATTCCCAGGCGTAACCAAGTCGCTCATAGCCATCCAGGCAGGGAGCGATCTTTTCGGTTCGCCCAACAACTGAACCCTAAATCGATGGGAGAACAAGATGGAAAGCAACGCAGATAAGTATGTGTGCGCTCACTGCGGCTACACCGCTTCGGGCCGTTTTTCAGGAGACATTTGTCCCGGATGCGGACTTACTTACTGGAAATGCCATGAATGCGGCTATCTTGTTACCGCTGCGCTTCCACCAGAGGTTTGTCCCGAATGCGGATCGAAAAAGGGTTTCAAAGATGTTACCTGTTACGTACCCGAATGTGGAGGGCCAGGTTCAGACAACATCGATCCTCGTCTGTAACATAACGTCCGTCGCAAATAATGCATGTGTTTCCGGAGGGGAACCATTTGTTCCCTTCTCGGAAACCGAGGGACAGGTCTATCAAATGCTCTCGGCCGGGGACGTGTCAGGCTCTTTAGCTTCAGGAGCCCTCACCCTCCATTGCTCACGCCCATGGTGGATCGTTAGTATTGCCATTTTCCACGGGAATAGCGAAAAATTTCCGTGACCGCCACCTGTCTTTCGCATTCGAAAGGACCCTGCTGAGCCAGTTCCGGGGAATCGGCACGGCAGGCATAAGTGTGCTCCTCGTACTTCAGCAGGCCAACATAGGGAGACACCTTGTCACCGGTGGCTTTCACTTCACGCTCGGTATCCTTTGCAATAACCCGATACGTCGCGCGGTAAAGACCCTGCGGGTCTTTTTCCACCTTGATGTTATCGACGCCTAACTGCCCATGGTGGTTCATTTTGGCTATCCAGTCGTCCTGAAAGGCTTCGAAGGCTTTGCGCACGGCTTCTTCATCGGCAGCCGAAGCGTGCGAGAAGGCCGTCAGCACAATTACCAGAAGCCAAAAACCGAATGATAACCATTGAAATGCCTTTGCTTTGCCCATGGCCATTCGCGTCCGAAAGATAGTGTCCACCCCATGATCTTCTGCTGGTACCAGTCAAAAATGACCAACTGAATTTCTAGCACATCCTGCAATAAGTAAAAAGCCATAAGACCCACTTCGAGTCCTATGGCTTCCCCTTTTCCAACATTTTCGGACAGCGCCGCTATGGCGTGACTTTTAGTTCCACTCGGCGGTTGATAGCCCGTCCTTCCTCCGTGTCGTTGGTAGCTTTGGGCCTCAGCTTGCCGTGGCCGAGCGCCTGCATCCGCGCCGGGCTGATGCCCTTGCCGGCAAAATAGTCGAAAACGGCCTTGGCTCGGCGTTCTGACAGCGCCTGGTTGTACGGCACGGTACCAATGCCGTCGCAATGGCCTTCAATCATGATCTTGACGTTCGGG
>Ga0302250_1002329_pt1 | contig 12029 bp, 10 predicted proteins | sample AAG_RA_Asp_MG_FD_193536 | JGI IMG/M metagenome (GOLD analysis project Ga0302250, IMG submission 193536) | Enriched activated sludge microbial communities from anaerobic digester in WTTP, New Holstein, Wisconsin, United States - AAG_RA_Asp | ecosystem: Engineered > Bioreactor > Anaerobic >... | reverse complement strand
GTATCATCAGAAAGTCCTCCATTTTTAGCATCGCCACTACCCTCAAGCACTTGCTTGAAGGTTGTCAGCTGAGCATTTTTATCCCGCCGAAAATGAGCACTTTTACACCGCCAGTTACACTATTGAGTATTATGGAATCAATCCTTACGAACACCAATTAGGAAGGGTTTTAGAATAGACGATATTTTATTTACCGTGGGAGAAAAAACCTCTTCGGACACTGAAATAATATTAATAAAAGACCATAGATATGCCGCCATTGATCAGCATCATTACCCCAACCAGAAATGTGGGAAAAGTACTGGAAAAATCGATTCTAAGTGTTATTAATCAGGATTTTGAAAATTTCGAATATATCATAATCGATAGTGTTTCCACCGATAATTCTTCAGATATCATAAATAAATATAAAAATTATATTGATTCGTATATATGTGAGAGAGACCATGGGATTTATGATGCGATGAATAAAGGGACCAACATAGCAAGAGGTGAATGGATATATTTCCTTGGCGCTGACGATATCCTCTGTCCGAATATCTTATCAAAAATATCAAAAATTTTGAAGAATAAAAATACGATTTATTATGGAAATGTGTATTGGGATAATCTAAACCAGGTATATAACGGACCCTTCGATCAATTCAAATTAGCAAAGCAAAATATTTGCCACCAATCGATTTTTTATCCAAGATCCGCATTTACCAAATATACGTACAGTCTAATGTTTCCGGTTTTTGGAGATTATGAGTTAAACCTTCGACTATTTTCTGATCCTGAGTTTCAATTTGAATATTTTCCTTATATTGTGGCGAAATTTTCGTTAGGGGGGACAAGTAGTGCTCTCATTGATGAACGGTTTGAGGCTCATAAAAGGGAGTTGTTAAAAAAATATTATCCTAAAAGTGTAATTTTCTATTTATTTTTTGACTTTCTTTATTGGCAAATAAATTGGAAATTTTCCGGGTTAATGAAAAGAATAAAGCAATTGATGGAATAGCATCGAAGTTTGATTAAAAGAGGTTCAAAAATATGTCAAGCGGATAACCTGATATTGATGAGGAAAAATAAAGTTAAAGAGTGCTAATATTAGCGCCCAACCACCCTTTTTTTGATGACAAAAAGGCATTTCGCCAATCTTGGATAATTGTTCAATTCATCGGATATCCTAAAATAAAAGAATTCCCAGAGGTGTTTGAAAAAAAAGGGTACGAGCTGAATCTCAATCGGTATGCCGGTATACCAATTATAAACAGTGGTGCAGATTTTGCTGTACTCCTTTTTGTACAGGTGAAGAACCTTTTTTAATGTAATAAAATACGACCAGTTTAAGGATACTCCGTTGGATTTATGATAAAGGGTCAGTGGAATAACATAAACATCAAATCCGATTTTTCGCATAGAGAGACAATATTCAACTCCATAAAGATGCCAATTATCGCATATTTTTTCGTTAAACTGATATAATCTGAAAATTTCTCTTGGAATCACCAGAAGGGATTCGTCCAGGGTCTGTGCTTCTTGCCGACAGGTGTAATGTTTTCTCGAGGCGTAACGAGGGGGAATTCCGTGTTTGATATTTGTAATAATTTCCTTGTCTTCCAACGATTTTCCTGCAGTACCTGCCACACCTAAATTCTTGATAGATTCCAATTCGTGAAAAATATCTTTTAAAAAAACATCATTCATGAATTTGATATCTTGATGAACAAACATGAGGTATTTTCCGTGTGCCTTAGTTCCACCCTCGTTCAATGCCTCTGCTGCGGATTGATATTTATTAGAAGTGTTATCAAGAAAAATCGATTCATATTCAAAATTTTGACATTCAAGACTTTTTCGTAACCAATTGGATAAAATGTCTTTATCGTTATAAACACAAACAATTGATAGATTATTCACTAATATATGTGGATGTTAAAAATTTATAATTTTTTAGTCTATAATATAAGCTTTAAAACATATAATTAATTAAAGTAGGATCAAAAAAAAGTTAATTCAGGGATAGATTATTTGATACAGATGCGTAGAAAAGGTAATTAAAATTTCAAATTCAAAACTTTTAAGATTGACGAAAGAATAAAGTCAAAACCACTTTCCTCAAAAAACATTTATCAACGACCTTCGAATTTTATACAATGCATACACTTACAGTTCTGATACTGAATTACAATCAGCCCGAACTCACAATAGAATGTTTTTTGCATAATTCAAGACATGTAAATTTAAATTCCTGGATTGTTGTAGATAACGGATCGGATAGCAGGAATGTCGGGGTTTTATTGGATTTCGCCCGGGAAAATCATTGGTGTATTATCAATTATGGGGAAAAAGGGATTGATTCATGGAACGATTTATCCATTATTGCGTCGGGCTCTCAAAATTATCTCATCTTGATACCTGAAAATCTCGGATATGCAAAAGGGAACAACATTGGACTCGAATTCATCCAGCATGTTCTGCATTCCGAATACGTACTCGTTATGAACAACGATGTCTTCTGGGATGATGACATCATACAACCATTATTAAAAGGATTTTCATGTGGTGACGACATTTTTGCAGTCGTTCCCCAGGTAATCGAACCCTCGGGCGAGTACCAGAATCCACAATTCCTTCCTGAATTCATTAAGCTAAAGCAGGTTATTTACAGGTTATTATTCCCCTTTTCCATAGCGATATTCCGGGCATCCGGTCCGAAATACAGGTACCAGGACCAGGCAGATTCTCTTTCAATGAAAGGAAACGAAACTGTTAGGATGAACTTGAATAAATACTGCTTTATCGGATGCTTTTTTCTCGCAGATATGGTAAAATTCGAAGAAATCGGTTTTTTTGATCCCGGAACGTTCCTTGGAACAGAAGAACCACGAATTATCCACAAAATCCGAGAAAAGGGCTATCAGGTAATTATTTTCCCAGGTATCTTTATCCGCCATATGAAAGGTGAATCATGTAGGAGGATGCATGAACGGAAAACCATTATCGAAAAATTCGACCGGAGTGATATCGATTACCTTGAAAAATACTGCCATTTCAACCGGGTGCAGATCGGACTGATTAAACTTGGGAGCTGGTATTTCAGGGCACTATGGGTCCCGCTCCTGTCAAAGATCCAAAAAGGGAGTTCCAAGAGTCCGTGAGGCATAATAAACGCGTACTTATCGCATAACCCGGGAATATCAGGGTAACAGTATATCTCTTGCAGCACTAATGAATCCACTGGAATACCGGTGATAACGGGCAGAAAAAACGTTGTTCAACCACAGCAGAATCCATCCTTCCTCTCTCCTGATAATACTAGCACGGTTCTTGAGGTGAATGATCTTCCCATTAAGCACTCCAATCACACCCGGAAAAAGTAAGTAGCAAGACGAGGACTGAAGGCGATCCCTCACCTGTGCAAAGAACTCTGACCTCCGGGAGAAATAATCCGAAGAATATTGGTTTGATTCTGAAAAATGCCGCAAAAATCCCTTTTTCTCGCCACCAAGCTGCTGTTGACCATGCTGGCGGTACTGAATAAGCGGGTCGCTTACAAACGAGAAGTGCGAAACTGCAGAAATGAGTAAAGCAATCCATTCATCGTGAATCCCCGAATCCGGAAATGGAATGAGCAACGGCCTTAATGATGAACGAATTGCAAGACTCGCACCATTGACCACATTGTGACGGACGAGAACCTCAATGGCATGGTTGCCGAGGAACTTCGCCTGTTCATACTTCGAGAATTTTACAGACTCCCACAAGGTGTATCCAAGAGGTGAACCGTTTGCATCGATCATCTCGGCGTTTGAGAACACCGCTCCCACGGAATCATCTTCAATGAATATTTTTTCAATTCGCTCGAGTTTTTGAGGATGCCACCAATCGTCCTGATCAGAAAAAACGATGATATCCCCTGAACAATGGAGAGTTGCTTTTTCAAAATTCTTTGTCGAACCAAGCCTGGCAGGATTCACGTTGAGATGGATTGGTAGTGGAGCCGTCGGGGCGATCGATCCCAAAATCTCCCGCGTATCATCCTCTGAAGAATCATCAGAAATGATAATTTCATCCGGAATGCGGGACTGGCCTATAATGCTCTTAAGCTGTCTCTCAACATATTTACCTCCGTTGTATGTGCAGAGAGCAACTGAGATCTTTAATTTCATAAATATAATTACAATATCAAAGATCCATGTCTATTTAAACCTGGCATCATGCGTATCTCGATCATACCGTTCTCCACCTTCGTACCCGAGTCATGTATTTTTAAAGTAAAAAACATTATAACCGATACGTTCAAGAATAGGAGCGAGTTCACGTACCTTTTCTTCGTTGGGATAGAGTAATTGCAGTTTATGATCCGGCTCGTTCGGGTATTGTAATAGAATAAATGCCATCTCTTCCCTCTGGTCATGGTTCATTTTTCCTGCATTGATGCCTTCGAGATTTCCTAAGATTATTCCTGCCAGGATTATGAGAAGTAATCCAAAAAACATGTACCTTAACAACTTCTTACCTGGTTGCAGGTACATATGGAGAAAAATGCAATAAATTCCGATTATCCCTATGATAGTAAATGATACATATCTTGACGAGAGTGATTGTGCAACACCAAAACCGCCCCTTCCAAGGGCAAGCATCAAGGACGTAGCCAGGGAAAAAAATACGAATGTCCACCAAACGGCATGTTTGTCTATCCACTTATATTGAAAGTCGTAACGAAATCCAAAGAATATGGCAAGGAGAACAAATCCCCCCATAATACACGCTGTAATTCCTGTTACAATGGAAGTCGGAGTGTTACCAAACCACCCACTCAGACCTGATCCCACATTTGCAATAAAATAGACTAGGGTATCTCTTAAGTGTTCTGAAAAAAATAAAGGGGAGGGATGACCCATCGGACGTATCCAATGAAAAAAGAATACCGCGTATACGACGATAGAAGAAAGTATCCATGCGGGAAGGACAGTATTGTTTTTTCTTGTAATCAATAAATAGAACGCTCCTGCAATCCAGACCAACAGACCATTAAAAAAGGAGAATGATGCAATGAAACCTCCAAACAGCGCAAGGAAAAAGTATCGATCGAATTTTTCCATTTTTTCCAGGCCGTACACCATCATGAAAAAACCTAATGAGCAAAGAAAAATCTGGATCTGCCACCCCCATAGCAGGTTCTCCCATTGCTTGGTGGAAAAAAACAACCATGCAACGGGGATAAAAAATAGCAAGTAATTTTTGCTGTTTTTATTTTTTTCCCGAAAAATGAAAAAAAGGAGAGAGAAAGAAAGGAGCAGAATCCCCCATCCCACAATCATTTCTGCAAGGTTGTTATACTGAGTCAGGTAGGCTATAGCTAACATAGCAATTCTTGGGAAAAATATTCTGTGCTCATTATGCTGGCTGAATAACTGATCGAAGTGCAAATTGCCCTGCAGCATATCATCAATGAGCGGTACGAGTTCCCATTGATCCCAAAAAACAACGTTTACACCATAAGTAAAAATGTAACACAAAGCCAGGAAAATAGGAATAATGATTAGCATGACAGGTATGATGCTACTCCTTTTAACAACAGACAAAACGGGCTTAAAAATGTCCATTCACCTATTTTATCCAAATTATTCCCTATAATTCTTTTTATTCTTTGAATTTCTTGAAATACCACCTCGATGCAAATGCGATATGGATAGTCGCGATCATGCCAAAGATAAAGATAACCATCCCCCTCGCAAAATGATCCACGAGGGCAAGTGACATCCCTATCGCACTGGGGATCGAAAACAGGAGAAGGATACCCGTGATGGAGGCTTCGTGGATACCAAGCCCTGCTGGGGTGAGGGGGAGAGCCTGGGCGATGAATGCGACCACTCCTGCAATTGTTGCGAACGGAAACGACAGGTCGAATCCAATGCTTTGTGCTGCAAAGAAGATACTAGCAACTTCGAAAAGCCAGACAGGAACAGACAGGGCAAGGCTGAGGACAATCGCTCCGGTATTTCTTGTGATATTCACCAGTCCCTCCTTAAGGAGTACTACAGACTGGCGGAGAGATGGGATCCGTCTCTCGAATAATTTGATGATTCTTTCGTCGTACTTGTAGATGAGGAAAAGAACAAAGATCATCGTTCCGATAAGGAGAAACGCTCCGATTTCGATGATTAAAAATGATTCCCTGTAAAAGAACATCGATGCTATACCGAGAAAGATTGCGAGAGTAATCATGTCCAGGATCCGTTCGATCACGATCGTGGAAAGGGTCATCCCAAGGGGTGCATTGGAAGTTGTCTTGAGGGCAACACCCCTCGCGATGTCCCCTAGGCGCAGTGGAATCAGGTAGTTGAGGAACCAGCCGAACATGAGACATTTGAACAGGATGTCCCTTGGAAACACGTACCCGGCTGTCCGGAGGAGAACACTCCACCTCCATGTTCGCACCAGGAACGAGAGCAGGATTGCAATGCAGCTAATCAGAATCCAAGCCCAGGAAACCTGCTGGAGGATCTCAAAAATCTGTGAAAAACCCGTCAGCGTAAAAAGGAATGCGAGGATCAGAACCCCGAAGACCAGGGCAAGAACGATCCCGATCCAGGAACCTTTTACAAAAAACCGAAACAAGTCTTTCAGAGCGATAAGGTTTCCCTGGAGAAAGAGCGAGAGAAACCGTTTCCCATACACCGTTCCATTTCTCGAAAGTTTTAATTTGGCCTCTCCTGCAGTCCGGTCAATCCAATGGACCGGTACCTCGATGCTCCGGAATCCCAGGATATGAGCTTTGATCGGGATCTCCACTGTAAGATCAAAACCCTTGGATTCGAGGTTTTCTATGCCGATAGCATCGAGAACCTCCCTCCTGTAGGCCTTGAAGGCATTGGTGATATCCCTATTCGGCATTCCGAACGAGAACCGCACAAGGTTATTGAAGGCTCGGTTGGCAACCATCTTCTTCCGTGGATATCCCTTCAGCGATCCCCCTTCCACGAAGCGCGAGCCGTATGCGATATCATATCCCTTCCCGATCCCTTCCACAAGGAGTGGGATGTCGTGGGGATCGTCGGAGAGATCTCCCATGAACGGAATGATAACCTCCCCCCTCGTTTCGCTCATCCCGGCTTTGACTGCATTCCCAAAACCAGGAGACGTGTCCCTGTGCACCGGGCGTATATGGGGATCGACAGAGGCAAGGCTGTTGATGAGGAAACCGGTGGAATCAGTACTATTGTCATTCACAACAACGATCTCATATGAAGGGATAGATAGAGAATTTTGCAGGGCTTTCGTGAGGGCAGCAATTACTGAATTGATATTCCCCTCTTCATTCCTGGCAGGGACAACACAGGAAAGAAAGACGTTGCTACCGATGCTCATTTGATTCGTATCCTAAATAATATTCGAAATCAATTTTTTATTGGTCTGAATCCACCGCGAAATGTCGGTGATTGTATCCTTTACACTTTTTTCCGGTTTCCAACCAAAGGATCGAGCAACTTTTGCGTTATCAGTCACGTACCAGATCAGGTCGTTGGGCCTCGTCACTGGATCAGATGAAATGAAGAGTTCATTTCCTGTAATTTCCCTGCAGATGGATGTCATCTCCTGGAGAGAGACGCTGTTCTCAAGGCCACCGCCCACATTAAAGATCTCACCGTTGAACTCCTCCATCCGTTCACTCTGGTGAGCAATTAAGCTGCAAAGATCGTCGATGTGCAGGACATCCCTCACCTGTTTCCCGGTCCCATTGTACCCGATATACGTAAGGTTCTTGCCTAATAGGTGACATGCCACCCACAGCATAACCACCCCCTGGTCCACCTTTCCCATCTGCCATGGTCCGGCAACAAGTCCGCACCTGTTGATGATCCCCCTGATGCCATACGAGTCAATATATTCCCCGATCAAATACTCCGAACATAATTTTGTCGCACCATACAGAGAGCGGGGACCATGTAATGGAAAATCCTCTTGGATACCGGATATACTTACCCCGGAATATCCGGGATTTTCTTCGAGTGAATAGCGTGTTTTCTCTTCTTTAAAGGATAGTTGGTTGATCTTTCGGAAAGGATACACCCTGCTTGTCGAAAGAAAAATGATGGCTGCATTATTTTTTCTTACTTCCTCAAGGCATTGAATTGTTCCTGAAAGATTGGTATTCAATACGTATTTTGGAGAAGAATTGATCCCGGCGAGCACTGATGGCTCTGCCGAACACTCAACCATCAGATCGAAAGGGGGAAGAGGCTCAAAATCCTCGCTATTCCTCACATCCCCGTGGAAAAAATGTATACCGGACTCTCTTAAACGGACCAGGTTCAATTCAGAACCTCTGCGTTTGAGACTGTCAAAACATGTGATTTCTGAAGAGGGAAATTTCCTCTTTAAAAAAATGGCCAGATTAGATCCAATAAATCCTGCACCGCCAGTGATTAGGATGCTGTCATACATTTCCTGAATGAACCTCACAAAGTTCCTTGATTATCCTCTCTATGTCATACCGGTAATTCCAACCGGGATAATGGGACCGGAATTTAGTGACGTCTGATATGTACCAGATATGGTCTCCGCTTCGGTTCGCGTCAGAATACTCCACCACAGCCTTCCTGTCGAGGGTCTCTTCGATCATTGTAATAGCCTCGTTCATGGAGATATTCGAATAGCGGGAGCCTCCAATATTGTATACCTCCCCTACCCGGGGTTTTTTTGCAAAATTATAAAATGCATTTACAAGGTCATAACTGTGGATATTGTCACGGACCTGTTTTCCTTTGTATCCGAAGATTGTATACTTCCTGCCGGTTGCGATGCATTTAACCAAGTACGCAAGGAACCCGTGTAGTTCGGCAGGGCTATGGGCGGGACCAGTGAGGCATCCTCCCCTGAAGCAGACCGTGTTGAGCCCAAAGTAAAGACCGTATTCCTGTACGATAAGATCAGCCGCAGCTTTTGACGCCCCGAAGAGACTATGTTTTGACTGATCGATAGACATGTTCTCGTCTATTCCCTTGTAATACGGATGATCTGCCTCGATCTCAAACCTCGTATCGAGTTCTTTAAACGGGAGAGTATTGGGACGATCACCATAGACCTTGTTGGTAGAGGTAAAGATGAATACTCCATCAGGGGCAAACTTCCTGAAGTTCTCGAGAAGCACCAGGGTCCCATAAGCGTTGATATCAAAATCTGTATAGGGTTCCTTCGCAGCCCAATCATGGGAAGGCTGAGCAGCACAATGAATAACAAGGTCGATAGAATTTTGCTTGAAAATATCTTCAATTTTCTTCTTGTCCCGGATATCCACAGAATAATGCTGGTATCCTTCCACTTCATTACAAATTTTTTCTACATTCCAGCGAGTACTTGCTTCTTCACCAAAAAAATAACTCCGTAAATCATTATCTATTCCATACACTTGGTATCCTTTTGAAGCAAAGAACTTCACAGATTCTGATCCAATCAAACCCCCTGAACCTGTGACAAGAAGAGTTTTCATGAGGATAATTGCGTATTGATTTTATTTAATTGTTTTAAAAATGTTCGTTGACAAAAATCTCGGCTCATTGGGTTCGATCCGCATTTATATATCAAAGAGCCATTGCACCTAAATTTGTGCATTGGAAAATTCAAGTTTTACCTTGGTTGAAGGATTTCTACATAGACAATCAGTAGCTAATGGATAACTTTTACCATTAAGAATCACAAAAACAAGATAACATTCGTATTTTTTCCACTCATATGACCATACTCCTCCGCTGCCGCAACTGCAATGGGACAGGTGAAGTCCCGAACGAGGAGCACCTGCTCTGCGACGAGCTGAAATCACATACTATTAAAAAATACTTCCACATTCCGACAGAGGAGGAGATTGCCTCGGATGATGTGCCTCCTGATGCCTGCAATGGAGCCCCGGAAACGATCCCCTGTCCCGTATGCGAGGGAAATGGAACCATTGAGTTCGATGAGGATGAATGGGATCTTCAGATTATCGCGGATGATGAAAATACAGGAGAATAAAACTCTTTAAAATCCAAGCCCTTTACAGATCCCGCAGTTTTCCCCCGAACACCGGCAAAAAATCCTTCTTCCTGGACATAACACCGGGAAGCTCGACAGGTTGTTCAGTATACTCAAGACTTCTGATCATCGCATTCTCCCCTGCTGCAAACAGGTCGCTCCGGTTCGCGATGATCTCGGTAAAAAGGACCAGATACAGGTCAACACCATTTCCCCTGCGAAGGTTCTCCAGTTCTTCCTGGATCTCCTTCCCATGGCATTCCACATACTCACGCGAGGCAGTCATCACTTGGGCGATGATGACTTCCCGGCCAAAGAGCGAGTACCTCTTGATATCCTGAGACAGCAGCTGGGAGAGAGGCGTATGCTCGAGGTCCATCCCGTGCTGGATCAGGGCTGTGCCAAACTCCCGGGCATCGAGTCCGGTGACCTTCGACAGGTACTCAACCGCAGACACATCATCGGGAGTCGTGGTTGACATCTTCAGGACGAGCGTATCTGAAAGGATGCCGGCCAGGAGCATCCCTGCCGTGCCTTTAGAGGGAGTTTTCCCCAAATCCATGAATTTTTTCGTGATGATGGTGGAGGTGGATCCAACAGGCTCGTTCTGGAACCGGACAGGTTTCAAGGTTGTGATTGCACCAAGGCGGTGGTGATCGATCAACTCAAGGATCTCTGCCGTCTCCACACCTTCCACTGCCTGGGCGTACTCGTTGTGGTCAAGAAGAATCACCTGTTTCTGAACGTCATCGACAAGGCTGTTCCGGGATATCATGCCAATAAGCTTCCCTTCCTTGTCAACCACACAGGCAGTCCGGTATTTCGAATCGGTCACCATCTTCTTGGCATAAGAGAGGGGGTCCTCGAGCCGGAGAACCGGGACATCGGTTGCGACCACACTTCCAGCCGGGAGGGAGAGGTGCATCATCCTCCCCACGCTGAAGGCATCGAGTGGTGTCGAGAGAATTGCAGTCCCCCGGCGTGCGGCAGACTCGAGCACCCTTTCACCCACCGGTGCCCCCTCTGCGATCACGAGCACTGCAATCCCGGCTGATATGAGTGCGAGCTGGCTCGGTTCGTTGTCTCCTACCACTGCAACATCTGCCGGGGAGAGCCGGGAAAGCGCAACGTGGAGGGCGTCGATCACGATACAGACTCTCCCGCGGACTGGACTCGCTGGTTTGCCGGTGCTAATAGTGGCATCGAGGATCCTGGCAAGTGTTTCCAGGGGAAGCAGGCCGATAGTGAGCGGTGCCTCAAGCCTTGGGGTCACATACGCCTTCGCAAGGCCGTGCTCCGACACGATGCCGAGAAGCCGCTCATTACCGTCTACGATAGGGATGTTCCTGACCTCATACTCGTCCATCATCCCGGCAACGTCGATAGTCGGCATATCGGCAGGGGCACGCTCTGTATAGAACGAGGGGATATCCCCCACGCACGGCTCCACGCTCTCGATAAAAAATGGTGGTTCCAGCCCGAAGTGCTGGAGAGCATATTGTGTCTCGCTGTTCAGCGGTCCGCACACCGCAGGGATATAAAGGCCGCGCTCGCGGAGATTCCGGAATTCTGCATACCCGATAACACTCGCAACGCTGTCGGTGTCCGGCTGCCGGTGGCCGATGATATAGACGTTCTTCATCCGGTGGTGACCTCGACCCCTGATAATCCCTCGTAGATATGGAAGAGGGAAATTGTAAAATTCCTCATCCTTTTCCAATACTATGGAACCGAATTCCCGTATATAGGTTCACCACTAAGACAATCACCGAACAAAGATGCCGGATGAAGAATCAAGGAGATTTCGCGGACCATCCCTCTATACCCGATCCATGGCCCATCTCCCCGATGAACATGTGACACTGGATTCCACCTCGGGTTGCCAATCCTTGGACAAGGGATAAGGGACACGCCATTTCCCTGATGGACACCCCTATATGGGTACACATCCACATGATACACGCAATAGAACAATGAAGAACATCATCATAAAAGGCGCACGGCAGCACAACCTCAAGAATATCACC
>Ga0302250_1002327_pt1 | contig 12041 bp, 8 predicted proteins | sample AAG_RA_Asp_MG_FD_193536 | JGI IMG/M metagenome (GOLD analysis project Ga0302250, IMG submission 193536) | Enriched activated sludge microbial communities from anaerobic digester in WTTP, New Holstein, Wisconsin, United States - AAG_RA_Asp | ecosystem: Engineered > Bioreactor > Anaerobic >... | reverse complement strand
TCCGGACCAGCCGGTGGACTCCCGCCTCGGCCTTCAGGTAGCCATAGGCCCACTCCCCGGACACCTCGAAGGTGACGTGTTTCAGTCCGGCCTCCTCTCCGGGGAGCTCGTCCAGGATCTCGGTGGCGAAGCCTCGACGCTCGGCCCAGCGGAGGTACATTCGGAGCAGCATCGTCACCCAGTCCTGGGACTCGGTGCCTCCCATCCCGGCGTTGATCGTCACCAGGGCGTCGGCCCGGTCGTTCTCGCCGTTCATCATCCGGGCGAATTCCAGCCGGGCGACCTGGCGTTCGACCTCGTCCAGTTCCCTGGCGATCTCGGCCTCCATCGAGGCCTCCCCCTCCGCCTCGGCCAGTTCCAGCAGGTCCGCGGCGGCGTTCAGGGCGCCCAGGGGGGCCTCGAACTCCGCCAGGTCCTTCTCGATCCGGTTCCGTTCCCGGCCCACCTCCCGGGCCCGCCTGGGGTCCTGCCAGAACTCGGGACGGGCGCTTTCCTCCTCGAGGGCCTGGAGACGACGGCGCAGGCCGTCGGGGTCAAAGAGACCTCCCGAGGACCGAGGTCCTCTCACGCAGGTCGGCGATCCGCTGTTTCAGGTTCTCGAACATGCATCCCTCCGGACAAGGGTGTCCCCGGGAGCGAAGGATGGTGGACCCGCGCGGCGCTGTCAATCGGCTGGTAGAATCCCGCCGGGCGCCGGGACGAGGAGGCACCTTGAGGGACGCGGGCATCCTGGGCAGTCTGCAAGAGCGACTCCGGCGATTCCTTCAGGACCCGCCGGCGACGCCGGGAGGAGGGACCGATCCGTCGGCATTCCGGGCCGGACTGGTCATGGCGATCGGGACCCTGTGCCTGACGCTGCTGCACTTCGTGGTCCTGTCGGGGGAATACCAGGCCCTGGTGGCCGACGCCCTCTCGGACCGGTGCGCGGTCCATCCCGAGGGGGTGTCGGGGGCCGTGGCCTGCACCCTGGCTCCCCTGGGAAGACAGGTGGCCTGGACCGCCGGGTGCTGGGTCCTCTACCTGGCCATCCCGGCCCTGGTGGTCTGGTTCGTCTTCCACCGGCCCCTTTCGGACTTCGGGATGAGCCCCCGAGGGTTCCTGCGGCATCTCCCGGTGTACCTGGTCCTGGCGGTGCCGGTGCTGGGACTGGTCTTCTGGGTCTCCCACTCCCCGGCGTTCCTGGGCACCTATCCCTTCTACCGGAACCCCGAGGGCCTGATCGACCTGGCCCTGTGGGAGGTGCTCTACCTCTCCCAGTTCTTCGCCCTGGAGTTCTTCTTCCGGGGCTTCTGGGTCCACGGGACCCGGGACCGCCTGGGGATCCTGTCGGTCTTCGCGATGCTGGCCCCCTACGTGATGATCCACTTCACCAAGCCGTTCCGGGAGGCGCTCGGGGCCCTGGTGGCGGGGCTCGTGCTCGGGGTCCTTTCGCTCCGGACCCGGTCGATCTGGGGCGGCTTCTTCATCCACGGGCTGGTGGCGGTGTCGATGGACCTGGCCGCCCTGTGGCAGCGGGGATGGTTTTCGAGGGCGGGGACCTGAAGGGGGCGGGGAGGCGCATCCACCACCAGCCGAACCGGGACTTGAGGGCGTCGCCGCAGGAGTTCTCCACGTCCTTCCGGTTCATCGTCATGGCCATGCGGAAGGGCACCGGGTCGTCCCCCGCCTCCTGGATGACCCCTGGGGTCAGCAGCAGCACCCTGCCGTCCGGGGTGATGGCCTCGCCGGACCGGTGGGAGGTGACGATGTGGCAGAGGGCCTCGTCCTCCCGGACCTCCACCCAGGCCTGAGAGGAACGGGGACGGACTTGGAGAGGCGGGTCCAGGGGCGCGGGGTCCAGCGAAGGGGACCCCTGGACCAGGAAGAAGAGGGGGCCTCGGGCATCGTCCAGGCGCATGGCCATTCCCTCCGGGCCGGTGCGGAAACGGAAGCGCACCGGGGTCCCCGGGGCCAAGTCCCAGGGAACGGGTTGGAAGAGGACCACCCTCACCGAGAGAGGGCCGGACCCGGTGGCCACCTGGATCAGGAACCCCGGCCCCGGCTCCGACAGTGCGGTCCACAGCACCAGGGTCCCCCGGAGATCGGCCGTCTCGTCCCGGTCCCCGGCTTCGACGGAGGCCTGCCCGGCCGGCTCCGGGGGCAGCGTCACCGACACTAGGGGATCCCCCGTCGGCAGGCGGGGCAGGGGGCCCTGGACGTGGGGAGCCAGGTGGCTGCACGCCGCCGTCGTGGCCGTTGTCGCCAGGAGAATCCACCAGGATCGGGGCCGGACCTTCCAGTCCGGCATCGCGCCCTTCCGGGTCCCGGGCCCTTCGGGGGGATGCCGGCAACCGGGGATCGGAGCGGGACTGCCCAAGTTGACACCGCTTCGGGACTCTCCCTAGTATAGAGCCGCCTTCGGCCGGGAAGAAACGATGAAAGGACGTCTGAACGATCCCGGGGCATGGCTGGCGGCCGTGGCCTGGGTTCTCCTGCTGGCGCCAGCCCTGGCGCCGGGCGACGCGTCGGCCCAGGGCGCGAGCGGGCGCCCCCGGGTGGTCCCCCTGCGGGTGACCTCGAGCCAGATTCCGGCAGGCCAGTTGCAGGCCCTGACCGAGTCGGTGCTGGGCAAGGTCCGGAAGTACCCGGTCGAGGTGCTGGCGCCGCCGCCGGAGGACCCGGTGGACCTGATGGTGGACGCCGAGTGCACCGACTTCGATGCCGAGTGCCTTTCCCGGATCGGCCAGGGACGGAATGCCGACCTGCTGCTCTACGCCGAGGTGGGACGGAAGGGGGACCGCCTGCTGGTCCAGGTCCGCCTGGTGGAACTGAAGACCCGGCAGATGAAGGCCTCCGAGGGGGACACGGATTCGGAGGAGGGTCTGTCCAAGGCCCTCGAGCGGTCCCTGGAGGCCGTGCTGGGGCCCGAGCCGTCGACCCAGCCCGAACCGGTCCGGGTCGAGGTGGCGTCGACGCCCGCTGGCGCCGAGGTCTACCTGGACCAGGACTTCAAGGGATTGAGCCCGGTGACGCTGGTGGTGCTCCCGGGAACCTATTCGCTTCGACTGGCCAAGGTCGGCTACCGGGAGGTCAACCAGCGGCTGACGGTGGAGCCCCGGAAGGCGGGCAACGTGGTGGTGCCCCTGGAGGCGGTCCCGGCGGTGCCGCTGGAGATGCCGACCTCGGCGCCGAAACAGGAACGGAAGTCGGAGGTGACCCCCTTCTACCAGACCTGGTGGTTCTGGACCGTGGTGGGGGCCGTGGTGGTGGGAGGGGCCACCACCGCGGGGGTCCTGCTGTCGAAGGACCAGGCGAAGACCGGTAGCGCGGGATTCAGTTCGGATCCGCGGCTGGCGCCCAAGGATGTGACCCTGTACCCGCGCTAGGAGGAAGACGATGCGTCCAGGCCTTCACCGATCGTGGCTGTTCCCGGCGATCCTCGCCGTTCTGGCCGGTTGCGCGGACGGGGCGAATGTCCTGGAATTCGACGGACCGTCTCCCGGGGCCGCCGGTCGCCTGACCGTCGCCCTGGAACAGGCGCCCCTGCCGGCGCTGGCCTTCCAGGCCCGCCTGTACCGGAACCTGCCCGTGGATCCGAAGTCCAGACCCTACTACGAGTCGCCCTGCGCGACCCTCGGGACGGGCTTCTCGATCAATCACCTCGAGGAGCGGAAGGGCTACGTGCTGGTGCTGGATGCCTATTCGTCCGGGGACTGCAGCGCCTCGACCCGGGTCGCTCGGGGAGTCCGGGGCGACATCGAGGTCCTGGCCGAGGGCACCGGGAAGGCCATCTACTTCGTGCAGTTGAACGGGGTCGGGCTGGTGACCGAGATGCCGATGCCCCCGGCGTCGCTGCTGGACAGCGGGGTCTCCTGCACCGCCGACGTGGACTGCCAGGGCCTGGAGGACTGCACCGACGAAACCCGGGCGGACTGCTTCCAGGAAGCGTGCCTGCCCACCGAGGAGTGCGAAGGCGGCCTCAAGTGGGTCCGCTTCCGGGTGCACCCGGCCGCCCTCTGCATCGAGGGAAGGTGCCGGCTGGACAACCTGCATCCCCTGAACGGCCGCTGGCCCCGGGCCTTCCACGTCGCCGCGGCGGCGCCGGACGGGGTCGTCCGGGTCTTCGGAGGGTTCCAGGCGGCCACGGAGGCCACCCTGACCACCTCGACCCGGGCCCTTTCCGAGACCTTCGACAGTGGCCGGTTCCTGTTCGAGGAGCAGGACCTCGGGGCGAGCCTGGGGCAGGCCTCGGCGGCCATGGCGACCGCCAGGACTGCCAACGGGCGGCTGCTGACCTTCGGGGGCACCTCGGTGCTGGGAAACGTCTCCCGGGGCAACGTCCAGGTGCCCGATTTCCGGACCGAGACCTGCATCGGGGCCGCCTGCGTCGTGACCCCCTCGAAGGAGGCCTACGCCGTGGACCTGGCCACGGGGACCGTCACCCGGTCGGTGATGGAGTTCCAGGGGGCCGGCGGCGTGGCGATGGGGATTGCCGGTCCCGGGGCCCTGGTGCGGCCCGGGGTGGTCTCGGGAGAGGGGAACCGGCAGGTGGTGGGCCGGGGCGCCTGGCGGTGCCTGCTGGCCGAGGACGACACGATTTCCTGCCTCGAGTTTCCCGGGAGCGAGAATGCGGTGGCCCGGTTGTCCGCCACCATCGCCTGCATCGACGGGACTCGGGAGTCCTGCAACGGCATCGTGGTGCTGGGGGGCAACGTGCGGACGGCGCCGGTGGGGGAACTCTACCAGGTGGCCGAGAACCGGTTCGTGAACCTGGCCTCCGTCGGCAGCGTTCCCGAGACCCTGGACGGCGCCGTGGCCGTCGAGGCCGGGGGACAGGTCTGGACCTTCGGGGGGCGAACCTCCGACTCGATCGACGCGCCTCCCTACGCCTTCAACGTCGATCCCCGGCAGGGCACCCTGTCGGCCCAGGCAGCGGGCCTCCCGGAGTCGGACCTGGCGATCCTGAAGCGGGTCGGGCACCAGGCGACCCCCCTGGGGGACGGCAAGCGGGTGCTGATCACCGGAGGCGTCGGTCCCGACGGCAAGGTCCGGGACCAGGCCGTTCTGGTCGAGGCCAACGCCGGGTCCCTGTCGGTCGTCGCGAGGATACCCATGGCGCCCCGGGCCTTCCACCAGGCCGTGGTGATCGAGGGGGGGCTGTTCGACGGATCCGTGCTGATCTCGGGGGGAATGAAGGCCCTCCAGGGAACGGACCGGTTCGCCGGCGGGGCCGCGTTCTATCTTCCCTGAGAGGTCGCGGTCGCGAGCCGGGGGCGTGGGACCTCGGGTCCCGGGGACTTCGATGGGATCCTTCCGCTACGTGCCCCTGCCCATCCTGGCGACCGTCCTGGCGCCGGCCCTCGGACTGCTGGTGCTGCTCCTGCTGGCTCCCTGGATCGTGGCCGGCACACTGGCGCTGCTGGGGGCGATCACCCTGGCCGGTGCCCTGTGGGTCGCCGCCGAGTCCCGGGAACGACGGACCGGCGTGGTGCGGCCGGACCCCTGGACCCGATGGGGGGTGGCGCTGGTCGCGGGGATCGCCGTCGCAGTGACGGCGACCACGCTTTGCGCACCAGGGCTGTTCGTCAAGGACGCCGGGGAACTGACGGCATCGGCGATGTCCCTGGGCGTCGCCCATCCCACAGGCTTCCCGGCCTTCTGCCTGGCTGGACGGGCTCTCGGGTTCCTGCCGGTCGGGTCGCTGCCGTTCCGCATGAACCTGCTGTCCTGCTGGTCTCTGGGCATCGCCTCGTCCCTGGCTGCGGCGACGGTCATCGCCCTCGGAACGGGGGGAGGGGCGGGCCGGACCCCGGGTCGCCGGAGGGGGGATCTCGCCGCGGTGCTGTCCGCCTTCGTGCTGGTGGCGAGCCCGACGACCTGGCTCCACGGGACCACCGTCGAGGTGTACCTGCCGTCGCTGGCCGGGCTGGGGGGCATGGCTCTCTGCGCGGCGATGGGGGCTTCCCAGAAGGATGCCCGATGGTGGATCGCCGGGGCGTTCCTGGCCGGGTTCGGCGCCGGAACCCACGTGACCTCGCCGCTCTGGGGCACGCTGATCCTGGCGACGGGTGTCGCAGGGGCCGCGTGGCGCCGGGAGGTGCGCTGGCCGGTGGTGCCGGCCATGATCGTCGCCGGACTGGCCGGGACCCTGGTGCTGATCTACCTGCCTCTCCGGGCGGGCCGGGACCCGGTGATGGACTGGGGGCACCCGGCGGATCTGTCGGGCCTCCTGGACCACCTGACCGGGGCCCGGATCCGGTCCTCCTTCCAGGCGTTCCTGTCGTCGATGACGCCGGCCACGGTGGGGCTGAACGTGCTGGAGGTCCTGCGTCACCTCTGGGAGGGCACGGGTCCCATGGCCCTGTTCGCGGCGGCGGGTCTTGCGGTGGACCCCCGGGGAAGCCGGGAGGTCCGCTGGTCCCTGGCGGCGCTGGTCCTCGGGGACCTCTGGTTCGCCGTCGGCGTCAACCCGATGGGCATCCGGGACCTGCAGGTGAACACCCCCGCCACCTGGGGCCTGGCGGTCCTGGGGGCCGACGGCCTTCTCCGGGTGGCCGACCATCTGGGAGCCGAGGGACGGTCGGTGGGGGCGAGGTCCGTGGTGCCCCTGGGGGTGCTGGTGATGGCGGCGGTCGCCCTGGCGGCCCCGGCGGACCGGGACCTCCGGGGACTCCACGCGCCGCGGGAGGTGGTGGAGGAACTGGGATCGAGGCTGCCCGTCGGGGCCTCCCTCTGGACCACCACCGATGATCTGTCGGCCACGGTTGCGGCCATGCAGGTGCTGGAGGGACTGCGGCCGGACGTCCTGGCGCTGGTGCGCCAGCACCTGGGGGACACGCGGGCCGTGGCCAGGCGCCTGGCGGCCCGGGGAGGCCGGCCTGGCGAGGGTTCCTTCCGGGAGGCCCTGGAGACCGCCCCCTTCGAGGCCGGCGGAGAGACGCCGGGGGAGGCCCTGGAGCGGGCGGTGGCTGCCTTGCGAAGCCGGGGAGCGGTCTTCATGGAACCGGGCGAAGGGCGGATCGACCAGGGGTGGATCGGCCGGTTCCAGCCGGGATTCCCGGTCTTCGAGGTCCGCGAAGAGGAAGGGGGAGACCTGTCCCGGGAGGCCGTGATCGACGCGTCGGGAAGGGCGATGGCCCACGTCCCGTCGGCGGACCGGTGGACCCGGGCCTTCCTGGCCTCGTGTCTCCGGAGCCTGGGCAACCTCCTGGCCCGTCGCGGGGTGGACGAATGGGCGATTCTGCGGTACGGGGAGGCGCTGGCGGTGGACCCGTCGGACGTCCGGGCCATGCACAACCTGGCGGTCCTGTGGGAGTCCCGGGGACGGCTGGCCGAGGCCCTGCGCTGGGCCCGGATGGCGGTGCAGGAGGACCCGGGGTATGCCCGGGGCTGGCGGACGCTGGCCAGGCTGGCCGATGCCGCCGGGGAGACCCGGGAGGCGGAACGGGCGCGATCCTGGTGGGGGGCGCTGGCGGGAGGCGACGGGGATCGATGAGCGACGACACGAGAGGCACAAAGGCGACGGGGGCGACAAGGCCGGTGGTGGCCCTGGTGGGGCGGCCCAACGTGGGCAAGTCCACGCTGTTCAACCGCATCCTGGGGCGCAGGCAGGCCATCGTGCAGGACCTTCCGGGGGTGACCCGGGACCGGCACTACGCCGAGACCGAGCACCTGGGACGATCCTTCCGGCTGGTGGACACCGGGGGGTTCGACCCCGAGGCCCGTGAGGGGATGCTGGCGTTGATGCGGGTGCAGGTCCAGCGGGCCATCGAGGAGTCGGATGCGATGGTCCTGGTGCTGGACGCCCGGGAGGGCCTGACCCGGACCGACGAGATGATCTGGGAGATGCTCCGTCGGAGCGGGCGTCCGACCTGGGTGGCCGTCAACAAAGTGGACCGGCCGAGCCAGGAACCCCTGGTGGCCGAGTTCTGGGCCCTCGGGGTCGATCGGCTGTGGCCCCTGACCGCGGAGCATGGCAGCGGCGTGGCCGAGTTGCTGGACGACCTGGTGCGGCACCTGCCGGATCCCCCGCCCAACGAGGCCGGCGGGGAGGTCGAGGACGGGGTCCGCCTGGCCATCCTGGGGCGGCCCAACGTGGGCAAGTCCACCCTGTGCAACGCCCTGCTCGGGGAGGACCGGTACCTCACCAGCGACGTCCCCGGAACCACCCGGGATGCCATCGACACGCCATTCCGGTTCGAGGACCGCCCCTTCGTGCTGGTGGACACGGCCGGCGTGAGGCGACGGAGGGCGGTGGAGGCGGGACTGGAGCGCATGAGCGTCGCCAGGACGATGCAGGCCCTGGAGCGGTGCGACGTGGCCGTGCTGGTCATCGACGGGGCCGAGGGACTGACGGACCAGGACAAGAAACTCGCCGCGCTGATCGTGGACCGGGGCAAGGGGCTGGTCCTGGCGGTGAACAAGTGGGACCGGCTCGAGGGCGAGGCCGCCCAGGAGGCCCGGAAGCGCATCGAGGAGGAATCGGCCTTCTTCTCCTTCGCGCCGATGGTCTTCCTGTCGGCCCTGACCGGCAGGAATGTCGGCCGCCTGCTGCCCGTGGTGGAGCGGGTCCGTGCGAACCTGTTCCGGAGGATTCCCACGGCGGAGTTGAACCGGTTCTGGGAGGAGGTGGTTCAGCGCCATCCGCCCCATGCGTCCGGGAGCCGGTCCGTGCGGATCAAGTTCCTGATGCAGCCCCAGGTGGCCCCGCCGACCATCCTGCTGTTCCAGAGCGGGTCCGGCCGGGTGCCCGACCACTACCTTCGCTACCTCCAGAAGGAATTCCGGGCGCGGTGGGACTTCGAAGGGGCTCCCCTCGTGCTGGTGCCGCGGAAGGCGGGCGGACACTGATCCCGACCGGAAGGTGCTTGCCATTTCCTCCGGAATGAGGTACACAACGACGTCCCCGTGACCGGGCCCTTGGACGGTCGCACCTTCCCTTCCTCCTTCCGGACGAGCGGATGGGTCCAGTTGGCGGACGGCGGGGGGGACCGGATCGGCAGGCGCTGGAAACGCAACGGAGGAGCACGATGGCCACTGACAACCCCAACTGGTCCGAGGTGATCGACCTCGTCAGTCGCGAGAAGGGGATTCCGCGGAAGGTCTTCATCGAGGCGCTGGAAGAGGCCATCCTCCGCGCCGCGAGGAAGGTGTTCGGGGAGGAGCGGCACCTGGAGACCCAGTTCAGCGAGGAGACCGGGCAGGTGGAACTCTTCCAGTACATGAAGGTGACCGAGCAGGTGACCAACCCGCTCCAGGAACTGTCGATGGAAGCGGCCCGGGAGGTGGACCCCGACGTCCAGCCGGGGGACGAACTGGGATTCCAGATCTTCTACCTCGAGGCGGACCGGGAGAAGGCCCGGGAGGAGGACCGGCGCCACGGGGACATCCTCGGGCTCCAGAGCCACCGGCAGGCCTTTGGGCGGATCGCGGCCCAGACCGCGAAGCACGTCATCATGCAGAAGGTGCAGGAGGCCGAGCGGAGCATCGTCTACGACGAGTACAAGGACCGGAAGGGGGAACTCGTCACGGGAGTGGCGAGGCGGTTCGAGAAGGGGAACGTGATCGTGGACCTGGGCAAGGCCGAGGCGATCCTGCTGTTCAAGGAGCAGTGCCCCCGGGAGTCCTACCGCGCCGGTGACCGGGTCCAGGCTTATGTGAAGGAGGTCGAGCGGGAGGCCAAGGGCCACCAGATCATCCTGTCCCGGACGGACCCCCGGTTCGTGGTGAAACTGTTCGAGAAGGAGGTCCCGGAGATCTACGAGGGGATCGTCCGCATCGTCGCGGTGGCCCGGGAGCCGGGGGAACGGACCAAGATCGCCGTCACCTCCTCGGACAGCGACGTCGATCCCGTGGGCGCCTGCGTGGGCATGAAGGGGAGCCGGGTCCAGGCGGTCGTCCAGGAACTGCGGGGCGAGAAGATCGACATCATCCCCTACTCGACGGACCTGGCCCGCTTCGTCTGCGCCGCCATCGCGCCCGCGGCGGTCCTGCGGGTGCTGATCGACGAGAACAACCACCAGATCGAGTTGATCGTCCCCGACGACCAGTTGTCCCTGGCCATCGGCCGGCGCGGGCAGAACGTGAAACTGGCCAGCAAGCTCCTGGGATGGAGCATCGAGATCCACGGGGAGGGGCGCATCGAGGAACTGAAGGCCCGGCTGCGGGAGGCCCTGGCCCGGCTCGAAGGCCTGGACAGTTCCACGGTCGAGTACCTCTTCAAGCTGGGCTACCACTCCCCGGACAACCTGCTGAACACCGACGACAGCGAACTGGCAGCCATTCCCGGGATCTCGCTGTCGATGGCCCAGGGCATCCAGCAGGTGGCCTGGGAACTGAAGCAGAAGATGAAGCAGGAGGCGGCGGAGGCCGCGGCCGCCGCGGCCGCCCAGGAGGGCCAGCCGGCCCAGCCGGCACCGGGGGCCCAGCCCGCGCTGCTGGCCGAGGCGACAGAGGGAGAACGCTCGTGACGGGAAGCGGGACATCCCATGTCCCCCTGAGGCGCTGCCTCGGGTGCGGGCGACAGCGGCCGCAACGGGAACTCGTGCGGCTCGCCGTGGGCCCTTCGGGGGACGTGTCGGTGGACCTGGAGCGGCGGCTGTCCGGCAGGGGGGCGTACCTCTGCCCGCAATCGACCTGCCTGAAGCGCGCACTGGCCCGGGGATCGGTCCCCCGGGCCCTGAGGGTGAGCACGGGGGGGACGGCCTGGGTCGAGGCCTTCCCGCTCTCCCAGACGTGAAGGGGGGCCCATGAGCAAGCGCGTGTTTGAAGTCGCCAAGGAACTGGGGGTCGAGTCCAAGGTCCTGCTGGCGCGGCTCAAGGAGGCCGGTGTCGCCCTGAAGGACCACCTGGCGACGATGAAGCCGGATCAGGAGGAACTGGCAAAGCGGCTGTTCGAGACCCCGAAGCCTGGGGACACGTCGGTCACCCGGGTCGGGGGTGCGGGACGGGTCGTCCGGCGCCGCGTGGCGGCCGAGACGCCCAAGGCCGCCGAGACTCCCGCCGCCGAGGCCCCGGTTGTCGGGGCTGCCCGGGCGGCCCCGGCCGAGGCCGAGGAGCCTGCGGTCCAGCCGGCCGCCGGGGAGGCGACTGCGACACCGGAGGTCGCTCCCGAGGCGGCGGTCCAGGGGCAGCCCCCTGAGTCGGGTGTCGCGATCGGCCCCGAGGTCCCGGTCCCCGAGGCCCAGGGCCCCGGAGAGGGAACTTCTCTCCCGGTCGGCGGCACGGAGAAGGCGGCGACGGCCCCCGCGGCCCCGCCCGAGGTTCCGGCAACCCCGCCCCCGCCGCCTCCCGTCGTGGTGGCCCGCCCGGCCGACGGGAGCACCCGGGAAGCATTGAAGGCCCTGGTGGAGGCCGGGGAGAAGGCCAAGGCTCCCAAGCAGAAGCGGCTGGTCTATGACCGGCGAAGCGACGTGCTGCAACTGCGCGAACTGCGCTTCACGAAGGGGGACGACGACCTGGAGACGGAGACCCAGCGGCAGGCCACGCGACGGCGCAGCAGGAACGTCCAGCGACGGGGCAGGCCCCAGAAGACCCAGTTGACCATCCCGAAGGAGAGCAAGCGAACCTTGAGAGTCGAGGCAGAGTCGATCACGGTGGGGGAACTGGCCCACGCGATGGGGCTCCGGGCGCCGGACCTGGTGCGGAAACTGATGCAGATGGGGGTGATGGCCGGGGTCAACCAGGCCCTGGACCTGGACACCGCCGGCATCGTGGCGGCGGAATACGGTTACACCATCGAAAAGGTGGGCTTCGACCCGGCGACCTACCTCCAGGAACAGCCGGACGGCGAACTGGAACTGATGCCCCGTCCCCCCGTGGTCACGGTGATGGGACACGTCGACCACGGCAAGACGACGCTGCTGGACCGCATCCGGTCGGCCAACGTCGCCGAGCACGAGGCCGGGGGCATCACCCAGCACATCGGGGCCTACACGGTCCAGACCGAGTCGGGGGCGATCACCTTCATCGACACCCCGGGCCACGAGGCCTTCACCCAGATGCGGGCCCGGGGCGCCGGGGTCACGGACATCGTGATCCTCGTGGTGGCGGCCGACGACGGC
>Ga0302250_1002326_pt1 | contig 12050 bp, 12 predicted proteins | sample AAG_RA_Asp_MG_FD_193536 | JGI IMG/M metagenome (GOLD analysis project Ga0302250, IMG submission 193536) | Enriched activated sludge microbial communities from anaerobic digester in WTTP, New Holstein, Wisconsin, United States - AAG_RA_Asp | ecosystem: Engineered > Bioreactor > Anaerobic >... | reverse complement strand
AACCCGTCTTCGAAAAAACCGAGCAGGGGGGGGACGAAGTACGGCAAGCAAACGTACAGGGCGACGAACCCGATAGTGATCGTGACCGGAAAACCGATGACGATGATGTTCAGTTGCGGCGCGACGCACCCCAGAACGGCAATCGCCGTGTTGGTGATGAGCAAGGTCACGACGATCGGCAGCGCGAGCAGGAGTCCCGCTGAGAATACGGTAGCGCCGGCGTTGGCCATGTTGGCCCACGAGGCCTTGTGGGGCAGCACCCCGATCGGAAGAACGCGAAAGCTCTCTACCAGCGTCGAGAGCACCATTAGGTGACCGTCGATGGCGAGGAAGACAAGCAGGCTGAGGACGCCGATGAACTCCGAGATCACCGGTGTCTGGGATGAACTCGTAGGGTCATAGGTCGTGGCGAAACCTAGGCCCATCTGCATGCTGAGGGCGTTTCCTGCAAGATCGATGGCGCTGAATACGAGCCGCAAGGAGAAGCCCATCGCATAACCGATCAGCATCTGTTCCGCCAAGATCAGAAGGCCCGTTCCCGATGCGGGTTCGACCGTTGTCAGCGGTTCCAGTCCGGGTGCAATTGCGGCTGTTACCGCCAGCCCGCAGATCAGTCGAATACGGGTGGGCAGACTGGCGTTGTTGAAAGGAGGGGACGCAGCGAGGAGTGCCAGGACACGAGCCATGGGAAAGGCCAGGGTCGCGATGATGGCGTTCAATTCGGCAGAAGTGATCGTGATCATTGCCGATCAGCCAATCAGTTGCGGGATTCTTTCCAGGAGCTGGCGAATATAGTCGACGAACATCGACAACATCCATGGGCCGGCCAGTGCAAGGACGAGAAACGTGCCGACCAGTTTGGGTATGAACGACAGGGTCGCCTCGTTGATTTGTGTTGCAGCCTGGAAAATGCTCACGATCAGCCCGATGGCCAGCGCAGAGAGCAGCAGCGGGGCTGCCAGCATGAGGGCAACTTCAATGGCCTGCCGGCCGAGCGACATTACGACTTCGGGCGTCATGTCGCAAAACTCATCACGAGGGAGCCGAGCATCAGGTGCCAGCCATCGACCAGCACGAAGAGCATCAGCTTGAAGGGGAGGGAGACCATGACCGGCGACATCATCATCATGCCCATCGACATCAGCACGCTGGCGACTACCATGTCGATGATCAAGAACGGAATGAAAATGATGAAACCGATCTGGAAGGCTGTTTTCAGTTCGCTGGTGACGAAGGCTGGAATCAATACCCGCATCGGGACGTCATTCGGCGACTCCATTCGGGCCACGTTGCCCAGGCGCGCAAACAGCCCGATATCGGCTTCCCGGGTCTGCTTGAGCATGAAAGCACGCAGCGGGATGGCACCGCGATCGACGGCCTGGGTGAAACTGATCCGGTTTTCGGAGAGCGGTTGATAGGCTTCTGTGTAGATCCTTTCAACAACCGGCGACATGATGAAGAACGTGAGGAACAGGGCGAGTCCGGTAAGGACCTGGTTTGGGGGTGACGTCTGTGTGCCGAGGGCGTGACGCAGGATCGACAGCACGATGATGATGCGGGTGAAGCTGGTCATCATCAATAGCACCGCCGGAATGAAGGTCAGCGCGGTCAGCGTGATCAGCGTCTGGATCGAGAGTGTATAGGTCTGGCTGCCTCCCGCGCCCGGAGTGCTGGTCAGCGCCGGCAAGCCTCCCGTCTGCGCCAGTGCGGCCAGCGGGATCATGAGGGCTGCGAGGACCAGCCAGTGGGCGCGTTTAGGCGGATTCATTGCGACGCTCGGTCATCTGCTTCAACCATTGGCCAAAGCCGCCATCGCTCCCGCTTGCGACAGGGATCTCGCCTTTGGGCATCGTATGGAGGGTCTTGATCTGTCCGGGGACAACCCCGACGACCACCCATGTCTCGCCGACTTCGAGAAGGACGATGCGCTCCCGGGGGCTGATCATCAGTCCGCCAACAATCCTCAAGGGACCGGTGTTGCCGAAAGTCCGCCCTCCATTGAGGCGGCGGAGCAGGTAGGCGCCCAACACCAGTATGCCGACGATCAGCGCCAGAGCGAGCAGCATTTGCATGAATGCGCCCGCTGATACGCCCGGCGTTTCAGGCAGAGGCGCGGCGGTCTGGCTCAAAGCCAGGGGAGCGAACAACGCGAGCGGCGGTGCGGCCAAAGCGGCGATCCGTGCGCGTGGCTTTTCGTCGTGTGCGGGAGTCAATTGGCTGGCGGGGAAAATGAACTGCCCGCTATCTTAATCGATAGCCGCCAGTGCGGGAAACCGCCGGACGTAATTCCGGCGGGCATGGTCGCCGGATCAGCGGCCGATCTTCCGCATGCGCTCCGACGGTGTGATGATGTCGGTGAGGCGGATGCCGAACTTGTCGTTGACCACGACAACTTCGCCTTGGGCGATCAACGTTCCATTGACGTAAACACTCATCGGCTCGCCTGCCATCGCGTCAAGTTCGACGACCGAGCCGTGAGCCAGTTGCAGCAGATTCTTGATGGTGATCTTGGTGCGCCCCAGCTCGACGGAAATCTGGACCGGAATGTCCAGGATCATGTCGAGTTCGTTCAGCATCGACGCTTTGGTGCTGGCTTCCCCGAAAGAAGGGAAGATCTGGGCAGGCTGTGCGCTGGCTGCCGCCGACTCGGCCTGGGCCTGTTCCGCCATCGCTGCCGCCCAGTCGTCATCCATGCTGGTGTCGGCGTTCAGGTTATTGTCTTCGGTTGCGTCGGCCATTGCTTAACTCCTTGGTAATGCCGAGTCATCGGCATCCGGCGTGATGAATTTCTCGATCTTCAGCGCATATTGTCCGCCCTGCTGGCCGTAGGTGGCTTCAAGAAGGGGAATGTCGTCGACGCTGGCGATGATTCTTTCCGGGATGTTGATCGGGATGATGTCGCCTGCTTTCAATTCGAGAATCTCGCCCAGCGTGATGCTCGTCGTCGCAAGGTTCGCCCGGATCTCCACCTCCGCATCCTTGAGTTGTTTGCGCAGCATCAGAATCCAGCGCTGGTCGGTCGACAGCTGGTCGCTCTGCATTGCGCTGTAGAGAAGATCGCGAATCGGTTCGACCATCGAATAGGGGAAGCAGATATGCATGTCCGCTGCCGATCCGCCGAATTCGAGGGTGAATGTCGTCGAAATGACGATCTCGGATGGCGTGGCGATATTGGCGAACTGCGAGTTCATCTCGGAACGGATGTAGTCGAACGAGATGGAGTAAACCGGCTTCCAGGAACGGGCGTACTCGGTGAACACCACGTTCAGCAATCCCTGGATGATGCGCTGTTCTGTTCCGGTGAAATCACGTCCCTCGACGCGGGTGTGAAAGCGTCCGTCGCCGCCGAACATGTTGTCGACGACCAGGAAGACGAGGTTGGGGTCGAAGACGAACAGCGACGTGCCGCGCAGCGGTTTGGCTGCGACCAGATTCAGGTTGGTGGGGACGACCAGGTTGCGGATGAACTCGCTGTATTTTTGCACGCGGATCGGCCCGACCGAGATTTCCGTGGTCCGGTGCATGTAGTTGAACAGGCCGATGCGCAGATAGCGGGCGAAGCGCTCGTTGATGAGCTCGAGCGTCGGCATGCGGCCACGGACGATCCGCTCCTGCGTCCCCAGATTGTAGGTGCGAATGCCACCTTCGCCCTCGTCAGTGGCCTCGGGTTCATCGCTCTCCCCGGTGACACCCTTGAGCAGGGCGTCGACCTCGTCCTGGGAGAGAAAGTCGGTGGCCATGGCGGGTTACTGGATGATGAACGACGTGAAGAGGACTTCCTTGACCGGTGCTTCGTCCTTTTTCGCGCCGGGAGCAAGAATCAGGTTGATCTGGTCGCGAATCTCGGCGGCCAGGGCTTCCTTGCCTTCCTTGGTCAACAGCTCGGATGCTTTCTTGCTGGAGAGCAGCAGCATCACATTGTTGCGGATCTTGGGGGTGAACGTCTTGATTTTATCGCCGGTTTGCACTTCGTCGACCTCGACAGAGAGTACCAGCTGAACGTATTGTTCTCCGGCTTCGGGCGCAAGATTGACGGTGAATACGTCCATGGCGACGTAAACAGGCAGAGCCGCTTCCTTGTTCGCCTTCTTCTTGCCTGACGTCGCGGTTTCGGTTGCAACCTCTTCGTCTTCATGGCCTTCTGCGGCATTCTTCTTCATCATCAAGAACGCGGCTGCGCCGCCGCCGAGAAGCAAAACGAAGAGCAGCGTCACGATAATGATGACCAGCAGTTTCTTGCTTTTCTTCGGTGGAGCGGCTTCTGCGCCTGCCGCTTCGGATTTGGCTTCCTTGGCCATTGTCGGAACCTCGCTTCTATTTTCGTGACCGGTGGTTCGGTTTTGTATTCAGTTTGCCAGGGCGGTGTCAGGCAAAAAGGTCAACCAGCCCGCGGCCACCTGCCGTCAACTGCCGCATGCCGTCCGTCATGTCGCGCGGAACGCCGGCAAGTATAGCGTTATCGCTCGCGCCAGGCGATGCGCCAGGGTTCTCCTGGCCTTGTCCGGGGGCTTGCCGGAAGGACTCCGCGCTGACGTTGGCCTGGCCGAGCGAAATGCCTACACCCGCGAGCATTTCGCGCAAGCGGGGCAACGCGGTTTCGATGCTTTCCCTGACGTCGGCATTGCTTGAGACGAACGTGGCTGTCGCCTGGTCGTTGTCTATACGCAGCGAGACCTCGATACTGCCCATGTTGGGGGGGGTGAGGGTGAGCTCCGCCGCCTGCTTCTGGTTCGACGCCAGCCAGACGATCTTCTGCGCGAAATCGTTGTTCCACTGCGGGTCGCGCAAGGGGGACGGGATGGAGGTCGTCTCGATCTCGCTCCTGCTTACGGCATGGCCGCTGGCCGCGGTAGCAATTGCAGTGTGCGTCGAAGGCACGGAGTGGGATGATGGCGTGGTTTCGCCAGACTGGGCCGTCATCAATGCGCCGCCGTCCTTCGGAGCACTGTCCGGAACGGCAAAAGTTGCCGGTTTTCTGCTTGCCGGGTCGACCGTCGCGGTGGTCATTGATTCTTCAAACGAGACAGTTGATTCCGCTCCGGATGTGTTGCTCTGTTGCGCAGCCAGCGCCGCTTTGGAAGCGGCCGTAGGATCTGCGCTGCCGGATACGGTATGCGCGGCTGCCTTGGCAATATCCGCTGGTGCGATCCCGGCAGGGAGAGAGGCGTCAGCTCGAGACGTGGTCGGGGCCCCGAGGGCTGCGAGCAATGCCAAGGCGTCGTTCGGCTCGTCGTCCTTGTCGGTGGCGGTAGTCTTTTCCGTCCCGTTTTCCCCGCTCAGCAGAAGTTCCTTCCCCGCGGCGTCGTTTGCTGACTGAGTGAGTTGCCCGAACAGCATGCTGGCGAAGTCACGACCAGCGTCCGGTGCGTCGGTGTCAGTCGGTGCCTCGTTGGCAGAGGCAGGCGGTGATTTTGGCAGGCTCGTGACAAGAGTGATTGGCATGGAGGGTCCTGATAGCCGGGGTATGTGCGACTTTAAGCAATATCAGTGCCTGAACTCTCGTGTCAGACCTCCTTGTCGACACGCGGGCGGATGGCGAACTCGTCCTGCATTTTTTGTTCGCGTTTCATCTCGCGCGCGTTTTCAGCGGTGTGATGTCGTTCCGAAAGCGTATCGAAGGCCTTGAGCTTTTTGCGTTGCTGTTGCCATTGCAACTGGCCGGCAACAGTCTGCTTCGCTTGGGCTGCCACGTTGTTACGCTGCGCATCGATGGCGTCATCGAGACGATTCAGGAAGTGCTGGTAGTTGTGCCACTCGCGCTGGTTGATGCCGCTTTGTGCCGCTTGCCGGAAACGTGCCGCGTACTCGTCGCGGTATTGCTGGAGCATCTCCAGCTTGGCCTTGGCATCGCGCTCGTTGGCGATCAGGCGGGCGAGGTTTTGGGTCGCCTCGTCGGTACGGCTCTGCATCAGTTCGAGTATCGTCTGTAACGGGAACGGCTTCGGCATGGTCAGCGTCTTGTGGCAAACAGAGCATCCAGGTGTGCAAGGCTCGTGGTGAAATCGGACTGCTCGTTGAGTGATTGCTGAAGAAACTTCTCGAACGACGGATAGATGCTGATGGCCTGGTCGAGCATCGGGTCCGACCCGGCGACATAGGCGCCGACGCTGATCAGGTCGCGCGAGCGCTGGTAGCGCGAGTAAAGTTGCTTGAATTGGCGGATCTTGTCAAAATGCGTCGGTTCGATCAGGTTGACCATGGCGCGCGAAATCGACTGTTCAATGTCGATCGCCGGGTAGTGGCCGGCATCGGCCAGCGAGCGCGAGAGAACGATGTGGCCGTCGAGGATCGCGCGCGCGGAATCGGCGATCGGGTCCTGCTGGTCGTCGCCTTCGGTCAGGACTGTATAGAACGCCGTGATCGAACCGCCGCCATCGCTGCCGTTTCCTGCCCGTTCGACGAGTTGTGGCAGTCGTGCGAAGACCGACGGCGGATAGCCGCGGGTGACGGGGGGCTCTCCGATGGCCAGCGCAATCTCTCGTTGCGCCATGGCATAGCGGGTCAACGAGTCCATGATCAACAGGACGTGGCGCCCCTGGTCGCGGAAGTGCTCGGCGATCGCCGTCGCGTAGGCCGCTCCCTGCATGCGCATCAGCGGACTGACATCGGCCGGCGCGGCGACGACGACTGCCCTGCGCAGCCCTTCTTCGCCGAGGATCTGTTCGATGAACTCCTTGACTTCGCGTCCGCGTTCGCCGATCAGTCCGACGACGATGACTTCCGCCTCGGTGTACCGCGCCATCATGCCGAGCAGGACGCTCTTGCCGACGCCGGAGCCGGCGAATAGTCCCATTCGTTGTCCGCGTCCGACCGTGAGAAGGGCATTGATGCAGCGGATGCCGACGTCCAGCGAATGCTCGATTGGCGCGCGTGACATCGGATTTACCGGCCGGCCCTGCAGCGGGCGAAGCATGTCTGAAAGCACGGGGCCGTGGCGGTCGAGCGGCCTGCCGGCGCCATCGACGACCCGGCCGAGCAGCGCGTCACCGACCGGCAGGAGTTTTGCCCGGTCAACGGCGCGGCGACGCGGCAGCACGGGTTGCCCGACCTTGGGCCTCAGTGCCGGTGTTTCCAGGGCAAGCACGCGCGCGCCTGGCGATAAGCCATAGACGTCTTCGCACGGCATGAGAAAAAGACGCTCGCCGTTGAAACCGACGACTTCGGCTTCGATCGGCGCCCCGCCGGTTGGCAGGATGCGGCAGGAACTGCCGAGCGGCAGCTTGAGTCCGGCGGCTTCCATGACCAGCCCGTTGATGCGGGTCAGGTGGCCGCTCGGGAGGAGTGGTGACGCTTGCGTCGCCGCGTCACGACAGTTGCCCAGGAAGGCCTCCCAGGTTTCCAGATGAGTGCTGGCTGGCTGGCTCATGGCTTGTCGCTGAGCCAGTTCTCGTTCACCCCGATTGCCTCGATTACCCGGCGCCAGCGGGTTTCGAGCGTGGCGTCGACTTCGCTGGCGCCCAGTTCAATGCGGCAACCTCCGCGGGTGAGTGCCGGATCCTCGATGATCCGCCAGTTGTTGTGGCTCAGGTGGTCGCCCATGTGTTTGCGAATCAGCGTCGCATCCTCGGGATGCGCCAGGAGTGCGGGGTGTCCGGCGCCGGGGTGGAGCGTGGCAACGGCTTCGCGGACGATCGGGAGCAGAAGTTCGGGCTGGAGTTTCAGGCTTTGGCGCACAACCTGGTTGGCGATCTCGATCGACGTGGCCAGCAGTTGATCGGCGATCTTTTGATCAAGGTTGGTGACTGCCTGCTGCAGGTTGTCGAGAATCCGTGTGGCATCGGCCAGGACGGCTTTCGCGTCGGCGATCCCTTCCTCGTAGCCTGCGGCATAGCCCTGCTCGTGCGCCTCGTTGTGCATGCGCTCGATGTCGGCAGCGGTTGGCAGAACGATGGGTGGCTCTTCCGGCGTCGGCGGTGGCTCTTCGATGACCTCCTGCGGCGGCAGCTCGGCCGCTGCCATTTCCCGGGCACGTTCGGCCTTCTGCTCGGCCTCGTCAAAAGCGGCGAGTTCCCAGCGCTGATAGGCGGTAAGCTTCTCCTTCGGTATGAAGCCGGCGGTCATGGCAACGGCCTCGTCACAGCATCTCTTCGCCGCCCGCGCCGCCTAGCACGATCTGGCCTTCGTCGGCCAGGCGGCGGACGATTTTGAGGATTTCCTTCTGTTCGTTTTCGACTTCGGAAATGCGCACCGGCCCGCGCGATTCGAGATCCTCGCGCAACATTTCCGCTGCCCGCTGCGACATGTTCTTGAATATTTTCTCGCGCAGCGGTTCGGACGCGCCCTTCATCGCCAGAATCAGCGAATCCGACTGGATTTCGCGCAACAGCAGCTGGATGGCGCGGTCGTCGAGGTCGAGCAGGTTTTCGAAGACGAACATCTCGTCGAGGATGCGTTGCGCGAGGTCGGGGTCGTACTCGCGGATCGAATCGATCACCGAGGTCTCGTTTGCCGTACCCATGAAATTGAGGATTTCCGCCACGGTGCGCACGCCGCCCATCGCTGATTTCTTGATGTTGGCCGAGCCGGAGAGCAGTCGCAGCATCACGTCGTTGAGTTCCTTCAGTGCTTCCGGCTGGATGCCTTCGAGCGTGGCGACACGCAGGACTACGTCGTTGCGCAGGCGTTCGGTGAAGTGGTTGAGAATGTCGCTGGCGTGATCCTTCTCAAGGTGAACGAGGATGGTGGCGATGATCTGCGGGTGTTCGTTGCGGATGAGTTCGGCAACGGTCGGGGCATCAAGCCATTTCAGACCTTCGATGCCGTTGGTGTCGCCACCCTGCAGGATGCGCGAAATCAGGTTGGCCGCCTTGTCATCGCCGAGCGCCTTTGTGAGCACCGAGCGGACATAGGCTTCGGTGTCGACATGTACCGCCGCGGATTCGGTCGCGGTCTTGTGAAAGTCGGCGAGGACGTCCTCAACCTTGGTGCGCGGAACGGTCTTCATCGCGGCCATGGCGTGGCCGAGCTTTTGCACCTCTTTCGGTCCGAGGTGTTTGAGGACTTCCGAGGCGTAGTCCTCGCCGAGCGCGATCAGCAGGATTGCGCTTTTTTCGATGCCGTCATCAGCCGCCATTGGCTCCGGTCCAGTCCTTGATGATGTTGGCGACGACCTTCGGGTCCTGCTGCGCCAGTTCGCGCGCGTGGCTCAGTTTTTTCTCGAATTCCTGTGCTGCCGAAGGTGTGCGGCTTTCGCCTTCTTCCTCGTCGACGATATTGATGGTGCCACCGATCTGTGCGCGAGTCTGTGGCTCGGGCGGAGGCGGCGGTTGCATCGCTTTCACCAGCGGAAGGATGACCTTGAACATCAGGTAACCGACGATTGCAGCGATGGCCAGATATTTGAACAACTCCTTGGCAAGCGCCAGAATCTCCGGGTCTTTCCAGAGCGGCAATTCCAGCGTGGATTTCTCGATGGCGGTGAACGGCGCATTGGCGACCGATACGGAATCGCCACGCTCCTGGCTGAAACCGAGTGCCTCCTTGACGATGTCGTTGAGTTGTCTCAGTTCCGGGTCGGGCAACGGCTTGATGGCGCCCTTGGTATCCTTGCGGTGATTGACGACCACGGCAGCGGTCAGCCGCTTGATGACTCCGACGGCCTGCTTGGTATGGCGGATCGTCCGGTCAACCTCGTAGTTGATCGTGGAATCCTTGCGCGTGTTGATCGGCTGGCCGACGTTGGAAATCTGTGCCTGGACGCCGGCGGCATTGATCTGTCCCGGGACAGGTGCGGCTTGGCCCGCGGGGGTGCCCGCGCCAGGCACTGCAGGCTGCGTCAGCGGCGCGGTGGCCGGAACCGGTGGTTGATTGGACAGCGCGCCCGGAACGCCCTGAGCCGAAGGCATGGTGCTTGCCGACTCGCTGGTCTGCTGGCTACGGATGCTGATCTCGGGCGGCGTGGCGTTCGGGCGATGCGTTTCGGCAGTCTGTTCGCTTTGCGAGAAGTCGACGTCGGCGGCAACCTGCACGCGGTAGTTGCCCGGACCGAGGATCGGAGACAGGATGTCCTCGACGCGCTTGATCGCGTTGGCTTCGATTTCCCGGATGTACTTGAGCTGCGAAGGGTCGAGCCCCGCGTCCATCAGCTTGCTCTTCAGTTGCGAGAGCATCGTGCCGCTCTGGTCGATGATCGTGACGCTCGCCGGGGCCAGATTCGGCACGCTGGCCGCAACGAGGTTCTGGACGCCCGCGATCTGTATCGGGTCAAGGGAGCGGCCCGCATAGAGATTGAGCAAAACCGATGCGGAGGGTTTGAGTTCCTCGCGGACAAAGACCGTCGGCTTGGGAATGGCGAGATGAACCCGCGCGGCCTGTACGGCGGAGATCGACTGGATCGTGCGCGACAGCTCGCCTTCCAGTCCGCGTTGGTAATTGACCTGTTCGGCGAACTGGCTGATCCCGAATTTCTGGTTTTCCATCAGTTCGAAGCCGACGCCACCGCCTTTGGGCAGGCCTTGCGAGGCGAGGCGCAGGCGCACTTCGTGCACCTTGTCGCCCGGAATCAGGATGGAGCCGCCGCTTTCGCTGAACTTGTAAGGGATGTTCATCTGGTCGAGCGCTGCGATGATGGAGCCGCCGTCGCGTTCGCCGATGTTCGAGAACAGGATCCGGTAGTCCGATTGCTTGACCCAGGTGCTACCCGCCACGACGACAGCAATGAGTGCTGCCACCGCGACCATCAGCAGGATTTTTTGCTGCCCGGTGAGACGGTCGAGGGCGGCGCGCAACCGGTCCAGAGGGTTGACGGCCTCTGCTGTTGCGGGAGTTTCGGTTCCGATTGCCGCCATGCGTTTTAAAGGTTAACTCTGAGATTAATCAAGCAGAAAGCGCTATTTGCCGAGAATTATCTTACTATTGTATCTGTTTATCGCATGGGATTTTTCACTGAAATGGGCGATGCGCCGCAATTACCGGCCCCTGAAATCAAGGCTCAGGAACTGCAACGAGCCTTCGATGTGTTCAATCAGGTTTCCCTGGAGCTGACGCAGGCCTACGAAGCGTTGCAGCGGCGAGTCGAGTCGCTGACCGCGGAGCTGGCGGTGGCCAATGGCGAACTGCGCCGCCAGTATCAGGAGAAAGAAGCGCTGTCCGAGCGCCTGTCGCTGTTGCTGCAAGCGCTTCCGGCGGGCGTGGTGGTGCTCGACAGTCAGTCGACGGTCGGCGAAGCCAATCCGGCCGCGCTCCGCATGTTCGGCGAGGCGGTCATCGGTTGCGACTGGGGCGTCACAGCAAGGGAGGTGTTGCAGGCGACCGATGCACCCGAGGAATGGCTGCTCGGGAAAAAACGCCTGTCGATTGCCGAGAGTCCGCTCGATTCAGCAGGCGGGCGCATTCTGGTCATCCACGACATCACCGCCGCGCACGAACTCAAGGCCAACCTCGAGCGAAACCAGCGGCTGGCGGCGATGGGCGAGATGGCGGCATCTCTCGCGCACCAGTTGCGCACGCCGCTGGCGACAGCCTTGCTGTACAGCGCCAATCTGGCCCAGCCGGAACTCTCCGAAACCGCGCGCGCGCGTTTTGCCGGCAAGGCGACCGAGCAACTGAAACGGCTGGAGCGGCTGATCCAGGACGTGCTCTTGTTTACCCGCGGCGAGAGCATCGGCCGCGAGGTGATTCCGGCCGTGTCGCTGGTCGGGGAAGTCGTTCAGACCGTCGAACCGCTTTGTCGGGAAAAAGGAGTTGAGTTTGGCGTCAACTCGGACGTTGGCGATACGATCGTGATGGGGAGCCGGAAGGCGCTTTCCGGTGCATTGCTCAACCTCCTTGAAAACGCGCTTCAGGCCTGTGAAGGCATGGAGGAGGGGCGGCGGGTCATGCGGTTGGCGGTTGAAAAAAACGATCGCTGGCTGCAAATCAGCGTGCGCGACAGCGGGCCGGGCATTGCTTCGGAAACGCAGGCGCGGATATTTGAACCGTTTTTCACGACGCGGGGGCAGGGCACCGGGCTCGGGCTGGCGATCGCACTGGGAGTCGTCCGCGCGCACGGTGGCACGATCGAGGTGAATTCACGCCCCGGCGAGGGGGCGGAATTCGTCATGCGACTGCCC
>Ga0302250_1002324_pt1 | contig 12054 bp, 8 predicted proteins | sample AAG_RA_Asp_MG_FD_193536 | JGI IMG/M metagenome (GOLD analysis project Ga0302250, IMG submission 193536) | Enriched activated sludge microbial communities from anaerobic digester in WTTP, New Holstein, Wisconsin, United States - AAG_RA_Asp | ecosystem: Engineered > Bioreactor > Anaerobic >... | reverse complement strand
GTTATCCACCCTTTCGGTAACATTTTATTTGAGGCAATTCGCCCTAAATATTAATCCTTGACATCCCAGAAGTTTTCATACATTTTACGAAAACAGGCTATTTTACTTGATTTAATTTAGAAAGGAGAGAAAACTTGAGGGTCTATACTGCAGTAATCGAGAAATGCCCCGACACAGGGCTTTTCGTCGGATACATTCCGGGACTGCGCGGTGCCCATTCTCAAGGGAAAACATTGGACGAGCTTAATCACAACCTGAAAGAGGTTGTAGAACTACTTCTTGAAGATGGAGAGCCGGAACTGGAAGCCGAATTTGTTGGAACTCAGAGCGTGGTTGTGGCTTGACATGGGATTCGGAACCGTACTGAAGCCATCGGAAGTCATTGCCATCCTTGAATGTCTCGGATTTAAAGAAACGCGCCAGCGGGGCAGCCATAAACAATTTCGCCACCCTGATGGAAGAGGAACGACTATGCCATGCCATCGGGGGAGAGACATTTCTCCCATCCTCTTGCGTCAGATTGCCCGTGACATTGGCCTAACTATGGAAGATTTTCTCAAACATCGCTAATCCTAACCAATGCCTCTATAGATTTTGAAATAGCGCTCATAGCCTCAGACTTCAACTTCTCCATTATTATTTGCCTACTTCTCATATTTTATCGCCGCTCTCGGTACTTCAATTAAAGGTTCATCTGCCTTTTGAATACAATGTGGAATTATGTTAAGAATAATCTGTATTATGTCCCCGGAATACCCCCTGAGCGCATGGCTTCCGAATAACCGGATTGTTGGATTGCTAAAACTAAAAGTGCGAAAGATTCTTGACACTACCTTATCATGGATGTCCCCGGAATATTCGCGGAATACGCCCGCTGGAATATCGCTGGAATATCGGAATATCAACAAAAAACCCCCGGCTCTTAGGAGTCGGGGGTCTATGGCTTTCACCTCAAGCCTCTGCCTCTTGGCAAGGGCTATGATAATTAGGCAATAATATCTGTGGCGACAAGACCACCTACCGCTATACCAGTCAGCGTAATGGCCATATCAACATTACCATCACCGGTGTTGTCAATAAACAACCAGCTTTCAGCAGCCGTTGCACCATCAGAAACCAGCGCGTACTTCACGGTCGTCGTGATTTCATTTTCAGCAGCGATAAGCGCATCAGCAAAAACCGTTGCAGTACCAAGATCATCATCACCATCCAGATCAACAAAGTTAGTAACCGAGCCCGCGGTACCTAGTTGCAACTTGTCAGCGCCAGTTGTAAAAGCAATGATTTCATCAAGTGTAGCTGCCGTTATTCCACTATCACTCGCTGCAAACACGAAAGTATCGGTGCCACCAGATGTCATTGTATCAACGCCTGCTCCGCCAGTAATAGTGTTGGTACCAGTACCACCTGTAATGGTGTCATTACCGTCGGTAGCAACAATCGTATCGTTTGCAGCATTGCCAGTGATATTTAGGCCACCAATACCGGCTGTCAGCGTTTGATCCAATACCAGACCGGAGAAGTCATACTCGCCAGCGGTAGCTGTGGTGACATCGAGCAGCGTTGCAATATTGCCGTTGCCTTTGATGGTAAAGGTCTCACCGTCAAGCAAGGACGCATCGACCGCCCCTGCACCAGTCGAATCATGGATGACTTCGATGCCGGACAATGTAATGCTGCCCGAAGAGATGTTTTTACCATTCAAATCAATTGTGTCAGTTCCGGCACCGCCTTCAACCGCCAGAACGTCTCCGGCCGACGTTGCGTTACCAATAGTCAGCGTGTCGTCTCCATCACCCAAATCAACATCGGCGGTTTCGTTTGCGCCCGCCAGCGACAATGTTACATCATCGGCACCTCCGCCGGACTGGATTACCACATTGGCGGTATTCGCGCCGCTGTCGGTTGCTGTCACGGTGATGGTATCCACACCAGTGCCACCGAGCACAACTGCCGTGCCATCGGTCAAGGTGGTGTTGGTGTAAGTATTGGCACCGTTGCCCAGAAGGACTGTGGAATCACCAGTTGTCTGCGCCATGACGATGGTATCGTCACCTTCCCCACCAGTGTATTCGATATCAAACGTGTCAGCGGTAAAGGTAACGGCATTATCAGCCGTGGCGCTGCCAACAACTGAAACGGCCGCCTTTGTGTTCTGTGTAGCAGTGAATGCTCCTGTTAACGCGGATGCGTCGATGGATTCAGCATCGAACAGTGTCAGTGTCACATCATCTGCTCCAGTAAGAATAGTATCAACAACAGTCAGCGAACCGATTGTTAATGTTTCGTCTGCATCATCTGCGTCCAAGGTGGTGGTGATTGTCAGGGTTTCAATATCGTTGGTACCGTCCACAACGTCGATTGCTGTCTGATCGACAGAAAGATTTAGTGTGGCGGTATCGGCTGTGCCAGTACCTGTAAAAATTTCATTGGCAGCTAAATTTACATCGGCGTTCATGTTTGCACCTGAAGACACTGTGACATCCGCAGCCAAGGCATTCTGGAAATCAATCAGGTCGAACTCGACGTCGGAAAGATCATCTGCACCTCCATCAGATGTGAAGGCCAGCGTTAATCCGGCAGTAGCATTAGTTAGAGTGTGACCAGTAAGATCAGCACCAGCAGCCGCCAGGGTCACAGCACCGGTCGAAGTTACAGTGGCTTCGTCCAGAAGCGCACCACCAGCCAAGGTAACTTCGTTGCCGTCGGCAGCGGTGATATTGAGTGTTTCAACAATAGCGGTCGCAACCGCCAGGGTGACGTCTTCGGAGACGGTGATATTGGCCACGTCATCAGTCCCTGCTGTACCGTTGACCGTTATGGCTGTGGTGGCGGCACCACCAGTGACAGTTACTGTTTCGAAGGCATTAGCATTACCCACAGCGATGGTTGTGGTATCTGCCCCGGCGGTAACAGTAGCAGAGAGATCGTCAGCTGCTACACCTGTCCCATCAACAGTCACCGTTGCGGCTGCCCCGGCGTCCACGACGACCTCAGTGCCTCCGTTGACATCCATGGCACCAACGGCACCTTCGCCTGCAACCACGGTGTTTTCACCTACATTGTTAAACTGGGTATTACCAAGATAGCCTAACTTACTAGAGGTTACCGTAATGGTAGCATCGGTAATATTTGCAGCATCGATGGTGGCGGTACCAAAGGCATTCCAGTCGAAATTCACATTTTCTATGCCGGACACCCGAGCTGCAGCACTCGCTACCGTCAACGTTACATTCAGTGTATCGTTGTCAGTCGTACTTTGATCAATAATAACATCGGCAACATTAAAAGTTGTGCTAATGCCTGTAATTGTGTCATCACCGGAAGTACCGATGACAGTATCCGTAGCCGTTGTGAGCGTAAAGGTCTCACCGGGTATCGAGGGATACATAATATCATTAATGGTGGCATCCATTGTGCCTTCTGCGGCGGTAAGTGAATCTGCTGTCTCATCCACCGTCGCCAGCCAGGTTCGGGCCGTCGCTGCGGCAGTGTTGCCCGAATAAGCTGCGATTTCGGCATCGGTATCGAGCGCAGTCGTAAAGTCATTGGCGGCGGCCAGTTTGTTCGCAACCGCATCGGCGTCAGTGCCCTGAGCACCGTTAATCATCGCCCAGGCGGCATTTACCAGAGGAACTGTGCCATTGTCGATCAATTCAGTCCAATATGCCAGACCAGCAGCTTCAGCATCGCGACCAAAGAGCTGGTTGTAGAGGCTATTGACCATTTCTTCCGTTGTCATGCCTGCATGCAAATCCGTCGCCTCAGGCGCGCTGCCAAAAGCGAGAATACATGGATTAAATCCGCCAGCCGCTTCAGCCTGTTGTGTCCAATACTCCAACCCTGCAGGATCAGCCGGACGCCCATAATACGCTATATACATCTCCTGAATTTGATCTGCTGTACTTAAAGCCATTAGTTTTTATCCTCCTGTATTTAAAAAATATTTAGATATAATCGTAAACTGTAACTGTTTTGCCGGACACCCCTCGCCTTATACCCTCAGTTTTTCCCTTATAATAGTATTATCTATGTTTTATTTACTATTTCAACCTCCCTTCGAGATGTTTAATATAGCACTGCAGAAGCTCTCTGTTGCAAACAGAGACTAACTTTGAACATTTCAAACACCATACTTGTGTTTACGCTGGAATCAAGCATTGATTAAGTAATACCCTATATCGGCATAGTTATAGCTTTCTTTACACCTTCATAACAAAATGTCAAGCAAATACTCAGTTTATTAAGATGACTAAATATTTTAAACGCAAGGGGGCGTAGCCGATCACTTTAAATTTAATTATTAATACCAACTTCCGTGCATGTCAAGTAAAAATAGCGTCAATGAGTGCATATTTATTAGTTATTTATGATTCTCATTGCCTGAAGTCGGCCGAATTTTCTTTCAGGACAGCCGATCGTCCCATTCGGCCGGCGCCGGCCAGGAGTCTTAAGCGCGCGGAATGCCAATCAGCCAGACAGCGAACACGCTCACGTTTTGCATCGGAAAGTGTAGATTGCGTATTAAGAACTTCCGTGATATCTGCAGCCCCCTTGTCATATCTGCGCTGTGAAACGGTTAACGCTTCCCGGGCGGCTTGCAGCAGGTTAGCGGATGCATCGAGATTTCGCAGGGAAAAAGCAGCATCAACATAAGCCTTGATAAGTTCCCGGGCAATCCGGTTTTCGGTGTCCGCCAGCGTCGCTTTTTTCTGCTTCACCTGAGCCTCGGCCCCCCGAATCTTATACGTGTTGGAGAAACCATCAAACAAGGGGATGCTCAGCCCAATTCCTATGGTCGTCTCCGTTGCTTCGGTCTGGGTAACGGCTTCGCCCGGTTTGGTGTTTTTATAGTAATTAGCGGAAAAATTAACCGTGGGCAAGCCGGCCGAACGGGCAACAGTAACCTGATTCTGCGCCGCTTTAACCTGCTCCCTGGCCGCAACAATTGCCGGATGGTTTTTTTGAGTTTCTTCCAACCAACTGTTCAAGTCCCTGCCAATCTCCCCGGCATTTTCGGGGAGATCTTCCGGCATTGATATTAAGGTATTGCCCGGCACTCCCAAAATTTGCCCCAATACAGCCAGCGCTTTCCGGTAATCCCGATGAGCACGATTAAGCTCCAATGCAGCGTTGGCAAGGGCCGTTGTCGCCCGCAGCCGGTCACTCCGGGAAATAGCCCCTTTTTCCTCACGCACTTTTGCCGAGTTCAAAGTGGCCCGGGCGATTTCTTCACTTTCCGTTGCGGCCTTCAGGGCTGCTTTGGCCGTCATGGCATCAAAATAGGCCTGCGTTACATCGGACAAGGCCTGTTGCATGGCGGCATTGTGACTGGCGAGCGCCGCAGCCAATAAACTGTTGGCCGCCCGACGATTGGCACCCCGCCCTCCGAAATCAAAGATACGCCAGTATAATCCCCCTTGAAACGTGGTTCGATAGATGTCGCTGTCGGGATAGCGGTTGTCGGAATAATCTATCTTATCCCTGGTTCGGTTCAACGATCCGTTTAAAGTAGGCAGATAGGCGGCGCGCGCCTCACCAACGGCAGCGGCCTGGATTTTGATATTCGCCCAGGACGATTTGATTTGCGGATTATTGCACAGCGCAATATCCACCGCCTCGCCCAATGAGAGTGGATGGGAAAAATCCTGCGGTGCAGGGCAGGCAAATGGGGCCTTATCCCCCGGCAGGATCACACCTTTTTCCAGCACATCGGGTTTGGTATATAGCGGGTCGTCAAAAAAAGGATAGAGTTCGAAACCAAAGACGGGCGATTGCGAAGACAGTACGGCGACAATTATCGCTACAATTAATATACTGATTTTTTTTATATGGTTCAATCTACAAGATTGAACCAGCATTGGGTGGCCGGATTGGATCGGCGAAATGTGACAAGATTGAACCGGCGTTAGAGACTTATGCAAAACTCTTTTTTTCGTCATTCCGGTCTTGATCCGGAATCCAGGAAACTTTTGATAATACTGGATTCTCGCATTCGCGGGAATGACAAGTGTGAGTTGCCGATTCAGTTGTGTTAGTGCATTCTTCAAAACTCTCAGGTTAACGTTCACGTAAGCTCTCCCGTTGGAGCTGAATGAGCGGGCTCAAGACATATTCGATCACACGACGATCGCCTGTCTTAATGTCTACACCGACGGACATACCCGGGTTCAACTTGACGTCGCGGCCATTGACCGTCATGTAGGATTTGTCGAGGGCTACGATGACCGAATAAAGCAGCCCCATCTTTTCATCTTTGAAGGCGTCGCGCGAGATATGGGTCACACGGGCGGGAACCAGGCCGTACTTGGTGTATTGAAAGGCCTCGACTTTGACTGCGGCGGTCTGACCTTCCTTGACAAACCCGATATCCTTATTTTGAACCATGGCTTCAACTTCAATGCGATCTTCATTGGGAACAATCAGCATCAGCGGCTGTGTCGCAGGTACTATTCCTCCGACAGTATGCACCTGCAATTGCTGAACCGTGCCATCCACCGGAGCAACAAGTTTGAGCAACTTGCGATGAAAAGCCGCCCGTTGAACATCAGGCTGAGAAGCCCCAGCAATTCTCTCTCCCTCCGTCCGAGCATCGTAGGCTGTACGCCTCACTTCGGCAATCAGGGCTGCGCGCTGGTTTTTTACATCCGTTAATTTACCTTCCAACTCGATCCGCGCATGTTCTTTCTCCAGATACGCATGCTGGGAGACGTCGTGGTTTTTAGCCAGTTCCTTGTAATCCGCGGCCTGTTGTGTTACCAGGGGCAAGGCTTGGGTATAATTGCTGATCTCCCCGTCAATGCGTCGAAGCTTTGTTATAAAATCCTGGAATTGTCCATCCACATGAAGCTGAGCCTCGCGAAGTTTATCAGCAGAAATGCCGCTGACAACCGCAAGCTTTGGGGGCTTAAGGCTGTCTATCGCCGTAATCAGTGCTCGCGATCTCGCTACCTGCAGAAGCGCCTGCTCCGTACTGCTAATCGCTTTATCCTGATCTGCGGAGGCTGCGCTGGCGTCCAGTTCAATCAGCACATCACCCTTTTTGACCGCCTGCCCTTCCTCGACGTACAGCGCCTTGACACTGGCCACTTCAATAGAGGCTATGGTTTTTGTACGTGCACTCGGAATGATTTTACCGGTTGCGTTCACGATGATATCCATTCGGCCGAAAATAGCCCAGATGAACAAGACGGCGATCAGCGTCATAAGAATTCCGGCTGCCCATAGAGAGGCCCGGGAAACCGGTTTTTCCTGCAGCGATAAGGCGGCAGGCAAAAATTCCGCTTCATTCTCCGTGAAAAGATTGCCGCCCAGCTGATCACGATTTTTCCAGAAGCGCTTAAATGTTGTCCAATAATGACGGAGCAGAAGTATGCGGGCCTGTAATTTATATTTGATATTCATTCTTCCTTCACCACCTGCAGCCTGCCGTCATACATCCCAAATTGTAATTGATTTAAGTGGGCGTAAATTCCGTCCTTTATCGCCACCAATGCCTCATGTGAACCTTCCTCAACGATTTCGCCCTTTTCCATGACGAAAATACGGTTCGCATGGCGTACGGCGGAAAGCCGATGAGCAATGATCAACACCGTACGCCCCTTACAGATTGTTCGCATATTCTGTTGAATAATCCTTTCCGATTCATAGTCCAGTGCGCTGGTGGCTTCATCGAAGATCAGGATACGGGGATTGGTGATCAGTGCCCGGGCAATTGCAATCCTCTGGCACTGTCCGCCGGATAACGATGAGCCGTGTTCCCCGACTTTGGTGTCATAACCTTCCGGCAGCTCACAGATGAATTCATGCGCCCCCGCCATTTTTGCCGCTTCAATAATCGGTTCGATGGGCAAGGCGGGATTGGACAAGGCAATATTGTCTCGAATGGAACCTGAAAAGAGGACATTTTCCTGTAAAACAATTCCCAACTGCTGACGCAATGAGGTGGTATCGATAATGGCAAGATCCTGTCCATCAATCAGAACACGGCCTTGATTCGGCACGTACAGACGTTGAACCAGCCTGGCAAGGGTGCTTTTTCCGGAACCGGAGCGGCCGACAATGCCGATCACTTCCCCCGGAGCTATCTTGAGATTGACACTGCGAAGGACATCCGGAGCGTCAGGTCGATACCTGAAGGTTACCTTGTCGAATTCGATGGAGCCTGACAACCGGGGAATGCGGGTTTTCTGGCCGGCAACTTCCAGCGGCGCATTAAGAATGTCCCCCAGGCGCTCCATGGAAATCCCCACCTGTTGAAAGGAAGTCCACAGCTGCGCAATACGCACGATAGGTCCGGATATCTGGCCCGAAAGCATATTGAAAGCCACAAGCTGGCCGATGGTCAGTTTGCCTTCCACGACCAGTGACGCGCCCATCCAGATGATGCCAACGGTCACAAGCTTGCTGACCATGGTAATGCCGGTGGTGGCAAGCATGGCGATGTTATTGGCGCTTAGACCGACAGACACGTAGGAGGCAAGCTGCTTTTCCCAGTTGTCGAACCAGCGCGGTTCGACCGCCATTGACTTAAGTGTGTTGATTCCGGTGATCGACTCCACCAGAAAGGCCTGGTTGGTTGCGCCGCGATTGAATTTTTCATTCAGGCGTTTGCGCAACATCGGAATCAGGGCCAGCGAAATAATAAAATACGCGGGAATGGAGAGCACGACTATAAGCGTAAGGGCCGGACTGTATATGTACATGACGCCGACAAATACGAACGAGAAGATGACATCCATCACCAATGTGATGGCGTTTCCGGTGAGGAAGGAGCGAATGTTTTCCAGCTCGCGGACCCGCGCCACCGAATCACCTACTCGCCTGGCCTGGAAATAGCCGAGCGGGAGAGACAATAGATGCCGGAAGAGCCTTGCTCCCAGTTCAACATCTATCTTGCTGCTGGTATGGGCGAAGATCCAGGTGCGGATTCCGGAAAGAGTAGCATCAAACAAAGCAGCACCGAGTAAAGCAATGCCGATGACACTGAGTGTCTGCATGGCGCGATTGACCAGTACCTTGTCCATCACCACCTGAAAGCCGAGAGGGGTGATCAGGCCGATGAGCTGGAGTACGAAGGAAATCAGCATTACCTCGCCCAACAGCCTCCGGTACTTGACGATTGCCGGAATGAACCAGCTGAAATCGAACTTGGCGAGATCGCGCATGTAAGTCATTTTGGAAGTAAAGAAAATGAACTGCCCGGACCAACGCTCCAGAAACTCCTCTTTAGTCAGTACCTGGGCGGTGGAGGTGCCGGGCTGCTGGATGATCATTCTGGGTTTGGTTTTATCTGCGTCCGCATAGCCAAATTGGACAGCAATGAAGAAGTTTCCTTCCTTGTCAATCGCAACGGCAGGCATAGGGGCGCGGTCCAGCCGATCCGCGTCCTGCGTGACGAGCCTGGCCGTCATACCAAGGCGCTTAGCGCCCAAAAGAATCTTTTCTACAGTAAACGGCTGTGTCCCGAATTCATGACGCAATTGAGATTCATCCGCTGCAATGCCATGACGCCGGGCAATCATTAATAAACTCAGGAGTCCTAAATCCATCTTTTACTCTTGTAACCTCTCTAATTAAAACCTGGGCATCTTAATATCACCCTTTGCTGTTTTTGCAAGCAATTCCTATTCCAATTTAGATAACTATAACACAACTATTTACGACAAAGTCTCCCAGCCGCCGCAATATTATCATGGATATAAGAAATGGAATAATATTTCGGGAAAAAGGTGTATCTATTTATCGACACTCGCATGATCAAATAACTGGATTTGCAGTGAATATATAAACTCAGCGAAGATGTCAAATCATTTTAAGTAAGAGCCTTTTTCTGTTCAAGATGCTTCCCAATAATTCCTCTGTTCCATTTTTTTATTCAACGGAGACCGTAACTTGATAACCATTCTTCACCAGTAGTGCATGTTGTCTGGCCTGCATCTGATCGCAGGCAACCATTTCTTCAATCATCTGGTCGAGTGTGATTTCCGGTTCCCAGCCCAGTTTCTTTTTTGCCTTGCTGGGATCGCCAAGCAGGGTTTCAACTTCGGTAGGACGAAAATAACGGGGATCAATGCGAATAATGGCTTTCTCCTGGAAGCAACCGGATACTTTTGGCGGGTTGATCCAATATCCGATTTCATTAACACCTTCCCCTTCCCAGCGCAATTGCATGCCAAGTGCTGCAGCCGCTTTTTCAATAAATTGCCGTACACTATATTGAACACCCGTAGCAATAACAAAGTCTTCCGGCTGTTCCTGCTGCAACATAAGCCATTGCATACGCACGTAATCTTTGGCATGTCCCCAGTCGCGCAAGGAATCCATGTTGCCCATATAGAGACACTCCTCCAGTCCCTCTCTTATATTGGCCAATCCCCGGGTGATCTTACGGGTAACAAAGGTTTCTCCACGACGCGGACTCTCGTGGTTGAAGAGGATGCCGTTGCAGGCATAGAGGCCGTATGCCTCCCGGTAATTAATAGTGATCCAGTAAGCGTACATCTTGGCCACTGCGTAAGGGCTGCGAGGATAGAATGGAGTAGTTTCTTTCTGCGGAACCTCCTGTACCAAGCCGAAAAGCTCACTGGTACTGGCCTGATAGAAACGCGTTTTCTTTTCCAAACCAAGGATGCGGATGGCTTCCAGGATACGCAGGGTGCCGATAGCGTCAACATCGGCAGTGTACTCCGGACTTTCGAAGCTTACCGCTACATGGCTTTGCGCACCAAGGTTATAAATTTCATTGGGCTGTGTCTGTTGTATGATCCGCACGAGGTTGCTGGTATCTGTGAGATCGCCGTAATGCATTTTGAAATTAGCATTCTCGATGTGGGGGTCTTGATAGATGTGATCGACCCGCTGCGTATTAAAGAGACTGGCTCGACGTTTTATTCCATGAACAATATAACCTTTTTCAAGCAGGAACTCGGCCAAATAGGAACCGTCCTGGCCAGTGACGCCGGTAAGCAGAGCTACTTTCTGGGCATGGGAAGTCATTTTATTTTTCCTTTTTTATTTTATCATTATTAATATTGTTTAGGATTAATCTCGATTTCTAAAACATTATGCCGATAAAACAAATTACCAATCTGGGATCATACTTTGACCGCCTTTTTATTCTCTTCCGTATCGGTCTTCCAGGCGGACGATGTCATCCTCCCCAAGATACGTACCGCACTGGATCTCTATGATTTCCAGAGGAATCTGTCCAGGGTTTCCGACACGGTGCTTTTCACCGACAGGAATAAAAACAGATTGATTCTCGGTAAGTAAACGTGTCTCTTCTCCCAGGGTAACTTTGGCAGTTCCTCGCACCACAATCCAGTGTTCAGAACGACGTTGGTGCATTTGCAGGCTAAGAATTGCACCAGGATTAACCATAATGCGCTTAACCTGAAAGCCTTCCCCCTTATTCAGAGAATCATACCATCCCCACGGACGAAAAACCTTCCGGTGCGAGACTCCTTCCCGACGCCCTTTTGCCTTCAGGGCAATAACAATTTTTTTAACGTCTTGGACTTTTTCCTTATCTGCTACCAGGACGGCATCCGGAGTTTCAACAATGACCATACGGTCAATGCCCACACAGGATACGAGACGTGATGTAGAAACTATAAGTGATTCTTGTGAATTTTCAAGGAGAACATCTCCTTGGGTGGTGTTGCCATGTTCATCTTTTTCACCGATTTGCCAGACAGCGTCCCAGGCTCCGACATCGGACCATCCCGCATCCAGAGGCGCCATGACGCCCCGGATCGCTAAATCAGATAAGGCGGTAATCTTTTCCATAACCGCATAATCGATGGAATCGGCTGGACAGGCGGAAAAGATCTCACGGTCCAGCCGCTGAAAATCCAGGCCACGGTTTCCCCGGTCAAAGGCAGCGCAGCAGGCAGACAGCATTGCCGGTTGAAGTTGCTCCAGCGCCTTAAGCCATGTCCCGGCCCGTAATAGGAACATACCGCTGTTCCAACAATAATCGCCAGTGGTTAGATAGACTTCGGCCGTGGCGCGATCCGGCTTTTCGACAAACCGGATAATCGGAAAAACCCG
>Ga0302250_1002323_pt1 | contig 12057 bp, 9 predicted proteins | sample AAG_RA_Asp_MG_FD_193536 | JGI IMG/M metagenome (GOLD analysis project Ga0302250, IMG submission 193536) | Enriched activated sludge microbial communities from anaerobic digester in WTTP, New Holstein, Wisconsin, United States - AAG_RA_Asp | ecosystem: Engineered > Bioreactor > Anaerobic >... | reverse complement strand
CCGGGCTGGTGGGCGTCGGCTGGGGCGTTGCAGCGAGCGTAGTCGGGACGGGCGTTGCGGCGGTCACCGGGACGGTTGTTTCCGGCGCGGTCGTGGTGCCGGAGGTGCAGCCGGCAAGGAAGACGGCGAGCACGAGCAGCAGGGCACAAAAGAGAATTGCTGATGACTTCATGCCGGAAGGCTTGTGGTTTTTTCTATTTCTGGGTTGTGTTTGGGTTCCGCAATGGGAGGTCAGAACCATCTCTTCCAGTCTTAATACAAATCAATAAACCGAGTAATTTCTTACCACATATCCCAAAGTGAAAGCATTCTTTCGAAATGTCCAGAGTAGCAATTATTATCCAAGAGTCTCCAGAATGAGGTTTATAAAAAAATTTCAAGGTGATATTACACCCGATTTTCCTGTCATTAATCACAGGTGTTCGTACTTTCTTTCCTCAAATTTACGTATCCAGCAATTCTCCTTTCCTTATTTTCTTATGGCATTATCTTTACTTTCCTTGGTTCATGACGATGTGACCGTAAATCCGTTCTTTAATATTCCCGTTTGACCGTCAGTATTGGTGACTACTACGTTATATGGGCCGGAGATTCTGTTTGTCAAGTTGAACATGCCGGTGATTTGCGTAGACGAAACTACGGTGGCATTAGTTGCGTGAATCGTTCCAATATCCACAATTTCAAGAGATTCTCTGCCAACATTTATTACATACGCGTTGTCGCCATAGACGAAGACACTATACGGCTGAAGTAAAATTGCATCCCCGGTTCCATTCAATAAACTACTCTTGTGAGCGGGACTAGCCGGGTTGGAAATATCAATGATTTCCAGCGCATTGCTGCCATAACTTGCGACATACGCGCGGTCACCAGATACATAAACACTATGAGGCTGATAGAGGAGGGCCCCATTTGTGCCATCAACTATACTCCCCCTGTGAGTCGGGTTTGCCGGATTGGAAATATTGACGATCTCCAGCGCATTACTACCGTAACTTGCGATGTATGCATAATCCCCGGAGACATATACACTATTGGGCGAATTCAGGAGAGCCCCATCCATTCCGTTACTAATACTGCCTTCATGCGTTGGATTGGCCGGGTTGGAAATGTTAACAATTTCCAGTGCATTACTGCCGTAACTTGCAATATACGCGTAGTCCCCAGAGACATATACGCTATGAGGCTGATAGAGGAGGGCCCCATTTGTGCCATCAACTATACTCCCTTTGTGAGTCGGGTTTGCCGGATTAGATACATCAATAATTTCCAGTGCATTATCGCCGGGACTTGTGATGTATGCATAATTACCGGAGACATAAACGTTATCGGCGCCCGCCAGAAGTGCCCCTCCGGTACCATCGGTTATACTCCCTTTATGTGTCGGGCTTGTCGGGTTGGAAATGTCAACGACCTCCAGTGCATTACCACAATCACATGCAACATATGCGTTACTACCAGAAACGTAGACGCTATTTGGACATTGAAGGTTTGCACCACCCGTTCCTGCAATGATACTGCTCGTATGAACCGGGCTGGCCGGGTTTGAGATATTTACAATCTCTAATGCCCAGCTGTCATGACTAGCGATGTATGCGTAATTGCCGGACACGTAGACACTTTCCGGCCATTCCAAGAGAGCATCACCCGTACCATAGGTTATACTGCCTTTATGTATGGGATTGGAATTCACCGGGGTTAGTAACACAGTCGCGTTACTCTTGAAGTTCGTGCCGGAGAGAGTTGTGATTGAGACCGTTGTTGTATTGATACCCGTTGCTGGAACGATAGATGAAACGGTAAGTGGTGTTGACGGATCTGAAATAATGGTGAATCCGTTTGCCAGACTCCCGACCCGTCCCGTTGTATCGGTGACCACAACATCATAAGGTCCTACTATTGCATTGGACAAATCGAATTTGCAGGATATGCTTGTTGGGGAGACAACGGTAACATTAGTTGCGGGAATTGATGTTCCGATCTCAAGTATCTCCAGAGTGCCGGCGTTATTTAGTGTTGTAGCATATACATAATCTCCGGATACATCATTTCCATAGGGATTTCTCATGATTGCCCCCTGCATCCCGTCTATCATACTCACTTTATGAACTGGATTTGACGGGTCAGATATATCCACGACTTCAAGTGAGCTGCCGGAATAACTTGTGATATATGCATTATTATTGGAGACAGAAATGCTGTCCGCCGCATAAAGGATCGCACCACCAGTACCATTTGTTATGCTCGCTTTATGGACCGGATTCGCCGGATCCGATATATCCACAATCTCCAGCGCATTACTGCCGGTACTAACGACATATGCGTAATTACCGGAGACGTAGAGATCTGTTGGAGTTGCGAGAAGAGCCCCTCCTGCGCCGTTAACAATACTTCCCTTATGAACCGGGTTAGCTGGATCCGATACGTTTACAATCTCCAGCGAATTACTGCCGGTACTAACGACATAAGCATAATTACCGGAGACATAGACATCATACGGGTTATTTAGACGTGCGCCACCGGATCCGTTAATAATACTGCCTTTATGGACCGGATTTGCGGGATTGGATATATCCACGATCTCCAGAGCGTTGCTCCATTGACTTGCAACGTATGCATAATTACCAGAGACATAGACTCCCCACGCACGGTTCAGGAGAGCTCCCCCAGTCCCATTGGTTATGCTGGATTTATGGACCGGATTTGCAGGATCCGATACATCCACAATTTCCAGCGCATTGTTGTAAAAATCCGGGAGATATGCGTAATTACCCAAGACATGGAGGTCATAGAGGCCCGATAGGTGGGCACCACCTGAACCGTCAGATATACTCCCTTTATGGATTGGGTTTGTGGGATCGGATACATCTATGATTTCAAGCCCGGCCACTTCTTCACTTATTACGTACGCGTAATTCCCTGAGACAAAGACATCTGTCGGTATATCCATGGTAACGTTACTCATGCCGTAGGTAATGGAACCTGCATGATTCAGCCTGGAATTCACTAATGCAACGGTCGAACCCGTTGTGAAATTTGTTCCGGTCAAGTCCGTGATGGAAACGGTCCCTGAATTGAAACCCATCCCGGGAGATATAGAGGTAATGGTTGGTTTCAGTGATTCATCTGGAGTTACCGTTATGAAATACTGCAAAATCGTTGTATTGGAACTTGTGGCATTCGAGACGGTCAGCGAGATGTCAAAATTTCCATACTGCGTGTACGTATGGTTTGCATTCTGCAGAGATGAATAACTGCCATCCCCGAAACTCCAGTTCCAGCTTGTCGGGGAACCGGTGGAGGTATCGGTGAATTGAACGGTGAGTGGGGCAGTGCCATTGGGAGAGGTTGAGGTGAAATTGGCTATCAACGGGAGTGGGGGTGTGGCAACCACCGTTGAAGTTGTGGAATTAGATCCTATTCCATTACTGACCACAGTTAATCTCACGACATAACTTCCAGGATACTGGTAAACATGGACGGGATCTTTCTCATTTGATGTTGTATTATCACCAAAATCCCACGTCCTGCTGTCTATCCATCCGACTGAATCGTCCTTGAATGAAGTTACCAATGGAGCCGGCCCATGCTGACCTTCGTTGATAAGGAATTCAACGATAGGATTCGGAGGAAGGGTAAGAATCGTCTTTGTTATTTTCCCCGGGCCTGCGGCATTCGATGCGGTCATTGTCACATCATATTGTCTGACTGCTGCAAATCGATGGGAGGGATTCTGCTCGGTAGATGTATTTCCATCCCCAAAATCCCACGTCCAGTGTGTCGGGGAATTTGTCGACAGATCAGTAAAATGGAACGTATATTCGGAATCAGTAACAACGGCAGTTGCCATGAAGTCTGCAACGGGCCAGTTTCCGACTATGATGTCCATCGTTTTCGATGTTGCGCCATTTGAATTCGATACCGTCAGATTTACGGTATAAATTCCCGGCGTCGAATATTGGTGAGGATAGGGATTCTCAGGTGTGTATGGTGATGGATCATCTGCGGTAAAATGAGGAGTGTTATCACCGAAATTCCAGTCAACGTGTGTTGTTAATGGTCCGGAATATTGCGTTTTGTCGAGAAACTGAACAGATCCACCGGGCGTTACGAATACCGGGTTTCCTGTAAAATCTGCTATCGGAACTTCGTTAATTGAATTACCCATGGTATATTCAACTAATCCGCCGGTATATCTGGCTGCGATTTTCAGGCAGTTTTCAGTAATTTTTCCGACTGTTGGATCATCATAAAACCCACGGTGATTGCTATCGATATATGGTTGATTAGCAACCCGGTAATACAGTGTTGGTAAATAAGCATGGGAAAATTTTGCGATATTTTTTGTGGCAGTACTCGGATTCGTGATACGATAATTAACATTTTCCTGGTTTTTCACGATTTGATGAAATGTATTGGCCCCTGTCTGACCTGCATGTGTCTGATTCCACATTGTACTTACATATCCTTCATACGCCGAATGGGTATCGTAGCCTCCCGGTAGCGCAACATCAGCATATTGTTCGAACTCAAAACCGGTGTGTTCAGGATTTGCAACATCCGTCATAAAATGGCTTGCCCATCCCAGATACAAGGCCGAACTCGGTCGATTTGATGAGTAATTACCCTGAGCCTGAGATGCCCAGTAGTGGGTAAATAACGGCGCAAACCCAGTCTCCCAGTCTGGATTATAATAATGGTCCCAACTATGAATAACAGCTTCAAATAGCGTTTTTTCTTCATCATTTAAAGGAAGAACAACACTTTCAGTTACATCTTGTGGCCATCCGTCAGGTTCGGTTGCAGCATCTGCTGCATTGGATGATAATGGAAATCCGCGGTTAACACAGGCCCAGTAAACAAAGGCATTGTGACCAAGATAGTTTTCCGGATCTGATACATGGGATCCGTGAGGGGATATCCCAGGATCCCCTGCCCAGGCTCTCAATCCATTGTATTTCAATTCGCTCTTTTTTCCAGAATCGGAATAATAGACCGGAACATCAGGGAAACTGGATGATGCCGAAAGACCTGAAGGGAAAGAATTACTTGCCATATGCGAATTTACCGGATTAACATTCTGCGATGATTTGCCTGATGAACGGAACTGCTGTTGTGAAATTTGATCTTTCTTATATAACTTGGACCGTAAATCGGTAACATTTTTAACAGTCTTGTTTTCTTCTTCGGAAAGGGCAATCACAGATGCAGGAGAAACAGTCTGTTGTTTTATTGCCTGTACGGCATTTCTGCTTTTTTGGGCAGCCTGATTTATTTTTTCCTTGTCAAATTGGATACGGGTGACATGCCCGATAGGTATGGTAACTATCTTATTTGATCCATCTGCCTGGTTGGTTAATTCTATGGTCTTCTGACCGCCATCAACTGATTTTACCGGATAGGTATCCCACAGAGAAACAACAGAATTTTTCATAACCGATTTTTCTTCAGAAGAGAGATCTGATCTGTCGATATCATCGATCAGAGATTTTTTACCAGCATCATCATGAGCCAGGACAATCCAGTCCGGTGTTGAATTCATGATTTCCGGATCGACTTCAATTAATTCAAGATCTGTATTCAACCCAGTCATATCCATTTCTGGTAAATCATGGGAAGTCGAAATGGAATTGTTATTCTTCACTTGACTTGCATTTACTACCGTTATGCATGCTAATATTACAAGTAACACGACGAAAGAAATTTTTAAACACTTCATTCGAATCTATGCCTCCCTTAAGATGGTTTTTCAAAGAGGCACGGTCAGAACATTCATCTGGTTGAAAGTAGATCTAACTCATGCCTTCGGGCAGGATTGGGTTCATCTAGTCGCCAAACTGGGGTGAACCCATCCCACAACACAGGGATTATTTTACATTCTCAGATATATTTGTTGTTAAATGATTTCGATTTATTGTACCAGTTGATTAAGTATTGATATTATAGTACATATTATCCGGATCTTTACCATACTCTATTCATCATTGCAAACGACAATTTGGTTTAATCAGCGGTATTCCTTTGGGAATTCGCGCATCTTATACAAATACCGGGCGTGCGAAGGCTTCTTTGGAATGACTCCTGAACGGGACTTGTACAAAATTCCGGTTCTGCAATCGATTTTTAATTAAATCGTCCGTATTTCAAACTCCCGAACAATGCCACAATCAGATACTATTCGATAATGGCCCAGCCACCGTCCTATCATTATAAACCGGTGTGTAGGCGCAATGTCGCTCTTGGTTTCAAATACAAAATCCATGGAATCTTTATCCCGCTAATTTCTGGAAGATATTCCCATGTCCCATTTTCATTCTGGAAAAATTTATGATAGTGGGTTGCTTGAACAAGTATGTATTATTCAATAAATTTAGTAAGCAATTTTCTAATTATTTACATTCCAAATTCAACATCGTGTTTGTTTCTCGACCGTGCTCATAATGGCATATCCGCCATCGGACGTATGGATGATATCGCCATATAATTTCGGGCACCCTTTTGCCGAACACAGTGTTGTGTTCTCCGAAGCAATCATCCCATCAGGCATGTATTTTACCTTGGTGATGCGGTCACCGGGATCGGTAATGCCGATACTGGTAAAACCTCCATCCTCTGAAGGTATTACAGCATCTCTAGTTGAAATCGATATATTATTCGTCATCGTTCCGTTCTGATCGAATACATATCCTCTGAACGATCCAAATATGTCAAGCACGATTGAAAACCCATGTATAGTTGAGTATATCTTCGGTTTTGGGGTATAGTAAAAGAGGCTCACAGGATTCGCCAGTATTACATTCCCATCGGAATCCAGTTGAAGAATCTCCGCACCGGCATTATCATTTACGAGAGCAAGATATCCCCCGGTATTGGATATTTCCGCGACGGATACGATTCTGTCGATTGCCGACCTGTTGATTTTCAGCCAGGAAAGATTTTCCGGATTGTTTACCCTAACTATTGCAGGTCCCGGAAAGAGATAAACTCCATCCTCCAATCCTGCAAAAGAACGATTATATTTCCATATTCCCGACGCACTCAGGCTTATTTCCGGATCATATTCATTTATAACAGAACCATTGGAATCCAGTTGCAGTATCGTTCCGGCATCTGACACTGCGGATATGCTTCCACCCCGGTTTGGAATTACTTCCACGATGTGAACGGGGTAATCCCGTGTCCAGAGGGCCTCACCCGTGGCAGACATTTTTGTCAATCGGGGAGTATCTGGTGCTGCCGGATAATTCAGGCAGGCAAGTTTTGTAGTCCCGCCGACAACCACGAATCCCCCGTCAGGAGTCTGCGTGAAGTCCAGGCCGAAATCATAGTTTCCTGAATCAATCACGTTTGTCCATTCCATCACGCCATCAGAATTCAGTTTCGTGATCCGAACATCCTGATCCCGCACATATCTTCCGCCGTTCCATCCGCCGCATCCTGCAGAGAGTACAGTTGCCACAAGTACCAATATGAGAATAGCCGTTGCGCTTACCGGCCTCTTCCAGCTTTTTGGAATAACAGGGCGTATGGTCATGCCTTAGGAAAATTCTGTGCGATAACACATATAGATTGTGAAATATATGCTGGGAAAAATCTGATTGTGATGCTGGGATTTTTTATGCCGGGAGCATTGAAAGTAATATTATGGTGAATCATATCCGTGATCACCGGATTTTTCCTTGTCGATATTTTGGAATAACAAGTATGGAGATGAAAAATGCAAGACAGATTGTAATATCCGACACCGCTGATGACGGGAGGTTTGATCTTTTCTGCCAAGATCTAGGATTTTTTTGACATCGGGATCGCCATAAACATAATAATTGAGTATTACGTTGTGACACTCCAAATCTCAAACTCCCTCATAATGCCGCAATCAAACACGATCCGATAACGACCTGGCATCCATCCCGTTGTAGCAAACCTGAATGTGCGGCTGACTTCCCCGGGTTTCCAGTCCCTTAATCCACCACTTGCTGTCTGGCTTGATTCCGGAAGTAATCTCCATGAACCATCATCCATCCGCTGAGAAACACCAAAGGTTGGGATATAGTCGCACAACAACGATTCAGACCCTTCATTGACAACGTAAAACTCAATAACCTCACCTTGGTTATACACATCGGACTCCATCTTGATATAGTCAGGATGGTTTGCATCATTCGGTTGCGAAATGGTGACTTTATAGAATGCCTTGGACTCTGGAGTACCGGGAGTTGTAGTAATGGACGCATGGTTTTCTCCGGTAAGGTTTTCTGAAACCGGCGTCGTCGTACAACCCGCCGCCAGTAATATCGCAGCAAGCTGAATTATTAGAATCAATTGGATGTAGAATCGCGTCATAAAATCACCTGAGTCTCCCTTTTCGATATCCGAAAAAGAGGAATACAGATACGATACCCGATAAAGAGATTGTAATAACCGATACCGGTGATGACCGGCTGGTAATCTTCCCTGTTATATGTGTCTGAACAACAGGAGGCGCAGTTGTCGGACTTTTTATTACAGAAACACTTTGCCATACGTCATTATCTATAATATCGGGCAATCGAGAATAGACATATTCTCCAGGACCCAGATCAAATACTCCGCTTTCGGGATCTCCCGGTTCGTTCCCCCCAAGAACCCACATCCTGTCATGAAAAACGACAGCCTGATGGCCGTATCGTGGTGACCATTCAGCCTCATCGGTTGCCGGGTACCATATCTTCCCATCATACGAATACCATGCGTCATTTGAAGCTAATTCCTGTCGTGCTGCCATAGATCTCAACCCGATATAACCCCCGAGAATCCACATCTTTCCCCCGAAGACTACAGACTGGTGCCCTGATCGATGAGTCCATTCAGCATTTTCCGTTGCCGCTATCCACGTAATGCCATCGGTTGAATACCATGCATCACTTTGGGATGATCCACCCAGTACCCACATCTTATTGTCGAATACAATGGCTGTATGCCCGGATCGGGAGGACCAGTTGGCATTTCCCGTTACCTGAATCCATGAATTGCCATCGGTGGAGCACCAGACATCGTTCTTCATATCTGAGCCGGATCCTCCCCCAAGCACCCAGATTTTTCCATCATATACAACAGAAGCGTGTCCCGATCGCGGGGACCACCCGGCATTTCCCGTTGCCTGAGTCCACGTGCTGCCATCTTCCGAGTACCAGACATCGTTCTTCATGCCCGATCCGGATCCCCCTCCAAGGACCCACATCCGGTTATCGAAAACGACAGAGGTATGCCCGCTTCGGGAAAGCCACCCGGCACGGTCCGTGACCTTGGCCCATGTAAGGCCGTCACCGGATTTCCAGACATCATTCCCTCCCGATCCCCCTAGGATCCACAATTCGTTGTTAAATGCGAACGCGGTATGATCGTATCGCGGGGACCAGCTGGCATTCCCCAACACCACCGACCACTTCTCTCCGATTATCGAAGCCCCAACGGTGCTTACACAGAACGTGCATATGAGGATAACGAGAATCCCTTGTTTCAACAGTATGCCATCAACGCGATTGTTCATGCTTAGCATCACCTGAATATTTTCCTAGTTCTGTGGCTGCGGGGGTTGTCCTTATTAGGAAATCCCTGGAGATTCTCCCGCAGTTAAATGAGATACGATAATGACCCAGAGACCAGTTGGTTGTATCGAGTCGGGAAGTCCTTGATGATTGCCCTGGTTGTAATAATGAAACTACTGGTTGTTCCACCTCTGTCGCAACAAGTTTCCATGATCCATTCTCCATTTCGTAGCCCACATAATAATTCGGTTCCAGTGACGCGCAACCTAATGGTTCAGAACCCAGATTCATGAGAGCGAATTCAATAACCTCACCTTGGTTATACACATCCGAATCCATTACGATATAGTCAGGATGCTTTGTATCATTCGGTTGGGCAATCGTGACCTTATAGAGAGCTTTGGATTCCGGAGTAACCGTTGTTATCGGCACCGGAGTCTGGTTTTCCGTTGCAAGATTTCCGGGACCCTGCGCAGATGTGCATGCTGCCACCAGGAGCAGGCTGACAATCACAATGCACAAGGCAACAGTTGGGCAAACAGGACTCCTCCGACGCTTATGGGATAACAGATATTCTGACATAGGTTCACTTCTTCCGCACATATCCACATCAGCCGAACAAACCGATCACCAGGATCAGATCACCTATCTGAAAACACTCATGGCAGCAGGATATATCTCCGTTCCTGAGCACCGGAACATTGAGTTACCTTCACTCAGTTTCGGATCCATTACCCGGCCCCGAATATGAACGCTGATCTCTTACGAAGTAATACATTTATTCAAATATATATGCATTATTTATTGATCGCGTAAAAATTTCCATAAAATATCCATACACCATTGTGTATTGAACAAACTTGTTTTTCTGGAAATTATTCGCTCAGTGTTATTGCATTCTTATTGGCGTTCATACGTAACCCGGGTGTCGGCCCAGGACGCAAAAAAGTATGTTTTCGGACAATATTTAATAAGTAAATTCGGAATTTTTCAAGAACCTGACGAATCTCCCGGTCCCACCAGCCATTTCCAGAGCGGGATATAGTGCACCGTCCCCACCATCCCAAACCATTCGGCCGTTTCGATCTTCTCCACTCTCTCAGACAGGATAACAAGATTATCGCATTTGAGCTCACGCGATGCCTTCAGGAGCGCCCGGATCTCGCGGGATCTGGTCTTTTCGACAGTAAGATCGGTGCAGACCTGGATGAGGGCTGTGACCTGCCCACCTTTCTGTATGACAAAGTCCACTTCCTCCTGCTGGGCGTTCTTCCAGTAAAAGACCGAGGCCTGCCCCTGCAACTGGAGCTTCCAGAGCGCGATGGCAACGAGGTTCTCGTACATCTTCCCCCGATTCCCGGAGAAGCGGAAGGCCTTTGCGGCAATAAAGCCGGTATCCGAACAGTAGATCTTCTTGTTGGACGCGACCTGATCCTTCACCCGGAATGAGAATCGCGGAAGGGAGAAAAAGAGGAAGGTCTCCTCAAGGTACCCGAGATATTTCTGCACGGTCATCGGGCTTTTGCTCCGCGTGATCCGGGCCAGTGAGCCATAGGAGTACTCGGATGCAGTATTGGACAGGAGATACAGGGCAAGGTCCTCGATACCCTGCACGGAGCGGACCCGGAAGCGTTTCACGATATCCTTGTACACGATAGAGTCGAAGAGCGTTGCAAGATAATCCCGGGAGGAAAACCTCTTCACCAGCGGTTCCGGGTACCCCCCACCCTCAGCATACGCGGGGAGCGCGGCGATCTTCTCCTGCATGGTGAGTTCGCGGGAAGTGAGCCGGAGGAACTCGGCAAAGGAGAAGGGGAGGATGAACGTCTGGAGATAGCGGCCGGTGAGGTGCGTTGAGAGTTCCGCGCTGAGCAGGTGTGCATTGCTGCCGGTGATCACGAGGTCATATCCCTGGCGGGCGAGGCGGTTCACAAAAAGTTCCCACTCCGGGAGATTCTGGACTTCGTCAAGGAGCAGGACTTTGGGTTTATTGTACACCGAATCGACTGCTGCAATGATCTCATCATAATCCAGAAGATTCGTGAGCCGCTCGTCATCGAAATTGACATAGCCAAACGATCGGTCGCTGCTCCGGGCAAGGTGGTGGATGGCGAAGAACGACTTTCCGGCCCGGCGCGGGCCGGTGATCACCTTGATGAGAGACGTGCCGGACCCGGCAATCCTCGTATCCCTCTCGACATATGTCTCGGCCAGTGCTCTCTGGAGGTCACGCTGCTGGACAAGAAGAGTGTCGCGGACAGTCATAATCACCACATTTGAATAATCATAGTAGATGAAAATAGATAAAATTGTCTATTATGAATATCTGAAATGCTGTAAAATTACGAATGTCTTCTATCCGGGAACCCTCCCGAAAATCCCATGTACGTTGTGCCGGATGACGGATCTGCCATACAACCAGATTTTCATTTTACTTTTATTTGATGCGGGAAATCACCCTGTGAAAAACCGGGGTTATTATCGTTTGGCGAAGCAATACCGGGTCCGGTAAGAGGGGGCGCAGGAGCCC
>Ga0302250_1002322_pt1 | contig 12066 bp, 8 predicted proteins | sample AAG_RA_Asp_MG_FD_193536 | JGI IMG/M metagenome (GOLD analysis project Ga0302250, IMG submission 193536) | Enriched activated sludge microbial communities from anaerobic digester in WTTP, New Holstein, Wisconsin, United States - AAG_RA_Asp | ecosystem: Engineered > Bioreactor > Anaerobic >... | reverse complement strand
CCGCGGCAACGTCCTCCTCCCGGCGGGTCCATCGCACTTCCGGCCGGCGGACCAGGGTGCCCAGGCCCGTGCATGGGGCGTCCAGGATCACCCGGTCGAAGGAGGCCGGGGGCAGGACTCCCGGCAGGTCCCGGGCGTCCATCGCCAGGGTCCGGAACCTGGGAAGGCCCAGGCGGGTGGCGAGGCGTCGTGCCTCCGCGAGCTTCCGTTCGTGGAGGTCCACCGCCACCACCCGGGCCCCGGGGGCCTGCTGGAGGATCTGGATCGTCTTGAGGCCGTGCCCGGCGCAGAGGTCGAGGATCCGTTCGCCGTCCGCGGGCGCGAGGGCCTCGACCACGAGCTGGGAGGCCTCGTCCTGGGGGATCATGCGTCCGGGAACCAGGCGGGGGTCCGAGAGGGGGGTTCCCTCCAGCACCCGGAGACCCCGGGAGGCGAAGGGGGTGGGCTCGGCAGCAATCCCCAGGGAGCGGATCTCCTCCAGCACCTCGGCGGTTCCTTTCGGGGACGGGTAGAGACGCAGCGTGGACGGGGCCGGCTGGCCGAGGACCTCCCAGAGGTCGTCGGTCCAGGGGCCCCGGTCCGCCTGGCGGATCCGGGTGCCGATCCAGTCGGGCACCGATGCCAGGACCTCCGGCGGCATCCCGGCGAGGGGGTCGGGTCCCGCCAGGCTCCGTTCGAGGGATCGGCCGACGGCGTTGACGAAGCGGGCGGCCGCCTCGCCGCCCAGGTGGCGGGCGAGTTCCACGGCCGAGGAGAGGCGGGCATGGGAGGGCACCCGGTCCAGGAACAGGCCCTGGAAGGCCAGCACCATCAGGGTCTCCCGGAGCGGCGGCGGCGTGGCGTCCAGGGGGCGCCGCAACAGGGGCTGGAGGACCGACTCCAGGGCCCTCCGGCGCCGCAGCACGCCCAGCAGCAGGACCTGGAACAGGGCCGCCTCCCGGGATTCCAGGATCCCCCGGACCCGGTGGACCTCGTCGGTGCTGCGGCTGCGGCCCGACAGGACCCGGATCAGGGCCGATACGGCCTCTGCCCGGGGATTCTTCGGCCCCTGGGGGTTCACCAGCCCTCTCCTTCCCCCCGGCCCCGGGCCAGGGCCTTCGACACCCAGGGCAGGCAGGCGATCCCGATGGCGGCCCGGACCAGCACCGTCGCCAGGATCGTGGTGGTCGAGAAGGCGTCGATCACCGCCGTCCGGGCGGCCTCGGTGGCCGCCATGGCCGGGGAGACGAAGGGCCCGTAGAAGGACCGCATCACGACCTGGGTGGACCCCAGGCCGCTGACCGAGATGGGCATGAAGGCCACCAGGGTCAGGATGGGCATGAAGACCAGCAGCTTGCCCAGGGGGATGTCGGTCCCGAAGGCGAGCAGGAAGGACCGGTTCATCAGGGCATAGAGCAGCACCAGGCCCGTCCGGGATCCGATCACCAGGGGAAGGGCGGCCGGGTCGAGGCGCCGGAAGGCCTCCAGGATCCCGTGTCCCGCCATCCTCCCGATCCATCCCCGGTCCTTCGGAATCCGGGAGAGGGCCATCAGGAACGGGGGTGCCAGCGTGGCCCCGGCGGCGGCGGCCCACAGGAAGGTGCGCACCGCCGGATCCGGAAACGGGCACTGGCCCAGGGACAGCGCTCCGATCACCAGCATCCCGAACACCGACAGGTCCAGGAAGTTCAGCAGCAGGAACGGGCTTCCCGCCGATCCCCAGCCGCGGTCCGACCGGTTCTTCACCACGGCCGCCATCAGCACCAGGCCGAGGTTGTAGTTGATGATGTTCAGCAGGTAGGAGGCGCCCTTCACCCGGAGGAACTCCCCGAAGGGGACCCGCACCCCGACCCGCCGGAGCAGGGCGGTCACGCCGATCGAATCGACCAGGTAGGTCGCGGGGATCGCCCACAAAAGGGTCCACAGGATGCGGGGGAGGTCCGCGTGGCGCAAGGCGTCCCAGGCGGTCCCGAGGTCCGTGGTGGCCGCCAGATAGCCCAGCAGCAGGGCCGTGCCGATCCAGGCCGCGACCACCCGGGATCGGCTGGTTCGCAGGGTGCCTGGCTCGGGGGGCGCCGACATGGGGCGTATTCTACACGGATTGCTCTACACTAGAGCCGTCCGGGCGAGGGACCGGTCCCGGATCGGGCGGGCAGGGCGGAGAGATCGGGATGGGCGACCTGTTGACGCTGGAGACCGGACTGTCCTGCAACAACCGGTGCGGGTTCTGTCCCCAGCCGCCTCTCCGGGCCTGCGGCCCGGGATGGATCGACCCGGACACCGCCGAGATGCGCCGGCGCATCGAGGAGGCCTTCGCCCGGGGTTACCGGGAACTGGCGTTCAGCGGCGGGGAACCGACGATCCGGCCCGACCTGGCGGAACTGGTCTCCCTGGCCCGGGGCCTGGGCTTCACCCGGGTCAGCATCACCACCAACGGGCGCAGACTGCTCTACCGGGACTATGCCCGGTCGCTGATCGAAGCCGGCCTCACGGGGGTCAGCATCTCGCTGCACGGCCCGGTGCCGGAGATCCACGACGCCCTGACGGGGGTTCCGGGGTCGTTCCGGCAGGCCGTCGCGGGGCTGCGGACGATCGCCGGACTGACCGGGGGATCCCGGGAACGGTTCGACCGGAACACGATCACCCTGATCGTGCCGGAGAACGCCGGGCGGCTTCGGGAGACCCTGGTGCTGGCGGGCCGCCTCGGGGCGGGCCTCCACGTGGTCCAGCCCTTCATCCTGAGCCGGGAGACCCTGGGCGTGGCCTCCCGCTACCTGATGGACCGGGAGGCACTGGTGCAGGCCCTCCGGGCGGCGCTCCAGGACCCCCTGCCCCACGGAGGGAGGGTGAAGCCCTACAACCTGCCGCCGTGCCTGTTCCCGGACCTGGGCGACCGCCTGGAACTGCAGCAGTACGGGATCCGGACCTGGAGGATGCACCGGCGGGAACCGGGATCCGGGGGGCGGCACGAGGTTTCGGGGCAGTTCTTTAGGGATCGCCGGTGCGAAGGCTGTCCCGCCCGGTGTCCCGGGCACCGGCTGGAACACCTGCCCCAGGGGGAGATGGTCCGGCAGATCGGCGAGGCGGTGCAGCGGTGGGCCGCCTCCCGTCCCCTGCAGCGGGAGTGGGTCCTGTCGGGCCTGGACCTCCTGGGTCCCGAGGGCCTGGCGGAGGTCCTGCACGGGGCGCGGCGGGCCTGTCCCGGGGAGGTGCGGGTCCTCTGGGGAGGTATCGGGCGAACCGATCCTCTGGGATTCCTGCAACGGGTTTCACAGGCGGGAATCGACGAGGTCTGCCTGGTGATCCACCCGACCCACCGGAGGCTCCCGGACCGGGCGGCCTGGGTGCCCGGGAACCTGGAGGCGGTGCGGGGGGCCCTCGGCCTGCTGACACCCGCAGGGAAACCCCGTCCCTCGCTGCTGTTCCCGCTGGGAGCCCTGCTGGACGACGACTGGGACCTGTCCGAAGGGGACGTGCTGGGATTGGCCGAATCCGTCTCCCGGGCCGGGGGCACCGGGTGCTTCGTGGCGGCCTCGGAGACCCTGGACCCCCTGGATTCCCGAAGGATGCCCCGAGATCCCGGGGTTCTCGGGGAATGGGTGCCTCGTTTCCTCGGGACCCTCGGGGCCCGCCTCCGGCCCAGGCTGGTGCGGAGCATCGGATCCTCCCGGGACTCCTCCGGGCACGCGCTCGAGGACCGGGTCGCCGGGATGATCGGCGAGGTCCACTGGCGCGACGCGTGGATCGAACATCCCTTCGCGGGGAACGCCATGGGGTGGGTGTCGTGGTCCGAGCCGCTCTGGCTGTCCGGGGACCCCGACAGGGTCCCGGAGGATTCCGGCCGTCAGCCGCCTCCTTCGACGACCAGGTAGACCCGCAGGGTCTCGCCGGATCCCTTCTCGAGCGCCTCGATCCAGTCCTCGCCTTCGTACCGGCCCAGCAGCGGAGCGACGATCCGGAACCCCTTCCCCCGGGCCTCCTCGACCAGGGACTGGACGGCCTTTCCCAGTTCCGGGCCGGCGACGCCCGCGGGCATCGCCCAGACTCGCAGTTCCGGCATGCGCCGGACCACCAGCGGGGATTCCACCCGGGTGTTGGGGGGCACCGGGATCAGGAATTCCAGGGGCTGCTTCCCGCCCCCCTTCTCCAGCAGGCCCAGGTCCCGGGACTGGGCCATCATGTGGGCCATCGTCGGCACCTTCTGCCGCCGGGCCTCGTCCAGAAGCTGCCGGGCCCGCTTGCTGTTGTCGTCGGAGGTGTCCCCGTCGGGGTTCGCCACCGTGACGTAGTCGAACCCGGCCAGCACCGCCGGGTTCTCCCCGCTCCGGGGGACGCCCAGGTGGGGGGTGGTCATCCGAAGGCGGGTCCACTCCTGTCGCGAGAGGCCCAATCCCTCGGGGCCCAGTTGCAGGAACCAGTGGGTGGCTTTCGGGGACCCCGCGGGAAAGACGTTCGGGGTGGCCAGGGCGCCGGGGGCCTGTCCGCCGGCGGCACCCGGCGTTCCCGTGGCTCCTTCCGGCGGTCCGGGAATCGCCCCGGACCCGGGTTCCGCCGGTGCGACAAGGGCCCGATCGGGCGTTCCCGGATCGGGGGCCGGGGGCCGGAAGATCATCCACAACGCGATTCCTGCGCCCACCGCTCCCAGCACCACCGCGCCGATCCACCATCTCTTCATCTGGATGCTCCGCCTGAATGCCCCGGCCGTCCGCCGGCGGTCATCATAGCAAAGAAGCCCGCCGCGTGTCTGTCACCCCGGGGGCCCGTTGCATCGGGCGGCCCTTTCCGATACAGGACGGAAGGGCAGGAACCGGACTGGAGGGGCGCCATGGATCACCCGCTGCTGGAACTGGCCGCCGACCGCACGGTGGTCTTCGACGGGGCGATGGGAACGGAAATCCAGCGCCGGGAACTGGCCGCGGCGGACTTCGGGGGCCTCGAGGGGCTCAACGAGATCCTGGTCCGGACCCGGCCGGACGTCATCGCGGACATCCACCGGAGCTACCTGGAAGCCGGCGCGGACGTGATCGAGACCGATTCCTTCGGGGCCAACGCGATCGTGCTGCGGGAGTACGGGGTGCCGGAACTGGCCCGGGGCCTGGCCCGGGACGCGGCGGCCCTGGCGGTGGAGGTGGCCCGGGCCTTTCCCGGCGGCGAGGGACGGCGTTTCGTGTCCGGGTCCATCGGCCCGGGAACCCGACTTCCTTCCCTGGGGCAGATCGACCCGGAGGAGATGCACGGGGCGTTCCTGGACCAGTCCCTGGGCCTGCTGGAAGGGGGGGTGGACCTCCTGCAGATCGAGACGGCCCAGGACCCCCTGCAGGCCCGCATCGCCGTGCAGGCATGCCGGGACGCGATGGATCGCCTGGGGCGGGAGGTCCCGATCTTCGTCCAGGTCACCTTCGAGCGCACCGGGAGGATGCTGCTGGGCACCGAGCCCCTGGCCGCCGTCACCACGCTGGCGTCCCTGCCCGGAGTCGATGTCTTCGGGGTCAACTGCGCCACCGGGCCCGAGGAGATGCACGGGGTCCTCCAGGTGCTCTCCCGGGCCTGCCCCCTGCCCCTGTCGGCCCTTCCGAACGCGGGCCTCCCCGAGAACGAAGGCGGCCGGCTGGTCTACCGGCTGACTCCCGGCGACTTCGCCCGGCACCTGCGGTCCTTCGTGACGGACCTGGGAGTCGCCTTCGTGGGAGGGTGCTGCGGGACCACCCCGGATCACATCCGGGAACTGGTCCGTGCCTTGCGGGGGGTCCGCCGCGGGGATCGCCGTCCCTCCCTCCCCGCCGGGGTCTCGTCGCTCTTCACGGCGGTGTCCCTGCGCCAGGAGCCCAGGCCCCTGATCATCGGGGAGCGGACCAACGCCAACGGGTCCAAGGCCTTCCGGGAGGCCCTCTCGGGGGGGCGCTGGGACGAGATGGTCGCCATCGCCCGGGACCAGCAGGCCGAGGGGGCCCATCTCCTGGACGTCTGCCTGGCCCTGGTGGGCCGGGACGAGGCCGCCGACGCCCGGGAGTTCCTGCCCCGGATCCGGGAGGTGGTGGAGGCCCCCCTGATGTACGACACCACCGAACTGCCGGCCCTGGAGGTGGCGCTCCGGTGCTGGCCGGGCCGGATGGTGATCAACTCGGTGAATCTGGAGGACGGCGGGGAACGCCTTCGCCGGGTGGCCCGCCTGGCCCGGCGCCATGGAGCCGCCCTGGTGGCCCTGACGATCGACGAGGCGGGCATGGCGATGACCGCCGACCGGAAGGTGCAGGTGGCCCGGCGGCTGGTGGACCTCCTGGTCGGGGAGTTCGGCTTCCGGCCCGAGGACCTCCTCCTCGACGTGCTGACCTTCACGCTGGGGTCCGGGGACCCGGCGCTGCGGGATGCGGGGGTCCAGACCCTCCAGGCCATCGGGCGGGTGCGCCGGGAGTGTCCGGGGGTCTGGACCAGCCTCGGTGTCAGCAACGTGTCCTTCGGCCTCCATCCCCGGGCCCGGCGGGTCCTGAACAGCGTCTTCCTGGACCTGGCCCTGAAGGAAGGGCTGGACGCGGCCATCCTGAACGCGGGGCGGGTGCTGCCGCTGGCGGAAATCCCCGAGGAGATCCGGGTCCTGGCAGAGAACCTGATCCTGGACCGGCGGGAGGGAGGCGACCCCCTGGAGGCCTTCCTGGGGGCCTTCGAGAACCCGGGAGCCGGGGCGGAGGAGGCCGTGCCCGGCGGCCGTTCGGCCCTGTCGCCCGAGGAACGGATCCGCCGGGCGATCCTCCGGGGGGATCGGTCCGGGCTTTCCGAGGCCCTGGAGGAGGAGGTCCGGAACCGGGACCCGATGGCGATCATCACGGGGGTGCTGCTGCCGGCCATGCAGGAGGTCGGCGATCGCTTCGGAAGAGGGGAGATCCAGCTGCCCTTCGTGCTCCGGAGCGCCGAGGCGATGAAGGCCGCGGTGTCGTGGCTGGAACCCCGGATGGAACGCCTGGACGTCGCTCCCCGGGGGACGCTGGTCCTGGCGACGGTGGCCGGGGACGTCCACGACATCGGCAAGAACCTGGTGGACATCCTGCTGTCCAACCACGGCTACCGGGTGGTGAACCTGGGCATCAAGCAGCCCATCTCCGAGATCGTGGATGCGCTTCGTCGCCACCGGGCCGACGCGGTGGGGATGTCGGGGCTCCTGGTGAAGTCCACCGTGGTGATGCGGGACAACCTGGAGGAGATGCGGCGGATGGGGCTCTCGGTGCCGGTGCTGCTGGGCGGCGCGGCCCTGACCCGGCGGTACGTCGAGGAGGACCTGGTTCCCCGGTACCAGGGGCCCGTGTTCTACTGCGAGGACGCCTTCGCGGGATTGCGGACGATGGAGGACCTGCGGGAGGGGCGGGCCCGGCCGCAACGGGCCAGGGCGCCGGCCGTCGCCCCCGATCCTGCCCCCGCGGGGGATCCCCCCGTTCTTCCCTGGATCGCCCCTCCCAGGGAACCGCCTCCGGGGCTGGTCCTCGAGGAGGAGATCCCCTGGCAGGAGGTGGCCCGGTACGTGAACCGGACCTTCCTGTTCCGGGCCCAGTGGCAGTACCGCCGCGGCAGGATGACCGAGGATGAGTGGCGGCGCATGGCCGACGGGCTGCTCCTGCCGATGTTCCAGCAGCGCCTCCAGCGGATGGTCGAGGAGGGGGTGATCCGGCCCGTGGGGATCCGGGGCTTCCTCCCGGCGAACGGCGACGGGGAGGACATCGTGATCTTCGACCCGTCGGGAAGGGAGGAGGTCCTGCGCCTGCCGATGCCCCGGCAGGTCGCGGCTCCGCACCTGTGCCTGGCGGACTACCTGCTGCCGCTGGCCTCGGGTCGCCGGGACACCCTGGGGCTCCAGGTCTGCACCGTGGGCCTCGAGGCGAGCCGGCGGGAGGCGGCCCTGTTCGAGGCGGGGGAGTACGCCGAGTACCTCTACCTGCACGGGATCTCGGTGGCGATGGCCGAGGCCGCCGCCGAGTGGCTGCACCGGCGCCTCCGGGAGGACTGGGGGATCGCCGGGGAGGACGACCCGGAGATCGACGGGATTCTCCGCAAGGGATACCGGGGATGCCGCTATTCCTTCGGCTACCCCGCCTGCCCGGACCTGGAACTCCAGCGGCCGCTGCTGGACCTGCTGGGGGCCGGGCGCATCGGCGTCACGCTGACCGAGACCTTCCAGATGGTCCCGGAGGCCTCGACCTCGGCGCTGGTCTTCCATCACCCCGAGGCCCGGTACTTCGCCGTCTGAACCCTGGCGGCGGGCCCCGGATTCCCGGCAGCCGTCCCGTCGCAACCATGCCCGTGGCAGACCGGCGCCCGCCGTCGGCAGAGGGTTGAGTCTTGCCGGGCTTCCGCTAGGATCGGGCGGGAGCGGGGCGAGGGGACCTTGGCTGCGACGGCGATTCCTTCCTGGGGCCTCTACCGGTTGCTGAAGGGGATGGAATCCCGGAAGGTGACGGGACTGCTGCACCTGGACACCGCCCGGGGCCGGGTGACCCTGGGGATCCGGAAGGGGCGGCTGGTCCAGGTCGAGACCGAGGTCCCGGAACTGGGATTCGGGGCCTTCCTGGTCAAGGCCCGGATGGTGCACGATCCGGCCAGCGCGGAACGGCTGGCGTCCACCCGGAGACTGGTGGATGCCGGCGTGCTCCGGCCCGAGGACGCCGCGAAACTCCACGGGTCCTATGCCCGGAGCCTGCTGGCCCGGATCCTGGACGCCCCGGTCCATCACTGGAGTTTCGAGGCCCGGGAGGCCCTGGAGGGGGTCGTCTCGGACATGCCGGTGGACCCGTTCCCGGAACTGCTGAGGGCCCTGAGCCAGGTCCCGAATCCGGATCCCCTGCGGCAGGCGGTGCGGCGCCTCGTCCAGGCCGGGGGACTGTCCCTGGCGCCGGGATCGGAGTTCCTCCTCTCCCACGTGCGGGCCCATTTCGGCGCGACGCCGCTGGTGGCGCTGCTCCGGGAGGGACGGGTGGGGGAGATCGGGGAGGCGTCCCTGGAGGACCCCGACGCGGTCCGGATCCTGTTCGCGCTGGTGGTCGCCGGGCATCTCCAGTCCTCCGGGGCGAGCAAGCCGGGGGAGAAGGGGGCCTCCTCCCCGGTCCCCCAGGCCCCGCCGGAGGAGGCCCTGGAAGTGGCCCGGGTCGAGATGCGGAAGCCCCCCGAGGGCCCGGCCCTGGGCGACGGCCGCCGGAAACGCCCGTCGTGGATCGAGCCCGCGGACCCGGTGCACATGGCGACGGTCAGCAACCCCTTCGAGAAGGAGATCGCCTCGGCCTGGGCCGAGATGCAGCGGCAGACCTTCTACGAGACGCTCGGGGTGACCTCGGACGCCCGCCTCTCCTTCGTCCAGGCGGGATGGCTCAAGGGACGGGGCCATTTCGCGCTGGCGCGGTACCAGGACGTGCTGTCGCCCGACTCCCTGGGACTGCTGCGGCGGATCCACGATCATCTGGACACGGCGAAAGAGGTCCTGTTCGATGCCTCCCGGAGGACCGCCTACAACCGGCGCATCGAACTGAGCACCCCTTCCCTGGAGGCCACGGTCCAGAAGATCTTCGAGGCCCGGGATCCCCACCGCAAGGGACTCGAGGACCTGGCGGCCCGGCGCTTCCCCGAGGCCCTGGAGCATTTCCGGGACGCCGAGTCCCTGGACCCCGAGGAGCCGGAATACGTGGCCGCCCAGGGAAGGGTCTTCCTGTCGATGCCCCCGTCGCCGGAGAACCAGCGGCAGGCCCGGGCGCTGCTGGAACGGGCCCTGTCGGGCAATCCGGACCTGGTGGACGCCCTGGTGGCCCTCGCGGGTCTGGCCCGGATCGAAGGGAAGACGGACGAGGCCCGGGACCTGCTGCGCCGGGCGCTGGCCCTCGACGGGGACCACGAGGAGGCCCTGGCGCTCCGGGCGCTCTTGAAGCCGAGGGCGGCGGCGCCTAAGATGCAGTTCGCGAGGAAGGGATCCTCGTGGTGGGAACGCCTGAAGGAACTGTGGCGAAGGAAGAAGGGGCCGTGACCGGCCCGCGCTTCCGAAAGGGGGACCAGATGGCAAGCGCCTATGTGCTGATCGAGGCGGCGGCCGGCACCATCCTGAGCATCCTGAAGACCCTGCGCCAGATCCCCGAGGTGAAGGAGGCCCACGCGGTCACGGGCACCTACGACCTGATCGCCCGGGTCGAGGCGGAGGACATCAACGCCCTGGGGCGGGTCTCCTACGCGAAGATCCAGATGATCGACGGGGTGCTGCGGACCATCACCTGCAACGTCATCGAACTGGACTGACGCCGCGGGGTCGGGGGGAATCCGGGATGTTCCTGGCCAGGGTCGTGGGAACCGTGTGGTCCTCGGTGAAGTGGGACGGCCTGTCCGGGCTCCGCCTGCTGCTGGTGCGGCCCTATCACCTCGAGGACCTGCGGGACCGGGAGGCGGGGGGGGGCGAGGTCCCGCCGGCCCGGGTGGAGGACGGGGTCGTGGTGGCCGACATCCTGGGCGCCGGGCCGGGGGAGGACGTGATCGTGGCCTATGGCCATGCGGCCCGGGTGGGGATCGAGCCGGACCTCCAGGCGGGGGAATCGCCCCATCATCCCGTGGACGCGGCGGTGGTGGCCATCGTGGACCGCATGCACGTGGCCTGGGAGGGCCCGGGAGGAGGCGGGGGATCGTGACAGCAAGGGTGATCACCGAGACCGAGATCGAGGCGCTGGCACGGGACGGTGTGGTCGAGGTCCGGCGGGGCATGATCGTCACCCCCCTGGCCCGGGAGCATGCCTCCCGGAAGGGCATCCGGCTGGTCTATGCTGGGGGGACGGTCCCCTCGGCGGAGGACCTGCCCCGGGATCCGGGGACCGGGCGGAAGGGAGTCCTGGTGGACGAGGCCCTCCGGCAGCGGATTGCCGACGTGGTGGTCCAGGCGATGACCGAGCGGTCGGTGCAGGCCGCCCGGACGATCTCCCCCCACTCGCCGCTCCAGGAACCGGGAGTGGCGGATCGCCTGGCGGAGGCGGCGGCCCGGGAGCCCCAGCGGGCGGTGATGGTGGCCACCGGCACCAACCGGCCGGGGATCGCCGCCGCGATCTCCCAGGCCATCAGCGCCTGCGGCGTGGACATCCAGGACCTCTCCCAGACCGTGGTGGGGGACTTCTTCAGCATGATCTTCATCCTGAACCTCGACACGATGACCCAGGGCCTCTCCTTCAAGGCGTTCAAGCAGCGCCTGGAGGAGGCCGGGAAGTCGGTCGGGGCCGAGGTGATGGTGATCCACGAGGCCATCCTGAAGGCGATGCACCGCCCGTGAGGACTTCGCCGCACCGCGTCGCCGGCGACGGGGAGGAACCGTGATCTATCGTCCCGAGGAGGTGAAGGAGACGCTCCGGATGGTCGAGGTGGAGCACCTGGACATCCGGACCGTCACGATGGGGATCAACCTGCTGGGGTGCCCCGCCAAGGACCCCGAGACGGTGGGGGACTACATCCATCGGCGGGTGGTCGGGCAGGCCGCCCGGCTGCGCCAGGCCGCCGCCGAGGTCGAGGAGATGTACGGGATCCCCATCGTCAACAAGCGAGTCAGCGTGACCCCGGTGTCCCTGGTCCTGGAGGGGGCCCCGGAGGCCTCCTACCGGGCCGCGGGGCAGGCCCTGGAGCGGGCCGCGCTGGAACTGGGCATCGACTACATCGCCGGCTACTCGGCCCTCGTGCACAAGGGGGCGACGCCCGGGGACGCCCGGCTGATGCGGAGCATCCCCGAGGTGCTGGGGGAGACGACCCGGGTCTGCTCCAGCGTGAACCTCGCCTCCTCCCGGGCGGGGATCAACATGGAGGCCGTGGCGGCGATGGGGGAGGTCATCGTCGAGGCGAGCCGCCGGATCGAGCACGGGGCGGCCTGCGCCCGGCTGGTGGTCTTCGCCAACGCTCCGGAGGACAACCCTTTCATCGCCGGGGCGATGCACGGCGTCGGGGAGCCCGACGTGGTGATCAACGTCGGCGTCTCGGGGCCTGGGGTGGTGCTGGCCGCCATCGAGCGCCTGCGACACCTGGAGCAGCGGCTGGACCTGGGGACCCTGGCCGAGACCGTGAAACGGATGGCCTTCAAGATCACCCGGGCCGGGGAAC
>Ga0302250_1002320_pt1 | contig 12071 bp, 10 predicted proteins | sample AAG_RA_Asp_MG_FD_193536 | JGI IMG/M metagenome (GOLD analysis project Ga0302250, IMG submission 193536) | Enriched activated sludge microbial communities from anaerobic digester in WTTP, New Holstein, Wisconsin, United States - AAG_RA_Asp | ecosystem: Engineered > Bioreactor > Anaerobic >... | reverse complement strand
GGGTGACGAGGCAGTTATCCAGGTATACGAGGACACGACCGGCCTGACGCTGGGCGAGGCCGTGGAGAACACGGAGACGCCGCTCTCGGTGGAGCTGGGCCCGGGCCTCCTCTCCTCCATCTACGATGGCGTCCAGCGCCCGCTGCCGGTCTTGAAAGAGATGAGCGGCGATTTCATCGGCCGCGGCATCACTGCACCGGGGCTTGACCGTAAGAAGAAGTGGGAGTTCTCGCCTTCCGTGAAGAAAGGCGACAAGCTCGGGCCCGGGGACATCATCGGCACGGTACGAGAGTTCCAGTTCGAGCACCGCATCCTCGTTCCCCCGAAAGTCGCAGGCACCGTCACGGAGATCCGGTCCGGACCGTTCACGGTCGAAGAAATCGTCTGCGTTCTCGACAACGCGACAAAACTCAGCATGATGCATACCTGGCCGGTCCGGATCCCCCGGCCGCACACAAAGAAGCTCGACCCCCTCCTGCCCCTCATCACCGGACAGCGGGTCTTCGATTGTATGTTCCCGGTCACGAAGGGCGGCACCGCGATGATCCCGGGCGGTTTTGGTACGGGCAAAACGGTCTCGGAGCAGACACTTGCGAAATGGTCGGACACACAGGTCGTAGTCTACATCGGCTGCGGCGAGCGGGGCAACGAGATGACGGACGTGCTCGCGGAATTCCCCGAGCTCGTGGACCCGCGTACACAACTCCCACTCATCCAGCGGACGATCCTGATCGCCAACACCTCCAATATGCCGGTGGCCGCCCGCGAGGCCTCGATCTACACGGGCATCACCATTGCGGAATACTTCCGGGACATGGGGTATGACGTGGCGCTGCTGGCCGATTCGACCTCACGCTGGGGCGAGGCGCTGCGTGAAGTCTCGGGCCGGCTCGAAGAGATGCCGGGCGAGGAAGGCTATCCTGCCTACCTCGCCACCCGGCTCTCGGCCTTCTACGAGCGGGCGGGACGGGTCATCTGCCTCGGGAGCAGGGAGGGGGCAGAGCGGACCGGTTCGGTCACGGTCGTTGGAGCAGTCTCACCGCCCGGCGGGGACTTCTCGGAACCGATCACGCAGAACACCCTTCGGGTTGTGGGAACATTCTGGGCGCTTGACACAAACCTCGCCTACCGCCGGCACTTCCCGTCCGTGAACTGGATCAAGAGCTACAGCCTCTACCTTGACTGCATCGCGGAGTGGTACGACAGGTCCATTGCCCACGACTGGCGGGAGCTCCGGGAGCAGGCAATGTACCTGCTCCAGAAGGAAGTCGAGCTGCAGGAGATTGTCCAGCTCGTTGGCCCCGATGCCCTGCCCGACAGCGAGAAAGCAATCCTCGAGGTGACACGGATGATCCGCGAAGATTTCCTCCAGCAGAGCGCGTACAGCGACACCGACTCGTTCTGTCCCGTGGAGAAACAGTACATGATGCTGAAGGTGATCATGACCTACTACGAGCAGGTGAACCTGGCAATGAACCGGGGCGTAAGCCTGCGGCAGGTGCAGGCGCTCCCGCTCCGGGCAACCATCGGGAGGATGAAAGAGGCGGCCGATGCGGAAGCGGTCCGGAAGATGATCGATGAAGTGACTGCTGCGGTGTCGCATCTGGAGGTGGAGCGATGAAGGACTCTTCCCTCCTGACCAAAGAATACCGGACCATCGAGTACGTCTCGGGACCGCTCATCTTTGTCTCCGGCGTCCTTGGCGCATCGTACGGCGAGATTGTGAAGATCACCTTAAAGGACGGCGAGGTCCGGACCGGGCAGGTTCTCGATATCTCCGAGGAGCATGCGGTTGTCCAGGTCTTCGAGGGCACGCGGGGGATCGATCTTGTCGGGACAACCGCCCGGTTCATTGGCGAGCCGGCACGGATCACGGTCTCCAAGGACATGCTGGGCCGGATCTTCACGGGCGTGGGAACGCCCCGCGACGGCGGTCCGGAGATCATACCGGAGGCGGTGCTCGACATTGCCGGTGAGCCAATCAACCCGTCGGCCCGTGACAAGCCCGCGGATTTCATCCAGACCGGGATGTCGGCGATCGATGGCCTCAACACCCTTGTCCGCGGGCAGAAGCTGCCGATCTTCTCCGGCTCCGGCCTTCCCGCGAGCAAGCTCGCCGCCCAGATCGCCCGGCAGGCAAAGGTCCGGGGCGAGGGCGAGGAGTTCGCGGTGGTCTTCGTTGCCATGGGGATCACGCACAAAGAAGCCTCGTTCTTCATGCAGGACTTCGAGCGGACCGGGGCGCTCGATCGCGTTGTCTTCTTCATGAACCTTGCCGACGACCCCACAGTCGAGCGGCTCGCGGCGCCGCGGTGCGGCCTTACGGTTGCAGAGCACCTCGCCTTTGCCCACGACCTTCACGTGCTCGTGATTTTAACGGACATGATCAACTACTGCGAGGCGCTCCGCGAGATCTCGACCGCCCGCGAGGAGGTGCCGGGCCGGCGCGGGTATCCCGGCTACATGTACACCGACCTCGCTTCCATCTACGAACGGGCCGGGCGGCTGAAAGGGAAGAAAGGCTCGATCACGCAAATCCCGATCCTCACGATGCCTGACGATGATATCACTCACCCGGTGCCCGACCTCACGGGCTACATCACGGAGGGGCAGATCGTGCTCTCGCGTGACATCTTCCGGCGCGGGGGAGATCCGCCGGTCGATGCCCTGCCCTGCCTCTCGCGGCTCATGAACCTCGGGATTGGCCCGGGAAAGACCCGCGAGGATCACCGGGGCGTTGCCGACCAGCTCTATGCCAGCTATGCGTACGGCCGCGACCTGCGCCGGCTTGTGGCAATCGTGGGCGAGGAAGCGCTCACCGATCTTGACCGGAAATACCTGAAGTTCGCGGATGCCTTCGAGCGGCAGTTCATCACGCAGGGGGATGAGGACCGGGCTATCGAGACCACGTTTGCGATTGCATGGGACCTCTTCTCGACCCTGCCGGTGGATGAGCTGAAACGGATCAAGCGCGAGCACATCGCGAAATATCACCCGGCCGCACAGGAAGTGACTGCGCAGCAGGAGAAGAGCGAAGGGAGCTGAGCGGAGATGGAGCAGGTCAAGCCCACGCGGATGGAGCTGATGAAGAAGAAGGCGCAGATCAAGCTTGCCGAGCAGGGCCGCGACCTGCTGCGGGAGAAGATGGACGCGCTCATCCAGGAGTTCTTCAAGATCCTCTCCAGCGTATCGGACTCCCGCGACGAGCTTGACCAGATCTCCCGGGCTGCCGATCTTGCGCTGATGATCGCGGCCGCAACCGATGATCCGGTGACCCTGCGTTCTGCTTCGTTTGCCACCCGGCGTTCCATCACGGTCGGCATCAGCGGCAAGAACATCATGGGCGTGCCTGTCCCGGTCATCGAGAAGAAACGCGTATCCAAGAGTATGCTGGAGCGGGGCTACGGGATCATCGCGACCAGTGCACGGATCGATGAGACAGCCGAGCGGTACGAAGTGGAGCTCGACCTTCTCATCAAGCTGGCCGAGACCGAGACTGCCATGCGCCGGCTCGGGGCGGAGATCCAGATGAACCGCCGGCGCGTCAACGCGCTCGAACAGATCCTGATCCCGGAGCTGAGGAGCCAGGCAAAATACATCAAGAACGCAATCGAGGAACGCGAGCGTGAGGATTTGTTCCGGCTCAAGAAAGTGAAGAGCCTCTTAGAGAAGAAGAAAAAGAAGGCGAGGGAGAAGAAACGAGATACGATCGAATAAAAGATCGATTTTTCAATCTTTCTACAGCTCGAAAAACTCGATTACGACCTTTTTTGTAGAAAAACCCAACAGGTTAATTAGAAGAGGAAATAGATAAACCACAAGGGATGTTCCATGGTCAAAGAGATGCGTCCACACACTCCGCTGATGTCAGTTCCACGTATCGAATATTTACGTGTTCAAAATTATCGGGCGCTTCATGATCTCGAATTAAAAAAAATAACTCCGCTTACTGTGTTTCTTGGCCCAAATGGAAGTGGAAAATCGACAATATTTGATGTATTTGCGTTTCTTTCGGAATGCTTTACTGTAGGCTTACGGAAGGCATGGGATAAACGAGGGAGGTTTAAGGAATTACGCTCCCGTGGTGCGGATGGTCCAATTGTTATTGAGTTAAAATATCGGGAAAAGCAAGGTGAACCCCTAATTACCTATCATATCGCAATTGATGAAAGGGAAAAAGGACCGGTGATATCTGAGGAGTGGTTACAATGGAGAAGAGCAGAATCAGGTAAGCCTTGGCGATTTTTAGATTTTAAAAATGGTTCTGGACAAGTCGTTACGGGAGAAATGCCTGATGAGCAAGATAAAAGAATGGATGAAGCACTTGAATCTGCGGAATTCATTGCAGTGAACACTTTAGGGCAACTTGCAAAACACCCGAGAATAACCGCACTTAGACGTTTTATCTCGGATTGGCATCTTTCTTATCTAAGCGCCGATGCAACAAGAGGAAAACCAGAGGCAGGTCCCCAAGAAAGACTATCTTCGGTTGGGGATAATTTGCCAAACGTCATTCAATATTTAAAAGAACAACATCCTGATAGATTGGATTACATATTAGGTATATTAAGAAAACGAGTCCCCAAACTTCAAGATGTTGGTGCGGAAATTCTCGCCGATGGAACCCTCCTATTACAAATCAAGGATGCTCCATTTGAACGACCAATTCTTGCAAAATTTGCATCTGACGGGACCCTCAAGATGCTTGCATATCTCGCACTTATTTATGATCTCAATCCACCACAACTCATAGGAATTGAAGAACCTGAAAATTATCTGCATCCAAGACTTCTTGTTGGATTAGCAGAAGAATTTCGAAATTCGTCATCAAGATCGCAGCTATTGGTTACCACGCACTCTCCTTTTTTTGTCAACGGTCTGAAACCTAAAGAATTGTGGGTATTGTATCGTGATGAAAAAGGTTTTACGCGAGCAAAAAGTGCATTTGATATGAAGGGAATTCCGGAATTTATTAATAATGGTGCCCTTCTCGGACAGTTATGGGCTGAAAACTATTTTGAAGTCGGTGATCCTCTGACAAATGCAGGGGGACCAAAAAACACCGCCCAAATACCACTAACTGTTGATCAGGGATAAAATGCATTTTGAATTCCTCGTTGAAGAGCCCTCAATGGAATCCGCTTTGAATAATTTACTTCCAAAAATTCTCGACCTCAAGACCGATTCTTATTCGATCAGGACTTTTCAGGGGAAATTTGATCTTTTATCGAAACTTCCCCAAAGGTTACAAGGATATAAACAATATCTCACCGAGAATGATCGAATTGCCGTATTAGTTGACAGAGATAATGACGATTGTATTAAGTTGAAACAAAAACTTGAAAAATTTGCCCTCGATGCACAGTTAACAACAAAAAGTTCGGTAGGTGCAGCGGGATTATTTATTGTTTTGAATAGAATCGTCATCGAAGAGCTGGAATCGTGGTTTTTGGGAGATTTATATGCAATTAAGTTCGCTTTCCCGGATATTTCCAATAATTATGTTACCAAAAACAAGAATCTAAACCCCGATGAGATTGCAAAACCCTCGAAAAAGTTGGAATTAATTTTGCAAAGATATCAGCATTATTCAAATGGAATGCCGAAGATTGAAGTTGCTGAAAAAATTTCGAAACATATGATTCCTGAAAGAAATAAATCGAAAAGCTTTCAGGTTTTTTATTCCGGTCTTCGATCATGCTATTCGCATCAAAGATAATTGATATGTTTATCACTCGGATTTTCGAAGTCATTATTTCAAGATTTTTGAGATCGTGAATTGCCATGGCAGCGAACTCCAGCATCGAATGGACAGAAACAACATGGAACCCGGTCACCGGGTGCTCCAAGATCAGCCCGGGATGCAAGCACTGCTATGCTGAGCGGATGGCTCTCCGGCTCCAGGCAATGGGCCAGCCGAATTACCGGAACGGATTTCAAGTAACCCTTCATGAGCGGATGCTCCCCCTTCCTCTTGAGTGGAGAAAGCCCCGGATGATCTTTGTCAATTCAATGAGCGATCTCTTCCACAAGGATGTTCCGACCCCGTTCATCAGGAAAACATTTGATGTCATGCGAAAGGCATCGTGGCATACATTTCAGGTTCTCACCAAACGCTCTGATCGATTCCGGGAAATCGAGCAATCGATCACGATACCAAAAAATGTCTGGCTGGGCGTCAGCGTTGAATGCGAGGATTATCTCTATCGTATCGATGATCTCCGGGCAACAAGTGCTCCAGTAAAATTTCTCTCGCTCGAACCATTGATCGGTCCGCTTCCGGGTCTGAACCTTGAAGGGATTGACTGGGTCATTGTTGGTGGCGAGTCCGGGCCCGGGGCACGGCCGATGCAGGAAGAATGGGTCACTGATATCCGCGATGTTTGTCTTGCATCAAACGTCCCATTCTTTTTCAAGCAGTGGGGTGGCGTATTCAAGAAGCGTGCAGGCCGGATCCTTGAAGGCCGGACCTGGGACCAGATGCCGGCTACAGTATAGGATGGAGTCCGCATTTTACCGACGGTGACCGACGGAGAAAATACTTCTCCGGGCCTTACTAAGAATCCTCAGATCCAAACTCTTCAAAAATACCCGTGACAGGTTAGATACCTGTGACGGGTCACTGACCTGTCACGGGTCGATGCATCATCAGGTCAGAGGGGGGAGAAGAGGCGTTTTCTCTTTTTGGTCTGCCGTAAGTCGAAGAACCTATTGGGCTCTTTTCCTGCTTCCCCTCTGATGAAGGGTCGCACGTCGTAGCCTCTCGATGCCGGAAAGAGTGTGAGGGTGTAAATCCGAAAAAAGCGGGCGTAATTCGGGAAAATGAGGGTGTAATTATTTCGAAGTCTGCGGAAATCGCCCGGATTACCCGATCTGGGCCCGCTGCGTGCCCCAAAAAATCCCTAAATAGCGCTAATACAGGGGAATAACTCAGGGTCGGACATACTGTGGGCTGCCGGGGATGGAAAAACAAGGGTTCTGGATCAGGTCCCGGAACCGGTTTTCCACTCACTCCCCCTTCTTCTCCCCCTCCCCCGCCGGCCGGGCAAACGGCTTGTACGGCACCCCGCCTCCTTCGTAGAACTTGCTGAAGAATTCCACGAGATGGAGACGCATCGAGTGGATCGAAGGAGAGAACATCGCAAGCACGATGTTGAGGGCATGCAGCAGGAGGGCAACGATGATGCCGATGATGGCGATCTCGAATGCCCCGCCAAGCCGGTTGGCAACGATCGCGAGAATGACCGAGGCCATGCCGATTGCCATCAGCCGGGCGTACGAGAGGATGTTCCCTACCGTGCTCATCACTTCGATGGTGCCGAAGATCCCGGCCCCCAGAAGGATGAGCGGCAGGGCAACGATGACAAGAGCGATGGCCGGGTACATGGCAACTTCCGGCAGGAATCCCGCGAGGGTAGTGATCAGGACGATCAGTGCCACGATCATCAGCAGCATGCCGCACTTCTCGTACAGGTGCTTACGTTTCTTCGTGATGACCGCGTTCCGGATGCCGATGACGAGACCGAGGAGGACGTGGATGACACCCAGCAGGATCGCGAGTACGAGCATCGGGATCATCGCGTCCACCCGGTTCCACGTGATGCCAAGGAAATGGACCGGGTGGAACCAGCCCATGTGCTCGCCGAAATCGCCGAAGAATTCGCCAAAGAGGTAGCCAAAGAAGATGGCCGGGATCGATGAGATGATCAGGATGTCGGCAAGGCTCCGGGCAAATGCCATGGCCCGGAACCTGTGCCGGATCACGAGCGCGAAGGCGAGGATGACGAGCCCGTACCCGATGTCCCCGACCATGATCCCGAAGAAGAGCGGGAAGAAGATCGCAAGGATGGGGGACGGATCGAGCTCGCGGTACCGCGGCGGTGTGACAAGCTGCATGATGAACTCGAACGGTTTCACCCAGAAGGGATTGTCATAAAAGACCGGGGCACTCTCCATGTCCTTCTCGCTTGTCGGAAGCTCGCAGAGGACAACCCGACCGCTGAACCGGGCTTTCAGCTCCTGCTGGGTTTTCTTTACGTGTTTTTTGGGGATCCATCCCATGATCACAAACGCATACTCGGACTGCCCGAAGTTCCGGTACGCCCCGAGTTCGCAGTGGATATTATCGAGATAGGTTTTCAGGACAACGAGCTCCTGGTACCATGTTGCAGAGAAAGCGAGGAGTTCACGGTCGATCCGGGCTATCTCGTCCTGGGCCCGGAGCCGGCTGTCCTCGAGAAGGGCATACATCTCGTAGAACGGTCGGCCGGAATATTCCTTTGGCAGGCGGACCTCGTTCACGTTCACGGAGTAGATGAAGGAGTGGATCTCTTCGGAAAATTTCTTGGGAAAGACCATGATGGCCGCAAGGGTCTCTGCATCGACCGTTGTTGAGGTCATCTCGAAACGATCACCCGTGATTGCGAGGAGTTCCTTTTTGATCAGGTCCAGGACATCCTTGTGCTCCTGCTGGATGAGGAGGATCGTGACCTCGAAGCCTTCGAGCACGGGGAGTTCCTTTTCGATCGGCTGGATGATGTCGAGGACCTTCTCGTACCGGTTCAGGTTTGTTACCGAGAGCACGAGTTCGCCTTTCTTTGCCGCAAGCTCCCGTGTCGTCGTCTCGAGCGTGTGGATGATCTCGCGGCTCCGGGCAAGGATCTCCTTGTAGGTCATTGACGAAAGGGAAGCCCTCAGCGCATCCTGGGCGGTTTCATCGTCTGCGGTAATTGGAAGGGTTGAGAGGATTGCGCTGATGGTGGCAAGGACCGAGGAGATTTCTGCCGTCTCCTCCTGCCGCACGCTGTCAAGGCGGATCTCCTCCTTTGAGACAAGCTCGGTTGCTTTCTCAAGGTGGACCGTGCCTGCCTGGTACAGGAAATCCACTACCTGCCCGAGATCCTCCCGGGGTCCGACCACCTGGATCCGTTTCATCGCTTGGAGCATACGGCCCTCCTGTCCCTTGTGCCCCTCACTGCTCCCCGGTCACGTACCTAACGATCGCATCGGCAGCAGCGGGAATGTTTTTCTCCGCCCGGGCTATTGCCGCGGCGGTATCCTGCTCTGCTGCCCTCTTCAGCTCTGCGATCTCGGTCTCGGTCCTCCCCCGTTCCGTCCAGTAGACCTTTTCCGCGGAAGTCTTTGCCATGCTCTCAGCCGTGCAGACGAGATCATCGGCCTCGCTCTGTGCTGCAGCGATCATCGCGGCGGCGTTTTTTCTCGTCCCCTCGATCCGGGATCCCAGTTCCTGCTCTTTGTCCCGGATCTGCTGCAGGAGCGTCCGTTCGGTATCCATCTCCCCTTCCCCGTTATAGTCCGTGCTTCCGTTTCAGGATCGAGGTCACCCCGCACGAGGGTCTCTGTGCAGGAGACGACTCGTTATCGCCCTGCTCCCCGGTCCGTAAAAGTCCCTTCGCCTTCAGTGCTGCATCCTCAATCCGCTTGCGGCAGCGCCCGACTGCCGCGTCCTGCAGTGCACCGATCGTTTTCATGAGGTCCTGTGCCACACCAGCACCTCCTTCGGAAATGATCAATTGCCTATACCGTGCCATGGGGATATAAACCTTGTTGAAGCTCTTCTGTCCATGGCCAATGGACGGTAATTCATTAAACATCCTGGGTCAGATGTATAATCATCAACGGGCAGACCGCCCTCCTGATCGGTTTTTTGGAGAGAGAACATGGACATGCTGGCAAACGTTGGGCTTCTCATCATCTTTATACTCGTGCTCATCCTCCCGTTCCGGGTGAAATATATCGAGTGTAATCTCGAAGCATTCCTCTTTGTCTGTGGTGTCGTCGCGCTGACCCTTTCCGGGTTCATCACCCTTCCCGGGGAGCAGACCGGCTGGAGCATCGCGATCGTTGAGGAGGCGCTCTTCTCCTCGCTGAACATCGCAAGCATCTGGGGCATCCCTGTCGGGATCGTCCAGATCGTCCTCCTCTTCGGTCTCCTGATCTACTTCTTCCACCACCGTATGCAGGAAGCGATTGTCGGTATGGTTGACCGGATCCCGCTGAAATGGATAGTCTTTCTCCTCATCGTCGGGCTCGGCCTGGTTTCAAGCATCATCTCCGCAATCCTTGCCGCGATCATCCTGGTCGAGATCGTCAACGCCCTGCCGATCGTGCAGAAGGCCAAGGTGGAGGTGACCGTTGTCTCCTGTTTCTCCATCGGCCTCGGGGCGGGCCTTACCCCCTTAGGGGAACCCCTGTCCACGATCGTTGTCTCGAAACTCTCGGGCGCCCCGTATTATGCCGGGTTCACCTTCCTCTTCGACCGGCTGGCCCTCTTCATCATCCCGGCCGTCCTTGCGCTCGGGGTCGTCGGGGTGGTCCTCTTCTCCCGGAGCCACACCGGCAATGAGAAACTTGAATGTATCGTCCAGCGCGAGTCGCTCAGAGAGATCTTCCTCCGGGCCGGCAAGGTGTATCTCTTCATCATGGCCCTTGTCTTCCTGGGGGAGGGGTTCAAGCCGCTGATCCTCCAGTATATCATCAGCATCCCGTCAGCCGGCCTGTACTGGATCAACATTGTCTCAGCAGTCCTTGACAACGCGACCCTTGCCGCAGCAGAGATCAGCCCGGCGCTCTCCGCCCAGCAGATCACAAGTGCTCTCATGGGCCTGCTCATTGCCGGCGGGATGCTCATCCCCGGGAATATCCCCAACATCATCGCGGCCTGCAAGCTGGGGATCACCAGCAGCGAGTGGGCAAGGATCGGCGTCCCTCTCGGCCTTGCGCTGATGGCAGTCTTCTTTGCCATCCTCTTTGTCCCGGCCTGGCTTGGCTTTGCGTGATATTCATGAGGGTGGAATGCCCAGATCAATGATACCTATGAGCGATGCGGGCGGGAACATGGCGGTGGCAGAGAAGGTTGAACAGGAGATTGCACGATTGTCCGATCCCTCCCTTGATGTCCGCCACGCTGCTGTTGCGGCCCTCCAGGAGATCGGGGAGCCGGCGGTTGTCCCGCTTCTTAAGGAACTTGCGGAAGCAGGAGACAATGACCGGCGCTGGTACGCAGCGGTTGCCCTCTCCCGGATCGGTGTTCCCGCCATCGCACCGCTCATTGAATCCATGAAGGCCAACCCGGCGCAGGCATTCCGGCGCTATGGTGCAGCAGCACTGGGGGAGATGGGGGCAAAAGCTGTTACTCCGCTCATCGATGCCATGGCGTCCGATGAGGCAGAGTTCCGTGGTTTTCTTTCGCAGGCGCTCTGTCGGATTGGCACCCCCGCCATCGAGCCCCTGCGGCAGCGGCTGCATGATGCGGACGAGATTGTCCGGTCCTGTGCCACGCTCACGCTCTGGAAACTGGGCGAGGCGGGCGTGCCGGTCATTGTTGAAGACGCCAGAAAAGAAGACTAAAGAAGGTTAAGGGAATTGTGCCCCGGGGGATCCGGGGCAGGGCCAATAGTTCTATTCTGCCGGTGCTGCCGGAGTTTCACTGGCGGCAGTCGGCGGCACGGTGTGCCCTTTCTTCCGTGAATCAAGCCATTCGGAGAGCTGCCCCATCAGCGAGAGCACCGCGGGCATGATGAAGATCGCGCCCGTCAGGGAGAACCCGACTGCGATCAGGGTCGAGATGCCGAAGTTGCTGATGATGGGGAAGGTGGCAAGGCAGAGTGCCGAGAACCCGAAGAAGGTTGCAAGGCCCGAAACCGTGATGGCGCTGCCGATCTTCTGGACGCTCTCCTGGATTGCGGCAATCGGGTTGTGCAGCCGCTCCTCCTCTTCGGCATAGCGCTCCATCACAAGGATGGTGTACTCGGCGGCGACACCGATCGTCATGGACCCGAGCGTTGCCGTCAGCGGAGTGTAGGTAAGGCCGATGAGGTACATCATCACCGCGTTCCAGCCGACAACGAAGATGATCGGGATGATCGGGGAGACCGCGTGGAGGTGGCGGTATACCAGGATCAGGAACGCAAAGACGAAGATGAAACCGAGCAGGGTCATCTGGTCCTTGGACTCCGACATTGACCCGAGCAGGCTGGTGTACAGGTCGAAGCTCCCTGCCGGCACCACCGTGATCCCGATAGGCGGTTCGAGGAACTCGATCTCCTTCT
>Ga0302250_1002317_pt1 | contig 12079 bp, 9 predicted proteins | sample AAG_RA_Asp_MG_FD_193536 | JGI IMG/M metagenome (GOLD analysis project Ga0302250, IMG submission 193536) | Enriched activated sludge microbial communities from anaerobic digester in WTTP, New Holstein, Wisconsin, United States - AAG_RA_Asp | ecosystem: Engineered > Bioreactor > Anaerobic >... | reverse complement strand
CAGTCGTTTCCCCACCAGATCTTTAGGTTCCTTGATGTCGTGTCTCGCAACCAAATAATAGGAGCCGCCCAGATGATTGTTCGCCACGACCACAATGGGAGCGCCTTTCGGAAAGGCGCGCATGACGCGGACAAAACCGATATAGCCCACGTCCATCTGCCCGGCGGCCATCGATTCCGGCACCTTGGCATTGCCGATCACATTGACCTTGAGCCCCAGTTCTTCGTAGATCCCCGCATCCTTGCCCACCACTGCTCCGGTCATGTGGTCGCAGTTGTAGTAGCCGAGCTTGATGACGTAGTCCTTATCGGTCTTCTGGTCCTGCCCCCTGGCCAGGCTTGTCAGGCCAAGCCCGTAACCGGAAACCCCAAGTCCCACGGTCGTCGCCGTAGTCGCCTTCAAGAAGTCTCGCCTGGTAATTGTCATAATCACTGCCTCCTTTAACAGCAGTCTTCCATCCCTTCTCCGAAGAGGTCGACGAGTTGGTTGTTTTCGATCCGAAAAACCGCAAAGCCGGTCTTGTTGCCTTTGGAACCCTGTACGATGAATTCCATGGGCGGCTTCTTGTCGATGTCTTTGAACTGGATGATCTGGTCCTCGATAGGGGCCGGAACCTCATTGGTGGCCAGGAATCCCTCGTCGAGGTCGAGAATGACCCGCATCATGTTTTTCTGCTCACTCACCCGGTACATGACCAGCAAGTCTTCACGCCCGTCCCCATTCACATCACCGCGCGCAATCTTGATGAGCTCGAATCCCGGACAAGCCCGTTCGAAGTGCTGCAGCAGCGCTCCGCCGACGGCCCGATCAACTGCCTGCTTGGAAAGCTCTCCTCCGTGGTGGTCGCTGCAGGAGGCCATCAAGAAGACGGCTCCAATCGCTATCAGCAGAGTTCGCCGCTGCATGGGCGTCATGAGGGTACGAACCCCCTTCGTGCCAGCACCGGTCGCAGACGCGGCCACCAAGACCGGGCAAAGAGTGCCAGAATGATCCCGGAGCAGAGATACCGCACGATTTCCGGAGTCGAGAAGATCAGTATATTAGCCAGGCCAATGGTGCGGACGGTGCGGTCGTAACTGAGTTCCGGCAGAAAATCCGGCATCAGGAGGGCATTCGTCAGGTAGCCGATGGCCATGGAGGCGGCGACTACGCTGACACTGTAAATGAGCACCGTGCGCCGCCCGATGATCTTGGAGATGCTGATGAGCTCGGGAAGATTGGTGGCGGCTCCCGTCATGAGAAAGGTGATGGCGACTCCCGGTGCCGCGCCGGCGGCTACCACCGCCGCGATGAAGGGGATGTGCCCGACGGCGCAGACGTACATCACCGCCCCCACTATCCCGATCCCGACCAGCGAGATCATGCCGGGATTGCCCAGGTACTCATGGATATAGCTTTTGGGAACCAGGCCGAGGATCAGGCCGGCAAGAAGGACCCCGATGACGAGGTACTTGCTCACCATCACCCCGAGGTCCATAAAGCCCCAGTGCAAACCGGACAAGACCTTCTCAGAGAAACTGACGTTATCCTCACTCTCGAGAATCGGCGCCGCTTCCCCCGAGTCAAAGCCGGGTGCCTGCAACTCCGGCCCTCCCAGCGCGTTGCCCACCAGACCGATCACCACGGGAACGACGAAACCACCCACCAGGTAGATGGTGGCAATCTCCGGCCCCAGCAGACCATAGGCCAGGAGCACCGCCGCCGGGTTGATGATGGGAGTGGCCGTCATGAAGGCCAGGGTTGGCCCCAGGTAGGCCCCCGAATAGTACAGTCCCAGCCCCAGGGGAATGACCCCACAGCTGCAGATGGGCAGGAGCATCCCCGAGAGGGTTGCTTTAATGATGGAAGAAATCCTGGTATTGCCCAAGGCTCGTTGCCAGCAATCGGGCCTCACGAGATGGTGCAGCAGCCCCGCCAGGATAAAACTACCGACCATCCATGGGGAGGCATCGTTGAGGATCTCCAGGGTACCTTGCAGGACCTTTGCCGCCAAGTCGCTCAGCAGCAGCACCCGCAGCCCTCCTTTACGGCATCTTCAATCGCCTTTTCAATGATCTCCCCGGAGAGGGTGTCGAACTTTTTCCGACCGTTGATGATCATTGTACCCTTGGTCACCGTCCCGTATTTGCGAACGTAGTCAAAATCCTGTCCTGCCCGGTAGAGCTTGACTTCGACCTTGTCCGCATGCTTCGCCGCCGCCGCCTGGATGATCCGCCCGTACTCGTCACAGCACGGACAGGTATTGATGAACTCGACCTGAACCTTCGCCATCTTCGACCTCCTGTCAATCGCTATCCCAGAGTGAATTTCAGCCGCACCACAGGGCCTCAGTTATCATGAGAAGTTTCTCTAACACCAATTGGAAATTCCGATATACAACGGACTGGACGACAGGCAGAACCGATAAGACACCATCTGCCAGGTTTGCCTTCGGGATGAGTCTCCCGGTTTGGACCGGGCAGCGCGCTCAAGTCTTCTGCCGTACCAACCCGATGGTATGGTCTGTCGGTGGCAGCATCCGATAACAGGAAAGCACAGGGGGGCATATCAACTGCAAGCTTAATCCGGCCTCTGACGGCTGGTTCGGCAAGGATTGGTGCACCCTGAAAAGAAGGGCCTGTTATGAAGGGACCGAAGCCTATGAGGATACTGCGGCGAAAATCCCCGCCGGTCTCGCCCGGCGGCCTCTCCTCACCGCCTGGCAGGGTCAACCGCAAGCAGCCTTTTCGGCACCAGGGTAATGCGGGGAACTTTTTTGAGGGGGTTCTCGTCCACCAGGAGAACACAGCCGTAGGCTTCTTCGAGAGTGTCGAAGGTCAGCACCTGGGCCGGCTCGCCCATGCTGACGACATTTCCCTCCTTCATGAGCAGCAGGCGATCGGCATAGAGAGCGGCCAGGTTGAGGTCGTGGGATACCATGACCACGGTAACGCCGTCGTTGCCGCGCAACTCCGCCAGGAGGTCCATGATCTGGACCTGATGGGCCAGGTCGAGGGCCGAGGTGGGTTCGTCGAGGACCAGGAGCCGGGGCTGCTGACAGATGGCCCGGGCAATGAGGACCCGCTGGCGCTCGCCGGCGCTCAGGTGCTCGAGCCGGCGCGCAGCCAGGTGCGCCACGTGGGTAAACTGCATCGCCCGCCGGGCCGTTTCCCGATCCTGCTGCCGTTCGAGTCCAAGCCAGGGCAAATGCGGCGAGCGTCCCATGAGCACCACTTCCGCCACAGTGAACGGAATGTCCGCGGGCGCCGCCTGCGGCACCACCGCCACGACCTGGGCCAGCTTTCGCCCCGAATAGGCACGAAGCGGCCGTCCCAGAATCCGCACTGTCCCCTGCTGCGGTCTGACCGCCCCGAACGCCGTCTTCAACAGTGAGGTCTTGCCGGAACCATTGGGGCCAATGATGATGAAGAATTCGCCCTCCTCGACCGTCACCGAGATGTCGTTCAGGACCTTCCGGCGGCCGTAGGAGAGGTGGAGCTGGTCAAGGGTCAGGGCCGGCTTCATCGCTTGGCTCGCAGCAGCAGGTAAATGAACAGCGGCGCACCGATGAGGGCGGTGATCACACCCACCGGCAGTTCCCCCTGGGCAGGCAGAAAGCGAGCCAGAAGATCGCACCAGACCAGATAGGCACCCCCGCCGAGGATGCAGGCGGGCACCAGCACTCGATGGTCCGGCCCGAAGAGGAGTCGCAGCAGATGCGGCGTAACCAGCCCGACAAAGCCCAGCAACCCCGACTGGCAGACCGTCGCACTCACCATGAAGGAAGTCACCACCACCAGCACCAGGGAGATCGCCCGAACATTCACCCCCATGCTGGCAGCCATTTCCTCCCCCAGGAGAAGCAGGTTCATGGGGCGAGCCATGAAAAAGAGCAGGAAGAAGCAGGGTGCGAGGCAGGCCGCGAGGATCAGAGTCTGGGTTCCGTCGGAGAGGGAGAGGTCCCCCATGAGCCAGAAAAGGATATTGTGCAGGCGTGCGTCCTGAGTAAGGGAGAGCAGAAACATGATGAGCGACGAGCAGAAGGCGTTGACCATGACTCCGGCCAGGATCAGGGAATCCTGTTTGAGGGAGAGCCGTACCGAGGCGATGACGAGCACCAGAAAGAGGGTGGCCATGCTGCCGGCAAAGGCCAGCAGGGCAACTCCGGGAAATCGCGACAGGCCGAGCAGAATCCCGATGATGGCGCCGATCGCCGCGCCCCCGGAAATGCCCAGGATATAAGGTTCCGCCAGCGGATTGCGCAGCAGCGCCTGAAAGACGAGCCCCCCCAGCGACAAGGTTGCCCCCGCCAGGGCCGCGAGCAGGACCCGCGGCAGGCGAATCCGCCAGACGATGTTGGCCAGGGTCTCATCGGGACCTGCCGAGCCGATCAGCAGTGCGAAAACTTCCCGCAGGTTCTGCCCCGTGGAACCGATGGAAAGCCCCAGCCACACGCTGAGCCCCAGGAAGACAGCCAGTCCTGAAGAAACGGTCAGGATGCGTCGAGGAACTGACGGTGCCGTCACCACAACTCCGGATGAATGAGACGGGCGAGCAGTTCGAGGCCTTCCACCAGGCGCGGCGACGGACGGTCAAAGATATCTGATTCCACAATATGAATGCGGTGATTCCGTACCGCCGGCAGATTGCTCCAACGGTACCAGTCGTCCCGCACCGGTTCAAAGTCCTGGCCTCTGGTCATGGAAGTGATGATGATCACCTCGGGTTCCAAGGCCACCACCTGTTCCTTCGAGAAGCGGGGATAGGGCGTCGGACCGGCTGCGAGGTTGTGTCCTCCCGCCGTGGTGATGAGTTCGCCGATGCAGGTGTTCGTGCCCAGGGAGACAATAGGAACGATCCCGATTTGAAAGAAAATCTTCGGCCGTACCTGGGTCGTCGCCACCCGCGCCTTCACCCCTTCAATCCGCCCGCGCATCTTCGCCACCAGCACTTCAGCCTGGGCCTCCGCATGGAGGAGGCGCCCAATTTCAATAAGGGTACTCATCACCGTTTGGAGGTCCCGCGGATTGACGGCGTAGACGGGGATATTCAAGGCCTCCAGCTTCTCGGCCACCTCGCGGGGGTTGCCATCCCGGGCCCCGAGGCAAAGATCCGGCTTCAGCGCCACAATCCTTTCCAGGTCCAGGTGCACGTAGCTACCCACCTTGGGCAGTGCTCCCGCCTCCGGCGGGAAATCGCAGTGCTGAGTGACGCCCTGCAGGAGATGACCGGCACCCAGGGCGAAGACGATCTCGGTGATGCTGGGGGCGAGGGACACGATGCGCTTCGGCTCATCCGGCACCAGCACTTCCCGTCCCAGCTGATCCTTCACCAGCCCGGCCTCAGCCGCTGTTACCAGGAAAACCAGGACCAGGAGGAGAATCTTCAGTTGTTGCAGTATCATCGCCGGCTCTCTTTTCCACCCAACTTGATTCTCTCCTTGAGGGGCAGAGACATAGGCCATAATTTCTAACTGGTCAGTTGAAACTGAACCGGCAACACCACCCAGGTGGCCACGGCCCGGCCCCGGAATACGCCCGGCTTGAAGCGCCAGTGTCGGATGGCGTCCAGGGCGCTCTGTTCAAAATAGCCCGCGGGATTCGCCTCTAAAATGGAAGGCCGGGAAACGTGACCATCAGCTTCCACCAGGAATCTTAACACAACTTTGCCGCAAATGCCCTGCTTCCGTGCCCGCTGGGGATAGAGCGGTTCCACTCTATGCAAAGGCTGAGGGATCTTGTCCACCGCCTCGGCGTTGAACTCACGACCATGCAGGCCGGGTCCTCCTGAAGGGCCACCCGCCAAAGATTGACCGGCCCCTTCTCCCGGACTCCCCGCATCCGGCCCGCCTGCTCCTGCCGGTGCCGCCGTCGCCGCGGTATCCCCGGAGGTAAGCGCTGCCGAGGCGGCCGGCGCTTCCGGAATCGTGACGGGTGCGGGTCGGTCCGGTACCGGTTTGGGCACTGCCGGAGTGGGCCTCTTCACGGTCTTTGGAGCTGCCGGGCGCACCCGCTTGACCTGCTTGACGGTCGGCTGCGGAACCGGTGCCGGAGCCTGCTCAGGCGGTGCCGCGTCAGGGGCGGAAAGCTCCTGCGGAACGCCCCTCGCGGACCCTTCCGCGCAGCCGGCATCACCGGAGCCGCCCGAACTATCCCCCATCGCTACCAGATTCACGGTGAGAAAGGACTCCTGAAGCCTGGTCGGTGGCTGGAAAAACGCCAGCAAGACGACCGCGGTGGCTGCCAGAAGATGCGCCAGCACCGCCCCGCCCGCTCCCAGAATCACATCCATGGGCGCCATTCGAGCCGCCGGGCCCATCAGCAAGGGCGCATCGGATAATTCGAGGTCCGCCGGAAACGATGCGGTGAGTAACGGTTCTTGCTCCATGTTCAGCCCATCCAACATTGCTCAAGGTCCCTCGTCACCACTGTCAAGAGTGGCAGCCGCAGTCAGTCTACCCTCTCCCCACCCCTCACGCCTCTCGCCTCACCCCTCACTCCCCAACAACCACGCCATTCAACAGGGCGTTCAGGGCCATCTTCACAACGACCGGGATTTCGGGGGTGGTGACATAGTCTTTCCAAGCCTCGATCCACCTCCCCGCAATCTCATCGGCGATACTCCGACACCAGGTTTCAAACGAGGCCAAGTCAGTCACCTGGCCCCGTTCATAGGCATCGCTCAGGGCAAAAGCAGCCTCGATGAACGAGGCGTAGCGAGGCTGGAGAAGGAGTTCTTCGAGGCGGACGAGTCCCTGCCGCAGATTGTCCTGATACGCGGGACAGTCACAGCGGCTCAGCAGGCCGTGAAGGTCGAGATGCCGTTCCTGCATCCGGCGAAAGACCGACCGCCGATCGGCAATCCCGTTTTGCCGGTAGACAGCTTCCCTAACGCCGGCGTAGACGCTCCTGGCAATCAACTCGCCCATCTTGCAGTGCCCGCCGGTATTGTCGATGGGAAGACCGCGCCCCTCAACCACCAGGATTTCATCGGTCCCCGTGCCGGTGGCCTGGTGGCGCAGGGGGCTTGCGGCACTGCGCACGTCCAGATCCTGGAGAGCCGCCGTCTTGGCTTCCGTGGCACTGATAATCGCTCGCGTCCGGGCTCGCGCACTGAGCTTCATATTGGTCATGACCACGACATTGATGGTTCCCGGTTCATAGAACCGTCCTTCGTCCTCCGCCATGCGAACGGCGTTGGATTCAACCCCGGCGGTCACCAGGGCGTAGACGGCCATGGCTTTGAACTCGGCCTTTTGCACCGACAGGTTGCTCATGTCGGCCCCGGTAAAGAGAAAGCTGCTGTTTTCTCTGGTCTTGCCGAGGGCCTTGCAGATAAGGCTGCGCGACTCCTCCAGGCCGAGCCGGTGGGCAATCCCCCAGCAGGGAGGCGGGGTGTAGTGGTTGCCGACGGCCACAATTCCCTGCCGCTCGCCTTCGAGGGTCGAGGTCACGCGCATGGGTTCTTTGAATTCCACGACCAGGGTCTTATTGGGGAAATCAAAGATCCGGGTTTCATCCACTCTCGCCGACCGGACATAGCTCAGGGGAACCTCCAGGGGACGGGTGCGAAGCTGTTTGTCCTCGGAAACCCGCGTTTTCTCCCCGGTGAATTCCTCGTCGTAGATGGTTGCCGCCAGCCAGGCCACGAAATCGCCGGTGTGCACCGAGGCACGACAGGTCAGAGCGCAGGGGAAGTAATGAATCCTGCCCGTACGCACCGCCGTAACGTCCTTCCAGCCCGGCCCGACAAGAACCTTCTCCACCAGCTCCCGGTCCCCGCCACAGCCGTAGATCACCTGAGGATCAAACCGCTGCCACTCCTCGAGGGTCACTTCCACCACTTGTCCCTTCTTGCCGAATTGGGGCGGGATACCGCCGGCAGCGCGGATGAACTCGTTTTGAAAGGAATCCTCGCCGGGCGTCATCAGCTGCTCCCGCCCCATGATCCGCATCACCCGCCTGCGGTTCTCCGGGGCGATCTTTTCAATCTTACGGGTGATGTGCTGCAGCTCGTTCCGGATCTGGGCAACGATTTCTCCGGCCTCCGAGGGCCGGTCGAAAATCCCTCCCAGGGTCTCGATATTTCGGTATAGATCAGCGATCGAGCGGCATTCCAGGTCAATCAGGCGACACGACTGGCCGGCAAAGTGGTCGCGAACCTCCTGGTGGAGCGATGAGAGAAAGATCACATCGGGGTCGAGGGCTTCCAGTTGCGTCAGGGAGGGAGTCAGGAAGCCGCCCACGGTCACCTTTTGGTTCACTTCGGGCGGCAGCGTATCATGATAGGTAAGGCCGACGAGGCAATCGCCGGCCCCGAGCCGAAAGATCATCTCGGTCAGGGATGGCACCAGGGAGACCACCCTCTCGGGAGCCTTTTCCAGGACCACGGTCGTCCCGGCAGAATCGGTGAGGGTGACCGGGGCGGCAAACAGAGGCGTCCCGCTTCCCGCCTCCGCCAGGAGGAGAAGGGCAATCAGACATAGGGACTTCAATGGTGGACGCTTGCAGGTTCTCACGACTTCAGCTCCTCGCACCGGCTAGAAACGCATTTCGAGGCCCCCTTTGATGGTCCGTCCCGGCATCGGGTAGCCATTGACAAAGGCGTAGTTCAAATCCGTCAGGTTCTCCACGGCCAGAAAGCAGTTGAAGGCCTTGACCGGCGTCACGGAAAGCCGCGCCGAAAAGACGGCAAATCCGGATTGATCGATGGCCTGAGAGTAGGTGGATGAGCGATAATTCCAGTCCTCCTGCTGCTCTGCCCCATTGAAAACCCCAGTGATGGTGATGCTGACTTTCTCGGCCACGCTCAAATCGACCCCGCTCGTTACATTCCACAAGGGAACATAAGGGACCAGGTCGGAATTCAGGGTCTTGGCATAGGCAGGGTCCCGCAGTTTGCGCTCGGTGTAATAGGACAGATTGGCAAAGGGCCGCAGCGCCCAGGCGAGGTTCAGGAAGGAGAAGGGCTGCCGGTAGCTGACAGTGGCTTCGAGGGCGGAGAGGTCCGCCGCATCCACATTCCGATAGGTGATCCAACTGCAGTCACCGTCCACACAGGTCGGAAAGCCGTCGGAGATCCGATCGTACTCGTTTGTGTGAAACCATCCCAGGCCGACGGTCAGACCGGCATATTCAGCATCGACACCGAATTCATAGGTCATGCTGGTCTCGGGCTTGAGATCCGGGTTGCCGATATACTTGGCGTAGGAGCCGTGGGTGAAGCGGCCCGCCAATTGATCGGCAGAAGGAGCGCGGAAGCCGGTGCCGATCGCGGCCCGACCTGCCAACCAGTCGGTAACCCAGTACTTCGCCCCTGCCCGCCAGCTGACATGGTCGAAATCCTGGCTCCTGGAAGCCACTGACAACCCCGGCGTCGATTCGAGGTCTTCCTTCCAGAGATCATAGCGGAGCCCGAAGAGGAGTGAGAGGCGATCCCACGTCACGGTTTCCTCGGCGAGGAAGGCGTAGTTGTCGTAACGGCTGTTAGGGGTCCATGCCGATTCGACAGGAGCCGTGATCGCGTCCTGTTGAATCCCGTCCCACTCGAGGCCGAGCAGCAAGCGCCCGAACGACAGGGTGGGCAGCGTGAAACTGCCTTTCACCCCCTGCGTCGTGGTGTCGGTCGTGGTTGCATATTGGTACGAAGGGCTGTTGTAGTTGTACCGATCCAGGACATGGTAATAGCTGAGATGCCAGTTCAACCCGGTTTCGGGGTGAGCGCCGTCATAGGCCAATGAGCCGTACCGCCGCAGGTGGTTGGCAAAGTCATCCCTGCTGAGGGCGTAGGTCGGTCCCGGGCTCCCCACGTCCCAGGCCCGGAAATAATTCCCCACCGCAAACAATTTGTGATCGGGATGCGGGGCGGCAAGAAGGCTGAGAGAATAGGCTTCGTCGTTGTAGGCGGTGTTGGGATAGGTTCTGCCGCCGCCCATCTCGTAGTTGCCGTGATGGACGCCCCGGCCGGTGAGAGAGAATCCCAACTTGTCATTGAGAAGACCTCCGGAGACCTGGGCACGCCCCTTCAGGTAATCCCAGCTTCCCGATTCCAAAGCCACCTGGCCAGAAGGGGTTCCCGACCCCTTACGAGTGATGACGTTCACGACCCCGCCCATGGCTGCCGACCCATACACAACAGAACCCGGGCCGCGCACCACTTCCACCCGTTCCACATTTTCCAGGGGAATGACTGCAATATTTCCCGTGCCCGCCCGGTGACCGTCGATGAGCACCAGGACATGGCCCTTGACGTCGGTTCCGACGGTGTTGGTCCGCTGCCCCCGGATGGTCACGGAACTCAGGGCACCGGGATAGACTTGAAAGTGCTCCGGGAGCTTCTGGACGAGGAGCTCTGACAGATCATTGGCGTGGGATTCCTCAATTTCCCTGCGGGAGATTACCTCGACCGCGACCGGCAATTCTTTAGTGGGAGCGGGAATGGCCGTGGCGGTTACCACGAGTTCTTCAAGATTGGTCTGACCTGTCCCCTCCCGACCCGTACCAGCCAACGACGCGGCGGGTCCCGCTGCCGGGGACGGCAACCGGGGGTCAGCAGGCTCCTGGGCAACAGACACTGCGCCTTCGCCAACCAGCAAGAAAGCGAGCAGAACAACCACAGGCGCACGAGCGACAACCCAATCGAACATGGAATCTCCTTCTTCCCCCCCCAAAAAAAAATCCTTAGAGCCTTTCGCTCTAAGGATTGCACCCTGGTTCACTTGGTCCTGCCACGGTTCACCGGGTATCGCTCGTACCGGTTTCCCCAAAACCCCTCAGGCAGGTTTTCTGGCTCTCGGGTAATGACCTACTCTCCGCACCTTCCCATTGCGCCTGCAGCACAACAGTGGCTTTGCCGGATTTCGTCCCCGATTACAGCGGCGGGACCGCTCCCGACTTTCACGGGATTCCCTATTAAACTCAATCGTGCCTGATGGTCATACAACGATAGTCAGTTCTTGATACAAGGCGTTGGCGGACCTGTCAACCCCAAAGATCAAGAATCCGGCTGGAACTCCGCTTATGTCCGCATAAGCGGCGCGCTGCAGGTTGCAGAGGAAGGATGAGGTGAGGCGACTCTGGCAACGGTGACGGAAGCGTCTTGCAGAGATCAAGACCGCCGCGACTTTCCTGCGGGCAGGAGATTTTTCAGTTGACACGCACCGATGACTTGAGTAGGAGAGAAAGGGTAGTAAAAATTTGAGAGAGTTATCAGGCACCCTCAGGGGTTTAAAAGGGAATCCCGGGTAGTTCGGGAACGGTCCCGCCGCTGTAATCGGGGACGAAATCCGAAAATGCCACTGTCGCGCTTCGCCGTGACGGGAAGGCTCGGAGAGTAGGGTGATCCGAAAGTCAGAAAACCTGCCTGATCGCTGATGGAGCATCGGTACGTGGAAATGCCTGATGTCCGTTGAAGGATGAAGTGAACCAGGGTGCAATCCTTAGGGCGTACAGCTCTAAGGATTTTTTTTTGGCTGAACTTGCCGTTCAGCTCGGCACCGACCTCAGTGTTATCCACCAGTTACGAGTGGAACAGGCGGACTTGGGTTATTCTATGCCAGGGAGGACGAGATGAGTGGAAATGAGATGAGTGAACACGACCGATTGCTTGACATGTTCCCCCCACACACCTACGAACAATGGCGTCAAGACGTTGACAAGCAGCTCAAAGGAGCGCCGTTCGAGAAAGTGCTGGTGAAAAAGACCTACGAGGACATTGATATCCAGCCCATGTACTACCAGCGTGACGTGGAAGATCTGCCGCACATGGGAGCGTTACCCGGGTTTGCCCCCTTCGTGAGAGGCACGAAGGCCCTGGGACACGTGGTTGATCCATGGCTGATTGCGCAGGAAATCCCCTACGGAGACCCTGCTGAATTCAACCGTGCCGCCAAGGCGGACCTGGAACGGGGACAGAATGCTCTGAATGTGCCTCTGGATAAAGCCACTCTTTCAGGCTTGGATCCTGATGCAGCCAAACCGGGCGAGGTCGGACGCGGGGGGCTTTCGCTGGCAACAGTTGATGACGTGGCAAAGGCTTTTGATGGGATTGATCTGGTGCGGACGCCTATTCTTCTTCAGGCCGGGGCTTCCGGTCTGGCCGT